>Ga0070731_10002514_pt1 | contig 17376 bp, 13 predicted proteins | sample Coa_R1_2_FD_66448 | JGI IMG/M metagenome (GOLD analysis project Ga0070731, IMG submission 66448) | Surface soil microbial communities from Centralia Pennsylvania, which are recovering from an underground coalmine fire - Coalmine... | ecosystem: Environmental > Terrestrial > Soil > Unclassified ...
CAAATTTGGTGGAGTTCAATCGACCAAACGCCGAGCCGGGCGAGCCTGAATCGCGCTTAAGGCGAATTCGTTCCGCTCCGCGCTTTTGCCTGACTCAAATACTGTTGTTCGGTCCCCACAAAAAATTCTTCGTAGGTGCGCTTCCCCGACGCGCTCTGCTCTTCTCCATTAAGCCTTCCCCATATGAGCCTGCCGGGACCGGATTTGGGGATTGGTTTCAAAGTATCGCCGGAGTAAAAAAAGTAGCGATCCTTCTCTATACCAAATTGTTCCGTTGACGAAGTGGCCAGCTTCCCCGACGGCGGAATTCTCGTCACCGTCTGGCCATCCTCGACTGGCAGTGGAGCCGAGCCCGCGATTTCAAAATCAACTCGTACCCATCCAGTGTAGTTTTCTGGAACGAGAAAGCGCACTGTACGGTCGCGGGACCCCTGAGGACCCCGGATCACCCATGTGACAATCACGCCAAAAATCAAAAGAGAAGCCAATCCCACCGCAATTCTCGCTGGACGCCGCGTTCGCGCGGGGAAAAGCCAGGTAGGAGGAGCATCTTTCGGCCGCTCCCGAAAGCTAACGAGCGCGGAATAAAAGGTCGCGATGACGAGAAGCGCAATGGCAAGATAAGGAAGCATCACTTGGCTCGCATCAGATTTACGATTCCAGGAGCATAGAAGCTCCATATAGCAAGAGCGGCGATCAGCGCGACTTTAGCCGCAGTTCGCGGCCGGAACAGGCTTATATAAGCGGCAATCAACAAACCGAATGATCCGAAGAACGCGACCAGCTCAAGAGGATTAATCGGAATGCTATAGGCCACGAGTGAGAGTAATTCATAAAGATGGAAACCGATAACCAGCGCGGCGATGAAATAAAGAACAAAGGGCAGCATTCAGAAATCCTCGCAAGTTATTCCAAGATCATTTCCGCAGATCGTTCGCTCACAGATCGATTCTTTCGACATAATTCTAACGAGTATCGCGAAATGTGTCTCAGGGCTGCGCTCCGATTTCGAAATTGAGGGTAGAGAGTGCCAGGCGGTATTGATACTGAGCGTTCACGTATCCGATGGCGGCATCGGTTTGCTGCAATTGTGCCTGACTGAGCTCCACAATCGAAGCCAGGCCGAGTTGATAACGGCCGTGTGCAAGGTCTAAGGCCAGATTGGCTTGTTTGGCTAGTTCCTCGGCGACGCTGACACGCTGAAATGCGGTGTTGGCGGATAGCCACGCGGTGCGTACATCACGCACTACCTGATCACGCAGATTGCGGGTATTCTCGCTGGCGGCCTTTGCCTTGTACTTTGCCTCTGCAGCTTCGGAGCTAAACAGCAGGCCGTTGAAGATCGGCACGCTCACGTTGACGCCAACGGCTCCGTACCAGGGCGAAATGAAGTAGTTGGGAAAGCATGCGCCGCCCAAGCAGTCCGGACGTACCGGAGTAACTCCCATGATGCCAAGAGCACTGATCGTCGGAAGGAGTTGGTCGCGCTGAGCGGCGCGGAATTTCTCTGCCGCCTGCTGATTGTAGCTAAGCGCCTGCAAGTCAGGACGCTGCTGCAAGGCAGTGTTGATCAGGACATCAATGTCAGGGGGCGGCGGGGGCGGTGCCTGAGAGTTGTCTTCGGTTAAGTCGTATTGAAGATTCTTATCGAAGCCAAGGATAGCAGTCAACGCAGCGATCGTGGAGTTGACATTGTTCTCGGCATCGAGCTGAAGCAGCTTCGCCTGCGACAAATTTACTTCTGCAAAAGACAGGTCAAGGGAGGATCTCAGCTTGCCCTTTGTCAATTCGTCGACTTGATGCTGCACAGATTGTCGTGTTGTAACCGTCGCCTGTGCAACTTTGAGGAGAGCCTCCGCCTGCAACGCGTTGTAGAAGGCCTGATCGGTAGCAAGAACAATGTCTTCGGTCGTAGCAAGAGCACTAGCGTTTTGCGCTTTTTCCTGCAACTTTGCCGAGGAAACGAGATTGAAAGTGCGACCGAAATCGGTGATGAGCTGACTTAACGTCACCCCGGCGCCGGCGTGTTCGAGTACGCGCGACGCGGTGAGCGCCCCGGCCCCGATCCGGCTGCCCTCATTGGCATCGACGGCGGTGATGGCCCCGTTAAAATTGGGCAGTTCGGCCGACCGCGCTTCCCGATAGACCTGATGCTGCGCTAGTGCGAGCAGATGCCCGACGCTGATTTGAGGATTGTTCTTGATGGCCAGCTGCTCCGCCTGAGTGCGCGTCAATTGCATCATCCCATTAGGAGCGGGCGCGACCGCCGCGCCGCCAGGAGCCACCTGCTGCCCTGTTGGGAAAACCATGGTCAGCGCCAGTCGATTGCCCTGAGGCGGCACTGTCGTAGTTTGGCTCTGCTTGGATTGCGGCTGCGGAGCCGAAGGCAGCACATTGGTGCTTCGCACCTGGGTTTGCTGCGCCAAAGATAGCTGAGAAAAAATGGCGCACAGAATCAACGTAGTCTTCGGTGTTAATGCAATCGAAGCCTTCAGTTTCATTGGACAGGCTCCGGCTGAGGGGTGGCGGGCGGCGCGGCTTGCGGCTTCCGTTTGCCGTAGACCAGTAAATATGCTGCGGGGACGATAAAGATGGTTAATAAGACCGACGACGTCAAGCCTCCAATGATCGCGCGGGCCATCGGCGTATATTGCTCGGCGCCGGTTCCAAGCTTCAGCGCCATCGGAATCATCCCGATAATCGTAGCCAGCGAAGTCATCAAGATCGGACGTAAACGAACTCGGCATGCAGTAACGACCGCGTCGGCCGGCGAGAGACCCTGATTTTCCAGATTGTGCGCGAAATCGACGATCAGAATGCTATTGGAGTCGGCAATGCCGATCAGCATCAGCACGCCCATCAGAGACATGACGTTCAGCGTGCTGTGCGTCAGCGGCAAGATAATCAGCACGCCTACGAAACCCATGGGAATAGCAAGCATGATCAGGAAGGGATCGACGAACGATTTGAACTGAGCCGTCAATATCAGAAAAAGCAGAACAAACGAGATCAGGAAACCGAGGGCAAAGCTCTTAAAGGACGCTTCCATGCCCTGCACCATCCCACGAAGGTTCACGCGCACGTTGGAAGGAATTTTTTCGTTGGCGAGAATCTTCCGAATCGCGTCTGTGACACGCCCCAAATCTTCCGCTTTGGGAGTGACGTAGATGTCGATCACCCGCTGAATCTGGTAGTGGTCGACTTCGGTCGGCGTCATGATCTGTTTCACGTCAACCACGTTCTTGAGTACCGTGGTTGGTTTGCCTAATCCGGCCGCGCATGCCCAGGGCGATCCGGATGCTCCCGGGGTCGGCGGTGCGGGTCCAGCCGGACCACAACTCACGCCCGCGCCGTTGCCCGGATCGCGCAGCGGCACCTGTCCGAGGTCGGTCATGTCGTGAATTGCCGACGGGCCATTCTCGAAATATTGCACGGTAAGGTAATAGTCATTGCCGCTCTTGCGATCGACCCAATAATTGGGCGCGATCATGTAGTTGGAGTTCAGCGCGGTAATGACGTTATCGACAACATCTTTCTGCGTCAGACCCATCTCGCCGGCGTGAACGCGATCAACATCGAGACGGAGCGCCGGATAGTCCATGTCTTGCGGAATGTAGATTTGGCCGATTCCTTTTACCTCACGAATGCGCGAGGAGAGGTTTTGCGCGATGCCGTAAATCTGCGGCAAATTGGGACTGCTAACCTGCACATCGATGGGCGCAGGCATTCCGGTATTCAGAATGGCGTCAACCATCGATCCGCTGGAGAAGAATGTCCGAATATCGGGAAACTGTTTTGCCATCGCCTCCTGAACCCGGTCCATGTAGGCAAAGCTGCTGAGATCATGTGGTTCGTTCAACGCGACCTGGATGGTGGCGGTATAAGGACCGGAGTTGGTGGTATAGAGCGCAGAAAAATCGGGGACCACCCCGATGTTGGAGACGATTCGCTTTAGGTCTTTCGTTTCGACCTGATGGCGAATTAGATCTTCCACTTTTGCTATGTAATCGTTGGCGACCTCAATCCGGGTGCCCGTCGGTACTTTGACATTGATCGTAAACTGCCCGGCATCGGTCTTCGGGAAGAAGGCTAATCCAAGTAGTGGATAGATTGCGAGGCTGGCGAGGAACACCCCCGTTAGCCCTAAAACAGTAAGTCCGGGACGCTGCAGGCATCGCCTGACCCAGTGCTCGTAATAGTCGAGAATCCTGTTGAACATGCGGTTGAAGCGAGCATTGAATCGGTCCATCCACGAATGGTCAACGACACGTGTGGGCTCAATCTCGTAGTCCTTGTGCTCTGGCGAGGCGTGCGGCACCGCTTTCAAGAAACGCGAACAGAACAGAGGAATCACTGTCATCGCGACGACAAATGACGCCAGCAGCGACAAGCAGAACGCCAGCGCCAAAGCCGAAAACAGAAACCGGGCAACACCGTAGAGGAAAACGACGGGAAAGAAATCGACCACGTCAACCAGCGTTGCCGCCAGCACTGCGAGGTTGACTTCCGATCCGCCGACTTCAGCCGCGATCATTGGGGCGGCGCCGAGTTCCAAATGGCGGTAAATGTTTTCGAGAGAAATGACCGAGTTGTCGATGACACGCGAGAACGCCAACGCCATTCCTCCGAGGATCATGGTGTTGATCGTTCCACCCATCAGCGCGAGCACCACAAACGCGGCCAACGCCGAAATCGGGATCGAGAGCAGCACAGCCGATGTGGCGCGAAAGCTTCCCAGAAAGATGAGGATCATCAGACTGGTGAGGATCAAGCCCAAAGCACCCTCATGCAGCACGGTGCGAATGGCCTCTTTCACGTAGACCGATTGATCAAAGACCAGGCTGGTCTTCATTTGCGGAGGGATATCGTAGAGGTGCTTAATAAGCTGGCGTACACCGTCGACAACTGCGATGGTATTGGTGTCCCCGCCCTGCTTCATGATGGGTATGTATACTGATTTCTGGCCATCGATGCGCACGATGTTGTATTGGATTTGGTTCGCATCTTCGGCTTTCCCGACATCGTTCACCGTCACCCAGGAATTTCCTTTGACCTTGAGCGGGATCTTGCCCAGCTCATCCATGTTGTCGACCAGGCTATTTGAATAAACGAAGTAGTCGTAGGGCCCCATCTTCACGTCGCCTGCGGGCAGGATCAGGTTCGCACCGTTCACGGCGTGCACCACGTCCATCAAACTGAGCTGGCGGGATTCCAGCTTGTAGGGATCGACGTAGACCATGATCTGGCGGTATTTGCCGCCGAACGGAATGGGAATTTCTGCGCCGGGCACGACCGCGATCTGGTTGCGAATCGCGAATTGCGCGTAGTCGTGAAGCTGAGTTTCGTTCAGTCCCTCGCCTTTTACCGTAACCAGTGCCACAGGCAGGCTTGACGCGTCGAATTTCAAAACTACGGGAGGTAGCGTGCCCGGTGGAAGGCGCTTGAGATCGGCGAGCGCCAAGTTCGAGACCTCGCTCACGTCCGCATCGGCGTTAGTCCCGGGCTGAAAATAGACCTTGATGATGCTGACACCCAGCAGCGAGCGAGACTCCATGTGATCGATGCCAGAGCCCAGAGTAAAGAAGCGCTCCAGCGGGTCGGTGATATCGGTTTCCACATCTTGCGGCGGCATGCCGGAATAGAAGGTCGCCACCACGGCTTCGGGCAGATTAATTGGCGGGAAAAGATCGACCGGCATGCGCGCCATACTGGTTACGCCAATGACCAGAAGCGTCAGACAGATAACAATAATGAAGTACGGATTACGAATTGAAAATCCCGGCATAACTTTTGTCCACTTGCTTTACGGCCTTACAGTGTGTCAGGCCACCCTACTGCGGAGTGTCGCCGTGATACTCCATCACGGGCACTTCTTTCGCATTGACCTTTTCGCCCGGCTTCAGGCCGCTGCGATCGCTCACAACTACCAAGTCGCCTGCATTCAATCCGGAAGCGATTTCCACGTCGGTGGCGGTTTGCAATCCGAGTTGCACGCTGCGCTGCTCCAATTCGCCCTCCTGGTTCACCACAAGAACGGTGGTCCGCGAACCCTCGCGACTCAAAGCCTGGACTGGTACTGTGGGCACGCCTTGTCTCTTATCGAGTGAAAGCTGGGCGTCGGCATAAAGACCGGGAACCAGGACGTGCTTCGGATTGGGGACATCCACTTCGGTGTGCATGGTGCGAGTATCCTCGCGAACGTCAACAGAAAACCGCGCCACTTTGCCGGGAAGAGTCCGGTTCAAAGACGGTACGCTGACGGCTACCGGATCGCCGATGTGGATAAATTGCACATACGACTCCGGCACTGGAATCACAAGCCGGAAGAGGTCGTCCTCAGAGAGACGCACGATCGGCATGGCCTGGGTACTTGAGGTTGTTCCGCCCTGAACCAGGGTTCCGAGATTGGCATAACGCTGTGTCACAACGCCCGGAAACGGCGCTGTAATCTTCGAGTAATCGAACAGGCTTTGATCGTGGATCAGTTTCGCCTGCACCGCTCCAAGCTGACTTTGCGCGGCTTCTAAAGCGGCCTGGCCCGCATCCACCTGCGAGGCTGCCGCCAGATCTTTGCCTTGCGCATCGTCGACTTCCTGCTGGGCAACCAAGCCCGGTTGACTCTGGAAGACTCCGTTTAGGCGGGTGTATTCCAAGTGCAGTGCGTTGTACTGCGCCTGATACCGGCCAAGTTCGTGCTGGGCTCGAACGACCTGATTGTTGGCGTTCTTGATTTCGGCCTGATCTTCCTGCAGTTGCGCCTCAAGCTCAGGAATTTCCAAAACGGCGATCACCTGTCCGGCTTTCACGTGTGAGCCGTAATCCACATCGAGTTTCTTCACGTAACCGGATTCCTTCGCGTAAACATCGATTTCCTGGAAAGGAACGAGCTCAGAAGACAACGTGATTTCCCGCCCCAAGGATTTCTTCACGACTCTAGTTACGCCAACCGTTACGGCGGCTTCGCTGGCTTCAACGTGCTTCGCACCGTTCCCCGAGCAGGAAGAGAGGCTGCTTGCTGCACCGATGATGAAGAGCGCTGCAGCCGAGGAAATCGTTTTCTTGCGGTAATAGTTTTGCATTTCGTTATCCGCGTGCAACTGGAATTTTCCCGTGTTCCTTGTCGGCCACCCCTGCCTTCGGTTGGCCAAATTGCTCCGAATGGGCTGGTGCTTTATCCCCACTGCTTCATAATTTCGCTCAATTTCCCAATCGAGAATTCCTGGGATCGGCAGAACTCAATTACATCTTTCTCCTGGCGTTGTAATTTCGCTGCTACGGGCGGAATTTGAGCAGCAACTTCTACAGGTATGCTGAGGACTCCATGGCGGTCGCCATGCAAGAGAGTCCCCGGTCGAACTTCCATGCGACCGACTATAATCGGCGCACCGATATCGAAAACATGAGAGTAGGCGTGCGAGACCACCACGCTATTTGCGAAGACCTGAAATCCCGTCCGGCCGACGGCTGGCAGTTCCCGAACCGCTCCATTCGTCACGTATGCGACGCAGCCAAGGGCCCTTAGGATGGCCGCATGCATATCTCCGAGAAAAGCACCGATCCCCGGCGGATTATCCATATCCTGCAGCACCAGAATGCGGGGCACGGGAATCTCAAGTATGCTGTTCCACAATTCCGTGCGGTCATGGAAGGCTCCGCCCCACGTGGGCGGTTCGCCAGTGCGGAGACGTGCAGTGACGGCATAGCCCACGATAGGAGGCGTCTCCGGAAATATGCAGCGGATGCTGCCGTCGGTAAATCCAGTATTTCGCAATCTGACGTTGAATCTCTCGACGGCATTCGCGACCATACAGGTATCAAACTTGCGAAGATCGTCTAGTTCTGCTTTAGCTAAAAGAGGTGCAGGCGACATCCAGCTTTCCTTTCAGAAACTCCTCAAAATGCCAGATTAGGATGCCTTTCGGTCACGTGCGGCAGCCTGCCAAGCTTCTTTTGATATCGCCCGATGCCGTGACCTAATAGAGGTTGGGTCGTTGGGTCAAAAAGCTGTGCCACAAATTCATGCCGACCGCCCCACTATGCACCAGGTGCGCCATCGATTCGTTGTTCGGATGGCCCAATGGCCTTCGCCAACACAAGTGATGCCGGCCGAATGCACACCGCTTAGTTCAACCAAGCTTGAGCTATACACGTACTCAGTTGAAACCCGTTTATGCTAGGAATTCCACCGGCGGAGGCCGGTTATAAAGGCTGGCGTCGAAAAAGATGCTTGGAACCGGAGGACCCGCGGGCGCGATGCGAGGATAGGATGAGGACGCCCGCAAAGGCGCAGAAACAATAACTGGACGCAGCCACGACGCGGCAGCCTTGGTTAGGCGCTGTCGACTCGACTCCGGCGAGGAATGCTTATGAACGCTCCTCTCGATCGAAACGGATGACGGATCCGCCGAGCCATAGCGCGTGGCTACGCTAACGGTGAGCGAGCACACCGCTAATGCAACGATCAAAACACACCAGTATCTAGGCGTACGACTCTGGTTTTGATTTTCTAGCTGTGGCATCCGTAGACTAACGTCTACCTTGTTTCTAACATAGAGATCGAATGGGCGGCAACCGTTGCCGTCTCAGGTGATTTACTCACCTTGTACCACCAAAAACGTGGTATTGCCGCCACGCTCGACCAGCAGAACCATCGTCTTCTTACCGGCCTGGCTTACCAAATGCTGATAATCCGCCACAGAGTTCACGGGCTGCCGGTTGACCTGCTCGATGACGTCTCCACGCTGCAACCCAGCATCGGCGGCTGGAGCATCGTCGGAAACATTGGTGACGACCACGCCCTTAACATCTGGCCTCAAGCCGAGCTGCTGTCGAATATCGTCAGTCAGGTCTTGCACTTGTACGCCTCGCATCGGGCTATTCTCAGCCGATCCACCCTGAGGGTTGACTTCGCCTTTGCCTGTAGGCGCTTCTCCGAGCGTAAGGCTTACATCGCGCGGCTCGCCATTGCGATTCACTTTAAGATGGACGGTGGTCCCAGGCGCCATGGTGGCCACTTTAAGACGCAGGTCGTTGGGACCGTTGATAGGCGTGCCATTCAATTCCGTAATTACGTCGCCCCTCTGCAAGCCCGCTTTTCCGCCGGGACTGCTGGGATCCACGCTGCTGACCAGAGCCCCCTTTTCAGCGGTCACATGAAATACGCGGGCAAGTTCGGGCGTGACCTCCTGGATACCAACGCCAATGTAACCTCGGACAACCTTGCCGTGCTTGAGGATTTCATCCATGACGTATTTCGCCATGTTGATGGGGATGGCAAAGCCAATGCCTTGATTTCCGCCGCCGCCGGAAAGGATCGCCGTGTTGACTCCGATCAGTTCTCCACGGGCATTGAGGAGCGCGCCGCCCGAGTTGCCGGGATTGATAGCGGCATCGGTCTGAATGAAATCTTCATAGTCCTCGATCGAGAGACCATTGCGTCCGGTAGCGCTGACAATGCCCATGGTGGCGGTCTCGCCTACGCCAAAAGGATTACCGATCGCAAAAGCATAGTCTCCGACTTCCAGCTTGGAAGAATCGCCTAGAGGAATGGTCGGCAAGTCGGTGGCGTCAATTTTTACTACCGCCACGTCGGTCTTGGGATCGGTACCGATCACCTTGCCGCTGAATTGCCGCTTGTCGGGAAGCAACACCTTGATGTCCGTTGCCTTATCGACAACGTGGTTATTGGTCAAAATGTATCCGTCCGGGCTAATGATCACGCCTGATCCTAAACCGCGCTCGCGTTGCTCTTGCGGCTGTCGTGGCCCCTGTCCACCGAAAAACTGCTGAAAGAAGGGATCATTGAAGAAAGGCGATTGGGGAACTTTTACCACGCGGGACGAAGTGATGCTGACGACCGCCGGAAGCGCGGGCTTCAAGAGCGGCGCGAAGCCCAGGGCGTTGGTCTTGGGTCCGCTCGCGGAGGCAGCACTTTGGCTGATGTAAATTGGAACGGTGTGGGACGATCCGAGTACGGACTGCCCGGCCCAGGAACTGGCCGCGATTCCGAGAACGCCTCCAACGACTAGAATAATGACACCAACGGCTACCGCTGCCGGTTTTCGGATTTGCAGAAATCGTTCCACGACTTTCCTCCTCTTGCTTTACAGGAAGTCTCACAGGTAAAGACTAAGCCCAGCCCGGATTGGTTGCTAAAAGATTTGCCCGAAGCGGCACGCCCAGCCAACAGAAATCAACGGATTAAGCCGCGCGAGGCATATGGCTAACTTTAGAAAGTTCTGAGCGCGACTGCAGCACCTCCAGGATGTGGGCACGGCTTACAATTCCAACGACCTTACCATTCGATATGACTGGGAGCTGATGCACATCTTCGCGGCCCATAATTTCCAATGCTTCCTTCGCCGCAGTATCGGGCGCAACAAAGTGAATCTGGCTTACCGGGCGCATGACGTCGATGACCTGCTTGTGGGGCCAACGGCTAGGCTCGACTTGGCGAACTTCCTTGGGCGTGACCATGCCAAGCAGGTGGCCATTTTCCATCACGAGGAAACAGCGTTTTCCGGTCCGCATCAGTTGCTGATTTACGAAGTCGTAAAGCGAGATGTGCGGGTCCACGGTTTCGAAAGTGGGCGACATCAAGTCCTTTACGCTTAAGCCGCTGAGCAGGCTTCCAGTCCGAATCTGCAAGTAGGTCGCGCTGGATGCCTGGAGCAGAAACCAGCCGATGAAAGCCAACCAGAGTCCTCCAAGGCCAGCCCCCTGAAAAAAACGAAATACTCCGAAGGCGATAAATAATGCTGCAATCAGCTGTCCGACCCGAGCTGCGGCGCGCGTGGATCGCTCAACGTCGCCCATTGCCCACCACAGAATAGCGCGCAGTACCCGGCCGCCATCGAGGGGAAAACCCGGGATCATATTGAACGCGGCCAGGGCGAGATTGATATAGCCAAGCCATACCAGCAACGCGGTTCCCGGAGTCAATGGCGAAGCTGGCGGCGTCCAACCGGCCAGCCTCGCTAGGCCCAACAGCAGCACTCCCAATACGGAACTGGTGATGGGGCCGGCAATTGCCATCCAGAACTCGGTCTTGGGATCGGCCGCTTCTTTTTCCATCTGGGCAACGCCGCCTAGCAGGAACAAAGTGATTTTGTGAATGGGGAGACCGCGAGCTCTTGCTACGAGAGCGTGCGACAATTCATGCGCGTAAAGACAGGCAAAGAAGAGCAGCCCGGTTAGAATGGCCGTCGCCCAGACAATAGTATCGCTCCAGTCTTGATTCGTGGCGTGGAATTGGCCAACCAGGGAAAGCGTGATCAGCAATGCGATCACCAGCCAGCTATAGTGAAGCCCGAGTTCGACTCCGAAGATCGTTCCGAGTTTGATCTGCGATCGCATGACTGACGACGGCCCTTACGTTGCCGCGGAACTGGTGCCGCTACTCGAGGGGTTGGATGAAATTAATGTCACCACTGGTTGTCGTAAACGAATTTGTTCTCAGCGACGTCTTTATACGGGATAATGCAAAATCTCACTTCGGCGCAGGCCCCTGAATCACCTCGACCAGGTCACCGGGACGAATCCATTTGGCAAATGCGGCACGCACTTCGTCTCCGGAAATCTTTTCGTAGCGCTGCGCGGCGCGCACCGGTTCGTCGAGCGGCAATCCCATCAAGGAGCGGGCTAACAGACCACCTGCAATCTGCGATTCGCTGGACTCGCTCAGAGGGATCTGGCGGATCAGCATGGCGCGTGCTTGCTCTATTTCACCCGCGCTTGGAGCCGTGGTTTGCATGGCCTTCAAATCCTGGTCAATCAGGGCTCTGGCTTTGGGAACATTCACCAGATCAGCCCCATATGAAACCGCGAACTGTGTTCGCGTGCGCCCGGCCTCAAGTGCTTCATCCACGTTGTAGACATAACCGGTTTTTTCTCGAAGATCGCGATACAGGCGCGTGGCGTAGAATCCGCCACCGAGAATGTGGTTGCCGAGTTGCAAAGAGTAGTAATCCACATTAAAGCGATTCATTGGCACCTCCTCGGAGAGAGTCACTTCATCCTGCACCCGGGTCGGATCAGGAACCTGGCTCGTCGCAGGTTTGTTCGACGCCACCGGAGGAAGGTCGAGGGCTGGCTTCGTTCCCTCGGCCTTCCAATCGACGAACCATTTTGCAACCTCTTTCTGCGCTTCTTCGGGAGAGATATCTCCGATCACAACGATCTTGGTGATGTCAGGACGAAAGGTCTTGTGATAGTAAGCCTGAACATCTTTCAGAGTAAGCGAAGCCACCTTGTCCGGCGTAGGCTGCCGTAGTTCCGGATCGTTTTTCGGCAACAAGGCTTCGAGCAATGCACGGTGCGCACGATAATCGGGACTTTTTATGAGACCTTCGATCGAATCCTCGGTCTGCTGCTGAACCACCTTAAATGCATTCTCTGGAAGAGCAGGATCAAGTTCGTTTCCGGCCAGCAACTCGAGGCCGCGATCGAAGAACGGCTTGAGTACCTGCAACTGAAAGCTCGCGCCTCCACTTTCATTGGCTGCGATGTCATCCAGCGCTTTCTGAAAAGCGAGGCGATCGAGTTTGCTGGTGCCGTAAGAGAACAAACCATCGAGCACATTCGCAACGCCTTCTTTGCCCGGTGGTTCCTCCAAGGCGGTCTCATGACGAACTTCACCGGTCACGGTGACGGTGGGAGTGAGAGTTTCGGTTTGGACGATCAGATGAATGCCATTGGGCAGCGTGCTCTCGACCGGATTCAGGTTCCACTTGGGGACTTGAACGGTTTTCGTCAACAACTCAGCCCACGGCGGAAGGGTGACAGCCTTGGTAGCAGTTGGAGTAACTTTTTCCGTGCCCCCGAACCCCTTGCCGGCCACGGCTTGACCGGAGGGTTCGGGCACTAATGTCGCAACGATCGCATTCTGGTTCACGAGATACTTGTTTGCGACACGATTCACGTCCTCGACTGTGACTTTTTGGATGGCGTCGACATCTTCCTCAGGCGAGTTGCGGCCTTCGGCGGCAAGGGCTTGTGACCAGAGTGAGGCGAGCCCGGGAATCGAGTTGCGTTCAAATTCAACTGAAGCTACCTCGCTGCGTTTGGCGGCATCCACCAGATCCGACGGCACTCCCTTTTCCGCATAATTGGCAACAATCGTTTGCAACGTTTGGTCCATTGCTTTGGCATCTGCCGTCGTGGGGATAACAGCATAGGCAAAAGCGGCTCCCGCCTTGCGATAGGTCTCTCCCAGTTCGAAGCCTGCGTCGAGAGCTTTGCCTTCTGGCACGAGTCCGTAGATATCCGCACGCTGGCTGGCGAGAACATCGCTCAACACGCGAACGGCCGCGTAGTCAGGGCTGTCCGTTCCAGGCATGCGGTAGGCAAAGATGCAGATCGTATAGGGAAAATCGCTCGGAAGCGTGAAGCGTTCGGCTTTGACTGGCTGCAGCTCGACTTGAGCGCGCGGCGGAAGATTTTTCCGGGGAATATCTCCGTACAACTTCTTGATCGTCTCGATGGTTTTTGCCGGATCGACTGGCCCCGCAATTACAAGGATCGCATTGTTTGGTGCATACCATTTTTCCTGAAAGCTCTTCAGCATAGCGCCGGTGGTCGCGTCGAATGAAGGACGAGTCCCGAGCGCATCTTCCTCGTATGGAGTTCCGGCGAACATGTCGTGATTCATGCGCACGAGAAAGTTGTAGGTGGGATTGGAGAGATCGCGGGCGACCTCCTGTTCGATGGCTCCGCGCTCCTGATCCCATTCGGCTTGTGTGTCTTCGATGTTACGCATGCAGGTGGCGTCGACTCGCAACGCAACCTCGATATCCTGCGAAGGAATGGTTTCGAAATATTGCGTGATGTTCTGCTGCGTATCGGCATCGTTATCACCGCCCAGCAGCGCAAATATAGCTGCGATCTGGTCGACAGAAAGATCGCCACAGCCGCGGAACGCCATATGCTCCTGCGCATGCGCCATCCCCGGAAAGCCCTTGGGCGTTTCTTCTCCCCCGACAAGATAGTTCTCTTCCACCGTCACTACGGGAGCGAGGTCGTTCGACACGATCACCACTCTCAGACCGTTGGAGAGTGTATAGCGCGTTACCTCGGATTCCGAAGTTTTAGGCAACGAGATGGTTTGTCCCGCGGCGAAGCTCGCAAGCAAACACAACGCGGAAAAGGTGCAAAAGCAGCGTATTTTTGTGATCATGACCGGTTGTCTTTCCAGGAGTAACCATTCTCTCTCACCGCACCGAATCATCGAGAGGTCTCGGTACCAGAGTGAAATCTACGGCGGTTTGGCCGCCGGTGCAATATGAAGTATCGCAGAGCAAGTATCGTATTCAGAGTCTTGCGAGCCGGAAGTTGAAAACAAGTCTCGCGCAGCCGGACTTTCATGGCGGGACGCTCGTGAACCAGAGGTCACAGGGTAGATGTCTAAGAGTGCTTGAGGGGTTGGCTCAAGTGCAACTGGCGACCAGTCAACCTGAGTCTGTCAGGCTATTGACTGTTCGCCAATGAGGCTACCGCGCATGGCACAATGGATCTGCCATGCTAGGCGCTAAATTAATTTTCGGTTCGATCGCGATAGTTGCCGCTACCACATTTCTATACAGCCAGTCCTTGCGCAAAGCTCCAGGGGCCGAAGTGTTTACGCTCACTCCGCAGCCGGGTCCATTTACTGAGCCGGCCATCGCGATCGATCCAAACAAGGAAGAGCATATTGTCGCAGTCTTTCAGGACAATGCTCAGGCATCCTATTCTCGTGATGGCGGCCGCACGTGGAAATCTGCGGCGGGCGTTGCCCCGGCAAATTACAAGGTGTCGGGAGATGTCTCGGTGGCGTTCGACACGCAAGGCCATGCATTTATTTGCTACATCGCCTTCGACAAACTGGGAACATTCAATTACTGGGCCCATCATGCTTCACGAAATGGGGTTTTTGTACGGCGGTCGCTCGATGGCGGAGTGACCTGGGAGTCAAATCACGTTCCGGTCATAGAACAACCGACCCAGCCTGGAATCCCTTTTGAAGACAAGCCGTACATCCTGTCGGATACGAGCAAGAGCCGATACGCGGGAAATCTTTACATTGGCTGGACCCGATGGACGCTGACAAACTCGCAAATACTGTTCTCACGTTCAACGGATGATGGGGAAACCTGGTCTTCGCCGATTGAAATTGATCGCCAACCGGGGTTGCCGCGCGATGATAACGGAGCGGCGGAAGGTTTCGCGGGAGCGACCGGTCCAGACGGCCGGCTTTATGCCATCTGGAGCCAGGATGACGATATCTTCTTTACGGTCTCGCGCGATGGCGGCAAGACATTTTTTCGTGCCCGGCCCATTATCCACACCGCCCCAATCATGTTCGCAGTGCAGACGCTGGAGCGAGCGAACGGCTTCCCGCAGATCGCGATCGACCCGCGAAGCCAGCGGCTTTTTGTGACGTGGAGCGACTACCGCAATGGCGATCTTGACGTCTTTTGCTCCACGTCGACCGACCACGGCAAGCATTGGAGCGCGCCGGTGCGCGTAAATACCGATCCGGTGCACGACGGTGCCGAGCAGTTCTTCCAGTGGCTGGCGGTCGATCCCAAAGACGGTACTCCCTACGTTCTTTTTTACGATCGCCGTCGAGACCCCACGAACAAAATGCAGTCGGTAACACTAGCCCGATCGACCGACGAAGGGAGCAGCTTTCAAAACTACGCCTGGACGACTGAGATGTTCGATGCCGATGGAGTTTTCTTCGGCGATTACACCGGTATAGCCGCATCCGGTGGCCGAGTGTATGGCGTCTGGATGGAGAAGCCGGCAGCCGCCGAGTCAGCTGGCAAAACAGAAACCGCCGAACCGGAAGGCAAGAAGGAGTCTGACTTGGCAAAAAAGCCTGTGGAGCCGAAAGCGAAACCGGGGACGATCATCAAGGTTGGTGTCGCCGATTTTACGGGGATTGCAAAGTGAAACTCCGCGACAGATGTGATCGCCTTGCCGAAGTCGGCGAAAGTGCTTCGAAGTGTGATCCGTAGCGCGGAAGTACTAGCGATACCACCCAACGTATTTTCAGATAACCAAACTCGCGGTAGGATCATCATTAGTATAAGGCGCAAGCGGCAGATGAACGTACCTGGAGATTTTCGGAACGGAACTCAGCGAATCACGTGGATTCACGTTCTCGTTCTGCTTACCGCCGGATCGGCCCTGCTGCTGGCGCGAAACACCGCCCCCGACTTTCCCACCGCCTCTTCGATCCATGCGGTAAGCGCGAGTACGAAACACGATCAGCGTCCGCGCTTCGATAACAGCTCTGTCCAGTACTGCCCGCCCAGCGCGACATTTGTGCTTTCGCTTCCCACGGAGGCGAAGGCTCATGTGAGTTTTGCGACCGCTCTCCTGGTTTCATTCCATAGCAAGGGCGCGCATTACAATCGCCCACCTCCTCGCGTCTAAGACCGGTCCGGTACGCCGCGTAACAGCGATCGGAACGCAACGTCCGTTGCTGTTACTCCCACCCAACAGCCGCCTAAGGCCCTGACCATTCAAGGAGAAGACGATGCACACCATCAACGTGCTTTGCGTTGAAAACCATGCTGAGAATTTGCAAACGCTGAGATTCATCTTGGAACGAGCTGGATACAAAGTGATTTCAGCTTCAACCGGAGAGCAGGGCGTTTCGATGCTGAAGAGGCAGCCGATCGAAGGAGTTCTTCTCGAGTATGACCTTCCAGATGCAACTGGGGCCACGGTCCGAGCCGAAATGAACCGCATCAAACCCGAGATTCCGATCCTGTTGTTTGCGGGAGTCGGGAGCCAGACTCCCTTTTTGATTAAGTTCTTCGATTCGTATCTGCGCAACGCGGAGAGACCTGCGCCGGCGTTGGACGCATAGCTGGCGCGATTTCAAATAGCAATCGATGGGTCGCCGCTAAACAGAACAGAAAAAGAAAATGAAACACGAGAGAGAAAATGGAAAAGGTAAAAATCGAACAGTTCGGGCAGAACCTTGAAAATCAGCGCCTGGAAATCCTGCGGTCGCTGAAGCAACTTGAAGAAGAAACACGGTCGCTGGAGATCGACAGCACTCAGGATACCGCTGACCTGTGTGTCAGCAGCATGTCAAAAGAGGCACTGTTCCAGCAGAGCAGTCAGCGAAGAACAGTTCTGCGCCGCATCGAAGCCGCGCTTCGCAGAATTGACGACGGATCTTTCGGAGTGTGCGTGAATTGCGGCAACGACATTCCGGCTCGCCGGCTGCTGGCATTGCCATGGACGCAATTTTGCTTGCAATGCCAGGAAGAGCTCGAAGAGCAGGGACACGGAAATCAGTTTCCCGCTCCCGCGGCCGAGCTTTGGAAACGTGCCGGATGACCCCGAACCCGGCAGAGGTGTGTTAATGAGGACATTGATTGC
>Ga0070731_10002515_pt1 | contig 17370 bp, 14 predicted proteins | sample Coa_R1_2_FD_66448 | JGI IMG/M metagenome (GOLD analysis project Ga0070731, IMG submission 66448) | Surface soil microbial communities from Centralia Pennsylvania, which are recovering from an underground coalmine fire - Coalmine... | ecosystem: Environmental > Terrestrial > Soil > Unclassified ...
CTACCAGGAAAAAATGAATCAGTAGCGGCAGGTAACGGGCAAAGTAATTGTCCGGCATAGGAGAGCTATATATAATTCGCAGCCAAGTAATGGTGAAACATTCTAGGTTAGATTTCGCAGCAAGGACGTGTCAAGAGCGAGAGCGGCTGTCTAGTGGTGCAGTTTCATTGTCATCCCGAGCAAGCCTCTTTTGCGCCGCGAGGGATCTGAGCGAGCCGCGCGAAGTGTCGCGTTCTTTGCGACACAGAAATCGCGCGTTTGGCTCGCTTCCTTATCAAACTCGGTCTCAACCGGATCAGTTCGGTTTTCTTGGATCATCCCATGATCTTTGGCTTTAATACCGATATCAGGCACGAAGACACGATCTACCACGTGCAAAGCGAGGCGCGGGAGAACGAGCTTCTGCTCCAGACCCAGGTCTTTGTTCGTGGGCGTTGCATCGGCAAGCGGGCGACGTCATATTCCGACAAAGCCGCCGAGAGCGGATTTACTGATCAGGATAAGGAGCAAATCCTGCGCGAGCAGCACCGCATGGTGCTCGATGCCGTTCGCGGCGGGCGAGTGAACGAAGTTTTCGATAAACGCGACACCCCGGAAACCCTTGCCGCAATCAAAGAGTTGGATTTGCAATGGCTGAACGCAGGCTCGGTGCACTCCGAGCGCCGCTTGCAGATGCGATTGCGCGTCACTGATGGTGGAACCGGCGTAGAAGGCGCACGCCTGACAGTCCGCTTCGCCCGGCCCGACGCAGCCCCGTTCTACACACAGGTTGTCACCGGAAATAACGGCGAGGCGGAGATGCACATCGACGTGGATGAATCCGCTCTGCCCGATGCCGCTGTCCTCGTCCAGGCCAGCTATACCGGACGCACCGCTACCCGGAAATTTCAACTAAGAAAAGTGGAAGCCTAGTTGCCACCGCCCAAATTCAGAACGATTTCAACTCTGCCACCATCCACGCCGCCCCCGTAATTAGGAAATTGAGCGCGAACTCAGACCAGTTCCCATGCGCTTCTGGGTGAGCGATCAACCGCGGAACCCAAACCAATAGGCCGAACAGCGCCAGCATGAGCGTCATCAGACGCGCTGCCAGTCGTGCCTGGCAATTGATCAGTATGGCAGTTGCCGCCAAAGCAAACGCGACTGTTGTGAGTATCGTCCAGAACATCTGGTTGGGTGGAATCCACTTGGGAACCAACGTAGCCGTGTAACGAAGATAAACAATCTGCGCCAGCGTAAAAGAGATCGTAGAGATTCCCAGTCCAAGCCGCGCCCCCCGGCCAATCGCCAGCGCCCTGGATGCACTTACTTCCGTTGTCGCGTACAGCGCAATCGCGCCGCTGAGTATGGAAAACTGTTCGAAGAAGCCAACGTATTGCCCATAGACCTTCGGCGCGGCAATGATACCCGGCGTGCACGCCAGCGTGAAACACAAATAGACAACGCAAAGAACAATCGAGGCTAAGCGCCTAATGCGTGGGAACTGCATCCCGATTCCCCCCGCAATTTGCGCGACCATAAGGCACTCCCCGATGATTACTCCGGAAGGCAGTCTCCAGATATTGTGCAACTCTTGCCAGGTATCAGAGTCGTGCCACATCAGTGCGATGATGCCGAAAAGCACCGCCGATGCGCCGAACACAATCCGCCCATATCGCGCCGTTTTCATACAGTCCGCAGAGCGCGTGTAGTATACCTTGCGATCTCAGCACGACATCCGGCTTTTCTTGGCGGGTAATACTTGACGGGTAATATCAGACTCGGCAAAACTGCCGCACCCCTGCTGGAATCGGCTACAGAATCCGGAGGTGGAGCTGGAATCAGGTTCCGGGCGGACGAACAAACAGCGCACACTTACTCGGGCATCTAGTTCTTTCCCCTTGGCCTGCTCGGGTGACATGTAACAAATTGTTCCGAGCGTCGAGCCGGGACTGGTCAGGTGTTGTTCGTCAACCGAACCCGTCTCCGTTCCTGCTGCTGCCATTTGGCTCGAAGAACTGGCAGTCACCACCACCTTCGCCAGCCCGAAATCAAGAATTTTTGCATGACCACGCTTGGTAACGAAGATGTTGGCGGGCTTGATGTCGCGGTGGATGATCCCCTCTGTATGTGCAGCGTCCAGGGCGTCCGCTATTTCGATGGCAAGAGACAGAATCACATCAATCTCCATCGGGCGGTTTCCAATGCGATGCTTCATCGTCAAGCCGTCGAGAAACTCCATGACAATGAAGGACTGGCCCTCATTCTTTCCGATCTCATAAATGGTGCAGATATTGGGGTGGTTCAGTGCCGACGCCGCTTTTGCTTCGCGCTGGAATCGGCTGAGAGCTTGCGGATCCTGCGCTACATCATCGGGAAGGAATTTGAGAGCAACAAAACGACCGAGATCAGTGTCCTCGGCCTTATACACCACGCCCATTCCGCCGCCGCCCAATTTTTCGACGACGCGGTAGTGGGAAATAGTCTGGCCGATCATGGCGCGACGCCATGGTATGCGGGATGCTGGTGCAAGTCAATTGCGAGACGAAGCCGATGCCGAAGCTGCATTTGGGGACACCTCCCACGCTGCCGAGCATGTCCAGGCGGCATTGGCGCTGTCAAAGGAACCCTCTTTCCTGGCAGAGATCGCGTATGTCGCTGCCGCCGTCGGGCAGGACCAGAAGGCAGAATCGCTCATGGCTGAAGCTCGACGTGAGCGCCCGCAAGACACCATGCTAAGCAGCGTAATGTCCGCGCTCGTAACAGCACGCAATCAAACCGGGCGCGGCAAGGCCAGCGACGCAATTCAAACTCTGATTGCGGCCCAGAATTATGAAGACGGAATCTCTTATTTCGGCGCTCACGTGCTCCGTGGAGAAGCTTACCTGGCAGCCGGCCAGCCTGCCCAAGCTGCCACGGAGTTTCGCAAGTATCTCTCGCGCCGCGTGATTGCAGCATTCAACTGGAACTACCCCGTAGCCCAGCTCGGTCTCGCTCGCTCTTTAGCCGCGCTGCACGATACCGCAAACGCCCGCACCGCCTACCAGGATTTCTTCGCATCCTGGAAAGATGCCGATCCCGACATCCCCATCTTGAAAGAAGCCAAAGCCGAATACAGGAAGCTGCAATAAAGCGTAAATCGGCCTGTCCTACTTTCGTTCCACCTCCGCTAAATAAAAACGGCCAAGCTGGTTGGCTTGGCCAAGGTGCGGTTTTGGAAATGACTGTCCCGTTTATCGGGTGGCACTGGCAGTCGTACTGGTTTCGCCAGGTACGGCTTCACCCTGCTTTGTGGGTGTGTTAGGTAAATACTTGGAGATGGTGGATAAGAATTCGTGGCTTCCCTTGGGGACCGGCACGTCGCCGTACAAAATGGTTTTGAAAGGCTCCATTTTTCCATAAAGCAAGCGTGTTTCGTCTTTGTCCTGGGTAATCGCGGCCCCGTTCAGGTCGATTCCGGCAAACAACCCGCGCGCTCGAGAATAGCTCAACACTTCCGACTTCATCTTCCAGTCGGTGTCCGCGCCAGCATCCCGTCCAACCGGACCAGCCGCAGCGGAAGCATTCGCTCCCAGCTTGAATTTCGATCCCAGCAGATCATCCATTCCTTTCTGGTTCATGACCATCAGAACGAGATCCACCGCTTGGCCACCCAGCTGCAATCCCCAGCTTCCACCTGTGATGGTGATCGGCGCCGGCGCACTCCAGCCATGCTGTGTTCTGCAGGTGGCAAGACCTTTTCCGTGGTTACCGCCGAATCCCACAGCGATTTTGACCATGGACGGAATGATCGCGATACAGCGGGCATCACCCAGTACTTTGTCAGGGATGGCCTTATCCGGCGTGCCCATAATTTCTGTCAGAACCCCAGCTGCTTTATCCATCCGCTTGACGACATCTGGCTGTTCACTGGCGTTGTCGTCGCTTGACTTGCTGCTCTGCGCCCACCCAAGCGTGCCGAGCGTCAGCACTATCGTGCCAAGTAGCAAGAACATTTTTGACCGTTGAAATTTCGTCGATTTCATGTGCGGTACCTTTTTCTGCGCTCCTGTGAGCACGTAAATGGCGTTCTTTCGGATAGTACGGGTCATACCTCCAACGTTCCATCCGGTCGACTATGTAGATTTTGACGACCAGACCTTTAAAACCGGAGGAGAGAAGCTGGAATCAGGTGAAGATTACCTGCACATCGCCCTGTTTTTCGAGAATCTCGAACTTTACCGTGCCCGCCTGACGCTCCAGAAATAAATCGACACGGCTATCGCCGACTCGCAGATCTCGAATCCAGAGTTGGGGGATGCCTTCCGGCAGGTGGGGATGATGGAAAATGAGCTTGTAGGGCTTTGCCTCGATGGAAATGCCCAGACACGCCTGAAGCAGCATGAAAACCGCCCCGGCAGACCACGCCTGTGGCGAACATGCGACCGGATACAGCGTCGGACCCTGTCCATTCCGGCGGTCGAGCCCGCAGAAGAGTTCGGGTAGCCGCTGCTCAACAAAGCTGCTCACGTCCAACAGTCCCATCAGAATGCGGGCCGCGAGATGGCGACAATCATAATGAGCCAAGCCAGCGGCGATAATCGCGTTGTCGTGCGGCCAAACCGAACCATTGTGATACGAAAGCGGATTGTATCGCGACTCTTCACACGCGACCGTGCGCACTCCCCAGCCGCTAAAAAAATCCCTGCTCAGCAAGGTGTGCGCCACCAGTTGCGCTCGATGCTGAGAGGCGATGCCTGCCAAAAGGCAGTGTCCCGGATTCGAGGTCCGCACCCGGCAGGGTTTTTTGTGCCCATCCAGCGCTAGCGCGTAGGTTGACAGATCCTCACACCAGAAAGTGTCCTCAAAACGGCGCTGCAGATCCGCCGCCTGCTGGTCAAGTTCCTCCGCCCGCTGCAGGTCGCCAAAGCTGGTGAACAATGCTGCCGCAGCTCGCTTCGCAGCATACACGTAACCTTGAACTTCACAGAGCGCGATTGGCGGCTCGGCTATTTCTCCGTTCGCATGAAATATGGAGTCACTGGAATCCTTCCATCCTTGTTGAACAAGTCCCTTGCTGCCTCGGCGGGCATACTCGACGAACCCGTCCCCGTCGACGTCACCGTAATTGTCAATCCATTGCAGTGCTAAATCGACGTGGGGAAGCAATTCTTTGAGAAAATCACGATCGTGAGTCGTTTCGAAATACGCGCCGGCAAGAATAATAAACAGGGGAGTGGAATCAACGCTGCCGTAATAGCGTCCGAAAGGCACCTCACCAAGATTGGCCATCTCGCCACGGCGCATCTCGTGGAGAATTTTCCCAGGCTCAGCTTCCCGTTCGTCGTTGACCTCGGTTGCCTGGGTCGACGCCAGGAATTGCAGAACTCCCTTCGCGATCCGAGGCGAAACCCATAGCAGCTGCAGCGCAGTGATAATTCCGTCCCGTCCAAAAACCGTACTGAACCAGGGCACCCCAGCATAGGGATAATCGGTTTCCGGATTGCCCAACAGCATCATCTGCACATCCGCGCTCGATCGCTGCACCCAACGCGTAAAGCGGTCATTGGAGCTGATGATCTTGCACATACCCGAAGAGACCGCACTGCGTTCGCTTTCCCTTGCCAGGTGGGCCCGGCTGTAACCTGTGGAGCGGCTGTTAGCTTTGGGAGCACAGGCGATGACGACGTAAAACTCAGCGGATTTTTTGGGCCGCAGTGAGGTCTGAAACCGTAGCTCGCTAGAACTTATTTTGTCTGGCGCAGGGTGACATTCGATTCGGGTCTGTCGAACCACGTGGTCCAGGCCCTCGTAAGAGAATAAAAGCATGTCGCTCGTGATTTTGTCTTCCAGGCGGCGCCCTCGACGCTCACGCCGGGTCCCACGGACTTCGAAAATATCAGCGAAGTCGGCATCAATGGCAATTCGCAAGGGAATCTCCAGCGTCGCAAGCCCGTAATTGACGACTTTCAATTCCTCGTAGCAGACTCCCTGCCACAAAAATCTCGAACGTAATACATGAACTGTCCCGCGATGAATGGTTACTTCCGAGCCTTCGGTTACATCTACGTTGGCGAGGTCTGCCGTGAACACGGCATTGTTCGGCGTGACCGTAGAACTCAGCAGAAGAGGCCGCAAATCCCAAAGCGACAGCGCCAACTCCGAGACGAAGCGTGTCTCCTGGAAGTAAATGCCTTGCTCGCCCAGGCCTAGCGGTTCTATATCACCGTGCCGGTCGAACACGGCGAACATCTCGCCGTACTTTAAGACCCGGGTTCGATCCTCCGATGGCGAGGATCGGGTAGCTATGTAGTACTGCTGGGAGACGCTAATTTCATCCAACTGAAATCTCCGTCGCTGAGCCTGACTGACGCGGGCTCTCTCTTGAGCACACGGTCGTAAATCGCGAGATAATCGTTCGCCATTCGCTTCGCGGTGAAGCGCTGTTCAAAACGAAGCCGGCACATCGCTCGGTCTATCGTATCAAGCTTCCGCACCGCCCTCGCGGCTTCGTCAATATTGTTGACTATGAAACCCGTGACGCCATGTTCGAGCAGTTCAGGAACTGAACCGAATGGATAAGCAATTGTGGGAAGCCCGCAAGCCATCGCCTCAATAAGAACGATTCCAAATGGTTCGGGCCAGTCGATGGGGAACAGCAGAGCCGCCGCATTTCCCAGAAACTCATTTTTCTCGCCATATCCGATCTCGCCGACAAACTCGATCAAAGGATCATTGAGCACGGGCTTTACGAAGTCGTTGAAATATTCCAGGTCAGCTTTATCGACCTTCGCCGCAATCTTCAACGGCATATCCGCCCGCTTCGCAATCTCGATGGCCTCCAGTAATCCTTTTTCTGGTGACGTTCTTCCCAAAAATGCCAGATACTTGCCGTGCTTCGTATATCCTCGCAGCGCGGTTTCCGGCATCCCGTGATGCACCGTGCCTTGCCAGTTTGCCCACGGCAGTGGAATACGCTGTGCATCGGAAATGGAGACCACTGGCATCTCTGAGAAGTTTCTGTATAGCCCTACCAGGTCGGGAAGATCCAGTCGTCCATGAAGGGTCGTCACCTGGGACAACTGTTCACGCCGGCTGAGCGGGAAATGCAAATAGTCGAGATGAAAGTGAATCAAGTCAAATTCGTCTTTTTCTTCGAAAACTCGCTCCAATAGCACCATATGGTGAGCCAGGTGATCGACAGAAGTCTTGTCAAGTCGCAGGGAGCGCGGAGAGGTAGAAACCAGTCGCGCGGTGGTGAGCGAGTCTCCGCTTGCAAAAAGTGTTACCTCATGTCCCAGCCTGACTAATTCCTCTGTCAGCCAGGAAACTACGCGCTCCGTTCCACCGTAAAACTTCGGTGGAACGCTTTCGTAAAGTGGCGCAACCTGTGCAATTCTCATTTAGCTCCTCTCCTGCACACACATTCCCTCAGTGCTGAGGTCATGCCTCGCGCTGGATTAACTAAGTTTTTGATCAGGTTTACTGCAAACGGACGTTCACCCGTAGGTCCAGCACGCCTTGGAGAGCCAGTGAACGTTTCCCACACGCACAGTCTATCGCCACAAATCGCCGGCATCCATCGGGTAATTTATGTATCTCAGACCTGCGTAGACGAGACTGTCTGTGCTACCACACACCTTTGTCGCTGCCTGTCAAATGCATTGCGACAAGCGCGGACACCGCGAGCGGCGGAAGTAGTGGCAAGCGGCACATTGCGCGCACGTCAAAATTTCGCCCCGCTGTCAAAAGCTGGGCGCCGTACAGCCCCGCGGCCGGAAGTTTCGGTACTCGAAGAAATCCATCTTCGAAATGGACTTGAAGATGTCGCGAACATGCGGATTCCAAAACTTCCTCGGGCAGTTCGACTGCGCCACCCTGCGAGCGAACATAGTTCGCGACCAGCGACAAAAACGTGGCTACGCCCGGCCAGATGCCTCCGACATCCGCAGCTTTGCGCAACTCAGAAAAATCGAGCTCGTCCTTCTGCAGCATGGCCGATACGTCCGCCATGTCACAGAGCCGAAAATAAAAGTGCCGGTACATACGCTGCAAAGTCGAAATGACGACCCGTTCCTCCGGCGCAGGCACAAAGAATTGCTGGCCCGCCAGCGTTTTAATAACGCGGCGTTCAATTACCCGATGCGCCATCGCGTTGTGTTCCCCCGTCTGGCCCAGATAGCGAACGTGGATTTCAACCAGCTCCGGTAGTCCGGGTACACGAAAGTTCCATTTGTGGGCCAAACGGTCTCCCCAGCTTCGTTCCGCCGCCGTGGCGTGAAATTGGTGCCACATCACGGTCTCCACAGTCTGTTCCGCAGCAGTGGTGTACAAATCCAGGTCCGACCCCAGGTCCGGCCAATGATCGAGAGACTTGATTACTGCGACCTTGCAACCGTGCGACTCCAGAGCTCGCCAGATTTCATTTAAAAAGTCCAAGGCGTGAGCCGTGCGCGCTCGTTCTGTCGCGAGCACTTCCTTGCACCACTCCGTTTCGAAATCCCCGCCCTCTAAAAACGAAAGAGTTCGGACAATCACATGATGGCTGTTCGCCAGATTGATGAATTCCTCACGTGCCTTGCCGTCGAGTGCGGCGATGGCCTCGAGTTCCGGTTGGATCGCCCTCAGGTCAGAACACGGCTGTTCGAACCCGCCAAAGTAGGCGTGAAATAAAACCTTCGACAGAAGATCGATTGGATGCTGAAGCTTTGACGCGGAACTGCTTGTCTCTGTTTCGGCAATCATCAGGAGCTCCAAATCAGCAACTTGGATGGGAGGAAACCGACTTTTCGTTGTCAAAAGGGGCGAAATTGACGATCGTCAACGCCCGGGCGAAGCCGCGGAAGCCCGCTGCTGCTGGCGGTTGCAGTCAGAAATGCCATCTTCGATCTCTGTCCCCTCCTCATAATCATTCCAGGTGGCGAGCATGATGAAGGGCATGGGGTGAGCCGCATCGTATTGCCGGAAGAGCTGAAGCGTGTCTTCAAACGTTCTTCCACAGCGCCGGTTCATGTGACGGTTCAATCCCCAGGATGCTTTAGCGTCATTGAATCCCGGCCAGACACCGCCCACTGTGATCTTGCCGCTCCGGTCCTCCATTTTTTTGTAGAAGCCTTCAAGATATTGTTTGCCCCAATCGCTTCCATCCGCACTCCAGCCTTTGCTGGGATGGACCCACGCGTATTCGCCGTCAAAGTCCTTCATGTATTTTGACGGCGGATCATCGGCATAGATCAACACCGGCGGCGTCTCCCACGTATTCACTGCTTCCCGTACGCGATCCCAGTCGGTATTTCCCTTCTTGGGGAAGATAAAGATGACAGGCCGATTCTCGTAAAGAACGTAAGCGTCGCGCCCGGGTGCCTGCGGCCCGATGTAGTTTTTGTAAGCCTCGTCCATGGCATCGAGTGCATCCTCCGTGGCACTCCCGGTGTCCTCTTGAGTCTCGTCGTACATCAGACACACGTGAAAATGATTCTGACTGGCGACTTGCTGCAACACGGCATAGCTGTGATCCAGAAACGGTCGCCGGTGGGCGTACCAGTCGACCGCAAAGCCGTAAATTCCCATGTCTTTCGCGTGCTCAATCTGTTTGCGCAGCACGTTGGGATCATCGCTGTTATAACCAACGTTAATGTGGTCACGATCTCCAAACCACGGCTGGTAATCGGCTAGCACCTTTGTGGAATTATCGACTTCGTGCACATTCGGATTAAGCGATTGTTGAACGTTGGTGCGGGAGCAGCCGCTTGCCAGCACGAAAATGGCTAACGCGAACAGAACCAGTGTGGGTGAACCTTTCATAGTCGGGCTCCGCGAAGTAGCCACTTCTCTACAGGAGATTCGACCAGCAGGGAATTGGGATGCCTGAGGGTCAGGGAGGATACTCATCGTGCGGGTTCGGTACTTTCCAGATCGCGAATCAGCCACCGGTCGGCGCCGGGCGTCATCAACACAAGATAGGTTTGAGTCAGCTGCTCGCTTTGGATGAGCTTGCCGCCATCCAAAATCTGGATTTCCAGTTGGGCTTGGTCACGAAGCTGCATCGTGTCTCCGGCCGGAGCGTAGAAAAGTGCATCCAGCTTGTGACCGTGATCCACGTATCGCACCCGAATGCCGGTTCGCTTCTGCTCTGTTATCAATTTCGACAAATTGTCTTTCGCAAATCCCGTGAAATAACCGTCCAGCAAGTCCGCACGATTCTGATCGAGCGCCTGCACCATGTTTTGCCAGGCATGGGCGTAATCTCGTGGAACTACCTCGCTGGTTCGATCTTCAATCGGCCGCGGCGCAAGGTTATCCGCATTCAGTTGCACTTTGGGCAACACATCATCCGCGGCAGAAACCGCCGGCAGCAGACCTGCGCTTACGCTCGTCATGATGATTCCTAGAACTACAGCTGTTCGGATGCAAATGTTGTTCATCGCCGACCCGCCACGTTGAGTTCGTTGCCTGTGACTACCCCGGACGCAACCGTAATGTGAGCTTCGCCGGAAACGGGTATTTCAACCTTCGCGATTCCTTTTTTAATCGGCACATCGACTGTGCTCTTGCCCGCGGAGTCGGTCTCGGTAAAGCTGACAACGGTGCCGTCAGGGACGTTGTTGCCACTGCAATCCCGCACCGGATCCGTCTCCACTAAGAACCTGCCGGAAATCCACTCCCCCTTGATCCGGAGATTGCATGCCTCGGAAGCAATCTGCTGAACGACGCGGATCGCATCATCTTTTCCGACCGCTGCCGCTACTTGCACCGGGCCTTCCTTGCGCCCGGATGTCATTGTCGTCCACGCGATGCCGCGGTCACTCTGCCGCGTTGCGGAAACCGGCGCCGCATTTCTGGGTGTGACGCTGAACGTCACCTTTTCTGGAGAAAGCACGAGATTCTGAAAGTGATCGAATACCAAGGCGACCGCGCTCATCGCATTCGCATCATCCACCGGAACTCGCGAAGGATGAACCAGGAAAGCCAGCCGGGCTGGATCTGCCGCATGCACATAGAAAGTTGTGGAAGTGCATTCGCCTGTGCAGACGATCGCGTTGTAACGGCCCGCGCTTTCTACTTCTTCGGGCTGCACGGCGATTCCGTTGCCGAGCTCGACCTTGCGCTTGCTGATGTGCGTCGGGCCGACGAGGTAAAACGTACCGCTACCGGAAGCGCTCGTTTCAATCTTGAATGCCGTACCTGCCACGATTTTCCCAGGTGCACGAAGCTCTCCTGCGCAAGCTATAGAAGTGAATGCGAGCAGCACGAGCAAAGGCCTGATTTCCAAAAATCTATTCATGCCATTCTAAGTAGTGTGCTTAGCGTCAAAGTAATTCACCACGACTCGATACGTTTGAACTTTCGACGCGATGTCGTCCGGTACATCGACAGCAAACGGTACCGGGATCTGGGGCAACAATGCCTGGTCAACATATCCGTCCGAAACCCATATGACTTTTCCGGTATTGTCGTAGTATGCCGCCACTACGTGCGGTATATTCACGATTTCCCCGCTTTCATCCACCAGTTGGCCGTGCAATACTTTTCGGCCCAACGGGTTCGTATCGATTTTCTGATTGTTCACTTCGATTACTGGATCTGCGCTCGCCGCAACCAGCATCGCCTTCGCGTCCATTCTGACGCTCTTTATCTTTTCCAATCGCATATCCGGGAAATCAATGCGGTACGGCGAGACCTGCTTGGGCAAAAGCGTATGGGAAATTTTGTCAAAGCTGCTTTCCTGTGCGAGTTCCTGTCCGCCGGGGGAGAGCAGCGTAGCTCCAACATTCACGTATGCCGGAACCGCATCTTCGTTCACGATCTCGCCCAGCACGACCACCCCATCGGGCCGCTGCACCGCATTCATAGAAATAATTCGTACCGACGGCGAATCGACATTTTCCACTCCCCAGTCCTCCTGCGCTCCGCGATTGATTACATCCCAACGCAGATAATTCACCGGGATCACTTGCGGAGGCAGCTGTGGCAGCTTCGTTGTTGGCCAGATCACCTTCCAGCTGTTTCCATCGCGCTCTACATTCAGGTCACGGACATCATTGATCGGCCCAAGCGCCGTGGAATAGCGTAGCTTCACTCGCATCGTGGCCTGCTGATCGGTCGCGTGCAGACCCCAGACGTCAAAGCTCTCGATGCTGGCATACGTGAGCAGGCTGCCATCGCTGCCGTCACAATCCCGAATGAAAGCTCGCTTGTCGACATCCGGCGCGTTTGCCAGGCGAGAGTAAGCGCCGTCCCAGTTGTGCTGCTGCACATCGCTGATCAGGAGGCGAACCGCTTCCTGAGGCGTTTGTGCTGAGCGCATTTGCTCGCGCGCCAGTCCACCCGATTGCACCCATGCGATCGCAACCAATCCCACCGTCAGAACTGCGATCACCAGCGGAAGAGTGTATTTCATTGATGCACCTCCCGGAACATCATGCTCTCTGCGGGAGTGGGGAAGCCGAGCACTCGTTCGGTCGCTCGTTCGCGGACACGATCAGGCACAAAAATCGCTAGCAGGATTGCCAGAATGCTGCAGCCGAAGGGAAGCGTTCCCCACAGCAACCCTTCCCACGCCGTCGGCATTGCGTCGGAAGGAATCGGGTGTGCCGGAGGAACATCGTCCTTGGACCACACGCTGATGGAACCCGAGTTGTAACTTTCTACCTGCCGCCAACCCGCGAACGCCAGCAGGGGCTCGTAATAAGGATCATGCACGAAGATAAATTTCAGCCCGTAGTGATTGGCGTGGCGCAACATGGCCCGCAATGATTCCATTCCCTGGCTGCCAAAAAACTTCGCACTCGACAGCTGCGCGGTGCCGTAATGCGTGAATTCCGGCAGCAGTCGCGCTGAGTTATATTCGCCGTCTACGCTGTTGGCAACGCTGTACGTTGAGACCTTGGGCAATGCATTTCCGAAGCCTAGAGTGAGATACCGATAGTCATAATGGCCGTCGCGATTCAGGAAACTAATAACGGAATCGACATTCAGTTCGGCCGTGGATTTGAACGGACTCCAGGTTAGCCATGCCAGAGCCACCGCCATGGATGCCGCGGTGAGAACTGCCACGCCAGCCGCTGCCTTACCGTGATAGCGGTCAATCAGCATTTCAACCAGCAATCCGACGATCGGTAGCGCCAGCACCGCTGCCGAAAGAGTGAATCGCTCGAAGGTGAGGACTTCGAAGGCACGACGGAAAATCCACTTCGGAACTGGAGTAGTCCCGCCCAGCCCGATGATGAAAGTGAACCAGAAGAAAAGCAGCAACGGTCGAAGACGCCGGTTTTCCGATCCGACCCAAAGCATGAACGGTAACGCGATCAGCAGCGCTCCATACGGCAGAATGAAGTAGTTAAGTGCATAGTCGATGTTCAGCAACAGATTGGAACGGCTGGCATGCGGAATCGGAATTTGCTCAATCGGGTGCTGAATAATCGCCAGCCAGTACGGCAGCAAAATGATTCCGACGAAGATTCCCGTAATCACCGCAAAAAGCACGCTGCGAGTGATCACAGCCGCTGCCGCCGTGCCTTTCCGGCGGTCGAGAATTGCCACCCACATCGTTGGAATCGCAAACAAAACCGCGATGAAAATCAGAGTCACGTGGTGGACAGCCGCCGCAGTCAACGCGAAAACAATGCCCTTCACGAACGCCCGCAAATCTCCCGATCTCGACCAATCATAGAAATAGGGTACGGCCAGCAAATAGAGTGAGAGCGATAGCGTCGTCGGAAGCTGACCCGCAGAGTACACCAGCAGGGTTAGCGCTCCGATGAAAACACTCAGGAACGCAGCATAGCTGCTGGCGCGTTCATCCACCCAAATGCGTGCAAATCGGTAGACTCCCACCGGCAACAGCAATACCCCAATGAGCTGCACGAAACAGAACGCGAGCGGAAGTCCGCAGATGTACGAGAGCACCGCGATCCATTGATGAGCTAACGGTGGATAGGTCGTCTGAGAAAATCCGGCGAACCACTTCGGGTTCCAGGGATCGAACCAGTGATGCGCGTAATGCGAAGCGAAAAAAATATGGAAATTTGCGTCATACGACAGGTTCACCGGCAATTCCATCGTCAGCAGCGGCCCGTGCACCAGCAGCGCCAGAAGCACGATCAAACTCAACGGAATTGGGCGTCGCAAATAGCTGGAATCCACTGGAATCCTCCCCAGAATTTGTGAGCGCGTGTTTGGATTCGCTATCGAACTGTAGGGTTTTCTAAGGTTTGTTGGTCCGGCAGGCGTCAAGAGAAACTGCACTGCAGATTTTTGCCACTCACAGCCAGCCGCTACTCTGTATCCAACCGGCCAAAATCCAAGCGCATCAGAGACTCGGAAGCGCTTGAGTCTCTGCTTCGGGTGAACACCAAGGGATTGAAGGCGCGGCACCGCACTATGCCCCAGAAAGTGTTACGCACCCTGCTGTTTTTTTTGTTGCTGGCAAGCGGTGTGTCAGCTTTCGCCCAGACCTTCGAGGTCAATCAAAACAATAATTCGCCAAAGCAAACATCAAAGCAGAAAGCGAGATCAAACGCATCCCAACCGGCGACACCGCAGCAGGGAATTGGTTGGGGAGCCGGCATCGAAGTTGCCCGAGAGGCGCGCACCGCTCAGCTCGCCTTAGAGAAGGGCGATTATCGTGCAGCCGAGCAATCGGCATCTCGCGCGGCGAATTCTGCTCCCGGCAACACCGCGCTATGGTTCCTTCTGGGATATTCTGCACGGCTGGCTGGCGACTATAACGCAGCCGTCGACGCCTATAAGCACGGCTTGCAGAACGACCCCTCTTCGATTCCCGGAATGTCGGGACTCGCACAGACTTACGCTCGAATGGGACGTCCCGATGATGCACAGGCAGTGCTGAAACAAATTCTCGCCGCCAATCCCAAAAGTGTCTCCGATCTCGAACTCGCGGGCGAACTCGCCCTTACCTCGGATCCCAACGCAGCCCTCGGTTTGTTAAAACGCGCCGATGCACTCGAAGCTTCTCCGCGAACCGAAGTTATGATTGCGCGAGCCTACCGCGAATTAAATCAACCCGACGCCGCCCGCCAATCCCTCAACCGTGCTCTCGACCGCGCGCCTCACGATCCCACTGTCATCCGGGCTGCCGGCGCCTTCTATCGTGATCAGAAGCAGTACGATCTTGCAATTTCGACTTTGCAGAGAGCGGCCGGTTCTAAAGATCCAGAAGTATTGCCGGAGTTAGCCTACACGTACGACTTGGCCGGAAAGAAAAAAGAAGCCGCGCAGACCTATAGCCAAGCTGCAAACAATGTGCCCAAGAACTTAGGCATGCAGCTAAGTGCGGCACAATCGCTCGTGACCATCGGGCAGTTCGATCAAGCTGAGAAATTTCTGCAGCGCGCCCAGTCCATTGACACGAACAACTACCGCCTGCATGCCATTCGCGGCGCAATCGCCAGCGCCAACAACCACGATGACGAAGCAATTCAGGAATACCGCTTTGCTCTCGACCACATGCCTTCTGCCGTGCAGGAAGGTCCGCTTTACCCGATCTCCACCCGCCTCAGTTTATTCGAGGTCTACCAACGCACTGGCCGAAATGCCGCTGCCGATCAGGAACTTGCGGCCGCTCGTACAGCAATCGCCGCTGTCAATCCGGATTCGTCGACCCGTCCCGAGTACCTGCGCCTCCGCGCTTTGATCGAGGCTGATGGCGGCAACTTCGGCGGAGCGGAAAACGATTTTCAGGAAGCCTTACGCATCGATCCCAACAACACCGTCACCTTGCTGAACTACGCAAATCTGTTGTGGAAAACCAACCGCACGCAAGACGCTTCCCAGCTCTACCAGCGCGCACTGGCGGTCGATCCCAACAATAATTCCGCGCTCACCGCGATGGGATATTTGTCGCGTGAGATCGGTCAAAACGATGCAGCCGAAGGTTACTTCAAAAAGCTCGCCAACCTATACCCCGACGATTACATTCCCTATCTCGCATTAGGCGATCTCTACACTTCGAAGCGGCAATTCGATTTGGCCCAGCAGAACTACGACACAGCCCACAAGATTGCTCCGAAAAACCCGCTAGTAGTCGAAGGAGGAATCAACTCCGCTCTCGAAGCCCACCAGCTTCCGGTAGCGAAGAAGTGGGTCGATATTGCATTAGCGGACCCCGCCATTGCCAACAATCCGCCAGTCATGCGTGAGCGTGAGCGTTACTTGACCTATGCAGGCAAATACGAGGAGTCTGCCCAGCTTGGGTACCAGGTCCTTCCGAAGCTTCCTCGCGATCCCGAAGCTTCGGTGTATCTCGCTTATGACCTGCTCTTCATGAATCGCTATGACGAAGCGTACAAGGTCGCGCACCAGTACCGGCCGATCCTTCCGAAATCGCGCGACCTGCCGATGATCGAAGGTTATTACCACGCCCGCCACGGCGACCTCGAACAGGCGGCTAAGGATTTCACCGACTCCCTGGCAATCGATCCGAATAATTCCACCGCCTACATGAATCGCGGCTACGTTTACAACGATCTTCGCGAAGGAGCGAAGGCTGAAAAGGATTTCGCCAAGGCGCTCGAACTGCGCCCCAACTACGGCGAAGCACATCTGGGTCTCGCGTTTTCGGATTTGCAGTTGCGGCGTGCGAAACCCGCTCTCCGCGAGGCGGAGGCTGCGACCCGTCTCATGGGAGAATCCGCTCCCCTCCACCTCGCTATGGCTGAGGCCTACCGCCAGCAGATGATGATGAAGAGGGCGGAACTCGAATACCGCGCCGCCATCCGACTCGCGCCCAATGATGTTCCCACCCACCTGGCATTGGCCGATGCCCTTTACCGCATGCATCGTTATAACGATTCCATTACCGCCTTGAGGGACACGCTCGCCATCAGCCCCGGAAACGCACTGGCTTATGCCGATATGGCGCGCTCCTACGCCGAACTCCACGACCGCAAGGATGCCTTGCAGTCCATCAGCCTCGCTGAGAAAAACGGTGACGATAGCCGGGTTCTCATGGCCGATGGCGAGGCGTTGCTGACCTTGGGCGATCACGACGCCGCCATGCAGCGCTACGGACGGGCTCTGACCGCGCCACGTTCCGACCACGTGGAAGTCCGGTTGGCCTTGGCTCGATTGTTCGTGGATTCCGGCCACCCCAACGATGCTGCGCAGCAAGTCGCTTTTGGTCTGGCCGAAGCCCGTGTCGGCGAGGCCCGTGCCGTCACTCCTGAAAATCTCATCGAGGCTGCCAGCGTGCTCCGGTCCATCAACCAGTTTGATATTGCGAAAAAGTACTATCAGCGCGCGGAGGCGGACGGAGCCGATCCCGAATCGGTCGACATCGGCCTGGCCAATGTTTATCTCGCACAAGGCCAAACTCGCAACGCCCAGGCTCTCTTGCAAAGTGTTGGCAACAATCCTGACCACATAGAGAACTATGACTACCTCGTAGCCATG
>Ga0070731_10002516_pt1 | contig 17363 bp, 13 predicted proteins | sample Coa_R1_2_FD_66448 | JGI IMG/M metagenome (GOLD analysis project Ga0070731, IMG submission 66448) | Surface soil microbial communities from Centralia Pennsylvania, which are recovering from an underground coalmine fire - Coalmine... | ecosystem: Environmental > Terrestrial > Soil > Unclassified ...
AAACCACAGACCGAATTGCTTGAGATACCGGTTGAGTTTGCCGAGCACCACGCCGGGCTGAACGCGGACCCAGCCTTGGGCCTGGTTCAGCTCGAGGATCTTGTCCATGTACTTCGAGAAGTCCAGGATGATCCCCTCGCCGAGCGACTGGCCGGCGAGGCCGCTGCCGGCGCCGCGGGCGGTGACGGGAATCCCCTGCTCCGCCGCGTACCGGAGGACCGCGACCACGTCGTCTCGATCCCGGGGAACGACGACGCCCCGGGGCATCATCTGAAAGATGCAGGCGGCCGTGGAGTAGAGCGTACGGTGAAGGTCGTCGCAGAGGACGTCCCCCTTCACCAGACGCCGGAGATCCCCTTCAAGGGAGGCTGCCATGACCGGTAGTATAGCGAGTCAGCGGCGGCCGCCGAAGCTCGATGTCTTCATCCGATGGAGGATCCAGGCCCCCCAGCTGAGCAGGGCGACCCCCAGGACGAAGCCCAGGCCGTGGCCGGCCCACTCCGAGCCCATCCCCAAAATCGGCACCGCCGGGTTCTTCGTGGGAAGCGAGTTCACCCCGCCGTAATACCCCAGGCCCAGGGCGCCGAGAATGACGAGGATGCCCGCCGAGCGGCGCACGGTCCGGGCGCGCGGAGAGAACGCGAGGAAGAGCCCCAGCATCGCGACCAGAATCGAGCCGCCGGGCAGGATCAGCATCTTGGGTGTTTCCATGCAGCGGGAGACGATGCCGGGGATATTGCCCCCCGCGGCGAATCCCATGACGGAGCCCAGGGAGAGCATGAGGAGGATCGAGCCCGCTGAGTAGTCGAGATCCCCACCGCCCGCCAGGCCGAACATCAGGGCCGCCACGAGGGCCCAGAGGCCCAGTGCCGCCAGATTGACCGGATGGGCGAGATCGTGACCGAGGCCTTGAACGCCGCTCGAGACGAGCTCCGCCCCCTGGCCTTTCGCGGGCGAGCAGAGTCCGGCGGCAAAGAAACACAGCGCGGCGAAGATCGGAACCATGACGGCCGGTCCGGGATGCGATGTTTCGCGCAGCGATTTCCGGTTGACCAGAAAGGCGGCGACCAGGAGACCCACCCCGGCGGCGGCGAGCGAGAGGCGGAGGATCAAGTCGGCGTCGTTCCGGATGAACGGGCGCGGCAGGCTGGCCCAGAACCCGTCGCCCGCGCGGGTGGGCACGCCGAGGGCCCCGACGGCAAACAGCGCGGCGCATCCGGCGAGGACGAGCCCCCAGAAGGCGAGATTCTGGCCGAGCAGGCTTTCCCGCTTGGGAGGGGGGACGTGCTTCCACTTCGGAGGCGCCTGGACTTCCGCCGCGCGAGGAATGCGCTTGGACTCCTCCTTCTTCAGGTTCGGATTCGACGGGAAATCCTCCGCCCGCAGCGGACGCTGCTGGGCGGCCTGCTTGGGCAGGGGCACGCTCGCGAGAATCTCCCGGGGGGCGATGGGCGCCCCTTCGATGACCCGCTTCTTGGGGCCGGCCGAGATCTCCGGGACCACGTCCTCTTCCGGCACCGGCTGGGCTTTGGGCGGCGGAGGGCGGCGGCGGCCCTTGATCTCGACCTCGGGCACCTCGTCGGCGTTCTCCCAGAAGCCCTCCGGCTGGACCGTCGTCACCGGCCGGGACACCCGGGTGGGCGGGCCGGGCCGGGGCGGAGGCGGCGCCGCCGTCGGCGGCGCCGGAGGGATCAGGATCTTCTCCAGCTCGACCCGGAGGGTGCCGGCGTCGGGAAAGCGGGCCCCCGCGTCCTTCTGAAGGAGTTTCCGGACGATCGCGGCCGCCCTCTGGTCGACGCTCGGCACGCGGTCCTCGAGCGGGATCGGATCGAGCGTCACGCGCTGGGTCGCCATCTCGAGCGCGGTCACCGCATTGAACGGGAGCTCGTTCGAGAGCATCATGTAGTAGACCACGCCGAGCGAATACAGGTCCGCGCGGGCGTCGACCGCGGGGCCGTCCACCTGCTCCGGGGCGATGAAGCCCGGGGTGCCCATGAAGGCCCCGCTCACGGTGGTGAAGCTGCTGGTCGCCTTCAAGTTCCTCGCGAGGCCGAAGTCGGTGATCTTCACCGAGCCGTCCTTCGACAGCATGATGTTCGCGGGCTTGATGTCCCGGTGGACGATGGCTTTCGAATGGAGCGCCTCCAGGCCCGCCGAGGCGTCCCGCGCGATCCGGGTCGCCGTCTGCAGGTCCAGCTTCCCGTTCCTCTCGAGCATCTGCTCGAGGTTTTCGCCGTCGATGAACTGGAGGATGATGAAATGCTGGGCCTTCTCCTCGGCGACGTTGAGCACCTGGATCACGTTGGGGTGCTCGACCTTGGCCGCCGCGCGGGCCTCCCGCTGGAAGCGCTCGACGAACTCGACGTCCGATTCGAGGTGTCCAGCGAGGACCTTGAGGGCGACCGACTTGTCGAGGGCGATATGGTGGGCGCGGTACACCGTTCCCATCCCGCCGCGGCCCAGCAAGGCCTGGATGCGGCAGCCGCCCAGGGTCATCCCGATCAGGGGGTCCTTCTGTGCTTCGGGGCTCATACGTCTCTTTGGACCGGATCGCCGAGGATCAGAATCTCTTTCGGTACGATCGCTCCTGCACGCGCATGCCGGCGAAGACGACGGCACGCTCCACCACCGCCACGGCGACGACCACCCCCAGCATCGAGGCCGCGTCCCGGAACGGCCGCGACAGCCCGCCGAAGGGTTCGACCAGGAGCGCGGTCCACGGCTCGCGCGTCGGCTGCCCCACCAGCACCCCGAAGGCGAACAGCCCGACGGCGCCTCCGAACGCCAGCGCGGCGCCGAAGGCCTTCGCCTGGCTTTCGAAGTTGTATCCCGTCACGAGCAGCATCCCGAAAAAGCAGGCCAGAATGGTTGCGGTGGCCAGCGGGATCGCCAATTCCGGGAACGTCATGAACTGGCGGATCGGCTCGACCAGTCCCAGGCCGGCCGTCCCGAAGGAGTAGATGAGCGGAAATCCGACCCCCATCAGGATCCGCGACAGGATCACCCGATAGTTGCCCGGCTCCCGCTCCCAGGACAGCTGGATCGCGGCGAAGATCGCGACCAGGCCCAGCACGAGCCGGTTGACCGGCGCCGTCGCCGAGGCGCTGAGGGCCCGCGCGGTGGCGCCGAGCGTGACCCCCGGCGTGGCCCCTTCCGGCCGGTCGATCCACGCGCCCGCCAGCAGGCCTCCCAGGATCATGAGGGCGACCAGCGCGACAAGCACCCCCTTGCGGGCGATCGACGAGAACTCCCGGCGATAGACGACGATGCCCAGGCCGCCGGCCAGGACGGATCCGACGAGGAGCCCCATCCGGACCGTGAACGTGGAATCCCGGGCCGCCCAGCGCTCGAGGAAGCCCCCGCCGCGGGCCGCGAGTCCCCCGGACAGGAAGGCGAGCGACACCGCGGTCGCCATCAGATCCCAGTGGATCAGCATCCGGATCCGTCGCTTGGACTTCGCCTGCGTCAGGACGTTCTCGACCTTCTTCGTCGTGTCCGAGGCCTTGAGCGGGGGCGGCTTCGGCCCCTGGAGGATGGCGTCCAGGTCGCGGATCAGATCGGTCGCGCTCTGGTAGCGCTGGCCGGCCTCGACGTTGAGGAGTTTCTTGACGATCCCGCAGGCCCGGGGGTCCGCCCCGCTCATCGCGTTTTCCAGCGGGCGGGGCTCCTCCTTGGTCCGCTTGATGGCGATTTCCATCGGGGATTCGCCGAGAAACGGCAGCGTGCCCGACAGCAGCTGGTAGTACGTCACGCCCAGCGAATACAGGTCCGTCCGGTGGTCGAGCTTCTTCCCCTCCACCTGCTCCGGCGACGCGTACTCGGGCGTGCCCAGAAAGGTGCCTTCGACGGTGAGCCCCTTCTTGTTCTCGGCATGACGGGCCAGGCCGAAATCGGTCAGGTGGGGCTTTCCGTCGGGAGACACGATGATGTTCCCGGGCTTGATGTCGCGATGGATGATCCCCGCCCGATGCGCGGCGGCGAGACCGGAGGTGATCTCCCGGATGAACTTCGTCGCCCGCTCCAGCGGGAGGCGGCGCTCGGTCTCGATCACCCGGTCGAGCGTATCCCCGGGGACGTACTCCATGACGAGATAGTAACGATCTTCGAATTTTCCGACGTCGATGACGCGGATGACGTTCGGATGGTCGATCTGCCCGGCGGCCCCCGCCTCCCGGAAGAACCGGGTGACGTATTCCTGGTCGGCCGCCAGGGAGGGAGCCAGGATCTTGACGGCGACGTCCTGGTCCAGGAGGGTGTGGCGGGCGCGGTAAACGACGCCCATACCGCCAGCCGCCAGTCTCTCCTCTACGCGGCACGGCCCGAGCTTCGCGCCGATCAGCGGATCGACGAATTCTTCGTCGGCCATGGTCTGGGAAGTCTACAGCCCGCTCATGCGGTATTCAAACTCTTTCCAGTCCCCGGGCGGACACCTGAAACTGCCGAGCGATCCGTTGTTCGGGTGTTCGTCGCCGTGGAAGTCCGAGCCTCCGGTGATCTGAAGCTGGCGCCGCCGCGCGAGATCCAGGAACCGCAGGTGCCGCGTGGAGGACCGGTAGCGGTGGAAGACCTCGATGGCGCGGATCGGGGCGGAATCCAGGATGCGTTCGGCCAGCGCGGGGTCCTCCAGGAATCCGGGATGCGCGAGCGAGGGCTGTCCCCCGAACTCCAGGATGAAGCGGGCGGCCTCCGCGGGGGTCCAGTCGTTCGCCGGGACGTTGGCCGGGGAGCCCTGCCCGAGAAATCGGTTGAAGGCGTCGTCGAGAGACCGCACCAGGCCCTTCTGGAGGAGGGCGCGGGCGACGTGCTTCCGCCCCACGGACTTGCCCCCCGCCTCGGCGAGGACGTCGGCCGGCTCCAGCGGAACCCCGAGGGCCTTCAGCTTCTCGCAGATCTTCCCGACCCGCACGCGCCGGCTTTCCTGGAGCTCTCCCAGCCTCCGGAGGAGGCCCGGCGCCCGGTGGTCGATCCCGTATCCCAGGACGTGCACGTCGTGACCTTCGAAGCGCGAGGACATCTCGATCCCCGGCACGATGCGGACGCCCTGGAGCCGGCCTTCCTCCAGAGCGTCGGGGAGGGCCTCGACCGTGTCGTGGTCGGTCACCGCGAGGACCTGGACGCCCTGGGCCTTGGCGAGACGGACCAGCTCCCTCGGCGGGACGCGGCCGTCCGAGCACGTGGTATGGCTATGGAGATCGACGACGAGCGGCATGGAAGGAGAAAGCCCCGGCCCCTTCCGGGGCCGGGGACTCTCCCAAGCTTCAGGATCGGACTACTTGACCTTCTCGAAGTACTTGCCGGCGTCCTTCGTGTTGATGGTGTCCTTGCCCTTCGTCCAGTTGGCCGGGCACACCTCGCCGGTCTTGGCGTTGTGCTGGAAGGCGTCGATGAGGCGGAGCGTCTCGTCGACGTTCCGGCCGACGCCCAGGAAGTTGACGGTCTCGTTCACGACCGTGCCTTCGGGGTTGATGATGAACAGGCCGCGGAGGGCGATGCCCTTGTCCTCCATGAGGACGCCGTAGTCGCGGGAGATCTGCTTGGTCACGTCGGCCAGCACCGGGTAGTCCGTGCCCGCGATGCCGCCCTTGTTGCGGGGGGTGTTGTACCACGCGAGGTGCGAGTACTGGCTGTCGATCGACACGCCGATCACCTCGGCGCCGCGCGACTGGAAGTCGGCGACGCGGTCGGCGAAGCCGGTGATTTCCGTCGGGCAGACGAACGTGAAGTCGAGCGGGTAGAAGAAGAGCACGACCCACTTGCCCTTGTACTCGTCGAGCGAGACTTCCTTGATCTGGCCCTTCACGATGGCCTGGGTCTTGAACTTGGGAGCCGGCTTCCCTACGAGCGTCGCCATGAAATCCTCCTTATCCGTTGCGAAATCTATCGATGAAACCGATTAACCGTCAACGCCTGAAGTCCCGGTTCATTCCCGCGGATCTAGAACGGCTTGGGCCGCCGGATCAGATCCAGGAACTCCTCCCTCGTCCTCGAATCGCTGCGGAAGCGCCCCTGCATGGAGCTCGTCACCATGTGCGCGTTGTTCTTTTCCACGCCGCGCATCATCACGCAGAGGTGCAGCGCCTCGATGACGACGCCGACGCCCTTGGGCTTGAGGCCCGACTCGATCGCCTTGGCGATCTGCGTGGTCAGCTTCTCCTGGATCTGCAGGCGGCGGGCGAAGACCTCCACGACCCTGGGCAGCTTGGACAGGCCCACGACCTTCTTGTCCGGCAGGTAGGCGATGTGGCACTTGCCGAAAAACGGCAGGAGATGGTGCTCGCAGATCGAGAAGACGTCGATGTCCTTGACGATCACCATCTCGTCGTAATCGCTGGCCCCGAAGACGGCGCTCTTGAGGATCTCCGCCGCGTCCTGGGCGTAGCCCTTGGTGAAGTGCTGGAACGCCTTCTCCACGCGAAGGGGGGTCTTCTGGAGCCCTTCCCGGGCCGGATCCTCGCCGAGGAGCTTCAGGATCTCGGCGACGTGGTCCCTCAGCTCCAGGCGGGCGATCGCGGCTTTTTCCGTCATTGGGGCTGTCGATTATAGGCCTCCCCTCTTTCAAGTCAAGGGAGGAGGGACCGAATCGGTCCGGGAGGCGCCGGAATGCAAAAGGGCCCCGCGGTTCCGCGGGGCCCTTTGTTGGAGTCGGGTGTCGTGCGGCTTACTTCACTTCCCACATGTCGCCGGCGAAGAGCAGCTTGCGGACGTCGCCCTCGCCCTTCTTGGCCTTCGTGTCGGCGATCTGGCTGTCCGTGCGTTCCTCCAAGGTCGGCAGCCGGTCGTTCCGGAAGACGCCGATGGGAAGAGGCATGATGTTGATGGGGTTCTTCGCCACGGCGACCTTCATCTCGTCGGACGTCGCGGGAGGATTCAGGCGCGAGAGGATGGCGGCGAGCGTCGGATTATGCTCGTCGTGGACGATCAGGTCCTTCTCGGTGATCCCGTTCTCGCCCAGCTTCACCACCTCGGGGTTCAGGCCGTTGAGGCGGATCCCCAGCTCCCGCTTGTCGCCGAAGATGAGGGGCTTCCCGTGCTCGAGGCTGACGTTGAACTTGTTCCGGGCGTCGCGGTCCACGAAGTGATCGAAGGCCTCGTCGTTGAAGATGTTGCAGTTCTGGAGGATCTCGATGAAGGCTGAGCCCTTATGCTCGGCGGCCCTCTTCAGGATGTCCATCAGGTGCTTGGCGTACACGTCGACCGAGCGGGCGACGAACGTCGCTTCGGCCGCCAGGGCCAGCGTGATCGGATTGATCGGCTGGTCGACCGAGCCGTAGGGGGCCGATTTCACCTTCTTGCCCAGCTCGCTGGTCGGCGAATACTGCCCCTTGGTCAGGCCGTAGATCCGGTTGTTGAACAGCAGGATCTTGATGTCCACGTTGCGGCGCAGCGCGTGGATCAGGTGATTGCCGCCGATGGACAGTGCGTCGCCGTCGCCCGTGGCCACCCACACCTGCAGCTCGGGATTCGCCAGCTTGAGGCCGGTGGCGACCGCGGGGGCGCGGCCGTGGATCGTATGGAAGCCGTAGGTGTTGACGTAATACGGGAAGCGGCTGGAGCAGCCGATGCCCGAGACCATCACCATCTTGTGCTTCGGGAAGCCGAGCTGCGCGAAGACCTGCTGCGCGGCGTTGAGGATGGCGTAATCGCCGCATCCGGGGCACCAGCGGATCTCCTGGTCGCTCTGGAAGTCCTTCTTCGTATACGGCGACGTCTGCGGCGTCGTGGGGGCGACCATTACTTGCACTCCTTCTCGATAACCTCGATCAGTTCGGAGACACGGAACGGCTTGCCCTGCACCTTGTTGATGCCCTTGGCATCGCACAGGAACTTCGCGCGGAGCAGGAACAGCAGCTGTCCCAGATTCATTTCGGGGACCAGGATGCGCTTGAACTTGGCCAGGACCTTGCCGAGGTTGCTCGGGAACGGATTCAGGTGGCGAAGATGGGCGCGGGCCACCTTGATGCCCCGGCGCTGGCAGTCCTCGACCGCCGCGCGGGTGGCGCCGTAGGTGGAGCCCCAGCCGATCACCAGCGTGCCGGCGTCCTCGGGACCGTGGACCTTGAGGTCCGGGATATCCTGCGCCATGCGGGCGACCTTCGCCGCCCGGACGCGGCACATGAATTCGTGGTTTTCGGGATCGTAGTTGACGCTGCCGTAAATGTGGCTCTTCTCGATGCCGCCCAGGCGGTGCTCCATGTTCGGCGTGCCGGGGATGGCCCAATCGCGCGACAGGGTGATTTCATTGCGCAGGTACGGGGCCCAGCCCTCGGGGTTCGTGCGGAACTTCACCTCGATCTGGGGCAGCGAGGCGGGGTCGGGGATCCGCCAGGGCTCGGCGCCGTTGGCGAGATAGCCGTCCGACAGCAGGAAGACCGGGCACATGTACTTCGTGGCCATCTTCACCGCCTGGATCGCCATGTCGAAGCATTCGGCGGGGGTGGCGGGCGCGAGGATCCCCACGGGGGATTCGCTGTTGCGTCCGAACATGGCCTGCAGGAGGTCCGCCTGCTCCGTCTTGGTCGGCAGGCCCGTCGAGGGGCCGCCACGCTGGATGTCGACGATCACCAGGGGCAGCTCGGTCATGACGGCCAGGTTGATCGCCTCGCTCTTGAGCGCGACTCCCGGGCCGCTCGTGCCCGTGACGCCGAGGGCGCCGCCGAAGGACGCCCCGATCGCCGCCGCGACGGCGGCGATCTCGTCCTCGGCCTGGAAGGTCTTCACGCCGAAATTCTTGTGGACCGCCAGCTCGTGGAGGATGTCGCTGGCGGGCGTGATCGGATAGCTGCCGTAGAAGAGCGGGATGCCCGCCAGCCGGGAGGCCGTCACCAGGCCCATCGCGAGCGCCACGTTGCCCGAGATGTTCCGGTACGTCCCCTTTTCGTACTTCGCGGGCGGAACGCTGTACTGCGAGCGGAAGAGCTCCGTCGACTCGGCGTAAATCACGCCGGCCTTGAGGGCCATCTGGGCGGCCTGGACCAGGAGCGGGGCCTCCGGATCCTTCTTCTTTCCGAACTCGCGGTCGATGGCGTTCATCGTCGTTTCCATCGGCCGGTTGTAGAGCCAGTACAGAATGCCCAGCGCGAAGAAGTTCTTGTTCCGTTCCTTCTTGGGGCGGTCCTTCTCCTGGAACTTGATGGACTCGAGCGCCTTCATGGTCAGCTCGGTGATCGGGATCTTGTAGGCCTGATACTTGTCCAGGGTCCCGTCCTCGAGCGGATTCGTCGCGCAGTTGGCCTTCTTGAGGTCGACCTCGCCGAAGGAGTCGGTGTTGACGATGATGACGCTGTTCGGCGGCATGTCCTTCAGGTTCACCTTGAGGGCCGCCGGATTGAACGCCACCAGGACGTCCGGCCGGTCCCCCGGCGTGTGGATGTCGGACGAGGAGAACTGGACCTGGAAGCCGGAGACTCCGGGGAGCGAGCCGGCCGGAGCGCGGATCTCGGCGGGAAAGTCGGGGAACGTCGCCAGATCGTTGCCCAGGGCGGCCGACGTGTTGGTGAAGTGCGTCCCGGTCACCTGCATGCCGTCGCCGGAGTCCCCGGCGAAGCGGATGACCACTCTGTCGAGCGTCTCGCGCTTTTTCGCGGGGACTTCGGTGCCTGTAGCGGTCGGGGGCGTCATGATGTCTCCGAAATTAAAAAAAAGGCCCCGGAGGTCCGGGGCCTGTCGTTCACTCGGCGATGCTCATTCGTGTAGGGCGGGTTAAGGAACATCCTCGCACCCCAGCCCGATCGTTAGGAATATATCGTCCCGCCGGGGCACTTTCAAGCACTCCCGGAATCATGGGTTCCGCACCCATCCCAGGCGCTCTCCAATCATAGAACGTCCGCCCCCCCGTCGCCGCTTCCCGGATTACTTCCCTTCCTTTTTCCAGTCCTCGTGCTTCTTGGCGTCCTCTTTTTTCAGCTCCTCCTGGTGGTTCGTCCACCATTCGTCCCAGCGTTCGCAGGTGAGCTTGTCCGCCCCGTAGGACCGCCCCACGTAGCCGTCGAGGAGCCTCGTCACGTCAAACCCGAAGCGGTGGAACTGGCTCTCCTCCGACGAGATGGAACTCATCGTCGTGAGCAGCAGCGGGAAGACTTCGGCCTTGTAGCGGGACTTCACGAGCGCCTTCGCGCAGGCCAGCCGAAGGTCCAGATTCTCCTTCTTGTCGACCAGGATCTCCCCCAGGGACTTGATCGCCACGCCGGCCCCGTCGGTCGACGCGTCCAGCGCCTCGGCCGCGGCCTTGCGGACGTCGAGCTCCTTGTCCTTCAGGGCGGCCGCCAGGAGTTCGACCGTCTTCTCCTCGGCGGCCCCCGCCAGCTTCTTGACCGCCGCGACCCGCCCGGCGACCGTCCCGGCCTGGATATCCTTGGAATACGCCTCGCGCAGCGCGGCTTCGTCGGCCACCAGCATCGAGACGACCGCCATCAGGATCACGCTCATGCCGCCTCCCTGGGATGCGGGATGCCCGGAGCTCCCGACCTCCGGCCCGCCGACCCTATCCAAACACCTCGGCCGGGATCCCCGTCTGCTCCGTCAGCGCCTGGGCGATCTCGTCGAGCAAGCCACGGTCCACCTGGGTGATCTTCTGGTCCGCCGGAAACCGGTCCACGCTGTAGATCTGCACCGCCTTGGGCTTCACGCGCTTGACCGTATGGATCCAGTCGATCACCGACTTCGAGTCCGTGTTGTCCCGGCGCCCGTGGGTGAACATCGCCTGCACCGTGAAGTCCTTCAGCTTCGGAAGCTGCTTGACCACGTCCCAGATGCCCACGTCCGTCACCGGCGAATTCATGTTGAGGAACTGCTCCTCGCTGCCCGCGTCGAGCTTCATGTAGCGCGCGTCAAGCAGGTTGAGGCCCTCGACGACCGCCGGCCGGTCCAGGTGGGCGGCGTTCGACAGGATGTCGACGCGGACGCCGGGCAGGACCTCGTCCCGCGCGGAAAGGATCTCCTTCACCACGTCGAGGAACTCCGGATGGAGGGTCGGCTCGCCGTTGCCGGCCAGCGTGATGCAATCGAGCGACTCGCCTTTGGCGCGGAGTTCCTGGAGGGTCTTCCGGAGCGCGTCCCCCACCTCGCGGGCGCCGGGGAAGCGGTATTTCGCCAGGGCCGCCGGGTCGACCGTGTCGGTGGTCCAGCCGCACTGGCAGTAATTGCAGTTGAAGGAGCAGACCTTGACGCCGAAGGGGAGGATGTTGACCCCGAGGGACGAGCCCAGGCGCCGGGACTTCACCGGCCCGTACGTCACCCCGTCGGAGAGGTGGTACTCCTTGAACGATCCGTCGGACATGGGCGCATCTTAACACAATGGACCGTTTGACGCATCTCCCCGCTTCTCATAAGATGGCACGCCACAGATGGCCGAAAAAAGCTACAAAGACACGCTCAACCTGCCGAAGACCGACTTCCCCATGGCGGCGAACCTCACCCAGATGGAGCCGCGCATCCGCGACCGGTGGGAGAAGGAAAAGCTCTACGAGAAGATCCAGGCGGCCCGGCAGGGGGCCCCGCCCTGGGTGCTCCACGACGGCCCGCCCTACGCCAACGGCGACGTCCACGTGGGCACGGGGCAGAACAAGATCCTGAAGGACATGGTCGTGAAGTTCCGGACCATGCAGGGCTACCGGTCGCCGTACATCCCGGGCTGGGACTGTCACGGTCTGCCGATCGAGCACAAGGTCGTCAAGGAGCTCGGACCCAAGGCACGCGACATGTCGAAGGCGGAGATCCGCACGCTCTGCCTCGAGTTCGCCCGGAAGTACATCGACATCCAGCGGAAGCAGTTTAAATCGCTGGGCGTGCTCGGCGACTGGGAGAAGCCCTACCTCACGATCGACCCGCAGTACGAACTGGGCATCATCGAGGTCTTCGAGCTCCTCTGGAAGAAGGGGCACATCGCCAAGCGGCGCCGCCCGATCCACTGGTGCATCCACGACCGCACCGCGCTCGCGGAGGCCGAGCTCGAATACAAGAGCGAGAAGTCGCCTTCGATTTATCTCGCCTTCGACATGACGACGCGGCCGAAGACGGAGCTCCTGGTCTGGACGACGACCCCCTGGACCATCCCCGCCGACGTGGCGGTCGCGGTGCATCCCGGCCTCGAGTACGCGATCTGCCGGTTCCGCGGCGGCGAGGCGATCATCGCCCCGCAGCGCCTCGAGGAGGCGCGGAAGCGGTTCGAGATCGGCGAGCAGGTCGGCACGATCAAGGGACGCGAGCTCGAAGGGCAGAAGTACAAGCATCCGCTCTACGGGCACGAGTGTCCGGTCGTGCTCGCCGAGTACGTGACGACGACGGACGGCACGGGCCTCGTCCACACCGCCCCCGGCCACGGCGCGGAGGACTACGAGACGGGACTCCGGTACAAGCTGCCGGTGCTCTCGCCGGTGGACGAAGGGGGGCTCTTCACCGCCGAAGCGCCCGGCTTCACAGGCAAGCAGGTCTTCGCGGCGAATCCCGACGTGATCGAGGCCCTGAAGCAAGGCGGCCGCCTCCTGAGCTCCGAGGAGTTCGTGCACGACTACCCCTGCTGCTGGCGCTGCAAGAAGCCGGTCATCTTCCGGGCCACCGAGCAGTGGTTCATCCTGATCGACCATGACGGCGCCCGCCAGAGGGCCCTCGAGGCCATCAAGAAGGTCCGCTGGGTGCCGGCGTGGGGGGAGACCCGCATTTCGAGCATGGTCGAGGGCCGGCCCGACTGGTGCGTGTCGCGCCAGCGCTCCTGGGGGGTCCCGATTCCGGCCTTCTACTGCGCGCGGTGCAAGACGCTCGCCTTCAATCAGACGACCTTCGACGCGGCGAAGGCCCTCATCGCCAAAGGGGGCGCCGATGCGTGGTTCACGACGGACGCCAAGGACATCCTGCCCGCGGGAACGACCTGCGCGTGCGGCTCCGGCGACTTCACGAAGGAATCGGATATCTTCGACGTCTGGTTCGAGTCCGGCGCGAGCCACCGCTCCGTCCTGATGAAGCGACCCGAGCTCCACTTCCCCACCGAGCTGTACCTCGAGGGCACCGACCAGCACCGCGGCTGGTTCCAGGTCTCCCTCCTCGCGAGCCTGCTGTCCACCGGCCAGGCGCCCTTCAAGGAGGTGGTCACGCACGGCTTCCTCATGGACGCGCGGACCGGAGAAAAGCAGTCGAAGTCGGGCGCCTTCAAGCCGATCCCCGTCGAGGAGGTCGTGCAGAAGATCGGCGCCGAGCTCATGCGGCTCTGGATCGCGTCGATCGATTTCACCGACGATATCCCCCTCTCCTGGGACATCCTGAAGGAGCGCGCCGAGCCGTACCGGAAGATCCGCAACACGATCCGGCACATCCTGGGCAACACCTCGGATTTCGATCCGGCCAAGGATCGCGTGACGGATCTCTTGGACGTCGACCGCTGGGCGCTCTCGGAACTGTCGAGCCTGATCCAGCGGGTGACGACCCATTACGAGAACTATCAGTTCTTCCGCGCCTACCAGGACCTCTACCAGTTCTGCGTCGTCGAGATGAGCGCGGTCTATTTCGACGTGACCAAGGACCGGCTCTATACGTCGGGCAAGACGTCGCGCGAGCGCCGCTCGGGCCAGACGGCGATGCACGACATCGTGGTCGCGCTGGTCAAGATGCTCTCGCCGATGCTCTGCCACACCGCGGAGGAGGTCTGGGGGTATCTGCCGGCCAGGGAGGCGGAAAGCGTCCATCTGGCCCGGTGGCCGGTGGCGGCCCCGAGGGAAAAAGATCCCAAATGGGACAAGCTCTTCCGGGTCCGGACCGAAGTCCAGCGGGAGCTCGAGAAGCTGCGCGCCTCGGGGGCCATCGGCAAGTCCCTGGAGGCCAAGGTCGTTCTCCATTCGAGCGATCCGGACCTCCAGAAGGCGCTGCAGTCGACGGACCTGCCGTCGCTTTTCATCGTCTCGGACGTCGAAGTCGCGGGAGCGCCGGTGGGCCCGGAGTCGGCGGATCTGAAGGGGTTGTCCATCCAGGTCCGGAAGGGCACGGATCCCAAGTGCGAGCGCTGCTGGAACCTCCGGAAAGACGTGGGCTCCAACGCCGCCCACCCGACCCTGTGCGGCCGCTGCATCGCCGCCCTCTCCTGAGAGGAGCGCCGCCGCCGACCCTGGAGGCCCTTCCCGTCGCGCGATCCCGACGGACCGTCCGTTTTGTTCCGGGGCGAAGGCCGGTCGTATGCTATATCTTAGGGTAGCGGGAAGCGGTTTGGCTGGGGTCTATCCACACGAAGGCATGAAAAACCCGGTCCGTCTCGGCGTGCTCCTCTCCGGCAGCGGTAGAACGCTGCAGAACCTGATCGATCGTATCGAGGACCGCTCGCTCCCCGCCCAGATCGCGGTCGTCCTCTCCAGCCACCCCGGCGTGAAGGGCCTGGACCGCGCCCGCGCGGCGAAGATCCCCGCCGTCACCGTCGACTACAAGGCGTTCGACACCGATCAGGCGTTCAGCGCCGCCGTCTCCCACGAGCTCGAGAAGCATCCCGTCGACCTCGTCATCCTGGCGGGCTTCCTCCGCCGCTACCTCTTTCCCCGCCAGTTCGAAGGCCGGGTGCTGAACATCCACCCGGCCCTGCTCCCCGACTTCGGTGGAAAAGGCTTCTACGGCCACCATGTCCATGAGGCCGTGCTCCGGTCCGGCGCCACGGAATCCGGCTGCACGGTCCACCTGGCCGACCTGAACTACGACAAGGGACCCATCCTCCTCCAGAAGCGGGTCCCCGTCCTTCCCGGCGACACCCCGGAGACCCTCGCCGACCGCGTCTTCCAGGCCGAGTGCGAGGCCTACCCCGAAGCCATCCGACGGATGGCGGCGGTCGAGGTGCGCTGAGATGCCGATCCTGAAGGGCGACGTCGAGATCCTCGGCCTGGGCAACCTGCTGCAGATCCTGGCGATGAATCACAAAGAGGGGATCCTTTCCCTCTTCCGGGACGACGACAAGAAGACCATCCACTTCAGCCCCAAGGGCATGCGCCTCCTCTCGTCCAGCATGAAGCGCATCAACAAGCTCGGCAAGATCCTGCTCCGACGGAAGCGCATCTCGAAGGACGACCTCGACGCGCTCCTCAAGGAGCAGAAGCTGCTGGGCTGGAAGCTCGGCCAGATCGCCGTGGAAAGCGGCCTCGTGCAGAAGAAGGACGTGGAGGAGGCGCTGCGCGAGCAGATCGAGGAAGAGATCTTCGACATGTTCATGTGGAAGGAGGCGGCCTTCGAGTTCGCTGAGGGCCGCGCCCCCCGGCAGCAGGAAGAGAGCAATCCCCTGGCCGGGGTGACCTTCGACGCCAACATGACGGGGCTCATCCTCGAGGCCGCCCGGCGGGCCGACGAGCTCCTCATGATCCGAAAGATCCTGAGCGACGACGATATGAGCCTCACCAAATTCCCCTTCGAAGTCCAGGCGGAGGAGCTGGGAGGGGACATCGACGTCGTCGACGACATCCTGCCCATCATCAACGGCCGGCGAACGGTGCGGGAGGTCGTCAACGCGTCCATCTATCCGAGGTTCATCTCCATGCGCGCGATCTACCGTCTCCTCATGCTGGGCTACATCAAGGCCCAGGACCGGAAGGGCAACACGGTCAAGCTTGCCCCCCCCGCCGAGCCCGTACGCTGACTCATGGGAACGATCAAAGGCGACGTCGAAGTGCTGGGGATCTCCAATCTCCTTCAGATGCTCTCGATGGCCGGCTGCAAGGGCTACCTGTCCATCTTCCAGGACAGCCAGAAGAAGGTCATCCACTTCCAGGACGAAGGCATCCGCCTGGTCAGCGGCGCCCGCCGCACCAATCCCCTGGGCGAGATCCTCATCCGGACGGGGAAGATCACGCGGGACCAGCTGGACGAACTCCTCGCCGAACAGCGCCGCACCGCGACGCCCTTGGGCGAGATCGTCTCCCGACGCGGCATCCTGGATCCGACCGTCATCCAGAGCGCCCTCCGGGAACAGGTGGCCGAAGAGGTCTACGACCTGTTCACCTGGAGCGGCGCCACGTTCCAGTTCGCCGACGGCGCCGTCGCGTCGACGCCCGGAGAACCCAGCCCGCTCGCGAACGTCCTCCTCGACGCCAACGTCATGTCCCTCATGATCGAGGCCGCGCGCCGGGTCGACGAACTCGCCCGGATCCAGTCGGTCATCCCCGACGTCCGCCTCGTCGCCGAGCGACTCGAACTCCCGGCATCGCTCGACGACCCCAGCCTCGACCGCAACGCGATCGAGGACATCCTCCCCCTGGTCGACGGCGAGAGGTCGGTGGGCCACATCATCGAGGAATCCCTCTTTCCGAAGTTCACGGTGCTCCGCACGCTGTACGGACTCGCCCAGCGCGGCGTCATCAAGATCCGGGACCGCGGCGAAGGGACCCAGGGACCGCACACGGTCCTGCGGCGGGCCGTCACCCCGCCGGAGGAGCGCGGCGCGGTAAGCGGCCGCTCCGTCATGCTGGTCAGCGAATTGCCGACCTTCCGCCAGGCCCTGGCGCATTTCATCCGCTCCGCGGGCTTCGACGTCGTCGAGAGCCGTCCCAACGACGACACCCAGGACTTCATGCGCCGGGCGGCGGACGTGGCGGTCATCGACGTCCCGCTCGAGACCGAGGACGGCCTTCTGTTCTGCAAGCTGCTCCGGGACAAGATGAAGGTGCCCTTCATCGTCCTGGCCGGGAACACGAGCAAGCAGGCGATCAACAACGCCCTTCAGTGCGGGGCGCGGTACGTCCTGGTGAAACCCTTCAAGGAGGACCTCCTGCTGGAGCGGATCTCAAACGTCTTGAAGGGCTGACGGGGAAGTAGGAGAATGGTCATTCATGGGTGAACTCCGCGGGGACGTCTCGATCTTCAGCTTCGCGGATTTGCTCCAGCATCTGGCCTCCCGCCAGAGCGCGGGCCTCCTGACCATCCTCCAGGGGCCGATGCAGAAGATGATTTACCTCGGCCCCGAGGGGATGCGCCTGATCTCGACCAGCACGCGGAAGACGAGCTCCCTCGGCGAAATCCTGATCCGCACCCGGAAGATCACCCGCTCCCAGCTCGACCAGCTCCTGGTCGAGCAGCAGAAGACCGGGAAGCGCCTGGGCGAGCTGGTCAGCCGCCAGGGCCATGTCACGAAAACCGACATTGAAACCGCCCTCCGCGAGCAGGCCCAGGAGGAGATCTACGACCTGTTCTCCTGGACCGATGCCAAGTTCGACTTCACCGAGGGCCCCGAGCCCGCCAAACCCAAGGACTTCCCGCTCGCGGACGTCGTGGTCGACGCCTCGCCCACGTCGGTCATGCTGGAAGCCGCCCGCCGCGCGGACGAGCTGACCGTCATCCGGAAGACGGTGCGCGACGAATCGATGATCCCGATCCGGACGACGAAGCCGTTCGTGGCGGACAAGCTCGGCCTC
>Ga0070731_10002518_pt1 | contig 17356 bp, 20 predicted proteins | sample Coa_R1_2_FD_66448 | JGI IMG/M metagenome (GOLD analysis project Ga0070731, IMG submission 66448) | Surface soil microbial communities from Centralia Pennsylvania, which are recovering from an underground coalmine fire - Coalmine... | ecosystem: Environmental > Terrestrial > Soil > Unclassified ...
TGGCGTGCACCTGTCGGGCTTCCTGGCTTGGCTCGTTTGGGTTTCCATTCACCTGATGTACCTGGTCACGTTCCAGAATCGGCTAACGGTGTTCATTCAGTGGGCTATCCAGGACCTGACATTCAATCGCGGCGCCCGTTTGATCACCGGGGTGGCGCCGACGGATTTCAACTTTGACCGCGAGGTTTCGGGCGTGCGCAGCTCGCAGGAGATAACGTCCCGATGAGTCCCACCAGCATTCTTGCCCCGGCCTCCACTCCCGCGGATTCGATTTTCGGACTTTCGATATTCGTGCTGCTAAACGTCGCTGCGATATTCATCGTCGTCTTCGCCCTGCTCGCTTACGTTCTTGTCAGGTTCAGGAACAACGGCCACGATGATCAGAAAGAGCCGGCTCAGATCTACGGGAGCACACAGGTTGAACTCGCCTGGACGGTGATTCCAGTACTCATTGTGCTGGCCCTTTTCCTGGCGGCCGCGCATGTGATCGCGTCGGTTCAGAATCCACCCCGTTCGCCTGGCGCACTCGAAGTGACCGTCACAGGCCACCAATTTTGGTGGGAATATCGTTACCCGAGCCTCAACATAGTCACCGCGAACGAACTCCATGTACCTCTCAGTGACCCGGCGCGTCCGGCGCCTACCTTCCTGACGCTGCTCTCAGCAGATACGGATCACAGCTTTTGGGTGCCTCGGTTGGCAGGGAAAACCGACCTGATTCCGAATCACCCGAATCAGATGTGGATAGACCCTCACGAACCGGGCCTGTACCTAGGCCAGTGCGCGCAATATTGCGGAACCCAGCATGCCAAGATGCTGTTGCGGGTCTACGTGCAGCCGCGCGATGAGTTCGAACGATGGGTGCACGAGCAACAGCAGCGCTCGCAAGCCGGAAATGTATCGGCCGGGCAGCGGGTTTTTGAATCCACGGCGTGCGTCAACTGCCACACAGTATCAGGCACGCCGGCCAAAGGCCGCTTTGGCCCCGACCTGACGCACCTCATGAGCCGCGAAACGATTGCGGCAGGCGCTTCACCGAATACTTTTCAGATGCTACGCCTCTGGATCCAGAATCCGGACGCCATCAAGCCTGGATCGAAGATGCCGGCCATGGGGTTAAACGATAAGGACCTCGATGCAGTGACTGCCTACTTGGAGACGCTTCGCTAATGTCTGCCAATACCATCGCGGTACCCGAGCTTCCGGTATCCCGGCCATTCACGCTCCGCCTCCACGAGTGGGTGACCACGGTGGATCATAAACGCCTTGGCATCCTCTATATTCTGTTTGCCCTGGTGTTTCTGATAGTTGGTGGCATTGAGGCGACGATCATGCGTTTGCAGCTCGTTCGACCGCACAATGATCTCGTTTCGCCCGAAGTGTTCAACCGCATGTTCACGATGCATGGCACGACGATGATCTTCTTTGTCGCTATGCCGATGGTGTTCGGCTTTGCGAATTACCTTGTGCCTCTGATGATTGGCGCCCGCGACATGGCATTCCCGCGTCTCAATGCCTTCAGTTTCTGGATGAGTGCGCTGGGTGGCATCTTCCTTTACTTCAGTTTCCTTGGCGGCGATGGACTCTACGGAGCGGGAAGCGCCCCCGACGTCGGCTGGTTCGCATATGCTCCACTGACTGCAAAGACATTCTCAGTGGGACACAGCACAGACTATTGGACACTTTCGTTGTTGTCGTCCGGCATCGGAAGTATCGGAACGGCGATCAATATTATCGCGACGATACTGTGCATGCGCTGTCCAGGCATGACGCTCGGGAAAATGCCGTTGCTCGTTTGGCTAAACCTTGTCATGGCAGGTATGGTAATTCTGGCCGTCAGCCCGCTTTCCGCGGCACAGATCATGTTGTTGATCGACCGGTATCTGGGAGCGCATTTCTTCGACACACAAGCCGGGGGCTCGGCGGTAATCTGGATGCATTTTTTTTGGATCTTCGGACACCCGGAAGTCTATGTTCTCGTGCTTCCTGCTTTCGCGTTCGCGTCCGAGATTATTCCCGTGTTTTCACGCAAGGCCATCTTTGGTTATCCGGTGATGGTCCTGGCGACAATTGCCATCGGATTCATCGGTATGAGCGTGTGGGCCCATCACATGTTCACCATCGGCATGAGCGCCGGCGCGAATACGTTCTTCGTGCTCTCAACGATGGCGATTGCGGTGCCTACAGGAATCAAGATTTTCAACTGGGTGGCGACCATGTGGGGCGGCAAGCTCCGATTCGACGCACCGATGCTATTCTGTGTCGGCTTTCTATTTCAGTTTTTAGTGGCCGGGTTGACGGGGGTCACGTTGGCTGTGGCACCGCTCGATTGGCAACTTGGAAACTCCTATTACGTGGTGGCTCACTTTCACTACGTGATTGTCGGCGGCATCCTGTTTTGTATTTTCGGCGCATTCTATTATTGGTTCCCGAAAACGAGCGGCAAGATGTATAACGAGACGCTCGCCAGGCTGCATTTTTGGCTTTTCTTCATCGGCTTCCACCTTACGTTCGATTTCATGCACGTCCCTGGAGTGCTGGGAATGCCGAGACGAATCTATACCTATGAGCCGGGTCGCGGTTGGGACATCTGGAATCTGATCGTCACCGTCGGCGTCGTCTTTCAAGCAGCGGGAGTCCTGGTCTTTGTCTTCAACCTGGTTTGGTCGTACTTGCGAGGCCAGGCGGCGGGGAACGATCCGTGGGACGCCTGGACGCTGGAGTGGTCCACTAGCTCGCCCCCACCTATGTACAACTACGGCGTGATTCCGACCGTCCGCAGCCGCCGTCCCCTGTGGGACCTCAAGCATCCGGAAGATCCCGATTGGAGGTACGAGTAGCCGATGAGCACACTGTCGGTAAACCTTCCCGCGGTCAACGTCGACTGGCGTCTTCCTTCGCGCGGACGAGTTGGAATGTACTGCCTGATCGCTGCCGAGGCCGCCATATTTACGATTTTTGTGGTGGCTTATCTCTTTTATATCGGCAAGAGCGCGATCGGGCCGACACCCAAAGATGTTCTCCACGCGCCGATCTTTTATTCAGTGTGCCTGCTCTCGAGCAGTCTTACAGTGCACGCTGCGGTGCGCAGGCTGGTCGCGGGAAACATGGCGGCCTTTGCGCGCTTCTGGCTACTCACCATACTCCTTGGAGGCGTCTTCCTATTCGGGACCGCGCGCGAATGGGCGCATCTGATCTCACAAGACGGCCTCACGATCAATACGAATCTGTTCGGCACGACGTACTATTCGCTAGTTGGACTGCATGCCTCTCACGTAACTATAGGACTTCTCGCCATGATTACGGTCGCGCTGTTTTATTTTGGACAGCGACTCCAGCGAGAGCACGCCGAACGGCTGGAGATTCTCTCGTTGTATTGGCACTTCGTGGATGCGGTCTGGGTGGTGGTCTTCCTTGTGGTTTACGTGATCGGAGTTTAGGGGAGGAGCGATGAACAACCCGGACAGGATCGAAGTGCCCGCCGCCACGGCGTGGCCGATTGTGCTGGCGTTTGGATTGACGCTGGTGTTCGCCGGGCTCGTCACGGCGGGCTCCGTCAGCATTCTGGGCGCGATATTGGGTGTAGCTGGTGCAGTCGGCTGGTTCCGCGAGGTCCTACCCGTGGAATCCCTGGAGTGGGCACAAGTTGGTCAGGAAGGAATCGCGATTGGGACATCGCGCGAAAGCGTGGAGCACGTCACCGATGTTGGCAAAATCTCCCGCGCATGGCTGCCGATCGAGATCTATCCAATTTCCGCCGGCATCAAGGGCGGCCTTGCCGGTGGAGCGGCGATGGCACTACTGGCCGGACTGTACGGGATTGTAAGCGGCAACGGCGTCTGGTATGCGATGGATCTGCTGGTCGCCGGACTGTTTCCCGCGATGGCCACGCAAACTGCCAGACAGATCGGGACTTTTAACCTGTATCAGTTCCTGGCCGCTGTTCCAATTCACTTGCTCATGTCGCTTCTCGTCGGGCTTCTTTATGGAGCGATGTTGCCGATGCTCCCGCGACGTCCGATCGTGTTGGGCGGGGTTGTGACTCCGCTGCTGTGGTCCGGCCTGATCTACGGGATCCTCGCCTTCGTCAACCCGGTCATGAATCAACACATCGACTGGGTGTGGTTTGTGGCGTCTCAAATCGCATTTGGAATTGTCGCCGGGCTCGTGGTTGCGGTTCAGGAACGAATTCCCACCCTCCAGCGGGCGCCGTGGAGGGTTCGTATGGGTGTTGAGGCTCCCGGCCTCATGCAGGAGCATCAGCGGGAGCCGAAAAGATGAAGTTTTGTGCGCTGATTCTCGCGGTGGGGCTTGCGTCCTGTGGATCGCCTGGCCGGCAGGTGAAGACACCCGTCATCCGGCCGAGCGAAGTTACTGATTTCGGGGTGCTATACGGGCAGAACTGCTCCGGGTGCCATGGCATCGATGGACAAGGGCCATTGGCCGTGGCAATAGGCAGCCCCGTTTACCTCGCCATTACCGATGATGCGACGATCCGCCGCGTGGTTGCGCTGGGTAGGCCAGGAACTGCCATGCCCGGTTTCGGGCAGACCGCTGGGGGACTGTTGACGGCCGCGCAGGTGGACGTCCTTGTCCGCGGGATGCGGGAACATTGGGCCAGGCCTGGCGCTCTCGGCAGCGACCAACCTCCGGCTTATTCAGCGTCACAACCAGGCGACACAGAGCGCGGCCACAATGTGTATACCACGTTTTGTTCTTCCTGCCACGGCTCGGATGGCCGCGGAGGCCGGGCAGGCTCGATCATAGACAGCTCGTATCTTGGGCTCGTGAGCGACCAGTACTTACGCACCGTAACCATCACCGGAATGCCGGCACTGGGCGCGCCAGACTGGAGTGGCAACGTGCCCGGAAAGCCAATGTCCGATGCCGACGTGACGGATGTCGTCGCTTGGCTCGTAGCGCAGCGGCTGCCATTGTCTGCGCAATTGAACCATCCAGGAGATTCTGAATGAGCGATCTTTCCAGGCGTCAGATGTTCATGAAAATCGCGGCGCTGTTCAACGGCGTTGTGGGTGTGGTTCTCGCCATACCGATCGTGCGTTATGTTCTCTCACCCGTCACACGCGCGGGCAAGTCGGGCTATGAGAGCTGGATATCGCTCGGCTCGATCGATCAGTTTCCCTCCGGCGAAACGCGCCTGGCAACGTACCGCAACCCAGTTGCTCAAGTTTCGGATGGAGAGACGGCGGACGTTCCTTGTTGGGTGCGAAACGTCGATGACAGTAAGTTCCAGGTTTTCGCGATCAATTGCGCGCACTTAGGCTGCCCCGTACGGTGGTTTCCTCAGTCTGGTCTTTTCATGTGCCCGTGCCACGGCGGAGCCTATTACTCGGATGGCGCGCGGGCATCGGGGCCGCCGGAGCGCGGGTTGTTCGAGTACCCATTCAAGATTCTTGATGGGAAACTGCAGATCCAAGCGGGCGAACTGCTCACGCCTGGCCCTTCCGCCCGGGTTTATGACAAGACGCCCGATTCGCAGAGGCCACCATGCGCGTAATCCGCAAAGTTGGCAACTGGTTCGATGAGCGGCTTCAGCTCGGAGCGCCGATCCGCGAGACCATGCAGCACCCGATCCCGCGGGAAACCGCAAGCTGGTTTTACGTCTTCGGCAGCGCCGCGATGACCGTCTTCGGGCTCCAGCTTGTTACTGGGATCCTTCTCGCTCTGATTTATGTACCTTCAGGCAGCGATGCCTGGAATAGCCTACAAATCTTGAACCACCAGGTCAGCCTGGGCTGGTTCATTCGCGCGTTGCACGGCTGGGGATCGAATTTCATGCTGGCCATTGTTCTGGTTCACATGGTCCAGGTGTTTCTTTTTGGAGCTTACAAGTTTCCCAGAGAACTGACATGGATTCTTGGCATTTTCCTGTTGCTGATGACGCTTGGGATGGCCTTCACCGGACAGGTGCTGCGATTTGACCAGGATGCATATTGGGGGCTGGGGATCGGAGCGTCGATTGCCAGCCGGGTTCCGATCATCGGGCCTGCGGTAGTGAAGCTCATGTTGGGCGGTCCGATTATCGCCGGCTCGACGCTCTCCCGCTTCTTTGCCCTCCACGTGTTTGTCATCCCCGGTTCCCTGATGCTGTTCATCGGATTACACGTGCTGCTCGTACTCAAGGTGGGCGTCAATGAATGGCCTATGCCGGGCCGCCTGGTTCGCCGCGCAGACTATGTCCAGGAGTACCACGCCATGACGCGCACTCAGGGAGTGCCATTCATGCCGTATGGCGTTTGGAAGGATGCAGTTTTTTCTGGAGTGATTCTTCTTGTCATTGCAGCCTGCGCCCTTTATTTCGGTCCGTTCGGTCCTAGCGGCCAACCCGATCCGCGGGTTATCCAAACGGCGCCGCGCCCGGATTTCTTCTTCCTGTGGCTTTACGCCCTTTTGTCGTTGCTCCCGCCGTCGCTCGAGACTCCGGTCCTGCTGATCGGGCCTGTGATCGCATTGATCGTCTTGCTGCTGCTCCCGTTCTTTTCGGGCGAGGGGGAGAAGAGCTGGAAGCGGCGCCCAATTGCGGTGCTGACGATTCTCTTGATAGCAGTGGCGCTCGGCACGTTCACCAATTTGGCTAGCCACGCGCCGTGGAGTCCAGTCATGGACGCTTGGACCGGCGCTCCGATCCCCGCGAAATTCGTGAGCGGACGCACGCCACTTCAGATCCAGGGAGCGCTGGTCTTCCAGTCGAAGCAGTGCCACAACTGCCACGCGCTCGGCGAAATCGGTGGTCAGCGAGGGCCCGCTCTCGACGCGGTTGCAGTCCGGCTGACCGACGATCAGCTCGTCCGGCAGGTGCTACAGGGCGGCGGAAATATGCCCGCCTATGGCAAAAATCTGAATCCGGCGGAGACCACGGCGCTGGTGGCCTTTCTGGACACCCTTCATCCTTCCGGCCAAACAGCGGCCAGGGATGCTTCCCTCAAGCGAGGAGAGCAACCATGACTTGGAGCATCGGCCAAGTGGCGGCGGGATTCGCTGCGGGCTGGGTTGCAGTTGCCTCGCCGGTCGCGCATCTCGACCATCACCTGCTGACCGCTCATATGGTGCAACATCTCCTGCTGACGTTGGTCGCTGCTCCGCTGGTCCTGCTTGGAACACGCTCTTGGTTGCACCTGCCATGGTTTCCGAACCCGGCCTTCTGCTGGTTGGCGGGCAGTCTTACGGTGATCCTATGGCACGTTCCTGGCGTTTTTGAGCTCCCATTGCAAGGAGGCTATTGGCATGCGATCGAACACGCGAACTTTTTCATCGCGGGACTTCTTTTTTGGTACCCCGTGATCCATCCTAATTTCACGACTCGACCTTGGACGCTTCCGTTGTATCTTTTCCTCGCCACGTTACCATGCGATGCTCTTTCGGCATTCCTGGCGTTTTGTGGCCACGTCGTGTACGGACAATATCTGTCTGGCCACGGCGGCATGTTTGGCCTGTCCCCGCTCGAAGACCAGGCCCTTGCGGGGGCGCTCATGTGGGTTACGGTGACGTTGGCGTATCTGATTCCAGCGCTTCTAGCCACGGCTCGCCTCCTCTCGGCGGAACGGATACACGCTGCCGAGGCAGGGGTTTCTTGAATGACAATTTCTCCCACGTCCGCAGTTGGCATCCGTCCCGTGCCCCGCGCAGGTTTCTTGGCAACAGTCTGTGCGTCAGCACCTGATTTCTGGACCCTTACGAAGCCAGAAGTCAACTTTCTAATCGTAATCGCTACGTTCGCCGGCTTTTATCTAGGCTGCCCAACCAATCTCGACTCGTTCCCGTTAGCGCGTCTGTTTCATACTCTGTGCGGAACGCTGCTCGTCGCAAGCGGCACAGGCACCCTGAACCAATACCTTGAATACCGCTTCGATGCACAGATGCGGCGGACATGCGAACGCCCGATCGCTGCGGGCAGGCTGCGACCTGCGACGGCGCTCTGGTTCGGAGCATTGCTTTCGGTCGTTGGTGGTGTGTACCTCCTCGTCGCTGTTAATGAACTGGCAAGTCTGCTGGCGGCGCTCACGTTGACAAGCTACCTGCTCTTTTACACGCCACTGAAACGTAAAACGCCGTTGTGCACCTTTGTGGGCGCCGTTCCCGGCGCGATGCCGACTCTGATTGGCTGGGCAGCTGCGTCAAATTCCATCAACAGTGAAAAGGTTTGGATGCTTTATGTGGCGCTGTTCTTATGGCAGCTCCCGCATTTCATGGCGATTGCATGGATGTACCGCGATGATTACGCTCGAGCCGGTTATTTGATATTTCCGGCGAACCGCCAGGAAAAGTTTTTGACCTGGGTAACATCGGTCGCATCCTTCGCCCTCTTTGTGGCCGGCATTGGTGCCGTTAGCGCAAGCCATGGAGGCATCTTCCAGTACGCTGGGACGATCATTGTCGGATTGGGTCTTCTCTATTACGCTATGCGGCAAGTTGTTCTCCGCACGAGAATGGCTGCTCGCCAATTGTTGAAGGCCACCATCGTCTATCTGCCGTTGCAGTTTCTAATTTTCGTACTGGGTAAGAGCTGATGATTCAGCTCGGATCCGGGCGTAACGAATATGCGACGGTATAGCCGGACAGATCAAGAGCTTGAACAGTGGATAAAGACGGAGCACTATCGATTGCACTACGTCGAACGGTGGCCAGATAGCGATTACAAGGAAGCCGTGCTCGCAGCAATTCGTTCCAAGTTGAACACTCTTGAAGCGGCCTCCTTGGCGCCAGTGACCAGCCCCGCTGCATGGTTTGCGCATCCTTGCGAGTTCGGCACTGGTGCTGGAGTTGCCTTCCAGATCAAAAGCCTCCGCCGAGATCGCACAGTTGGCGGCTTGAGGGGGATTTCCTTGCAAAAAGCAGCGGCTGCGCCCGGCAACATCGCCGGATTCGCTTGGATCGTCGTCGCATTTAACGTCGCCGTCGCGATAGGCGGCGCCTTTGTGCGCGCCACAGGTTCCGGAGCTGGATGCGGCAATCACTGGCCCTTGTGCAATGGACACGTGGTCATCGGCACGCCGTCAACGGCAACGGTGATCGAATTTGTGCACCGGTCCATGACAGGGATCGATGCAGCGATGGTCTTGGGGCTCATAGCCTGGACGTTTCGCGCATTCCCCAAACGGCATCCGGCCAGGTTGGGGGCCGTGCTCTCGACAGTGTTCATGTTTAGCGAAGCGCTGATCGGCGCTACGCTGGTCAAGTTCGGACTAGTGGTGCACGACGCCTCGCCGGCGCGGGCGGCTGTGCTCTCCTTGCATCTGGTGAACACGCTGACGTTTCTGGCGTGTCTGACGCTGACGGCGTGGTGGGCTGGCGGGCGCCCCAGAATTCGCATGGAGCGGAGTGCTTGGGTCAGCCTTGTTGCACTCATCTTGCTGGCAATCAGCGGGGCGCTGGCTGCTCTGGCAGATTCGCTCTATCCTGTCCATTCCCTGGCCGCCGGGTTCGTGCAGGATCTCAGTCCTGATGCCGCCATCGCCATCAAATTGCGGGCTGTGCATCCAATCATTGCCGCTGCCGTAAGCGTCTGGCTGATTTGCTACGCGATATCGAGGGCGCCGGCCGCCCAGAGATTGGCGCACGTAGTGGTGGCAGCTGTCGTCGCGCAGCTTCTGGCCGGCATAATGAACCTGTTGCTGCTCGCGCCTGTTGGGATGCAGCTGGTTCACCTGCTGCTTGCGAACTTGCTCTGGATCGCCTTGGTGATGTTGTGCGCAACCGCTAACGGGCCTTCGGCCATACCTGTTGCCGGCTCGAAAAATCACTCCTCCTCACATGCTTTGTATGTTGTTGGCACGAACTCCGCCGTCTAGGATTCGCACAATGAGTACATCCTTATTCTCTGCTCGCACTCAGGACAGCGTGCAATCCAGAAGCGTGTGGGTCGCGATTAGCGCGCTGAGCTTTGTTGCGTTCGCTTTCCTAGTGTGGCTGATTTACTTCAGGGGCGGCTCCAGCGCACCAGAATGGGTATCCTCTCTGCCCGCCGTGAATGCCACACTCAATTTTATGAGTGCAGTGTGCCTTTTGGCCGGCTACCTGAGCATTCGTCGCTGCGAAATCACGGCTCACAAGCGATACATGATCACAGCAACATGCTTTTCTGCCTTTTTCCTCGCTGGCTATATCACGTATCACTTCTTCCATGGTGAAACCACCTTTCCGGGGCACGGATGGGTGCGTACCGCTTACTTCGCTGTGCTTGCCAGCCATGTTCTCTTATCGATGATTGCGTTGCCATTAATCTTTGCCACACTTTACTTTGGACTGGGCTCGCAGTTCCGATTTCATCGAAAGGTGGCACGCTGGACGTTCCCCATTTGGATGTACGTATCAGTCACGGGCGTGCTGGTATTCCTGCTGTTGCGGGGGTATTCGAGTTGACCCCCCGACGCTACGCCGCAAGACGCTCGAGACCGTCGTTAGTCGCGCGCCGGACCTCCTTCAATAGCATGTGACGGGCGCGAAGAAGGCGGGTCTTTACTGCTGGAATACTCAGCTCCAGCGAATGAGCCGTTTGCCGCTCAGTGAACTCCTGGAGGTCGCGCAGAATCAGGACTTGCCTGTATTTTGTGGGTAGCTTGGCAACGGCTCGGTGAACCGTCTCTGCAGTCTCAATGCGAGCCACCGACTGGTGCGGCGATTCTCCCCGGGAGGGGAGGAGATTTAGATCGAGGAGTGGCTGGCAAACCCCTCTCCGTTTCTCGCGGCGATATAACTGCACCACTTCATTGATCGCTATACGTGTGATCCACGCCCGGAACGTAGACTCCGACCGGAATGTCGATAGACGGCGCCAGACTCGCAATTGTACTTCCTGAAGCAGGTCATCCGTGTCGTCCGTGTTCCGCAACATGGCGACAATCCGTCTTCTAACCGCGGCTCTGTGCCGATCCATCAAGGCAGCAAAGGCCTCGACGTGCCCTGCAAGCGTCAGCTTGATTAGTGTACTGTCATCGAGGGTTGTAGGCGCTGAGGTCATGCGATCTCCGTGATCCCTAAGTACTGAAGATCCGGCCGCCCATCGCTTTATTTGACTCGGAACATTATTACACTTCGACGGTCATTTCTGTCCGACACGTCGCCGAATCAAGTCGCCGTCCACGCCGAGATTGAACATACGACGCACTATCTCAACGAAATAAGCGAAGTCGTTCTTGGCGGAGCCGGTTTCTAGAACCGTAATCGTTGGATGCAAAACTCTATTGATAATGCCGTGGGTTAGTGACTCGATGGCGATCTCCTGCTCCGGACTGAGCCTACCCAGTCGACCGCGGATGCGATCGATCTCGCCCTGGCGAATGGACTCGAGACGCTCCTGGAGTGAGATGGCAGTGGGTATCACATTCTCGGGTTGGAAAGGGCGATTGACGATCATCTATTTACTTCCTGGGTAACAAACCTAGGCCCGGCACTCGTACTGCTTGTGCATCGGCCACATCACCGAATCGTGAGCCTGTTCATTAGCATGCCTTCGCCTCTCGAGACCGGTACACTTTCTCGGTAAATGTAGCCTTCATAAATAGAGAGGCGGCACTTGCCGTATTGATTGGGAAAATTCGCACAGCGAGTGGTCTTAAGTATGGTTTCATGAATTGCCAGCGCTCTGCACATGTTGCGAACCTTACCGGATATAGATGTATAGCCCATCAGGGTCGAGAACTGCAGTAGCACGCTGCCACGCCACCAATCGCAGAAACTGCTGCCAAACCCAACGGCAAAGCTACCGAGTGTCTCAGTAGCAAAGCGCCGACGACGGCTCCAACAAACATTAATACAATAGACATTACGCGTCTTTGCCATCGTGGATTGCTGCCCCCCGCAAAAGAAGAATCTGCTGCCAGCCCAGTGATCGTCAGCGTCAAGACCGTCGTGGTTACATCCGGCAGGGCAATCTTTCGAACAGTGGCGTTCCTGAGACCCATCGCCGAAGCTGTAAGCACAATAACGGCGTATAGGCGGGTTGAGCCGAAGGGAACCGAGGCGATCGACGCTAGTGTTGCCCCGAGCAGGAATAGGGCCTCGCACCCAAATGCTGTCATTCTCCACCGGTGACTTGAGACTGAAGCCAATGTCGTCGCAAGGAAGCCCCCGATCACCGCACCAACTAAGAATGAAGCGAGAGCTGTCAGAGAGCGCAACGCAGACAACCCTGGTACGCCTGCAAAAGCAAAACCGAGAAGCACGATATTGCCAGTCATATTGGCTGTGAAAACATGCCCAAGGCCGATGTAACTCACGGCATCTATTAGACCGGTAACTGCTGTAAGCAGGTACAGCAATAGGGGGAGCCCGCGCTCCTGACGTGCTTCTTGCATCGCGGGACCGACGTCTCGTTCTACTCGCGCCCGATTTCCCGGGCTACTTGTCTCCATGCCATCTGCCTGACAATGCTTAGAATTTATGACCAGCCCACAACGCTCAGTAATTTAAGTTACGTCCTGGTCCGAAGCCGTCAAAAATCTGCCGGCGCGATAGGAACGTGTGTCGAGTTGTATTGCGGCCCAACGGCCACGTCAGGCGTCGCCAAGCTTGTATGCGCCTTCGTCTCCGCGCTCTGCTGACAGGGGGCAGCAGACACGCGTCCGGCCGCCATCAGAATCGCGAAACTGGCTATCGAGAATGCTCGCAGCAATCGCATGGAAATCCTTGCTCAAGACTCTTTCTATTTCCTCGCGGACGCCATTCGCCGGTCGTCCAATGGGGCGCCGCTCACTTCAGTGCCACATAACCTGTGCGTGAGTACTTGACCGAGGTGGTGAAACGCCTTGAGCATCCGGGCCGCTGCCTCGGCCCCCACCATTGGAGCCAATAAGAACACCCACAACTTGTCTGTGTGTCCAGAGACCACAGCGGGCCCAAACTGACGTGCGGGATTTAAGCTGCCGCCGGTCTGTGTGCCGAGCATTGCAATGCCGAGTCCCACCAAACTCCCAACGATCCAAGGCACGAAGGGAGCAAGCCGCGGGACAGACAGGAAGAGTCCGACCGTGAAGACAATCAAACCCATACCGACAGCTTCCGCAAAAAACAGCGGTGCTGCTGACCAGCCGGGAGCGGGCTGAATGACGGCGTACAACACAGGTGCCCGTTCCACGACTCTTCCCCAAATCGCCCGAGCGGCCACCACGCCAAATATTGAACCGAGCAACTGCGCCGCTACATAAGGGAGTACTCCGGCGGCAGGAAACACGCCCAATCGCCACATAGCCAGCGATATCGCGGGATTCATGTGCCCGCCGCTGATCTTGCCGAGCGGATTCTTGATCAGCCCGGTCAGCAGAACTCCTACTCCCGCTCCGACGATCAGCAGTTCGACATGGATCTGTGGAAATGCGCGCGAAATTGCTGAAGGGCCCACGACAAATCTCACAATAGTCGCTACTCCGAAAAGCAGAATGGAGGTGAGAATCAGCTCAATCGCACTGTGCAGCGCTAGCTCAACAGATCGCGATGGTCCTGTGGCGGTCATACTCGACTCTCAGAATGCGAAGCAATCTCACTTAGGCTCCCAGAGGCCTTTCTCGTGTAGATGCCGCGGATCGACGCGGGTTGACTCCGCATAGATGCTACAAACAACAGACCGCCCATCATGGCGAGGTTTTTCAAAAAGTTAATGAGCTGTCCCACGAAGACTGGAGTACTTGCGGCAGCAAGCCAAAATGCGTGGCCGACGAACGTCGCCGCTACCAGGAACCCGATTAGGGCGAGGGCCGCAACTCTCTGGAATATGCCGAAAGCCAGCGCGAGCCCTCCGATGAGCTCAACGCTCCGGCCCACCAGCATAAGGAGCGGAACGAGGTTGGACGGCGCACCACGCGCCGCCAGCTCGCGCGCAGCCTCCGTTTGGTCAATGACGCCGAGCGCATTCAGCAGGAAAACCATCGAGATCATAACGCGCGCGATCAGAATTCCGGATCGAGAAAATCGTTCCATCACAAAGACCTTAAAATTTATATCCGGCCCAAAAGGCCAGGTAGTTAATGTTTTGCCCCGGAGATGCCTCTTTCAGGAACTGGCCGGCGTAAAAAATACCGTAATCCGCCTGAACGTAAGCATGACGATCAATCTGCCAACGAACCTCCACTCCTGGCCGATAGCCGACGAAGCGAGCCCTGCTGCCGTTGGCCGGGACGAGCAAAAAACCAGGCACCGCGTAGACTCCGTCGTCGAGGCTCTGCCTCCACTGGGCAACCAGATCCGCCGAGATCGATACACCGCGTACAGGCTGAATCTGAAGCCGCGGGTGTACGTCGATGAAATTCTGCGGTCCGGGTCCCGTGTCGGCCAGCACCCCAAAATAGTTGCCGATTGGAAATAGAGCGTTGAACGTTCCGAGGCTGTTGTGGCGAGGGTCGTCACCGCTTGAGATGTCGCTCTTCACGCTCAGCCGTGGTTTGAAGGGAAGATTTGGCAGGCTGTATCCGGTGTCTGATGCGAACGTCCACGCGCGGATGTCGCATGACCCAAAGGTGCCGAATTGCCAGACACCCTCATAGTCGAAATCCCAGCCGCGTTCTTTGGTCTGGACCGGACGCCAGAGTCTCGCCGCGACACTGTGCCGCAGTTCCTGCCCCGTCCCCCGGTTATAGGTCACCGCCTTTCGATCAAGTCCCGCGTAGTAGACGTCGATCGAAACACGACCCGTTCTCGGGCGGCTTGCATAGATGCCCCAGAATGCAGTTCGATGATCCGGCGAGTTATTGAAGAAGCCGGGTTTGTCCAAGTCCGGTCGAGCAGCGAACGCGTCGACATTCCACGAGCCGATCGAGCTCATGACTTTGAAGCCGTCGAAGCTTTGCCGGACGTTCGGTCCCTCGCGGACCGAGATGAGTCTGCCCGATCCGTAGTTCAGCTCCTGCCTACCAACGCGGAGCGCGATCCAAGTTTTGCCCGAAGTGCGGCCCTCGAAGAACGCGGCTTCGAAGTCGAGTTTCTTTTCGTCGATCGGCCTTGGTCCACCGGCACGAAAGGACTCCAGACCGCTTTTCAACTGTACGAACGCGCGGAAATGCGGACCGAGATGCCAATCGCTATGCAACATGTATCGCTCAAGAAAAAAAGTGTTCGTATATCGCTGCTTGCCCCAGTTATCGTTGCCGACTTGTTCGAAGACCTCCCTGACCTCGCCTCCGATCGTCAGATACCAATCGTCAGCGCCGAGAGGTATGTACTTCAGCGGGTCCCAGATGTCCTTGCGAAGGCTAGTGTCTCTGAGGTAGCTCCAATCCTCGTTTTCGCGCAGCAGGCTGTAGGCGGGGACGGATTGCGCGTGCGCCCAAGACGCCACCACAAACCATACAGCAAACCACCCATGGGCGATTCGCATACCACCTACTTCTGCGTCGCGTGTATTTCGGCGATATAGCCGCCCGGGAACCGCACCACCGCCGCCGTGCGGTGATCCGCCGCGTATGGTCCGGCGAGTACCGCCGCTCCAGCTGTCTTGGCTTTGGCCAGCGTTTCGGTTAGATCTGAAACTTCGTAGCCGGTGAACTCACGCCCATACGGAAACGGGAGTTGGCCGTCAGTGACGTGCACGGCCAGGAGACCGAACTTCGACTCGATTCGAATCCGCCGGTACGTGTCCGGCGGCCGCCCAATCTCGATGCCGGGCGCGTGGGGATCGTCGGAGATCACCTTACCGTGCGAAAAAGTAACGAAGCTGCGCACGAATGCGTCGGCTCTGTCGGCCGAAACATAGACACGATTCTCGGGAATGGTCTGGAGCCCAGGATAAGACGGCGGAGTTGTATGCCAGTACAGTTGCATATTTACGCCGCCGGGCCATTGAACGATCGCGTCCCGTCCGATCGGATCGTCGAACGGGCTGACCAGGACATCGGCGCCTGCCGCGCGCGCGGCTTGCGTCGCGCCGTCGAGGTCGGTCACGAGATATCCCGTGCGTTCAATGCCGAAGGGATACGGGATCGGAGTCTTGAATCCGAACACCGATATCGAGCCGACCGGAGTCAAAACCAGTTGCGACATGGTGCTGCTCGAGGTTGGTGTCACCGTGAAGACGCCTTGCTTCGTCGTTGTTCCGCCGAAAGTCGCAATCAGGCTCGCTACGAATCGATCGAATTCGTCAGGCGCGACGTAGACGTGAGTCGTATCATACTGCGGACTCACCGCGACGTCCTGACTAGCGGTCGCGGCGTAGGCCAATCCGAGCCAAATGACGAGTGGTGCGACGATTCTCGTGAAGCGCATAGAGTCTCCTTTCTGATCGCTAGAAAGCCCAGCAGAGGCAGCCGAAACCGCCCGTGCTCGGACATTCCGAATGCGTTTGACCGTCGGTTGGCCTCATGTGGGAGAAGGCATGAACCGAGGATGACGCTGCCTTCGCATATCCGCCAAAATGGGCCACCGGAGACCAGTCCGGCAGAACTGGCGGAGGCGCCGGAGCCAGCGTCTCGAACTCCTCAGCCGCATAGACCGGCTTACCGCCTACGATGGTCAAAACCGATTCGAGGAGCTTTATCTCCTCATCGGGAATTGAGAAATAATCCGCCGACAGCACGGCTAGGTCTGCGAGCTGTCCGGGAGCGATCGACCCCTTGGCGCCGTCTTCGGTCGAGAACCAACTGCTGCCCACAGTCCAGAGCCGCAGCGCTTCCATCCTCTCGATGCGATTGGATTCGTCATACATGGACAAGCCGCCGACGGTCTTCCCGGTAGTCAGCCAATAGAGCGCTACGAACGGATTGTAGCTGGCGACACGGGTGGCATCGGTTCCAGCTCCCACAGGCACGCCTGAACGGAGCATTTCGCGTGTCGGTGGCGTCCGCCGCAGCGCCGCCTCCCCATATCGATCGCGGAAGTATTCGCCCTGGTACGCCATGCGATGCTGAATCGCTATCCCTCCGCCCATCGCCGCGATGCGTTCGATGTTCCTTTTCGAAATCGTCTCGGCGTGGTCAATGAACCAGTGCAGCTCTTTAAGGGGGACCTCGCGGTTCACCGCCTCGTAAACATCTAGAGCGCGGGTGATGGACTCGTCATATGTGGCGTGGAGACGAAACGGCCATTTGTTCTGAGCGAGAAGAGTGACCACTGGCTTGAGGTCCTGCTCCATCGAGGTTGAAAGGTCCGGCCGTGGCTCCAGGAAGTCTTCAAAATCCGCGGCCGAGAAAACCAGCATTTCGCCGGCGCCATTGTGGCGAAGATAATCGTCACCTTGCCGGGACTTCACCATGCCGGTCCAGCCTTCGAAGTCGGCCAACTCTCCTCTCGGTTTCTGCGTGAAGAGATTGTAGGCAATACGGACCGTCAATTCGTCGCGTTCGTGCAGTTGTTCGACGATACGATAGTCTTCCGGATAGTTTTGAAACCCGCCACCTGCGTCGATGACGCTGGT
>Ga0070731_10002519_pt1 | contig 17355 bp, 14 predicted proteins | sample Coa_R1_2_FD_66448 | JGI IMG/M metagenome (GOLD analysis project Ga0070731, IMG submission 66448) | Surface soil microbial communities from Centralia Pennsylvania, which are recovering from an underground coalmine fire - Coalmine... | ecosystem: Environmental > Terrestrial > Soil > Unclassified ...
GCGCCCATGGGAGATCGCGTGCCGACGCATAATTGGCGGCGGCCTTCGCCTTGACGGCCGAATCGATGTCGAGCGGCAACCCGCGCAGGTAGGTCCACCACGCCTGCGCGCCCTGCGACCAGTAGTCGTCGAAACGCGCGGCGCCCGCGGCTTCCTCGACATAGCTCACGGCCTCGTCGAGTTCGCCGCGCTGGCGCGCGCGATCGGCAAGCAATACGTCCGGCACGCCGTTGTCGAGGTCGCGGCGCGCCCAATCCGCTAGTCGGTCCATCGCCTCGCATGCAGCGAGTTGAGGCCTCGTAGGAACGAGGCATGCCGTGGCAAGCGACGCCTGGTAGAGACGCTCGTCGGGTGCGGCCGTGCGCGCCTCGGTGTAGTGACGCACCCGCGATGCGATATCGGTCTTGTCGAGCTCGCCCGCAAGCCACGCGGCGGGCGGCGCATCGGCGGTGAGCAGGCGCAATCGCAAATCGGCGTCGAGCGCGTTCAACGCATCCTGCCACCGCGACGCCGGCGGCTCGGCGCCGCGCGCTTCCGTTGCTTTCGGCGATTGCATCAGCATGCCCGGCGGTGGAACGGGCAGCGGCGGTTGCGCAAGGGGCGGCCCTATCGGCACCGTTTCACCGGGCATTGGCGGCGGCGGAACGACGCGCAAGGGCTGCGCGAACGCGGCCGATGCCAGCAGCAAAACCGCGGCGAGCGGCATCAACCGACGAAAGGAAGCGTTCATCCGAACAGGAATTTGCGTTGCAGCGGCCAGCCTTCCTGGGGTGAACGTTTGAAACCTGATTTGGCAAACAGTTGCCATCGACCGACGACATACGCCATCAGAACGGATGCGTCGGCGTTCGCGTCGCCGTGCCAGCCATTCGCCGCCTGGGCTATGCGGAGCGACTGGCGAAGCGTCGCCTCGAGCTTGTCGACGAGCTGGTTGATGCGCACCTGCAGCCGCTCGTCCTCGTTGACGAGTGCATCGCCGATCAGAACGCGCGTCATGCCCTGATTCTTTTCCGCGAATCGCAGCAACATCACGACCGTCTGCTCGGCCTGCGCGACGCCGTCCTCCGATTCTGCCTGGATCTTGTTGACGAGCGAGAAGAGCGTCGACTCGATGAACTCGATCAGTCCCTCGAACATCTGCGCCTTGCTCGCGAAGTGGCGATAAAGCGCGGCTTCGGACACGGCGAGCCTCGCTGCGAGCGCGGCGGTCGTCACTTTCTCGCCGCGCGGCGCCTCGAGCATCGTCGCAAGCGTCTGCAGGATCTGCAGCCTTCGCTCGCCGGGCTTCGGCGCGACGCGGCGTGGAGCGTCCATCTCAGCCATCAAGCCACTCGCGCGGGCGTGTCGTCGGACCGGATCATCGTGCCGACGCCCTGGTTCGTCAGCACTTCGAGCAAAAGCGCGTGGTCGACGCGACCGTCGATGATGTGCGAGCTCTTGACGCCGTTTCTCACGGCGTCGAGCGCGGAGCCGATCTTCGGCAGCATGCCGCCGTGAATCGTGCCGTCCTCGAAGAGCCGATCGATCTCGCTCGCCGTCAGACCGGTCAGGAGCTTGCCGCTGTTGTCGAGGACGCCCACGGTGTTGGTCATCAGGACGAGCTTCTCGGCCCTGAGCGTCTCGGCGAGCTTGCCGGCGACGAGATCGGCGTTGATGTTGTACGCCTCGCCCTCGGCACCTACGCCGATCGGCGCGATCACCGGGATGAAATCGCGCGAATCGAGCAGGCTGATGAGCTCGGGATCGATACGCTCGATCTCGCCGACGAGCCCGATGTCGATCAACCCGCCGGGGTCCGTTTCGCTTTTGAGCAAGAGCTTGCGCGCGCGAATGAACGCGCCGTCCTGGCCGGTCAAGCCGACCGCCTTGCCGCCCTGCTGGTTGATGAGGCCGACAATTTCCTGATTGAGCTCGCCCAACACCATCTCGACGACGTTCATCACCTTCTCGTCGGTCACGCGCATGCCCTGGCGGAATTCGCTGCGGATCCCCATGCGCGTCAGAAGCTCGCCGATCTGCGGGCCGCCGCCATGGACGATCACGGGATTCATGCCGACGAGCTTCAGCATGACGACGTCGCGCGCGAAGCCCGACTTGAGCGCCGATTCGGTCATAGCGTTGCCGCCATATTTGACGACGATCGTCCGATCGTGGAAGCGGCGGATATAGGGCAGCGCCTCCGCGAGAATCTGCGCCTTCACGGCAGCGTTGACGGCATCGATCGGCATCTTCGGCTTGGTGTCCCGCGGCGTGGCGGCGATTGTAACCCCAACGCGAAGAACGGCTTCGCGCGTGCATCGGCGCACGAGTGAGCGCTGACAAGGGGGACGCATCGCGTGCGGCGATTTGCTATCGTTGCCGCCCATGCCGAGCTACCTCGCCGATGCGGTGCCGATGGAAGAGGTGCGCCGCGCGCTCGTCACGAAGCTGCGCCACCACGGCGACGTGCTCCTCGCTTCGCCCGTTTTCACCACACTCGCCCGCGCCGCACCGCACGTGGAGATCGACGCCCTCGTCTATGCGGAAACGGCGCCGATGCTCGCGAATCATCCGTCGATCGCGCGCACGCTGATCATCGATCGCGAATGGAAGCGAAGCGGCGCGTTCGCGCAGTGGCGCGCCGAGCGGCAGCTTCTGCGCGAGCTTCGCGCGCGCCACTATGACCTTCTGGTCCATCTGACCGAGCATCCACGCGGGCTCGCGCTCGCGCATCTTCTTTCGCCGCGTTTCGCGGTGACGCGCGAGCGCGAAGGCGACGCGCGCCTCTGGCGACGCCGCTTCACGCATTTCTACCGATTGCCGAAGCGAACGCCGCGACACGCGGTGGAAGCGAATCTCGACGCGCTTCGCCGCATCGGCATCTATCCGTCGGCCGACGACAAGCGCCTCGTGCTGGTGCCGGGCGCTGCCGCGCAGGCGCGCGCGAAAGCGCTTCTCGCCGAGCACGGGCTTTCCGGGGGCGACTTCGTTCACGCGCATCCGGGCTCGCGCTGGCTCTTCAAGTGCTGGCCGGCCGAAAGCACGGCGGCGCTCTTCAATCGGATCGCCGCCGATGGTTATCGGGTCGTCGTCACCGGCGCGCCGGATCCCCGCGAGCGCGCGCTGATCGACCAGATCATCGCGTTGGTCTCGCCCGCCGCGCGCGACGCGCTTGTCGACCTGGGCAGCAAGCTGTCGCTGCCCGAGCTTGCAGCGCTGACGGCGCAAGCACGCATCTTCGTCGGCGTCGATTCGGCGCCGATGCACATCGCCGCCGCGATGCGAACGCCGACGCTCGCGCTTTTCGGGCCGTCGGGCGAGCACGAGTGGGGGCCGTGGATGGTGCGCCAGCGCGTCGTCGTCTCGCGCGCGCATCCGTGCCGGCCGTGCGGTATCGACGGCTGCGGTGGAGGCAAGGTATCGGAATGCCTAACGACGCTGCAGGTGGCCGAAGTACATGCGCAGTTCCGCGCGCTCGACGCGGAAGTCGCGATATGCGACTCGCAGTAATCCGTCAGCGCTACACGCCATTCGGGGGCGCCGAGCGCTTTCTCGAATCCGCGCTTGCCGCCTTGATCGAGCACGGCGTCGCAGTCACGCTGTATACGCGGCAATGGCCGGGAAGCGGGCCGGGCCTCGAGCCGCGGATCGTCAATCCGTTCCACATCGGCGGACTGTGGCGCGATGCCGGCTTCGCGCGTGCTGTCTGCAAGGCGATTTCGCAATCGGATGCCGATCTCGTGCAGTCGCACGAGCGCCTGACGTGCTGCGACATCTTTCGCGCCGGCGACGGCGTGCACGCCGCCTGGCTCGACGAGCGAATGCGCCATCTCTCCGCGCTTTCGCGCCTTGGCGTCCTCGTCAATCCGCATCACCGCTACCGCCTCGCGATGGAGCGAAGGATGTTCGAAGGTGCGCGGCTTCGCGCCGTCATCTGCAACTCGAAGATGGTGAAGGAGGACATTCACGCGCGCTTTGGCGTGCCGGCCGAGCGGCTGCACGTCGTCTACAACGCCGTCGATTCGGATATCTACACGCCGGCGCTTCGGGCACATCGGCTGCGCGTTCGCGCGCGCCTTCGGATCCCGGACAATGCGACGGTATTTCTGCAGGTGGGCTCGGGGTTCGAGCGCAAAGGCGTCGCGACATCGGTCGACGCGCTCGCGAAGCTCGCGCCACCGTGCCACCTGATCGTCGTCGGCAAGGACCGGCATGTCCGGCGCTACGCGGCGCACGCGCGCGCGCTCGGACTGTCCGGGCGCGTGACGCTCGCCGGTGCGCAGGCCGATCCGCGTCCGTTCTACGGCGCCGCCGACGCGTTCGTGCTGCCGACACTCTACGACCCGTGTCCCAATGCCGCCCTCGAAGCAATGGCCTGCGCGCTCCCGGTCGTCACCAGTACCCGGTCAGGCGCCGCGGAGCTCGCGCTCGAGCACGACGCCGGGTTCGTCGCGAAGCCGGGCGACGCCGACGCATTCGCCGCGCATATGCGCGCGCTTTGCGACAAGGCGTTGCGGCAGCGGCTTGGCGCGAACGCGCGAAACGCCGTGTTGCCGCTCACGTCCGACGCGATGACGGCGCGGCTGGTCGCGCTCTACCGCGACTTGCTCGATCCCGAGGTTCTGGCGCACGCGGGCGCGCAGAGCGAGACAGCCGGATGAGCGCGCCGGGCCGTCCCAAGCGCGAATTGCGCCCCCTTGAGGGGCAGCGAAGCGGCGGAGCCGCGAGCGTGGGGGGATCACACGAGCGCTTGCTATACTGGCCGATGGCCTCGAAAGCGGCGCGCGCCCGTTGCATTCGCCGCGCCGTTTCATGACCGGCGTCAATCTCTACCGACGCCTGCTCGTCTACGTCCGCCCCTACTGGTGGGCGTTCTGCATCGCGGTCGGCGGCATGGCGATCGTCGCCGCCGGCGACCTCATCATGGCGATGCTCGTCATCCCGATCGTGCGCAATTTCCAGAACCCTGATCCGGTGAAGAGCCAATGGCTCCCCGTCGCCGTCATCGGCGTGTTCGTCTTCCGCGGCATCGGTTCGTACATCTCCGAATACGGGATGGCGTATACCGGCCTTCGCGTCGTCTTCGACCTGCGCCGCGCGCTGATCGACAAGCTCCTGCGCCTTCCGACGCCTTACTACGACGTGACGCCCTCCGGCGTCATCCAATCGAAGCTCACCTTCGACGCGCACCAGCTCGCCTCCGCCGCGTCCGGGACGATCACGACTGCGATCCGAAGCACGATGACGATCGCGGCGAGCCTGGTGTGGCTTCTGTACATCAACTGGCGGCTCACGCTGATGACGTTTTTCGTGCTGCCGATCGTCGCCGTCGTCATCCGCTACTTCAGCAGGCGGCTGCGCCGGATCGCGCGCGACGTGCAGACGCGCACGGGCGCGATGACGCACGTGCTCGAGGAGATGATCGTCGGCCATCGAATCGTGCGCGTGTTCGGCGGCGAGGCGTACGAACGAATGCGCGCGGTCAAGGCCGCCAATTCGCTGCGTACGTCGATGACGAAGCAATCGTCGGCGAGCGCCGCGAGCTCGCCGATCGCGCAGATCCTCGCCGCGATCGCGGTCGGCGTGATCGTCTGGGTCGCGCTCGCGCAGAGCCATTCCGGCAAGCTCGATCTGGGCACGTTCGCCTCCTACGTCGTCGCGCTCTTGACGCTGCTCGAGCGGATCAAGTCGCTGTCGGGCGTCAACGCGGCGATCCAGCGCGGACTTGCCGCCGCGGAGAGCATTTTCGGGCTCCTCGATCGCGAAGTCGAGCCCGACGCCGGCACGATTCGCCTCGAGCGCGCCGCCGGCAAGCTTCGCTTCGACCGCGTCTCGCTTCGCTACGCGGGCGCCGAGCGCGAAGCGCTTCGCGACGTGTCGGTTTCGATTCGCGCCGGCGAAACCGTCGCGCTCGTCGGAAGCTCGGGCAGCGGCAAGACATCGCTCGTCAACCTGATCCCGCGCTTCTACGAGCCAACAGCCGGACGACTGTTCATCGACGGGCACGACATCACCACGCTGACGCTCGAAAGCCTGCGTGCGCAGATCGCGCTCGTGTCGCAAGACGTGCTGCTGTTCGACGACACCGTCGCCGCGAACATCGCGTACGGCGCGATGACCGACACGCCACGCGACGCCATCGAGCGCGCGGCCGCGGCGGCGTACGCGCTCGAATTCATCCGCGCCCTTCCGCAGGGCTTCGACACGTCCGTCGGCGAGAACGGCGTACGGCTGTCGGGCGGTCAGCGCCAGCGAATCGCGATCGCGCGCGCGATCCTCAAGAACGCGCCGATCCTGATTCTCGACGAAGCCACGTCGTCGCTCGATTCGGAATCCGAGCGCCAGGTGCAGGCGGCGCTCGACGCACTGATGCAGGGACGAACGACGATCGTCATCGCGCACAGGCTATCGACGATCGAGCACGCGGATCGCATCGTCGTGCTCGAGCACGGGCGCATCGTGGAGGAAGGCGCGCACGCGACGCTGCTCGCGCGCGGCGGCGTGTACGCGAAGCTGCATCGGATGCAATTCGCGGCCACGTCGCTTGCAGCTTGACCTTTCCATAGCCCACACCGAGGCGTCCAACGGCTGGGGCGGACAGGAGATCCGCACGCTGACCGAAGCTGCGGGTTTCATCCAACGCGGCCACCGCGTCGTCGTGTACGCGGCGCCCGGTGCGCGAATCGTCGATGAAGCGCCGCGCTTCGGCGTGCCGGTCGTCACGCTTCCGGTCGGCCGAAAGCGGCTCCGCGGGGCACGTGCGATCGCGCACGCGTTCATCGAGCATCCCGTCGACATCGTCAACACCCATAGCTCGACCGACGCCTGGCTCGTCGCGCTCGCCTGCGAATGGCTTCGTCGGACACGACGGCCGGCGCCTGCGCTCGTTCGCACGCGCCACGTCTCGATCGCCGTGCCGAACGACCCGGGAACGCGCTGGCTCTATCGCACGGCGACCGCGCGTGTCGTCACCACCGGCGAAGGGTTGCGATTGCAGTTGATCCGCGACAACGGCCTCGATCCCGCGCGCGTCGTCTCGGTGCCGACGGGCATCGACGCAGCGCGCTTGCGTACGAAATCGCGCGACGAGGCGCGACGCGAGCTGGCGTTCGCGGACGACATGCCGTTGATCGGCATCGTCGCGACGCTTCGGAGCTGGAAGGGCCACCGGTTTCTGATCGACGCCATGTCGAAGCTTCGAAATCGCGACGCGCGGCTTTTCATCGTCGGCGACGGCCCGCAGCGCGCCGCGCTCGAAGCGCAGGTCGACAGGCTGAGGTTACGCGAGCGCGTGATCTTCGCGGGCCAGCAGGACGACATCGGGCGCTGGCTCGCGGCGCTCGATGTGTTCGTGCTACCCTCCTACGCGAACGAAGGCGTGCCGCAGGCTCTGTTGCAGGCGATGTTCGCGGGCATCCCCTGTGTCACGACAGACATAGGGGCGATTCCCGAAATCGCGCGCGAGGGCGATACCGCGCGCATCGTCCGGCGGGAGGATTCGCACGCGCTTGCGGAAGCGATCGACGACCTGCTGGATGATCGCGACGGGAGCGCAGCGATGGCAGAACGCGCACGCGCGTTCGTCACGCCGCGCTACGATCTAGCAACGATGCTCGATCGCATGGAAGACGTCTTCCGCGGCGCGCTCGCCGAGCGCCGATGACGCGCATGCTCGCGACACCTTCGCCTGCACGTTCATCGCGCAGTCGTTTCGCCCGGCGTGCGGAGGTCGTCGCGCGCGCGCTGCTTTTGCGCGAGCCTCGGCGCGGCGCGCCGGTCGCCCCGCGGCGGATCCTCGTCGCCCACCACCTGCTGCTCGGCGACACGCTGATGCTGACGCCGCTTCTCAAGAAATTGCGTGAGTGCCATCCGCATGCCGATATCGCGATGACGGTTGCGACGAAAATCGCACCGATCTATGCGACGAAACCTTACGGCGTGCGCGCGCTGCCTTTCGATCCTCGCGCGGCACAAGCGTCGCTCTTCGCCGAAGCGCCATTCGATCTCGCGGTCGTACCGGGCGACAACCGGTATGCGTGGCTCGCCGCGGCGATGCGCGCGCGCTTCATCGTCGCGTTCGCCGGAGATCGTCCTGCGCCGAAAAGCTGGCCGGTCGACGCGCTCGTGCCGTATCCCGACCGCCCGGCCACGTGGGGCGACCTCGTTGCGCAACTCGTCGACGGACCGAGCCCGGCCCCTTTTCGCAACGACGAATGGCACGCGCCGCCGTTCGAGTCATTCGACGCGCCACGTGGCGCGTACGTAGTGCTGCACGTCGGCGCAAGCTCGCCGCTCAAGCAATGGCCGCCGGCGCGGTGGCGCGAAGTGGCCGACCGGCTTGCGCGGCGCGGCGTGACGCCGGTGTGGTCGGCGGCAGCCACCGAAAGCGGCCTCGTCGACGCCGCCGATCCGTCGCATCGCTACCCATCGTTCGCGGGTCGGCTCGATCTCGCACAACTCTGGCATCTGGTGCAAAACGCGACGCTTCTCGTCGCGCCGGATACCGGTATCGCACACCTTGGTCGCATCGTTGGCGTTCCGACCGTCGCGCTCTTCGGGCCCGGTTCGGCGATCCTCTGCGGCGCCGGCGATTTTTGGCGTGACGCACCGTACCGCGCAGTGACCATCGACCCGTTCCCGTGCCGCGATCAGCGTGTGCTCTTCAAGCGCGAAGTCGCATGGGTGCGCCGGTGCGGACGAAGCGTCGGCGAGTGCCCGAAGCATCTGTGCATGCCGGCGATCCAGGTCGACGCAGTTCTCTCGGCGATCGACGCACTGATCGAAGAAGCCGAATGACGTCGACGTTCCCGTCTCTCGATGCGACGAGCATCGTTGCGTACCACGATGCGCACATCGTGGCCGACACGGATGCGATGCGGGTGGAAGAACCGTGGGCGTCGATCGCGACCAATCATCGTTGCAATCGACAATTGTGGGACGAGGAGGACCTCGCGCGGCGCACCGATGTGCCCGATTCGGCCATCGCGGCGAACAAGCGCGCGATCGACGGTTACAACCAGTGCCGAAACGATGCGATCGAGCGGATCGACGAGGCGCTGCTCGCGCACCTCGCCGGTGTGACGCCCGCGCCGGACGCGTGGCACAACTCGGAGACGGCGGGCTCGATCATCGATCGCCTGTCGATTCTGGCGCTCAAGATCCATCATATGCGCGAACAGACGTTGCGCAACGACGCGAACGCGATGCACATTGCCCAATGCGTGGAAAAACTTGCGCGACTCATTGTCCAACGCGACGATCTCGCGCGCTGCTTCGATACGCTGCTTGCGCAGGCAGCGCAGGGGCGCGCCTTCTGGCGGGTCTATCGCCAGTTCAAGATGTACAACGACCCGGCGTATCGAACGGCAGAAAAGGGACGAGGGATGAGAGACGAGGGGTGAGAGTGGCTTCGGCGAAACCTCTCGCCTGGCCCCTCTCACCGCTCATCCCTCACCCCGCTTTTGGCCTTTTCGCCTTCGAGCAAAGGCTCGATCGCCGCGAACACCACCTCGTCCGCCAACTCCCCGACGCATCGCTGCGCCTCGACATACCGACCGCGCGGACCGAGTGGCGCCCAGCGCGACGCGGGCGCCGAGTCCGTAGGATCGGCGAAGAGGCCCATGACGCCTCCATCGCTTGCCGCGGCGAAGTGCATCAGCCCCGAGTCCGGCATCACCGACGTCCTCGCCTCGAAGATGAGGCCGAGCGCCTCGTGGATCGGCCCGCGAAACGGATGCACGTATGGCAGCGCTTCGCGCACGACCTCTCCAGCGAGCGAATCGTCGCCGGGATACGCGGGATTTCCCGCATCGCCCGGCGTCCACATGAAGACGGTCGCCAATCCATGCGCATCGCGAAACCATCGCGCCCAGCGAACGACCTGCGCAGGCGTCGGCTGCTTCTTCGCGCGCCGCGCGCCGACGCCGATCACCGCGTATCCGCGCTGACGCAGTCCGCGCGAGGAAAGCCACGTCCGCGCGAATGCGCGCGAGTCGTCCGGCAACTCGAAGCTTGGCGCGTCGATCGTCGGCTGCCGCTGCGCAAGCCCGAGGGGCCCGAGCAGCGCGAGCATGCGCGTTGTTTCGTGGCCTTCAGTCGGCGGCGGAAGCGGATCGGTCAGGCTTGGACCATAGCGCGAAGGCGTCTGCGCGTAGGCGACGACCCGCGATGCGCCGCTCGCGATCGCGCGACGAATGCCCCGGTGCGACTCCTCGCCGTTCATCACGATCGCCCAGTCGAACCGTTGCCGGCGCAACTGCCACAGCACCGGCAGTTGCGAAACCGCGGCGACGATGCGCAAGCGCCCGCCGTCCCGCGCCCGCGAATAGCGCCACGTCCTCGAAAGTGCAGGATGCGCGCGCACCACCCACGCGTTGTAGTCGTTGGCGAGCAGATGAAGCTCGGCGTTCGGCAGGCGCGCGGCCAAGTGCGCGAGCACGGGCGTCGTCAGCAGCAGGTCGCCCAGCTTGTCGCGCTTGACGATGAGCACGCGCACCGCGCGCGCGGGCAACGGTTGCGCGTCCGAAGCGGGCGGTGCAACCGGATGTGAAGCGATGCGAAAGGCCGAATCGGCGGTCGTTCGAGCGGTCAAGGTTAGAATCGCGCCTCCGCGTGCGGCGCACTTCCGCGTTGAGCGAGAAACGCGCCGTGGCGCGCCGCGCCGAAGCTGGCCCGATGACCGATCATATCAACCGCTGGCTCCTCGGCTTCGCGGCCGCCTACCTGTTCCTGTTGCCCACCAACGCCGCGACGTTCGCTGTTTCGGTCGCGTTTGCCGGTGCTGCCGTCTTCGCGCTCGCCGCAGTGACGCTCGCATGGCGCGGCGACGCGTCGCGGATGCCGCTTGCCGGCGCTTCGATCCTCGTGCCGCTCGCGCTGTGGGCATTGTGGTCGGCGGCCTCGCTCGCGTGGTCTATCGATCGCGCATATTCATGGGCGCAGTTCTCGCGCGAGATCCTCGATGGACTTCTGGCGATGTTCATCTTTTATGTGGCGGCGCGCGACGCGCGAAGCCTTCGCGTCCTGATCGGCGCGTCGCTCGCGAGCTTCGCGTTTTTCGCCGCTCTTGCCCTCGCGATGCAGGCGATCGACGAAACGTGGGACGCCGGGCGCTTTCATCATGGCGTCGGCGCGTGGGCGACGTTCGTCGTGCTGATCGGGCCGTTCCTCTTCGCGTTGATCGTGCCTCCTCCGGCGGGTTTCGGCGGCGGCGCCCGCCGATATGTGATCGGCGCCGTGCTGCTCGCGCTAATGGTCGCGACCGCGAGGATGACCGACAACCGCATCGTGTGGATCGCACTCGCCGTCGTCTTCGGGACGGCATCGCTTGCCGCGGCGCTGCGCTGGCCGCAGACGTTCGTCCGCACGCCGCTGCGCTGGCTCGCGCCGCTTTGCGTGCTGTTGTTCGTGCTCGGGCTCGCCTTCGCCGACGCGCTCGAGGAGCGCGCCGACCTCGTCGACCGCGGAAACGTCGCGATGTCGATCGAGCGCGATCCGCGAATCGTGCTATGGGAGCGCGTCGCGTCGCGCATCGAGGCGCGGCCGCTCCTCGGCTATGGCTTCGGCAGGCGCATCCTCGCCTCGCAACTGACGGCCGAGACTCGCAATCCGCTGCTCGCGCATGCGCACAACGTCTTCGCGAGCCAATGGCTGCAGACCGGCATCGTCGGCATGCTCACATTCGCGGCGTTCCTCGCGGCGCTCGCCGCGCGCTACGTCAGATTCGCACGCTCGCGCGACGACACGCTGGGCTTCGTCGGCGTGATCGGCATCGCGCTTCTCGCGGGGTTCGTCGCGAAGAACCTGACCGACGACTTCCTGTTTCGCAGCAACGCGAAGGAGCTCTGGGCGCTCTCCGCGATGTTGCTCGGCTACGGAACGCGACGCGAACGCGAGCTCGCGGGTGCGCTCGCGACGCTTGCCGCGTCGGCACATCGACGCGAGGCGAACGGGATCAACGCCGGCGCTGAACGCGAAGCGGAACCGTCACCGTCTCGTCAGCGCCATCCGTCGGAATCGGCTTGAGCGACGCGCCGGCGGGCGGCGAATACTCGGGAATCCACGCGCGCATGCGTGCGCGCACCTCGCCATCGTCGGCGACGCGGTCGCGTTCGCACCACGCGACCATCTGCCCCACCGCGTCGCGATTCGCGGCGCGCGCCTGCGCGATATGGAGCTTCGGGTGCGTCGTAGGTTTCGTCGCCTCTTCGGAAGCCAGCGGCTCCTCGTAGAGCTTCTCGCCAGGGCGAAGGCCGGTGAACACGATCGGCACGCGATCGGGATCGGCGCCGTAGAGGCGGATCATGTCGCGCGCGAGGTCGACAATGCGCACCGGATCGCCCATGTCGAGCGCCAGGATCTCGCCGCCCTTGCCCTGCAATCCCGCCTGCAGCAGAAGCTGCGTCGCTTCCGACGACGACATGAAGAAGCGAGTGATGTCCGGGTGCGTGACGGTGACCGGCCCGCCGCGCGCGATCTGTTCGGCGAAGCGCGGGATGACGCTCCCGGCGCTGCCGAACACGTTGCCGAAGCGCACGATAACGAACTGCGTCCCGCCGTCCTGCAGGCTCTGGCAAACCTGCTCGGCGACGCGCTTCGTCGCACCCATCACCGACGTCGGGTTCACGGCTTTGTCGGTCGACACGAGCACGAACTTCTCGACCTTCGCGGCCACGGCAGCGCGTGCGATCACCCAGGTTCCGTAGGCGTTGTTGCGCACCGCCTGCCAGCAATTCGTCTCCTCCATCAGCGGCACGTGCTTGTACGCCGCGGCGTGAAAGATCGCGTCGGGCTTCTCGCGGGCAAGCGTCTCCTCGACGATCGACGCGTGCTTGACGTCGCCGACGATCGACGCGACGCCGAGCTGCGGAAACGCGTCGACGAGCGCCGTTCGGATTTCGTAGAGCGCGGCTTCCGAAATGTCGAAAAGCACGAGACGTGCGGGGCGAAAGCGCGCGATTTGCCGGCATAGCTCCGCGCCGATCGATCCGCCGGCGCCCGTCACCATCACGACCCGATTGCCGAGCCACTCGGCGATGCCCGCGTTGTCGAGCACGACGGGATCGCGGCCGAGCAGATCGTCGAGCTCGACATTGCGCAGCATCGTGAGCGGCGTGCGCCCGGAGATCAGATCCTCGTAGGCCGGCACCGTCAACGCCTCGACGCCGGCCGACGCGCAAAGCTCGGCGACGCGCCTTCGCACCGCGTGGTTGGCGGACGGCAGCGCGATGATCACCTTGCGCACACCGTACTTGCGCGTCCACACCGCGAGATCGGCAATCGGTCCGAGCACGTTGACATTGCGCAGCAGTCGCCCGTGCTTCGTCACGTCGTCGTCGAGCAGGCCGACGACGCGCCATTGACGGCTTCGCGCCATCTCCTCGGTGAGCCGCGCGCCCGCCTCGCCGGCGCCCACCACGAGCACCGGCTCGCCGAGCGCCGCGAGCGGACTGTAGAGTCGATGCTCCTTCCACAGCCGATACGCGAAGCGCGAGCCCGACATCAGGAAGATCAAGACGATCGGATAGAAGAAGAGCACGCTGCGCGGTACGAGCGCCTGCAGCTTGAGCATCACGAGCACCAGCGGAATCAGGATCGCGCCGAGTCCGGCCGAAAGCACGATGCGTTGCAGATCGGCGAGGCTCGCGAAGCGCCATAGACCGCGATAAAGACCGAGCGAGAGGAAGATGCCCGCCTGCAGCGGCAGGATCCACGCGAGCGTCGCCCACATGTCCGAGAGAAACGGCTCGCGAAGCTCGAGATTGAAGCGAAGCCAGTAGATGCCGACCCAGGCTACGCCCGCCATGCACACGTCGTGGACGAAGGCCAGCGCGGCGCGCCAGTTGGGCCTCGGGCTCATTGACTTTCTCGCCGGGTTGCGCGCTTCGGGGCTGATTTGCGCTCGGGACGGCCCTTCACGCTTATGGGGGCGACGGTTTGGGTCTTCTTGCGCCAATGATAATCAATCGCGGCGAACAGCATGAGAACGACGCCGCACCAGAAAGCGAGCGCCCACCAACCCGTCCTCGGCGCCCAGGCCCGGCACCACACCGCCGTGCTGGCGGTGCCGAGCATCAACGGCGCATAGACGGCGAGCGTGCCACCGTGGCCTGCGCCGAGTTGCGCGAGCCGCTGGTAGTGATGGCTGCGATGGCCCTCCCAGAAACGTTCGCGCTGCAGAATTCTCCGCAAAAGCGTCAGCGTCGCATCGGTGATGAACGGCAGGAACACGAGCAGCGGAAACCAGGGCCGCCAGATGCCTTCGACCACGCCCGCGGCGCCGAATGCGGCTGCGAGAAAGCCGAGCGGCACCGCGCCCACGTCACCCAGGAACATCGTCGCGCGCGGCCGATTCACGACGAGGAAGGGCAGCATCGCTGCGACCAGCGCGAAGAACGCCGGGGCCGAGCGCGCACCGGCGCCATCGCCGCCGAGCGCGGCGAGCCCGTACGCTGCGAAGCCGATCGCGCCCATCGTTCCCGCAAGCCCGTCGGTGCCGTCCATGAAGTTGTAGAGATTCGACGACCATGCGATCGCGAGCGCGACGCCTGCGATCGTGCATGCGGCGACGAACGTCGTCATGTCCTTCGGCGTCCCGAAGCGGACGATCACGAAGGCCGCCCATAACGCCGCGAGCGCATGCACGCCAAGCCGCGTGACGATGGCTACCTCCTTCGCGTCGTCGAGGGCGGAGACAACGAGAAGCGCGGCGAACGGTGGCAACCAGCCGACCGCGCCAAGCGGAAAATCGGGAGGAAATGCGAGCGAGGCCGGGAGGAAGCCCAGCCACACCGCAAAGCCGCCTGCGCGGGGAATCGCGAACGTGTGCAGCGATCGTGCCTTCGGCACGTCGCGCGGCAGCGCGGCGCGCGCGCGGCTCAGCAGCAGGACGCCGGCCGCGGCGAGCAGCAGCGCCAACGCGGGCGCCACGACAGTCGCGCGCGTCATGGTCGCCGAACGCCCGCCGGAGACCCGCTGCCACCGCCCTTAAGCTCTCTAGGCCGAAGTCGCATACACCACCTTCGTTTTCGCCCCCGACACGCGCTTGTGAGATAGGAATCTCCCGCGGGCGCGGCCATTGCCGCCACTTAATCTTGAAAAAACGGGCGCATGCGGGCGCAATGCAGCGAAAACCCGGTCACCGATCGGATTTCCCCTTGCCGATCATCATTTTAGCGCCACTTGCTCGACCGATCCCGCGCCTTGGCGGCTTCGGCGACCGTTGTTGCTTCGACACAACAGCGCGGCAGACGCGTGGAAGCGCCCGCACGCCGCAATTGCCAAGGCTTTCCCCCCTTTGGCACAATGAATCGCAACTTCTCGAAAAGAGTTGAGAAGGTTTCGATGGCAGGCGCAGAGGGCTGTTTCCTTGCCAATTTTTTCCGATACAGGAGAGACTCAATGAAAAAGAAGCTCGTTGCCGTCGCCGTCGCGGGCGTTCTCGGCGCTCCGCTGGCTGCGCATGCGCAGACCGCGAACGTCACGCTATACGGCCGGTTGAACGTCGACCTCGAGTTCGTCAACGGCACGACGTGCGCGGGCGCGCCAGTTCCATCAGGCAACAACCCGTGCCCTGGTGGCACCGTGAATCCTACGGTCAGCCGATTGAGCTCGAACTCTTCGCGCCTCGGTGTTCGCGGCACGGAGGCGTTGGGCGGTGGGCTTTCGGCGATCTTCCAGATCGAATCCTCGATCAACGGCGACACCGGCGGCACCACGCTGGCGGGACGCGAAACGTTCGTGGGATTCCAGGGGCCGTGGGGCACGTTCAAGGTCGGCAACTTCCTGATGCCGCTCGACGACATGCACCCGATCTTCGGTGACGTGCCGACCTATACGACGTCGATCCTGTCGACGGCCGACCTGTGGGCACAAGGCACGCTGTCCAAGGCGGCCGGCGGCTTCGATACACGCCCGGGCAACTCGCTCCGTTATGACTCACCCGATTTCAGCGGCCTGACGTTCAGCTTCCAGATGGGGCTGCAGGACAGCTCCGGCACGACCGGCACCAACACCGGCGATCACTCGTCCGAGCTGCGCCACGCGTACACGTGGGGCGCGAACGCCATCTACAACAACGGTCCGATCCAGATCGGTGTCGCAACCGAGGTCAACCAGAAGCTGCGCGGTCCTGACCTGAACGACTACGACCTCACGCTCACCGGTGGCTACAACTTCGGCGTCGTTCGTCCCGCGCTGGTGTACGAACGCCTGAAGTACGACACCCCGACCGGCGACCTGAAGCGCGATCTGTGGGGCGTCAGCGCGACGGTGCCGATGGGCCCCGGAACGTGGTACGCGTTCTACGGTTGGGCCGGCAACGGCAAGGGCAGCGCCGAAGACGGCACGCGGGTCGGCGGCCTCGCGAAGGGTCCGGACACCCGCTCGGATCAGTGGGAAGTGAGCTACACGTATCCGTTCAGCAAGCGCACGCAGGTCTATGCAGGTTACGTGAAGCTCGACAACCGCGCCAACGCGTCGTACACGTTCAACATCAACGCGTATCCGATCGCGATCGGAGGCAAGCCCGGCGGCTTCGTGCTCGGCATGATTCACTTGTTCTAGAAAAGCTACGCACCAAAAGCGACGGGCGCCTTCGGGCGCCCGTTTGCTTTTGGGCGTAAGTGGCTGGGGACTGGGACCAGGGAGCGCCTGCAAGATGCAATTGTCCAAGTCTTGCGGTGCAGCCCCGAAGCTTGGGCGCATGCTCCTTCAGCAACCTGCTCCCGAGCCCCCAGTCCCCGGTCCCGCGCCATGCTTACTTCGCTCATCTCCACCTTCGATCGCGCGCTCCGAACGCTTTCCGGAACGGTGACGCCCGCGCGACCGACGCCCGGCGACGCGCTTCCCGACGCCACGCTCGATCCCGCATCGCATCGAGACGCCGCGGGTCTCATGCGCGTCAACCATACCGGCGAAGTCTGCGCGCAAGCGCTTTATTCGGCGCAGGCGCTCGTCACGCGCGATCCTGAGGTTCGCGCACGATACGAACAGGCGGCGCGCGAGGAGGAGGACCATCTTGCATGGACGCGGGCGCGCCTCGGCGAGTTGGATGCGCGCCCGTCGCTTCTGAATCCGCTGTGGTACGCAGGCTCGTTCGCGATCGGTCTTGCAGCGGGCGTCGCCGGGGATCGCGCGAACCTGGGCTTCGTCATCGAAACCGAGCGCCAGGTGGAAGAGCACCTGACCACGCACATGGAGCGGCTGCCGCCCGATGATGCGAAGAGCCGCGCGATCGTCGAGCGAATGCGCGACGACGAAGCGCGTCACGGCGCGATGGCGCTCGACGCTGGCGGAATGCCGCTGCCCTACCCCGTTCGCCGCGCGATGCGCGCCGCGGCCGACGTCATGCGCGCGGTTGCGTATCGCATCTGACCG
>Ga0070731_10002520_pt1 | contig 17349 bp, 9 predicted proteins | sample Coa_R1_2_FD_66448 | JGI IMG/M metagenome (GOLD analysis project Ga0070731, IMG submission 66448) | Surface soil microbial communities from Centralia Pennsylvania, which are recovering from an underground coalmine fire - Coalmine... | ecosystem: Environmental > Terrestrial > Soil > Unclassified ...
AAGGGCGATAAGTACGTTATTAACGGATCGAAGACATTCATCACGAACACGACGCACGGTGATTTGTTCATCGTGTTCGCGAATGTGGATCCGTCGAAAGGCGCGAATGGCGTAACCGGATTTCTGGTGGAGAAGGGAACGCCGGGCTTAGTGCTGGGGAAAAAACTGCACAAGATGGGCCTGCGTACCTCGCCCATGTCCGAAGTGGCGTTGATTGATTGCGAAGTTCCTGCCGAAAACATTCTCGGCAAAGAGGGCAGCGGGCAGGCGATTTTTACTCACTCGATGGAGTGGGAGCGGACCTGCATCCTGGCCAGCCACTTGGGAATGATGCAGCGGCTGATCGAGACCTGTGCGAAGTATGCGCGAGAGCGCAAGCAGTTTGGGCAGGCGATTGGAAAGTATTCGGCGATCGCGAACATGGTCGCCGATATGGAAGTGCGGCTCGAGACTGGCCGCCTGTTGCTTTACAAGGCGGCATGGATGAAGAGCCAGGGACGCCACGCACTGCGCGAAGCGGCGATGGCAAAGCTCTTTATCAGCGAAGCCACTGTACAGACGTGCCTGGATGCGATTCAGATTCACGGCGGATACGGCTACATGACCGAGTACGAGATGGAGCGGGATTTGCGCGATTCAGTTTCCGGGAAGATTTATTCAGGAACCAGTGAGATTCAGCGAGTGATTATTGCAGGATTTCAGGGACTTTAATGCTGTTGACTTTGATGCTACTCCCCGACTACGCGGCGAAACGGACTCGTTAGACATGGCTTACATTCTGCAGCAACTTTTGCAAAAGAGCGCGGCGCGGTATCCGGAGAAGTTGGCCGTGTGGGCGCGCGGGCGCAGCCTGACCTACCGCGAACTGGACGAACGCTCGAACCAGTTGGCGCATTTGTTGCGGGAAAGTGGCTTGCGCAAGGGAGACCGCGTCGGAATTTATTTTCCAAAGTGCGTGGAGTCGGTGGTTGCAATGCTGGGCGTCGTGAAGGCTGGCGGAGTGTATGTCCCACTGGATCCACAGGCGCCGGCTGATCGCGTCGGTTACATCATCGGGAATTGCGGGATTCGGATTCTGATCACCCGCGAGGATAAGCGCCGGGGGCTTGATTCCGCGATTGTGGAGTCACTCATTCTGTCGGTTTTGATTGACGATGCTACGAAGTCGGCGAATGGCGGTTCTGTGCTGCCATGGTCGGTACTGCAGCAATATCCGGCGGACACGCCGCCGGAGGTCGTGCTTACGGAAACCGATCTCGCCTACATTCTTTACACTTCGGGCTCAACCGGACGCCCGAAAGGCGTGATGCTTACGCATCAAAATGCGCTGACTTTCATTGAGTGGTGCGCCGAGATTTTCAAAATCACTAGCGACGATCGTCTATCGAACCATGCGCCACTGCACTTCGACCTTTCGGTTTTCGATGTCTACAACACGCTGGAAGCGGGTGCGTCGCTGTATATGGTGACGGAAGATCTGGCGCTGTTTCCGGTGAAGCTGGCGGAGTTTATCGAGGCGAAGGGAATTACGATCTGGTACTCGGTGCCTTCCGCCCTCACGCTGTTGTTGCTGCACGCAAGTCTCAGCGCCGAGAAGCTGAAGCAGCTGCGTATCATTCTTTTTGCCGGCGAAGTGTTCCCGATGAAGTACCTGCAACAACTGGCTGAAGTGCTGCCGCATGTCGATCTATTCAATCTGTACGGTCCCACCGAAACCAACGTTTGCACGTACTACAAAGTGCAGCGCGAGCGGCTGGCGAGCATGGACAAACTGCCGATTGGCATCGCGTGCGAAAACACAGAAGTGTTTGCGGTGAACGATCAGAATGAGATTGTTATGCGAGCTGGCGATACCGGAGAACTCTATGTGCGCGGCCCATCGGTCACCTACGGCTACTGGGCGGACGCCGAGAAAACCAAGAAGATGGTGCTGCCGAATACGTTCCAGCCTAACTTCGAAGAAAAAATGTATCGCACGGGAGACCTGGTGCAGCTTGCCGAAGACGGCAACTACTATTTTCTCGGCCGGCGCGACAGCATGATTAAGAGCCGCGGATACCGCATCGAGTTGGGAGAGATTGAAAGCGCTCTATTGAGCCATGCGGCGGTGAAAGAGGCAGTTGCGGTCGCGGTTCCCGATGAGATCGTTGGCAGCCGGATCAGGGCGGTCGTGGCTTTTCACAATGGCGGCTCCCTCACAGCAGCGGAATTGCAGCAGTATTGCGGCACGCGCATTCCGCGGTACATGATTCCGGAAGCAATTGAGTTTCGCGATCAGCTGCCGAAAACTTCCACGGGAAAAGTGGATCGGGTGCAACTGGCGCAGGAAAGCGCGGCGACGGCGGGAACGCTGGTGACGCCTTAAGAGTTTGTCAGATTTATAGAACGGATAGCTCCTAGGAGGAAAGGTTCAAATGTCGGCTACAAATCAGACCCCTGCAACAGCATCGGCTCTCAAAGATCAGATTCGCGAATTCATTCAGGTACAACTGGCTGAACCCAAGGGCATCAGCTCGTTCACCGATGATGAGTCGTTGATGGAAACGGGCGTGATTGACTCGTTAGGCATTTTCCGTTTGGTCTCTTTTCTGGAAGAGGACTTGCGGGTACGTGTGAGCGACGAAGAAATCAACGCGGACACGCTGAAGAGCGTGAACACGATTGAAGAATTAGTGTTGCGCAAGCGGAATAAGTAGAAGGCTGGCGCGTTACCGTCTGCCGAGGCTGTTCGTCCCTGCCGCGGTCTGGCATGTCGGAAATTCGTTCGCCGGACTACGGGAAGACACTTGGTAGCGTCTGTTACTCCCCAAACTGACGCGTGACCGGGGCTCGACTGAAAAGTTGAGCTGAAAGGAATCACGTGAAACCCGAACTGATCGAAGACCAACAACTGAAGAACGCGTCGACGAACGCGAGTGCCGCCTCGGTTCTTCAGATGGTGGAGGAACGATCACGCGAAAACCCGGAAGCTGCGGCTGTTCTGGGCGGGGGAAGAACGCTTACGTATGGTGAACTGAATCGTCGCGCGAGCCGAATTGCGCACCGTCTTGTGAAATCTGGGGTGACGCGCGACCGCGTGGTGGGCATTTACATGGAGCGTTCATCGGCCTCGGTGGCCGCGGCGCTGGCAACCTTCAAGGCAGGTGGAGCCTACTTGCCGCTGGATCCAGCGCTTCCCAAGCAGCGCCTGGCATTCATGTTGGAGGACGCGAAGGTGACGACGGTGGTGTCCACATCCGCGCTCAGCGATCACTTACCCGCGGGACCATGGACTTTGATCGAGAGCGATGAATTTGAACAGCCATCCACCTGCGGGTGTGAACTGCCGAAGATTGAGACGTCTGCCCAGGATCTCGCGTATGTCATCTATACCTCGGGTTCAACCGGACAACCGAAGGGCGTGGAGGTTACACAAGGCAATCTGATGAATCTTGTGGCTTGGCATGCGCGCGCATTTCACGTCACGGCAGCCGACCGCGCGGCGTTGCAATCGGCTCCTGGATTCGATGCCGCCGTCTGGGAACTCTGGCCGTATCTTGCGTGCGGCGCCAGCGTTGCTATCGCTGACGAGACAGTTCGAAATAATCCTGAGGCGATGCGCGAGTGGCTTTTGGCGAACGGAATCACCATCACTTTCTTGGCAACGGCGATGGCTGAGCGCATGCTCTCGCTTCCATGGCCCAAGCAAACTTCACTGCGGACTCTGCTGACTGGGGCCGATACATTGCGTCGGCGTCCGACAAAAGATGCGCCGTTTGTGCTGGTGAACAATTACGGTCCGACCGAGTGCACCGTGGTTGCGACTTCCGGGACTGTAGTCGCGGATTCTTCAGGGAAGCAGCCCTCGATCGGCCGCGCGATCGATAGCACCGTGATTCGGATTCTCGATTCGCAGATGCGTCCGGTAGCGCAGGGGGAATCGGGGGAAATCTATATCGGCGGCGCGGGAGTGGCGCGAGGCTATCGAAACAACCCTGCTCTTACCGCCGAGCGTTTCGTTCGCGATCCGCTTTCGAAAGACGCGAATGCCCGACTGTACCGCACCGGCGACCTGGGCCGATTTCTGGCCAATGGAGAAATTGAATTTCTCGGACGCCTGGACGAGCAGATCAAGATTCGCGGTTTCCGCATCGAGCCGGGCGAGATTGTTACTGCGCTGAATTCTTATGTCGGAGTGAGGGCGAGCGCAGTGTCACTGCTTGGTGCAGATAATTGGGACAAACGTCTGGCGGCGTATGTTGTGCTCGATCCGGACGCGAATGTGACCGTCGTCGGATTGCGCGACGCGCTTTCGAAGAAGCTGCCCGAATATATGGTTCCATCGGTTTACAAGAGTCTTCCGTCGTTGCCTCTGACTCGCAACGGCAAGCTCGATTATGCCGCGCTTCCGATCCATCCCGAGTTGCGGCCCTTGCCGGAATCTGGGTTTGTCGCCCCGCAAACCTTAGTGGAGAAGCGTTTGGCGACGATTCTCGCTCCGCTGCTGCGCGTCGAGCGGGTCAGCACAAAAGACAATTTCTTCTTGCTGGGCGGACATTCTTTGTTGGGCACGCAGCTGATTACGAAGATCAAAGAATCGTTCGACGTTGATCTCAGCCTGCTGAGTTTGTTTGACCACCCCACGCTTGAGGAAATGTCGGTGGAAGTCGAAAATTTGATTCTTGCTAAAATTGCCGGCAACGGCAATGGCGCCACCGCGCCGCAGATCGCCACTCCTGGGAGCCAGTAGTGTCCTCGGACGCCCAAGCTAATCCCTCCATTGCCGCCGATTCGGTCCGCTGGAACGATACGGCGAAACCGTACCCTTCCGATAAATGCATTCACCAGCTTTTCGAGGAACGGGCCTTGAAGGCGCCGGATGCGATCGCCATCGAAGATGGATCGCGACGTCTGACTTACCGCGAACTGAATCAGCGTGCGAATCAGCTGGCAAATTTTCTTCAGAAAAAGGGGGTTGCGGCGGAAGTTCCGGTGGCAATTTGCCTCAAGCGCTCGGCGGAGTTGCTTGTGTGTCTCCTGTCTGTGCTCAAGGCGGGAGGAGCCTGTGTTCCGCTCGATCCGGATTATCCGAGTGAGAGGCTGTCACACATTCTGCAGGATTGCGCCGCCCCGCTGCTCATTACTGAGCGAGAATTGCTATCTGTGCTCGGTTCGATCCGAGCAGAAGTTGTTCATTTCTCGGCTACCACGAAGCTTGCGGAGCAAGAGAATAGAGAAAACCTGCCCGTCCAACTGACTCCGCAGAATCTTGCATACCTCATCTATACCTCAGGCTCGACCGGCAAGCCTCGCGGCGTGCAATTAACGCATGGGGGCCTGGTCAATCACGGCGTGGCGTCAATCGATCTGTACGGGCTCACGCCCTCTGAACGGATGCTGCAATTTGCCTCGATCAGTTTTGATATCGCGATTGAAGAGATATTTCCTACGTGGTTTGCCGGCGGTTGTGTGATTCCTCGCGGCGACGAGGTTCCGCTCACTGCGGCAGGGTTTCTGCAGTGGATTGCGGCAAACAAGATTTCAGCGCTCGATTTGCCGACAGCATACTGGCACGAGCTGGTACATGAACTTGCTGAGAGCCGCCAGACTTTGCCGGAGAGTTTGCGATTGTTGATTGTGGGGGGTGAGAAGGCTTCGTCGTCGGCGTACTCGGCATGGTTAAGGGCTGGCGGTGCTCGCGTTCGTTGGGTAAATACGTATGGACCGACAGAAGCCAGCGTGATTGCATCGGCGTATGAGCCGGATCCAAAGAAGCCATTTCCCGACAACCTTCCGATCGGACGCCCGATCGCCAATGTGCAGCTCTATGTTTTGGATGAAAAGCTCCAACAGTTGCCGATCGGCGATCCTGGCGAACTGCACATCGGCGGCGTTGGACTGGCGCGGGGATATTTGAACCAGCCCGAGTTGACGGCGACGAAGTTCATTGACGATCCATTTTCGAGTGAGCCCGGCGCGCGATTGTACAAAACCGGCGATCTGGTTCGACGATTGCCAGACGGGAATCTGGAGTTCGTGGGGCGCATCGATTTCCAGGTCAAGATTCGCGGATTCCGAGTCGAGCTGGGCGAAATTGAGGGTGTGCTGGAAAAGCATCCCGCGATCGCACAAGCCGTGGTAACGGCTCGCGAAGTTGCGGGCAGCAAGCAGCTTGCCGCCTATATCATCGCGTCTTCCACGGGAATCGCCGGGCAGGAGTTGCGTGATTACGCGAAGAAGCAACTGCCAGAGTACATGGTGCCTGTGGATTTTATTTTTCTGGAAAGCCTTCCTCTTACGCCCAATGGCAAAGTGGATCGGCGTGCGCTCCCTGAGCCTCATAGAAATCAGGGTGCGACGGTAAATGTGATTGCGCCGCGCAATGAAGCGGAATCGAGGATGGCACAATTGTGGGCCCAGGTGCTGGGGCGGGAAGCGGTGGGAATCCACGAGAATTTTTTTGATCTGGGTGGGCATTCTTTGTTGGCCTTGCGTCTGACCAACCGGATCGAGAAAGAGTTCGGAAAGAAACTGACCTTGACGGCGCTGATTCAGGCTCCGACTGTGGAAGAGATGGTGCGGCTGGTTGAACGGGAGGATGGGGTGTGGTCTCCGCTAGTCGCGTTGCAACCGGCGGGCCCAAAGCCGCCACTCTTCTTCGTGCATGGTCTTGGTGGAACGGTAATGCGTTTTCATGACCTGGCGCGGCACATGGCCCCCGATCAGCCTTTCTGGTGCTTTCAGGCGCAGGGCATCGATGGAAAGCTTCCTGTGCTCGATCAGGTCGATGAGATGGCAGAGTTGTATTGCGAACACCTGCGCAAGACCCAATCCGAGGGGCCATACTATCTCGGCGGATATTCCTTCGGCGGCCTGGTGGCGCTCGAGATGGCTCGAAGGCTCGCGGATGCCGGTCACGAAATAGGAATGCTGGCGCTGGTCGACACGTACTTGGTTGGCCAGGACAGGAACACTTCGTTGCTCAACCGATTTTTCGCTCTTTCGATGGAGCAAAAGTTGGCCTACCTGAAAAAACGGGGGACGCGTTATCGCCGTGGAATCAGGCGGCGAATCGATGCACTGTCTTTACCGGTGCCGGTTAAGAAGGTGCGTGAAGCTTGCGCGCTTGCTGAACAGAAATATCGTCCTTCGCCGGTATCGGTACCCTTCACCCTGTTTCGCGCGAGCGAGAAAGCTTTGCGCGGGTTGGATGGTGCAGTGAATGGATGGCATCAATACGCGGCTGGGGGCCTGGAAATTCATGAGATCGACGGCGACCACGGCAATATTTTGAACGAGCCAAATGTCAGACAACTTGCTGCGGCTTTGCGGGCTGGGCTTGAGCGGGCAGGAACGGAAAGGCAGGGCGAGACGCAGCCGAGCGCCCTGAGCTCTTGAGATCGGGCTGCAGGCGGCCAAGAAATTCGCACTCAGTGACGTTCTGCGATTAAGACAACAGGATTAGGAGCATATGGTGCCGGTAAGCTTACAAGACGGAGCGCGGCAGACCGCCGAGAACGCACCCTTAGTCGAGGACGCGCCGTTATTAAGCCGCCGCTTCCTTACTGAGAAGTTTTTTCCGTGGGTGACTAAGGGGGGGCTGGCGCTTCTCGATTTTGGGCTTTACTCTGGGTCGAATTTTCTGTTGGGTATTCTGCTGGCGCGCTGGATGGCTCCCGAGCAGTATGGCGCTTATGCGCTGGTGTTCAGCATTTTCATTCTGGTTACATTCCTCTATCAGGCGCTACTGCTCGAGCCGCTTTCGGTTTTTTCGGGCACGACCTACAGCAGCAATCTTCGCGGATATTTGAAATCGAATTTCTGGTTGCACTGGGGCGTTTCTGCTGTGATTTGCGTCGTCATGGCGGGAATTGCAATCGCGGCCAAGCTTTGGTGGCACTCGCCCGTGGCGGCGTTGGCATTCGCGGGAATGACGGCTGCAACGCCGTTTATCTTGATTCACGCGCTCGGGCGCCGTAGCTTTTATCTCAAATTGTCGCCCGGTCCGGCGGCGTTCGGCTCGTCTTTCTACTGTCTGCTCGTAGTTTCAGGTTCGTTTCTGGTTTACCGGCTGGGATGGCTGTCGGCGTTTACGGCATTTCTGGTGATGGGATTTGCGGCCCTGGTTGGCGGTGTGATCATGGTCTTCCAGTTGAACGCAAAACTGGAACCGGCAACCGCTCCAATGCACCTGAGCGAGACCTGGAAGAAGCACTGGAACTACGGAAAGTGGGCGCTGGGCACTTGTATCGTGGGCTGGATTCCGACATATGTGTATATACCCGTGGTAAGCAAATTCCATGGATTGGCCGCGGCGGCGGAGTTGCGCGCCCTGATGAACCTGGGTGGTCCCGTATTGCAGACCTATGCGGCGCTCTCCATGCTCTTCCTGCCGTTTGCGGCACGAGTGCAGGGCACAGAGGGAGCAAAGGGCTCAAATGCGCTGACGCGAAAGTTGGCCGCTCTGTTCATCGCGGGTGCTCTTGCCTACTGGGTGGTGCTGATTCCGTTGCGGCGTCCGGTATTTGCTTTGCTGTATGCAGGCAAATACATGGATGCAAGCGCGTTGCTGCCACTCTTTGCGGCGGAAACCGTAATTTGGAGTGCCGCGCTCGGACCCGCGATTGTGCTGCGTGCGATGGAGTATCCGAGATCTTTGTTTTTCGCCAACGGAGCCGCGAGCCTGGTCGCGCTTTTGTTTGGCATCCCCGCGACCCGCTATTTCGGCCTGCACGGTGTCATCTGGAGCATGGTACTGGCCAATGTGTTGTACGTGATTGTCGCTTTCATTCTGCTGGAGCGGAAACTCTCCACGCTGAAGGGCGTGGAAGCTAAAGTGTCCGTGGCCCGCCAAGCAGAAGAGGGCGCCTTCTAACCGATCGCACTTATGCGCCCGCTTTCGATCATCTCGGTTCACAATCACTATCTGACAGCGGGTGGCGAGGATCAGGTATTCGAATCAGAGGCCTGTCTGCTGCGCGAGCGCGGACACCATGTGATCCAGGCAGAAGAGCAGAATGCCTATCCCGACACGGTTTCAAAGAAAATCGGTATGGCCATCGACTGCGTTTGGTCGCGCCGCTGGTTCAGCGATTTCCTCGCGTTGCTGCGAAAATCGCGCCCCGATGTGGTCCATATCCATAACTTCTTTCCGCGCATTTCTCCGTCGATCTACTACGCCTGCAGGCGTGAAGGGGTCCCTGTGGTGCAGACGCTGCACAACTATCGGTTGCTGTGCGCCGGCGCCGAATTGTACCGCGATGGAAAAGTCTGTGAAGAGTGCCTCGATCATAGCGTTCTTCGGGGCGTGCGCTACGGTTGCTATCAGGGATCGAAGGCCGGGACCGCGGTTTTGACCGTGATGGTCAATGTTCATCGCCGCGCGCATACGTGGTCGAATCTTGTCGATTGCTATATTGCCCTCACCGAATTCTCGCGGCGGAAGCTGATCTCAGGTGGCTTGCCGGCGGACCGCATTCGAGTCAAACCCAACTTTGTTCTTCCCGACCCGGGGCCGAAGACAGGGGAGGGGGACTACGCGCTTTTTGTCGGCCGCATGGTCAAATCCAAAGGTGTGCCCGCCATGCTCGAGGCGTGGAAACGACTCTCTGTTCCGTTGCAAGTTGTCGGAGACGGAGTTTGCCGCGAACTGATTGAGACAGAACAGAAGTCTGGAAATCTGAGTTCAGTCACATACCGCGGACGTTTGCCACGCGCAGATACTCTAGCCGCGATGAAAGATGCCCGCTTCCTGATTTTTCCCAGCGAATGGTATGAGGGTTTCCCGGTCACGATTGCAGAAGCATTTGCCTGTGGCGTGCCGGTGATCGGATCGCGCCTGGGCGCAATGCAGGAAATTATCGCGGATGGAGTGACCGGCTTGCATTTCGAGGCAGGCAACGTCGACGACCTGCGGAGTAAAGTGCAATGGGCGTGGCAGCATCCCATTGAAATTCAGGCAATGGGGCGGCGCGCGCGGCTTGAATTTGAAGAGAAGTATACGGCAGAGCGCAATATCGCGATGTTGGAAGACGCGTATGAGTTTGCAATGGCGTCGCGTGGCAGGCCGCTGGAGGCAGTCGAGACTGAGAAAGTGACTGTGTGGTAAAGAAGGCGACCTCGTAGTTTTAGAGTTGATCGCGAAAGTGTCATCGAAAGTCATGTCCGAAGTGATCACTGAACTCCGGCGCCGGCAGCTTCTGGAATCTTACTTCCGGACTCACCTGGAGTCTGCGGTCCCGCAGCCTTCGACAATCCAGGGCGGAGCGGACCTTGGCCGGATCCCACTGACGATGGCTCAGCAGCAGCTGTGGCTGCATGCGCAGCTCGCGCCCAATACCGCACTCTATAACGAGCCGCTCACGGTGCGGCATCGTGGCCCGCTCGACGTTCGCGTTCTGGCAAAAGCGTTCAACGAGATCATCCGCCGCCACGAGGCATGGCGTTCTACGTTTCCTGTGGTCGATGGAGCTCCATTTCAGCAGGTGCTTCCCCCATTTTCCGTCGAGCTAACGGAAATCGATCTCCGTCAACTGGGTTCTCAGGAGCGCGAGAAAGAGGCCGTCCGCTTGGCAACCGCTGATGCCCGGCTACCTTTTGATCTTGAACGGGGACCTCTATTTCGCGCCCGGTTGGTGCGAGTCGAAGACGAGGAATACCGCCTCTATATCACCCTGCATCATTTGATCTTTGACGGCTTCAGCGGCTATCGAGTACTTCTGCCGGAACTGGTCGCCTTGTATGAGGCGTTCCGGGCCGGTGCGGCGTCACCTCTGGCGGAGTTGCCGTTTCAGTTCAGCGATTACGCCCGGTGGCAGCGGGAACGGATGAAGGGCGACCGGCTTGAGACCAGCATGAAGTACTGGCGCAGACAGTTGGCTGGACCCTTGCCGTCGCTGCAAATTCCTTTTGCCCGTTCTACACCGCCGGCGCAGACGTTCGGCGGGGCGATGCACTCCTTGTCACTTCCGCTGGGTTTAAGCCAGGCATTGCGCGAACTTTGCCGTCGTGAGGGCGTTACGCTCTACATGGGGCTGCTGGCCGCCTTCAACATACTTCTTCATCGCTACAGCGGCCAAGAAGACATCGTGATTGGAAGCAACACAGCGGGGCGCAATCACTCGGGCAGCGAGAAGTTGTTGGGATATTTTCTCAATACCATCCCGCTGCGCTCGGATCTTTCGGGAGACCCCACATTTCGCGAGCTGTTGGATCGAGTGCGCGGAACCACGCTAGAAGCCCTATCGCATGACGAAGTTCCGCTTGACCGGCTTGTGGCCGACCTTCAGCCGGAACGCGACCCGCATCGCAATCCGCTGTTTCAAATTTTGTTTTCTCTGGAGCCGCCGCTTGCCCCGGTCTCGCCGGAGTGGGATCTGACCTGTATTGAAGTCGAAACTGGCGCAACCAAATTCGAACTCTGCATGGTGCTCGATGATCGGTCCGATGGCCTTCTCTGCCGCTTGATCTACAACACTGCCTTGTTTGACGCGGATGCGATCGACCGCATGGTTCAACATTGGCAAACGCTGCTCGAGTCTATTGCGGAAAATCCCGCGCTTCCGATCAGCCGGTATCCACTATTAACACAGGCCGAGCGGCGGCAGATTCTTGTCGAATGGAACGACACCGCCGAAAACTATGCGCCCGAACCAATCCACGATCTGATTGCTGCGCAAGCGCGGCAACAGGGCAGAAACATTGCCCTGCGCTGCGGCGGCAGGGAACTCTCATACCTTGAGTTCGAACAACGAGCTGACCGCCTGGCTCGGATTCTGCAGTCGATGGGAGTGGGGCCGAATGTTCCAGTCGCTCTCTGCCTGGAGCGATCTGTGGACATGATCGTCGCAATTCTAGCCGTGCTGAAGGCGGGGGGAGCCTACGTTCCGCTTGACCCTGCGAATCCGCGCCAGCGACTCGAGATGATCCTTAAGGATTGCAGACCTCGAGTTGTTCTCACTCAAAAGGATACCGTCGGGGCTTCCCTCTCAACCTCCGCGCCGATACTTTTCCTGCAGGCCGCGCTTTCGGAGATGAAAGAGAATCCACAATCGATCAGGCATGATGCCACCGTGTTGGATGATCTTGCATACATTTTCTACACGTCGGGGTCAACCGGGCTGCCAAAGGGAGTGCAGGTTACACATCGCAATCTGGCACATGCCAACCATGCGAGATTCAGCTACTACAACAATGTTCCTGAAAGATTTTTGCTGCTTTCTTCTTACACGTTTGACAGTTCGGTGGCCGGCATTTTCCACACCCTGACTACAGGTGGTGCTCTGGTGATTCCGCCGGCGGACTTTCGTTGGGAGGGCGGAGAAATTCGCCGTCTTATTTTCGAAAACAAAGTCACGCACCTGCTGGCGGTTCCGAGCCTTTACGCTGAGATTCTGGATGTTGATCGCATTGAAACACTGGCATCATTGCAATCGGTGATCGTGGCGGGAGAGGTGTGCCCGCGGCAGCTGGTGAACTTACATTATGAGACTCTGCCGCAGTGTTCCTTGTTCAACGAGTACGGCCCGACTGAGGCTACAGTTTGGAGCACCGTTTTCGAGTGCGAGCCTGGAGGAAGCGAAAGCAGCGTTCCCATTGGGCGCCCAATCGCAAACGCGCGAACTTATATTCTCGATCGCCATCTGCAACCCGTGCCGGTTGGAATTCCAGGCGAACTGTATATCGGCGGTGAGGGAGTTGCGCGGGGATATCTGAATCAACCGGCTTTGACGCAGAAACATTTCATCCCAGACAGTTTTTCGTCTAATCCGGAGTCGAGGCTATATCGGACGGGCGATTTGGCGCGGTATCTACCAACGGGCGATATCGAGTTCCTGGGGCGTTCCGATCAGCAGGTAAAACTGCGAGGGATACGCGTCGAGTTGGATGAAATTGAAGCTCTGTTGGCCGAGCACCCGGCACTGAAAGAAGCGGCGGTGGTTGTAGCGCCGTCTCAGCCTTCCGGTGGCGTTTTGCTAGCTGCCTTCATTGTCGCGCAGCCAAACCAATCCATTTCCACATCCGAACTCCGCGCTTTCTTAAAGAAAAGACTACCGTCGTACATGGTTCCGGCCAGCTTTAAGATTTGCGAATCGCTCCCGAGAACTTCGAATGGAAAGATCGACCGGCAGAAGCTGTCTGGACAGGGGATTTCGCCAGATGAACCATCTGAGACAATCACCGCTCCGCGCGACGCGATTGAGCGGCGGCTAATTTCGATCTGGGAGCAAGTTTTTCCTCACGCCCTTGAGGATGTGAACCAGGATTTCTTTCAACTCGGTGGGCACTCACTGCTCGCGGCGAAGCTGCTCACCCGCATCGAGAAGGAGTTCGGGGTTCATCTATCGTTAGCTTTTGTTTTTGAAGCGCCGACTATTGCGCAGATGGCGCAGGCCTTGCGCCTAGATTCGCAAAACGTGAGCGAACGGGCGATTGTTCCGATCCAACCGAAAGGTGCGCTGCCTCCGTTGTTTTGGATTCGTGGGGGGCCGCGATTCCGTTTGCTGGCACAAGATCTGGGTACGGAGCGGCCGTTTCTCGGAGTAGACCTGCCTTATGCAGCAGGCGTCAGGTTGCCCGCACCCTATCGTCTGGAGGACATTGCCGGTTACTTATTGAAAGCAATTCGCGAGGTGCAGCCTGCAGGCCCCTACTACCTCGGAGGGCTGTGTGTGAATGCAGTGATTGCCTACGAAATCGCCCAGCAGTTGACTCAACAGGGAGAGAAAGTCGGTTTGCTGGCCATGGTTGACGCGCACAATCATGCCTACTACAAGAATCCATTAAAGGATGGCCGGTACACGGCGCGGATCAAATACCATCTATCTAATCTTCTGCGCATGGATTCCACTGAGACAACTGCCTATCTCCGAGATCGGCTGGATGAAGCTCGCCGAAAAATTGAGCGCGTCACATGGAGACTCACTGCCGACCGCAGAGATCGGGCCGAGGATTTCAGAAACTCTGATTCCATTGTTCACCCGGCATTCAGCCAATATGAACCGCAGCCTTACGCGGGGAAGATTGTGCTGCTTCAGTCGAGTGAGTGGCCGAAAAGCCCTTACTTCGACTTCAAATTGGGATGGGAAGACCTAGTTCCAGAGATCGACTTTCATCGCATTCCGGCAGATCACGCTTATCTTTTTGATGAGCCCAATGTGGGGTCGGTAGCGCAAACGTTAAAGGGTTACTTATGAGAGTCTTGGGCTTGAGGTCAACAACGTTCGATCCCGAATCGGCTCCGACCACCTGCTCTGAAGCACCTTCTTTGTCAATAGGATGCGGGACGGACGGAGACCATTTTAGAGTCTTTTGGCTCTAGGGCTTTCGGCCACTTGCAAGAACGTGCACGCGCCGATAATCTTGCAACAACTGGGGCAGTCGTTTTGTGGGCCGTCCCTTTCGCTAAAGCGTATCCCCCCGACAACAATCTGGCTGTGCAGGCATTAAACAATACCGTCTTGTTATTGCAGGACTAGTGTTTTGGCTGTTCATGATCAAAGGTCACAAATGTGACTGAGAGGGCGGAGCTGTGAGGAGGAGAGAGGCCGGAAAGCTTCACTTTCTTGACGAAAAGTTCTTCCCTAAAAGGTTCGCGGACATACAATTATCAATCGTGTGCAGGATGCGATGAAAACGACTATGAAGTTCAGATTCTTGGAGGCATCGGGTATGAGGACAAGGCTCGGTTGTGCCGTTGGAATTCTCTTGCTGAGCGCCGTTCCATTGCTGGCGGCTCAGGACCCGAATGTCGTCCCGGTGGCGTCAAAGGCAGTGAGTTCCGACACGACAACTTCTTCCTCTACCAGCATGCCGAAGTTGCAGCAGCGCGATGCGCGCTACCGGCTGGCGGCCGGCGATACCTTCGATGTTGGTTTTGAGTTGAGCCCCGAGTTCAACCAAACCGTTACGGTTCAGCCTGACGGATTTGTGACCCTGAAAGCAGTCGGCGATATGAAGGTAATGGGGCAGACGATTCCGGAGCTTACGCAGACACTGCGCACCGCATACGGAAAGATTCTGAACGATCCCTTGGTCGTCGTTGTATTGAAGGATTTCGAAAAGCCTTACTTCATTGCCGACGGTCAAGTCACGCACCCGGGTAAGTACGAAATGCGCGGCGTCGTGACCTTGACGGAAGCGGTCGCAATCGCAGGAGGCTTCACAGAAAACGCCAGGCACTCGCAAGTGCTGTTATTCCGCCGGGTAGATGATCAGTGGCTCTCGGCAAAGATATTCAACGTTAAACAGATGCGGAGAAAAGGCGATTTGCACGAGGATCCCACTCTGAAGCCTGGCGACATGCTGGTGGTTCCGAAGAATACGTTATCAAAGATCAAGCCGTTCATCCCCAATGCCGGCCTGGGTGCCTACACGCAAGTTCCCTACTAGGGATGGTTCCGACGCAGACGATTAGGAGATGGAGATGAGAGAACAAGAATTTTCAACGGCGAGCGCGAGTGGATTCAATTTCACTCTCCGTGATCTGCTTGCCATCGGCTTCCGGCACAAACGCTCGTTCCTGCTGTGCTTTTTTGGAGTGCTGGCCGGCAGTATCGTGGCGATGTTCGTCGTCCCGCCGACTTACGAGTCGAAGAGCGAGATTCTGGTCAAGCGCGAACGCGTCGACCCGGTAGTCAGCGCGGAGAAGAACAGTCCACTGCAGGTGAGGGAAGATGTCACTGAAGAGGAGATCAACTCGGAAGCGAACTTAATCACCAGCGGCGACGTCCTGCGCAAGGCGGTGGTGGATTCCGGCCTGCAGAATAAGAAGGGTTTTCTCTCTTTTATCGATCTCGGCTCGAACCAGGATGCAAGGATTGCGAAGGCAGTGGACAGGCTGCGTTCTCATCTCGTTGTCGAACCCATCAAAAAGACGAACGACATTGAGCTGACCTATTCGGCGCATGATCCCAAGTTTGCGGCGTTGGTGCTGAATAACCTGGTGAACGCCTACGTTGAGAAGCACGTCGCGATTCACCGTCCGGCTGGACAACTGGAGTTTTTCGACGAGGAAACAAACCGCTACAAGAAAGAGCTGGATCAAGCGGAAGACGGGCTGCGAAAGTTTGCCCAGGAGCAGGGCGGTGTAGCCCCGCAGATTTCCCGTGACATCACTTTGCAGAAGCTGAACGAATTTGCCGCTTCTCTGGAGTCGACTCGCGCCGAAATGTCGGCGACCGAAAAAAAGATTGCCAATCTTGAACAACAATCTGGAGTGACTCCAGACCGGATGACGACGTCGGTTCGCGAATTCGACGATACCGCCGTGCTGCAGCAATTGAAAAGCACATTGATGACTCTGGAACTGAAGCGCACGGAATTGCTCACCAAATACCAGCCGGGATACCGGCTGGTGCAAGAAGTAGATAAGCAGATCGCCGATACGCGGTCATCAATCGCGGCCGAAGAAGCGAAGCCGCTGAAGGAGCAGACCACCGACCGCAACCCAACCTACGCGTGGATCAACGAAGAGTTGGCCAAAGCAAAATCGGATTACAGCGGACTGCAGGCGCGGGCGGCAGCGACGCAGGCGATTGTGACCGTTTATCAAGGCCGTGCCGAGCAGCTCGAACAGGCGGGCCTGGTGCAGCAGGACTTGCTGCGTGAGGCAAAAGCCAACGAAGACAACTATCTGTTGTATTTGCACAAACGCGAGGAAGCCCGCATTGAGGAAGCGCTCGATCGTACCCGCATTTTGAATGTAAGCATGGTTGAGCAACCCACGGTTCCGGTTTCTCCCGTCCGCTCCCCGGGAGTCTTCCTGTTGGTGGGAATGCTTCTCGCCGTAGTGATGAGCAGCGCGCTGGTATTCGGCCAGGAATACCTGGATTCTTCCTTCCGCACTCCAGCCGAGGTTCTATCGGAATTGAAGATTCCAGTTCTTGCGTCCGTTCCTCTCTACAGCACGAACGGAAACGGCAACCATGGTTTCAACGGCAATGGAACCGGGGCGGTTGCGGTTCCGGCAGCGGGGGAGAAAGAGACTGGCTACGATTCCGAAAACGACTATCAGCGGTAGGTGATTTAGTGCAGTAGTCACAAGAAAGAGAGCCCGGGGATGTTTTTAAGCTACTACGGTTTGCGGGAACAGCCATTTGGGGTTACGCCTGACCCCCGCTTCTTGTATCTCAGTCCGGCCCACCGCGAAGCGCTTGCCTCCATGGTTTACGGAATTGAGGCGGGTCGTGGATTCATCAGCCTGATCGCGCCTCCGGGCATGGGCAAGACAACATTGTTGTTCCATCTGCTTGAGAAGTTCCGCTCTTCCGCGCGTACCGCCTTCCTATTCCAGACCCAATGCAACTCGCGCGAATTCATGCGCTTTCTACTGGCGGAATTGGGTTACGAATCCGACGATCACGATTTCGT
>Ga0070731_10002521_pt1 | contig 17347 bp, 17 predicted proteins | sample Coa_R1_2_FD_66448 | JGI IMG/M metagenome (GOLD analysis project Ga0070731, IMG submission 66448) | Surface soil microbial communities from Centralia Pennsylvania, which are recovering from an underground coalmine fire - Coalmine... | ecosystem: Environmental > Terrestrial > Soil > Unclassified ...
CTCTGACGTGCCGCCCGGTTGACCCAATGGACGATCTAGAGCAGTTTCGTCTTCGTCATCCCGGCGTGCCGAGATACGCAAGTATCTAGCGAGAATCTCAAGAAAATTCATGCTGACCAAAGATATCGCAGAGGCGCTTTCGGGCCGCCTTGACGGCGACGGGGGGATTAATGTCGATCGTCTCGTGCATCCGGCCCGCGCCGAGCGACCTTCTGATCTTGCGATTGCCATGAGCGCCGAGGCCGCAGCCTCATTGGGCCAAAGCAAGGCGAGGGCGGTGGTGGTTTCGGCCAAACGTCCGGTGCGGTCCGGTTCGTTCCCTGCGATTATCGCAGTCGACGACGCAAGGACGGCGCTCGCTAAGCTGACAGCTTTGTTCGATCCTGGTCCGTGCCAGGACAAAGGTGTTCACCCCACCGCCGTCGTGGCTGCCGACGCCAAGCTTGGTGCGGGGGTCAGCATCGGCGCCCATGTGGTGATCGGGGCGCGAAGCCGTATCGGTGCCGGAACCAAGATCATGCCCCAGGTGACAATCGGCGCCGACGTCGCGATTGGCGCGCAGGGATTGTTTCATTCCGGCGTCCGTATCGGCGACGGCTGCACAATGGGTGATCGTGTGATCATCCATGCCAACGCCGTGATTGGCGCCGACGGATTCAGCTTTGCGCCTGACCTGATGTCGGCTACGGCCTTCACCGCCGGCGTTCAAGTGACCCGCGTGCACTCGCTGGGCAACGTCGTGATCGGCGACGACGTCGAGATTGGCGCGTGCACCACCATCGATCGCGCCACCCTGGAAACCACCCGGGTCGGCAGCGGCACCAAGATCGATGACCACGTCCACATCGGACATAACGTGACCATCGGCGAGAACTGCATCGTCTGCGGCATGGTGGGGATTTCCGGCAGCGTTGTCCTCGGCGACCGGGTTCGGCTTGGCGGTGGGGTCGGCATCGCCGACCATGTACGTATTGGTGACGAGGCCGTGGTCGGCGCCGCCTCAGGCGTAGGCACCAATGTTCCCGCCGGCGCTTTCTTATTGGGCTATCCGGCCATTCCGTACCGCCGCTTTGTGGAACAGCAGCTGTACCTTGGCCGCCAGAAGCGTCTCCATGATAAAGTGCAGGCCATGTTATCGCGACTCGACGCGGTCGAGGGAGCGCTCAAGAAGTGATGGGGGTGCACCGTGAGCGACGTCACAGGCGATGTGATCGCCATCATCGCCAAGAAGAAGCGGGTCGAAAAGCCGACGGTCGAAGTTTCCGACCGCCTGGAGGATTTGGGTCTTGAATCGCTCGATGCCGTGGAGATGATTTTCGATCTTGAGGAGAAGTTCGATATCCAGATTCCCTACAACGCCAATACCAACAATCCGCGCACCGAATTTGAAACGGTTGGCGACGTTGTGAAGGCCGTCCAAAAATTAGTTGACGAAAAGAAGCCTTGAACCCGTGAGCCGTGTCGTTGTCACTGGCCTCGGTGCCGTCACTCCGCTTGGCCACACCGTTACTTCCTATTGGGAAAACCTGAAGGCCGGCGTGAGCGGCCTGGGGCCGGTCACACTTGCGTCGATGCCCGAGGGACTGACGCAGAAGGTTGTCGCCGAGGTCAAGGACTTCGACCCGCTCAAGCATTTTCCCGAGAGACAGCTGTCGACCCTCGACCGCGTCTCCCAATTCGCCGTCGTGGCAGCGCGCGAGGCCATTGCGCAGGCCGGCATCACGTTCGACATGCCGCTCTCCGTGCGCACCGCGACCATCGTGGGCACGGGCGCCGGTGGCATGACCACCCAGGATGACAGCTTCCGCCGCATCTATCTGGAAAAGCGGTCGCGGGTATTTCCGCTCACCATCCCCAAGCTCATGGCCAACGCGCCGGCGAGCCAGATCTCCATGGCATGCGGTTTGCGCGGGCCGGCCTTCGTGGTGGCGAGTGCGTGCGCGTCGGCAACTCATGCCATCGGTCTTGCCTTTCATATGGTGCGTGCGGGTTCGGTCGATTGCGCAGTCACCGGCGGCGCAGAGGCCTGCATCACCTTTGGCGTGCTGCGCGGCTGGGAAGCCATGCGGGTGATGTCACCTGACGTGTGCCGGCCGTTCTCCAAGGACCGCATGGGCCTGATCTTGGGGGAGGGCGCCGCCATGATGGTGCTGGAGCCGCTGGAACGCGCACAGGCCCGCGGCGCCGAAATTCTCGGCGAGATCGTGGGCCTCGGCATGAGCGCTGACGCCGCCGATCTCACGGCGCCCGATCAGGGCGGCATGGTGCGCGCCATGCGCGCTGCGCTCGACGACGCGGGCCTTGGGCCGGACGACATTCAATACGTCAACGCTCATGGCACCGGCACCGCGGCCAACGATGAAACTGAGACCAAAGCGTTGCACGAGGCCTTTGGTCCTCACGCCCCCAAGCTGGCCATATCGTCGACCAAATCCATGGTCGGGCACGCCCTTGGCGGTGCCGGCGCACTTGAATTGGTGGCAACACTGATGGCGATGCGCGAAAGCATCGTGCCGCCGACGATCGGCTACCTTGAACCAGACCCAGCGTGCGATCTCGATTACGTGCCCAACACGGCGCGCGAGATGCCGGTCGAGGCCGCTGTGTCGAACTCGTTTGCCTTCGGTGGATTGAACGCCGTGCTGGCGATGAAGAAGTTTTCGTAGCTTCGCGAACCTGCAAATCCGACTTTGATGCCCGCTTTGTCCGTACTTGCAACAACACGAGCGCGCGCGCCTTGCGAAAATTAAGAGCCGACTTGCCTGCGCCACCACCCTTGCGCTTCAGATTCGATAATCGAGCCTTGCAGATTGTGGCCGAGCCTTAGTTCAAGTCCCAGCACCGGCCGGCCGTGGTCCACGATGAACAGCGGTGGCATCTCTTCTACGCGCTCGAATTCCCGCTCAATCCCCTTGTGCGGCGTATGCCACCAGCTCTCGATAATGACTGCGTCGCGGCCGCGCAGCTCCGCCCCGTCGGGCCCCAGTGACTTCACGATCGGATTGCTGTCGTCGAGACAGACTATCGGTATGCTGTCTTTGAGGACCAGTCGCGCCTTGAAGCAGAATTCGTATCTGCCGGCGAGAAGGAAATGATGGGAATCGAGTAGGTTCTCGCGCTCCAGCTCGGCGCGCAGGCTCCACCAGTCCGCATCGTCGGCAACGACGGAGTCATATTCGGCAGTAATTGATGGAACGACGGCCTCAAGCCATCCGGTCAAGGTGTGGGTGACGAGCACCAGTGCGATCGTGCTGGTCGCGGCGACGCACGATGCCGTCGTCCACCAGACCAGGCGCGGGAAGCGGGCACGCCATTGCTCCACCGCAGCCCCTGCTAGCGGAAACGCAAACAGATAACCCGGCGCGAGCCAATGTGGCCCCGCGACGCCATGGGTGCCGAACAGGTCCAGCAGCAAGAAGAAGGCGATGGGTACGACCGCCAGCATGGCAAAGAACCAGCGCCGTTCGTCGCCGCGGCCCGTGCGCAAAGCTGCGAAGAACGCGACAATCAGGGTAAGCCAGATTACGGGCCCCATGAGCGCTACAAGTACGCCGATATGCGTCAGCGAACGCGCGAGATAAACGTCCAGGCCGAGACTTGCGCGGCTTCCCTGAAAGACGAAGGCGTCAAACCCATTCTCAAAGTTCCACACAATCACCGGGGCGAAGACGACCAGTGCCAGCAGCGCCGCCACGTAGGGGCCGGGTGTGAGAAACAGCCGCCGATAGCGTGGCTGGGTAAGGAGAAATAGGATCAGCCCTGGTAAGATCAGGATGGCGCTGAACTTGGAGAGTAGCGCGAGACCGAAGAATACTCCGGCGAGCGGCCAATTCAGCCAATGCGCGTCGTCGTTGGCGAATAAGGCACGAGCAGCAAAGTAAACCGCCGCAGTCAGCGAGAAGATCAGCGGTCCGTCGGTAACCGCTATCGTGCCCACAAACGCGCCGAACAGCGGCGACAGACACTGCGCGAGCACCGCGAAGACGCCGGCCCATTTGTCGAACATGAGCGACGTGAGCCGGTAAAGCAGCCAAGTCTGCGCCGCCGAAAGGATCAGCGTAGGCAACCGTAGAATTAGGTGGTTTTCGCTGCCGGTCAGCTTCGCCGCTGCCGCAATGAGCCACATGATCGCCGGCGGATGATCATGATAGGACAGTGCAAACTGCCGCGCCGCCACCACATCGTAGCTTTCGTCGAAGCTGAAGCCGATTACGGCGCCGAGAACGGCGTGTGCCCCCAGAGCCAGTGCGATCACTAAGATGACCACGGCATCCGGTTCGGAGAGAAAATCCCGCCGGACGTCGCCGGTCAGGACCAACCGCCCCCAAGGTCTAGCCTCGCGAGCGAACGCGTCGGAAACTACCATACAAACGCCACGCAAACTCACACAAACGCTCGCCGCGATACCTTGCGGCTGTCGCAGTATTAGCGCGTGGTGTTCGTTTCACGTGTGATCATTCTGCAACACAAGTGAGAAATCGACGCCAACCATCGGCCTGAGGTGACGCGATTGTCTGTGACTACGTAAGTGCCTACGTCGAAAGGCTGACACTGTAGTTGAGAGAGGGTCGAATCTATTCGGGGTCCAGGGTCGTTTAACCCGGCCGAGACGAGCCTCCAGTCCCCGCGGATGTGGAATTAGGCCGCAGTAGTCGCGCGGCCGCTCTTCGTGCCAAGGCGCTTGTCCAGATAGCCGCTGATTGCGCTCATCAGCGGCTCGATCTTTCCGTCGAAGAAGTGGTTGGCACCGGGAACGATCTTCTGCTCGATGACGATGCCCTTTTGCGTCTTGAGCTTCTCCACGAGAGTCGTCACGTCGCGGTGCGGCACGACCGCATCCTTGTCGCCGTGGATGATCAGGCCCGAGGAAGGGCAGGGTGCGAGGAAGGAAAAGTCGTAGAGGTTTGCCGGCGGAGCGATCGAAATAAAGCCCTCGATCTCCGGCCGGCGCATCAAGAGCTGCATGCCGATCCAAGCGCCAAACGAGAAGCCGGCAATCCAGCAGCTGCGCGCCTCCGGATTGACCGACTGGGCCCAATCCAGCGCTGCCGCGGCGTCCGACAATTCGCCAATGCCGTGATCGAAGCCGCCCTGGCTCCGGCCGACGCCGCGGAAGTTGAAGCGCAACGCGGAGAAGTTGCGGTGCACGAAGCCGTAGTAGAGCTGGTACACGATCTGGTGGTTCATCGTACCGCCGAACTGCGGATGCGGATGCAGTACGATGCCGATCGGCGCGTTTTTTTGCCGTGACGGGTGATAGCGGCCTTCGATGCGGCCTCCGGGCCCCGTGAAGATGACCTCAGGCATGGGTCTCAAACCTCGATGAGCTCAGCGCCTTGAGTCGCTTGACCCTTCCGTCACGCACTCGTAAGTCGCTAGAACGATTTCAGAATCTTAGAACCGGCGATGTGAATTGAGCGGCCCTTTGCGCTGGGTCGCGACTTCTACCACAGGCCGGGGGACAAAAAGCAAGCTCCAATAGCGGGGGTTATATAGGCACCATGCCGATGGAGCGCAGCTACTTGGACTGGAATGCGACGGCGCCCCTGCGGCCCCAGGCGCAGGAGGCGCTGCGTGAGGCGTTCGCCGTCGTAGGCAACCCGTCCTCGGTCCATGCAGAGGGCCGCGCCGCCCGACAGCTTGTCGAAAAGGCACGCGAGCAGGTGGCGACGCTCGTCGGAGCGCAGCCGGGCAACGTGTTTTTCACCTCGGGCGGCACCGAGGCAAATATGTTGGCGCTAACGCCCGCGATCGAGACCGCAGGCGAAAAGCGACCGCGCGACCGGCTTCTCATGTCGGCGATCGAGCATCCTTCGGTCCGGACCGGAGGCCGGTTTTCCCGTGAGCTGGTCCAAGATGTCCCCGTCATGGCAGACGGTCGGGCAGACCTTGCAGCGCTCGCAGTGGCGGTAGGCAAAGCTTCGCGCCCGCTGGTCTCGCTCATGATCGCCAATAATGAGACTGGCGTGGTGCAGCCGGTGGCGGAGGCTGCGACCATCGTGCACGCGGCTGGTGGACTGCTGCACGTCGACGCTGTGCAGGCGCCGGGCCGAATCTCCTGCGATATTGGGATGTTGGGCGCCGATCTTCTGACCGTTTCTGCACACAAGCTCGGAGGGCCGAAGGGCGTCGGCGCCATCGTGCGTCGGGGCGACGATGTGCACTTCCCGGATCCTCTCCTCCGCGGCGGCGGCCAGGAGCGCGGCGTTCGGGCTGGCACCGAGAATGTGGCCGGTATTGCTGCATTCGGGGCTGCGGCCGAGACAGCGCAACGGCAATCCGTTGCCGAGGCGGCGCACATGAAGCACTTGCGGGAGGTGCTAGAGTCGGGTCTCAGGACAATCTCACAGAGTATCGTGATATTTGGCGAAACGGCCGCGCGGCTGCCTAATACGACCCTGTTCGCGGCCGAGGGGATGAAGGCCGAGACGGCCGTCATCGCCTTCGATCTTGAGGGTGTTGCGGTTTCCTCGGGCGCTGCCTGTTCGTCGGGCAAGGTTCAACCCTCGCACGTGCTGGGTGCCATGGGAGTTCCCGAGCCGCTCCTGCGCGGCGCCGTGCGGGTGAGCCTGGGATGGAGCACCACTCAAGCTGACGTAGAACGCTTCCTTGACGCTTGGAGAAAGCTCGCAACTGCATTATCTAAGGGGGGACACGGAATAGCGGCTTAACTCGCTGCGTGCCCGATGATTTTCACGGCCTTTGGAACGATTCAAGCAGGCTTGGAATAATTCTAAACAAGGGGATTGGTGACCGGCAGAGGACACCGACCATAACCGACTAAATCCAACCCGCGGTCCTTGAAACCGTGAGCGGAGGGACGAATGCCGGCAGTGCGAGAGACCGTCGAACAGGTCCGCAGTATCGACGTCGATCAATACAAGTATGGCTTTGAGACACTGATCGAATCCGAGAAGGCTCCGAAGGGCCTCTCGGAAGACACGATCCGGTTCATCTCGGCGAAGAAGAGCGAGCCCGACTGGATGCTGGCGTGGCGGCTCGACGCCTACCGGCGCTGGCTGACCATGCGCGAGCCCAAGTGGGCCAAGGTCCAGTACGGACCCATCGATTATCAGAACATCTACTACTACTCGGCCCCAAAGCGGGCGCCGCAGTCGCTCGACGAGATCGACCCGGAGATCCTTGCCACCTATGAGAAGCTCGGCATTCCGCTGCGTGAGCGCGAGGCGTTGCTGGGCGTCCAGAAGCCTGCGGCGGCGCTGAACGGCGACGAAGGCGAGGGCGGCAACGGCTACGGCAAGGTCGCCGTTGACGCGGTGTTCGACTCGGTTTCGGTTGCCACCACCTTCAAGGCTGAGCTGGCTAAGGCCGGCGTGTTGTTCATGCCGATCTCGGAGGCGCTGCAGAAGCATCCCGAGCTGGTGAAGAAATATCTCGGCACGGTGGTGCCGATCAGCGATAACTTCTTCGCAACGCTGAACTCGGCGGTGTTTTCCGACGGCTCGTTCGTCTACGTACCGCCGGGGGTGCGTTGCCCGATGGAGCTGTCGACCTATTTCCGCATCAACGAGCGCAATACCGGCCAGTTCGAGCGCACGCTAATCATCGCCGACCGCGGCTCCTACGTGAGCTACCTGGAGGGCTGCACCGCGCCGGTGCGCGACGAGAACCAACTGCACGCCGCGGTGGTCGAGCTGATCGCGCTGGACGACGCCGAGATCAAATACTCGACCATCCAGAACTGGTATCCGGGCGACGCGCAAGGCCGTGGCGGCGTCTTTAACTTCGTCACCAAGCGCGGCGACTGCCGAGGCAAGAATTCGAAAATCTCCTGGACGCAGCTGGAGACCGGATCGGCAATCACCTGGAAATATCCGAGCTGCATCCTGCGCGGCGACAACGCCCGCGGCGAGTTTTATTCGATTGCCATCTCCAACGGCTATCAGCAAGTCGATAGCGGCACCAAGATGCTGCATCTGGGCAAGAACACGACCAGCCGCATCATCTCCAAGGGCATCGCCGCCGGTCATTCGAACAATACCTATCGCGGTCTCGTGACCGCGCACCGCCGCGCCACAGGCGCGCGCAACTTCACCAATTGCGATTCGCTGCTCATCGGCGATCAGTGCGGCGCCCATACGGTCCCCTACGTCGAGGCGAAGAATTCCAAGGCCGTGTTCGAGCACGAAGCGACCACGTCGAAGATTTCCGAGGAGATGCTGTTTTACTGTCGGCAGCGCGGGCTGTCGGCAGAAGAAGCGACGGCACTGGTGGTCAATGGCTTCGTCAAGGACGTGCTGCAGCAATTGCCGATGGAATTCGCGGTCGAGGCACAGAAGCTGATCTCAGTCTCGCTTGAGGGCAGCGTCGGTTAAGAACTTGGTTGCGACGGGTCAGGGGTGACGGCCATGGCGCATTGGATGAGCGTGCCGGAACTGGAAACGGCCTTGCGGGAGATGAACGAGAAGCCGGCCGATCTTGGCGTCTTGTGTGCAGCAGTGGCGGCTATCGTCGACACGCTTAATCGTCCGGCCAAAATCGTCAGTCAGGGAGAAATCGTGATTTTCGAGTACCCGGGACTGATTTTTAACAACGTAAGAGTGCTGGATGACGAGTACCACGTCTTGCGCCAGCACGAGGCCGCGCAAGTCGATCTTATCTACGGTTACACCGACGAGCTGGCTTGGCGCATTTGTGGCTATCCTTGCTCGCCGGCGGAAATGCGGAAAGCGCGCGAGAAAGCGAAGCGCCTTGGAATTGGCGGCAAGAAATTGCCTGGAAGGTTTTTTCGTCCGCGGAGAAAAACGAGCGAAGCCGAAAGGTCATCGTCTCGGTGATGAGCGAAGCCGGCAATGGCCGGCATCAGGAAAGAATTATGGCACTTCTGGAAATTAAAAATCTGCACGTCGAAATCGACGGCAAAGAGATACTCAAGGGTCTCGATCTCGCGGTAAACGCGGGCGAGGTGCACGCCATCATGGGCCCGAATGGTTCGGGCAAGTCCACGCTCGCCTATGTGCTTGCTGGCAAGGCGGATTACGAGCCCACGGAGGGTGAAGTCCGCTTCGATGGCCGTAACCTGTTCGACATGGCGCCCGACGAGCGCGCCGCTGCCGGTCTGTTCCTTGCCTTCCAATATCCCTTGGAGATCCCCGGTGTCGCCACCATGACGTTTCTGCGCACGGCACTTAACGCGCAGCGCAAGAAGCGCGGCGAGGGCGAGCTGTCGACGCCGGAATTCATCAAGAAAGTGCGCGAGGTCGCTGCCAAGCTCAACATCGATCAAGACATGCTGCGCCGGGCGGTGAATGTCGGCTTCTCCGGCGGTGAGAAGAAGCGCAACGAGGTTCTGCAGATGGCGCTTCTTGAGCCGCGCCTTGCTGTGCTCGACGAAACCGACTCCGGGCTCGACATCGACGCGTTGCGGATCGTTGCCGACGGGGTCAATCGGCTGCGGACGCCGCAGCGCGCCTTCGTGGTGATCACGCACTATCAGCGGCTGCTCAACTATATCGTTCCCGACGTGGTGCACGTGCTGTCGCGCGGCCGCATCGTCAAAACGGGCGGCAAGGAACTGGCGCTCGAGCTCGAGGCGCGCGGTTATCACGAGTATCAGGAAGAGGTGCCGGCGTGAACGCCGAGGTCACTACTATCAAGACGGCGGCGGAAACCGCGCTGGCGACCGCGTTCAACCAAGCGCGCGCCCAACTGCCAGGCGACAACGCGGTCGCCGCGCAGCGCAAGGCGGCGTTTGATTTGTTCGCCAAAGAAGGTCTGCCGCACCGTCGCGTCGAGGACTGGAAATACACTGATCTGCGCGCGCTGATGCGCGACGCAAAGCCGCTGGCGAGCCCGCCTGACGCGGCCGCGAAAGCGCGCGCCAGGACCGCTGGCAAATTGCTCGGCGACGTAGAGGCGCGCCGGCTTGTCTTTGTTGACGGTGCCTTCGTCCCTGAATTGTCGGATCTCGCTGGCCAGGAAGCGGGCCTGTCCATCGGTTCGCTTGCCGACGCGCTTGGGGGCGATGCAACGGTCGCGGCGCATCTTGGAAAGGTGGCACCTGCGGGCGATGTCGCGGTTGCACTCAACACCGCGCTGATGGGCGATGGAGCCGTCATTCGCGTGGCAGCGGGCGCCACCATCGGGCGGCCGCTGCATCTGCTGTTCGTCGCCGCGGACAAGCCGGCTGCTACGTTCACGCGCTCGCTCGTTGTGGTTGGTGAGGGCGCGCGGGTCATGCTGATCGAGAGCCATGAGGGCCCGCCCGGCAGCGATTATCAGGTCAACGCCGCGGTCGAACTCGTTGTTGGCGAGCGGGCCCATGTTGATCACGTCAAGATCATCGGCGAGGGCGCGCAGGCACTGCATGTCTCTACGCTTGCGGCTGCGGTCGGCGCCAAAGCGCGCTTCAACACCTTTACGTTCACGATCGGCGGCGCTGTGGTGCGTAATCAGATGTTCTTGAACCTCGACGGTGAGGAGACCGTCGCAGGCATCCGCGGCGCGACCCTCATCAAGGGTCAGCAGCATGCCGATACGACGTTGGTTGTTAACCATATCGCGCGCAGTTGCCAGAGCCGCGAGGTTTTCAAGACCGTGCTCGATGGCGAAGCCCACGGCGTGTTCCAGGGCCGCATTATCGTGCGGCATGGCGCGCAGAAGACCGACGCCAAGATGATGACCCAGGCGCTGCTGCTGTCCGACCGCGCCGAAGCCGACAACAAGCCGGAGCTTGAGATTTATGCCGACGATGTGCAGTGCGGCCACGGCGCCACGGCCGGCGCTCTCGATGACGAACTGAAGTTTTATCTCATGGCTCGCGGCATTCCGGCCGTGGAAGCCGAAGCTTTGCTGATACAGGCGTTTCTGGGCGAGGCCATCGAGGGCATCGAGCACGCCGGTTTGCGCGAGGCGCTGATGGATCAGGTCGCGGAATGGCTGAAGGCGCGTGGTTCATGAACGACGCATCGACCATAGCGGCTTACGACGTGAATCGTGTCCGTGCGGATTTTCCCATCCTCGCGACCAAGGTCTACGGCAAGCCGCTCGTCTATCTCGACAACGCTGCCTCGGCGCAGAAGCCGCGGGCCGTGCTTGATCGGCTGCACCAGGCCTATACGTCGCAATACGCCAACGTGCATCGCGGGCTGCACTATCTCGCTAACGAGGCGACCGAGGCTTACGAAGGCGCGCGCGAGAAGGTCGCGGCGTTTCTCAACGCCAAGCGCAAGGAAGAGATCATCTTCACCCGCAACGCCACCGAGGCCATCAACCTCGTCGCTTATACGTTCGGCCGCGAGCGCATCAAGGCCGGCGATGAGATCGTTGTCTCGATCATGGAGCACCATTCCAACATCGTGCCGTGGCATTTTCTGCGCGAGCGCCAGGGCGCCGTCATCAAATGGGCGCCGGTCGACGACGAGGGGCATTTCCTCGTCGACGAGTTCGAGAAGCTGCTGACGCCGCGTACCAAGATGGTGGCGATCACCCACATGTCGAACATGCTGGGCACGCTGGTGCCGGTGAAGGAAGTGACGCGGATCGCGCACGCGCACGGTATCCCGGTCCTGATTGACGGCGCCCAGGGTGCGGTGCATCTCGACATCGACGTGCAGGATATCGACTGCGATTTCTACGCCTTCACCGGCCATAAGCTGTACGGTCCGACCGGCATCGGCGCACTTTACGGCAAGTATGCGCACCTCGAGGCCATGCCGCCGTTCAACGGCGGCGGCGAAATGATCCGTGAGGTGTTTGAGGACCGAGTCATCTATGGCGACCCGCCCTACAAGTTTGAGGCCGGCACGCCTGCAATCGTGCAGGCGATCGGGTTCGGTGCGGCCATCGATTACGTGAACTCCGTCGGCAAGGCGGACATCCGCAGCCACGAACATGGCCTGATGCACTACGCTCACGACCGGCTGCGCGAGATCAATTCACTGCGCCTTTTCGGCACCACCAAGGACAAAGGACCCATCGTCTCGTTCGAGATGAAGGGCGCGCATCCCCACGATGTCGCCACCATCATCGATCGTGCCGGCGTCGCGGTGCGCGCGGGTACCCATTGTGTCATGCCGCTGTTGGCCCGCTTCGGCGTGACGGCGACCTGCCGCGCGTCGTTCGCCATGTACAACACGCGCGAGGAGGTCGATGTGCTCGCGCAGGCGCTGATCAAAGCGCAGGAGTTCTTCACATGACCGAAGAGCCGAAGACAGATGTTGGCGAAGTCGCTGCGGTCGATGCCGTGGAGGCGCCGAAGACCGATCTCGGCGAAAGCGCCGCAGCGGATGGCGCGGACTTGCCGTCGGCGATCCCGCCCGACGAGATGGCGCGGCTGACCGACGGGATCGTGTCCGCGCTAAAGACCGTCTATGACCCGGAGATTCCTGTCGACATCTACGAGCTTGGCCTGATCTACAAGGTCGACATTGACGACGACCGCGCCGTCACCATCGACATGACGCTGACCACGCCGAACTGTCCGTCGGCAGCCGAGTTGCCGGGACAGGTGGAGAATGCGGTTGGGGGCGTGCCCGGCGTGCGTGAAGCCAAGGTCAACATTGTCTGGGATCCACCGTGGGACCAGAGCCGCATGTCGGACGAAGCCCGCACGTCCCTGGATATGGGGTGAGTTGCGCTGCGGCCGCGCGCGCATTACATGAAATGAGTGCGATTGTTAGGACTTTCGAGCTACAACAATTCGCAACTGGAATGAGGACGTAAAAGAGCCATGGCAACGCCCCGGCCGAGACCTCAGGTGATGCGGCTTACCGACGCCGCGGCGGATCGTATCAAATCTGTCATGGCGAAGACCGAGCGGCCGATCGCGGCCGTACGCGTGGGCGTCAAGAACGGCGGCTGCGCCGGCATGAGCTACTACATGGAATACGCCGAGAAGATCGAGCCGCTCGACGAGGTGGTCGAGGAAAAGGGCGTGCGCATCCTGATCGATCCCAAGGCGGTGCTGTTCCTGCTCGGCACCGAAATGGACTACAAGGTCGATAAATTGTCCGCGCAGTTTACGTTCAACAACCCGAACCAGACGGCAGCGTGCGGCTGCGGTGAATCAGTGCAGATCGAGCCGGCTGCGGCCGTCGATTAGCTTCTCTCCGATCTGCCGGACGTGATCGCGCCTCTCGGAGCGGCTGATTTCCATTTGACGTCACGCTGCGCCGGGCGCATTGGGCAGGCATGGCCGGCCGCAACCACCGCTATCAAGCTCGTTTGATCTGGACTGGCGCCGGAAGCGCCGACGCCAAGGCCTTCCGCAACCACAGCCGGTCCTATCGCCTCGATGCGCCGGGCAAGCCCGCGATTGCCGGCTCCTCGGACGCGATCTTTCGCGGCGATGCAGCGCAGTGGAATCCCGAAGATTTGCTCATCGCCTCGCTCTCGGCCTGTCATCACCTCTGGTACATGGGCCTGTGCGCCGCAGCTGGCACTGTCGTGCTCGCTTATGAGGACGAGGCCGACGGCGAAATGATCGAGGAAGAGGTCGACGGCGCTGGCCAATTCGTCCGGGTCGCGCTGCGCCCGCGCGTGGTGCTCGCGCCCGGCGCTGATCGCGCCAAGGCGCTTGCGCTGCACGAACCCGCCCACAAGAACTGCTTTATCGCCCGTTCGGTGAATTTCCCGGTCGAGATCGCGGCGACCGTCGTGGTCGAAGGCGGCTGAAACGGACTAATCCTGCGGTCGGCGCACTAAACAGAGTCAATCAACGGCTACTCTTGCGCACGCTGTCGATCAACGATGGGGGCGTTGGAAGCCACGAGCGCCGGCCCGTGAACCGGCGCACACAATACGACCAGGCGCTATGCCTTGAGCGTTACCGGGCGCAGCAGGAATGCCGGCAGATGCGAAGCGTCGCCGTCATCGACTGCAACGCGCTTCGGCTCACGCCGCGGGCGCGCATCGTCGATGCGGGCGACCGAAGCGGCGGGGCGCTGCGTCCGATTGTTTCTGCTCGGCCGATGACGGTCGTGCGAATGACGCTCCGGATGCCGGGACACGGGCGCCTGCTCTTTCACCTCTGACGCTTCGCCTTTCGGCTGCTCCATGTAGGGAATGGTGCGTCCAATGAGCTTTTCGATCGCAGCCACGGCCTTCACGTCGTTGGCGCCGGTCACCAGGGTGATCGCGGTGCCGGTGCGGCCGGCACGGCCAGTGCGGCCGATGCGGTGGACGTAATCATCCGCATGAAACGGCACGTCGAAATTATAGATGTGGCTCACGTCCGAGATATCGAGGCCGCGCGCGGCGACGTCGGAGGCCACCAGCAACGTCACTTCACCCTTGCGGAATTGCTCGAGCGCCGCCATGCGCGCGGGCTGATCCATGTCGCCGTGAAGCGCCTGCACCGAGAAGCCGTGGCGAAGCAGCGAGCGATGAAGCGTGGCGACGTCGCGCTTTCGATTGCAGAAGACGATGGCGTTCTTCATGCCTTCGGCGGAGCGGATCAACTGGCGCAGCGTGTCGCGCTTTTCGTAGGACTCGCGGCCGGATTTGGCGAGAAGCTGGGTGGTGGCGGCAACCGTGGAGGCCGGGCGCGAGACTTCAACGCGGACCGGATTGTGCAGAAACTGCTCGGTGATGCGCTGGATTTCCGGCGGCATCGTCGCGGTGAAGAACAAAGTCTGCCGGGTGAACGGCACGAGTTTGCAGATGCGCTCGATATCGGGGATGAAACCCATGTCGAGCATCCGGTCGGCTTCGTCGATGACCAGCAGTTCCACGCCCGACAGCAACAAACGTCCGCGCTCGAAATGATCGAGCAACCGGCCGGGCGTTGCGATCAACACGTCGACGCCGCGCGTAAGCTTGCTGTCCTGATCGTCGAACGAAACGCCGCCGATGAGCAGCGCGACGTTGAGTTTGTGGTTCGCGCCGTATTTGACAAAGCTTTCTTCCACCTGCGCGGCGAGTTCGCGCGTCGGCTCCAGAATGAGCGTGCGCGGCATGCGGGCGCGGGCGCGGCCCTTTTCCAGAAGGGTCAGCATCGGCAGCGTGAACGCCGCCGTTTTGCCGGTGCCGGTCTGCGCGATGCCGAGCACGTCGCGCCGGGCCAGCACGTGGGGGATCGCCTGATCTTGGATGGGGGTGGGAACTGTGTAACCGCTCGCCGCAACGGCCGAAAGAACTTTTTCGGACAAGCCGAGATGTGAAAAGGACATAAACCCTCGTGTTTGCACCGCCCTGCGGTGCACAGTTCAACTAGCAAAGCCGGAAATACGCACCGTGCGGCCGAATCTTTCCTAGCCCTCGGTTGCCCCGCAACATATGGGCAAAACCGCCAAAGTCAACGGCAAAGGGTCTGCTAAACTGCGCTAAGTTAAATGGATTCCTTCACTTTTTCACGATGGAGCGGTCGATGGACAGACCCGGTTCAGAGTCTTTGCCAATCATTCTCGTGCCTGGGTTGAACTGTTCGGCTCGCCTTTACGCCGAGCAAGTTCCGGCGCTTTGGCAATTCGGGCCCGTCACGATCGCCGACCATCGGCGCGACGACAGCATGACCAAGCTCGCGCGGCGCATTTTGGCCAATGCGCCGCCGCGTTTCGCGCTCGTGGGTTTGTCCATGGGTGGCTACATCGCCTTCGAGATCATGCGTCAGGCTGCCGATCGAGTGGTGAAATTGGCGTTGCTCGACACCGGCGCGCGGGCCGAAGCGCCTGAGCGTACCGAGGCGCGCAAACCGCTCATCGCGCTGGCTCGTCAGGGGCGCCTTGCGGAAATTACGGACGACCAATTCCCGCTGCTGGTTCATCGCAAGCGGCACGGAGACCAGGCATTGAAGGCCATTGTGCGCGCCATGAACCAGGAGACCGGCGCGGAAGCCTACATCCGTCAGCAGGAGGCCATCATGAGCCGCCCGGATTCACGGCCGGGCTTCGGCGCAATCAACTGCCCGACACTGGTCCTCGTCGGCGACGACGATCAGCTGACGCCCCCTGAATTGGCACGCGAGATGGCCAATGGCATCCGCGGCGCCCGTCTCGTCATTGTCCCCGAAAGCGGACACCTCTCGACGCTTGAACAACCGCAGGCAGTAACCGACGCCTTGGTTGAATGGATGAAGTCGTGATGGCGCGCATTTCGTCGATTGGGAACTTTGCACAATCGCTCTACCGCCGCGGGGGAGGGCGCAGGCTGCGCGACTGTGCTAACGCTTCAGCCGACCCCAGGCGCGGGGCGGGAAGAAACGTCCTTAGGAATGGAGCACGTCCTATGAAGCTTGGACGATTGGGATACCGGCCAGTTGTATTGCTGCTTGCGGCGCTTTCGGTGTTCGCGCTGGCAAGTTCGCCCGCAGCGGCGCAGAGCGATTATCCGAACCGGACAATCCGCCTCGTGGTCGGTTTCGCCGCTGGCGGCGGCAACGACATTTTCGCGCGGCTAGTCGCCGACAGGGCTTCGCAGATTCTCGGGCAATCGGTGATCGTCGAGAACAAGCCCGGAGCCGGTGGACGGCTTGCCCCCGAATATGTGCTGCAGCAGCCGGCCGACGGCTATACGTTGTTTGTCGGCCCGAGCGGCGCGATGGCGGTCGCGGCGGCGATCTACAATGATCTCAAATATTCTCCGACCAAAGATTTTGTGCCGCTCGCCATGATTGCGCATTTCCCGTTGATCATGGTGATCAATGCGGACAATCCGTCAAAGAACCTCAAGGAATTCGTCGAGTGGATGAAGCAGCATCCCGACAAGGCGAATTACGCCAGTTCCTCGCCGGCTTTCACCATCACCACGGAGCTCCTGAAACTGAAATCCGGCATGCCCGGGACCATGATTCCCTATAAGAGCAGCCAAGAGATGAACCTCAGCGTGATCCAGGGCCAGTCCGCGATGACGATCGCCGACGGCCCGCCGACCATCCCGCAGGTGAAGGGCGGGAAGGTGAAGGCACTCGCGGTCACCGGCAAGGATCGCTCCGGAGAACTGCCCGACGTTCCCAGCATGGCTGAGGCAGGCTATCCGGCCGTTGACGTGCACTTATGGAGCGGCATTTTTGCGCCGAGCGCGACACCGCCGGCGATTGTAGCCAAGCTCCAGAAGGCGTTTGCCGAGGCGATCGCGGACCCCGGAGTATCCCAAAAACTAAAGGCGATGGCGGTGGATCCGGGCGGTGCCACTCCGGAGCAATTCAAACAAATCATCGCCAGTGACATCACCAAATTCGGCGATGTGGTCAAAGCCGCGAACTTGAAGTTCGAGGATTAGTGGCGGAGCCGAGAACGCAAGCGCCCGCCGGCCCGGAGGACGGCGGGCGTTTTCTTATAATTTCGAATACGCGGTGAGCTTCAGCGCGTCGCCGACGCCAGCTTGGCGGGCGTCTCGACGCGTTCACCGCGATAGACCAGCCAGCCGAACAGCAGCATGTCGAACAGCA
>Ga0070731_10002523_pt1 | contig 17340 bp, 18 predicted proteins | sample Coa_R1_2_FD_66448 | JGI IMG/M metagenome (GOLD analysis project Ga0070731, IMG submission 66448) | Surface soil microbial communities from Centralia Pennsylvania, which are recovering from an underground coalmine fire - Coalmine... | ecosystem: Environmental > Terrestrial > Soil > Unclassified ...
CCATGTCGCCGGCGATGATCCGCACGACCTTGTCCAGCCGCTGCTGCGCGGTGCCCGGCCCCGCCATGACGTCGCGCAGCCGGGACAGCAGGCGGCGCGATCCGGTGGTGGCCGGGCGGTGGTCCATCAGCCGGTTCCGGCCCTGTCTCCCGCGGTATGCCGACGCCCGAGCGCTTCGACGGCCTGGGCGACGAGCTCGTCGAGAATCTCCGCCGTCGGCTGCTCGCGATCGACCATGCCGACGCTCTGGCCGGCCATCAGCGAGCCGCTCTCGACATCGCCGTCGATCGCCGCGCGCCGGAGCGCGCCGGCCCAGAAATGCTCGATCTCGAGCTGTGCATCCTTCTGGGCCACCTCGCCGCGATTGAAGCGATCGATCACGGCGCGCTGAACTTCGATGAAGCGCCGCGTGCCGTCATTGGATAGCGCCCGTACCGGAATCACCGGGAAGCGCTCGTCGAGTTGCGGCGACGGCACGGCGTCACGGGCGGCGGCGCGGATGAAGGCCTGCTTGAACCTTGGATGCGCCGTCGATTCGAAGGCGCAGACGAAGCGGGTGCCGAGCTGTACGCCGGCGGCGCCCATTTCGAGGTAGGAGAGGATCGCCTCGCCGCGGCCGATGCCGCCGGCGACGAAGACCGGCACCTCGCGGATATGCGGCAGGATCTCCTGGGCCAGCACGCTGGTCGCGACGGGGCCGATATGGCCGCCCGCCTCCATGCCCTCGATGACGATGGCGTCGACGCCCATGCGCACCAGCTTCCTGGCCAGCACGAGCGCCGGGGCGAAGCACACGGCCTTGGCGCCCGATTGCTTGATCCGCTGGATCGCCGCCGCCGGCGGCAATCCGCCGGCCAGCACGACGTGGCTCACCGCTTCCGCCGTGCAAACATCGATGAGGTCGAGCAGCTGCGGGTGGAGCGTGATCAGGTTGACGCCGAAGGGCTTCCGGGTCAGCGCCTTGGTGCCGCGGATCTCGGCCTCCAGCAGGGCGGGGCTCATCGAGCCGGACGCGATCACGCCGAAGCCGCCGCCGTCCGAGATGGCAGCGACCAGCCGGCGCTCGCTGACCCAGGTCATCGCCCCGCCCATGATGGCGAGCTCGGTGCCGAGGAAGTCGCGGCCGCGCTGCCAGAGCGCGTCGAGGAGGCGGCGCGCGGCGGTGTCGGCGGGAGCTTCCAGCAGGTCGAGCGCCATCCCGCCCCTCACCCGGCGTCCAGCCCGTATGCGGTGTGCAGCGCGCGCAGCGCCAGCTCCAGGTACTCCTCGTCGATCAGCACCGCGACCTTGATCTCGCTGGTCGAGATCACCTGGATGTTGATGCCCTTCTCGGCCAGCGTCCTGAACATGGTGAGCGCGACGCCGGGGTGGCTGCGCATGCCGACGCCGATCACCGAGATCTTCACCACGCTCGAGTCATGCGCGATCGTCGCCGCTTCGAACCCCTTGTGCAGCGCGTTCTCCAGCACCCGGACGGCGTGGTCGAGTTCGGCCCGGCCGACGGTGAACGTCATGTCCGTCTCGCGCCCGTCATGGGCGACGTTCTGGACGATCATGTCGACGTTGATATTGGCCTCGGCGAGCGGGCCAAAGATGGCGGCGGCGACGCCCGGCCGGTCGGCCACGCCCATGACGGTGATCTTCGCCTCGTCCCGGCTGTAGGCGATTCCGCTGACGACCTGCTTTTCCACGATCTCGTCCTCGTCCACGACCAGGGTCCCGGGCTGATCGTTGAAGCTCGACAGCACCTGCACCCGGACCCGATGGTTCATTGCAATCTCGACCGAACGCGTCTGCAGCACCTTGGACCCCTGGGACGCCAGCTCCAGCATCTCCTCGTAGGTGATCCGGTCGAGCTTGCGCGCCTTGGAGACGATCCGCGGATCGGTGGTGAAGACCCCGTCGACATCGGTGAAGATATCGCAGCGCTCGGCCTCGAAGGCCGCCGCCAGCGCCACCGCCGAAGTATCCGACCCGCCGCGCCCCAGCGTCGTGATCCTGCCGTCCTCGGTGCGGCCCTGGAATCCCGGAACCACCGCGACCTCGCCTGCCGCCAGCGACGCTTCCATGGCGTCGCGCCTGATCTCGCGGATCCGCGCCTTGCCGTGCGCGGCGTCGGTCATCACGGGGATCTGCCAGCCCATCCAGGAGCGCGCCTTGACGCCGAGGCTTTGCAGCGCGATCGCCATCAGTCCCGAGGTGATCTGCTCGCCCGACGCCACCACGGCATCATATTCGCGCTGATCGTGCAGTGCTGCCGTCTCGTTGCACCAGGCGACGAGCTGATTGGTGGTCCCGGCCATCGCGGAGACCACGACGATGGCCTGGTGGCCGGCATCGACCTCGCGCTTGACCCGCGCGGCGGCGATCTTGATGCGGGCGACGTCGGCCACCGAGGTGCCGCCGAATTTCAGTACGAGACGCGACATGCTGCCTTTTAGCCTGCCCGAACGGGTAGTCTCTGGACGGGTTGCCCATGGGTGGAGGGCCATACATACTCTCGGCCTTGCGGCCATCGCAAGCAGCGGAGGACAGTCGAGTTGACCAGCCGATCGGTCGATGCAGGCGAGATCGCCCATTTCGCCGGAATGGCCGGGGGATGGTGGGACGAGAGCGGGCCGTTCCGGCCGTTGCATCGCATCAACCCGATCCGGTTGACCTATCTGCGCGAGCGGCTGATCGGGAATTTCGGCCGCGACGCCGGCAAGCTCAGGCCGTTCGACGGGCTGTCGCTGGTCGATATCGGCTGCGGCGGCGGGTTGATCGCCGAGCCGATGGCGCGGCTGGGCTTCACGGTGACCGGGATCGACGCGACGGAGAAGAGCCTGGACGTGGCCCGTGTGCACGCCGCGGCCGAGGACGTCGCGGTCGATTACCGGCTGGAGACGGCGGAGGCGCTGGCGGAGTCGGGTGCGCGGTTCGACGTCGTGCTTGCGCTCGAGGTGGTCGAGCACGTGGCCGACGTGACGAGCTTTGTCGACGCGGTCGGGACCTTGCTGCGGCCCGGCGGCACGGCGGTGCTGTCGACGCTCAACCGCACCTTCCGGTCATACGCCTTCGGCATCGTCGGCGCCGAATACGTGCTGCGCTGGTTGCCGCGCGGCACACATCGCTGGTCGAAATTCCTCAAACCCTCGGAGCTGGCGGCGGCGCTCCGCCATGCCGGCCTGGTCGTCGAGGATCTGACCGGCATGTCCTACGACCCGCTCGGCGACCGCTGGCATCTTGGCCGCGATCTCGCGATCAACTACCTGATGACGGCGCGGAAGCCGGCGGCGTGACGCGTCAGGCGTCGCCCAGCGGGACCCACGGAATGACCGCGATCTCGATGCCCTCGTCGCTGAGCGCCTCGGTCTCTTCTCGGGTGGCGTCGCCGTAGATCGCGCGGGCCTCGGTCTCGCCATAATGGATGCGCCGCGCTTCCTCCGCGAACCGCTCGCCGACATTGTCGGCATTGGATTCGACGGCCTTGCGCAGCGCGCGGAGGACGGTGCGGGGGTCGATCTGCGGTGCCGAGCGGGTGACCGCCGGCGCCATCGGCGCCTTGACGATCTCGGTGGCGCCGCAGACGGGGCAGGTCAATTCGCCGGCGGAAAGCTGCTCGTCGAAGCCGGCGCTGTTGCGGAACCACCCTTCGAATTCGTGGTCGGCACCGCAGCGAAGTTCATAACGGATCATGATGGCGATGTGCGTCGTGCACGTTAGCGACAATCGCCATTAGATGGGAACCGCGGGCACAAATGCCAGCGGAAAGGTCGATACGCTCACGTCATCAAGGCCAGCAGCCCCTGCAGGATTTGCTCCGGCCGCGGCGGACAGCCGCGGATCCTGAGATGCACCGGGACAACGGCGTCGACGCCGCCGACGCAGGCATAGCTGCCTGCGAACATGCCGCCGTCGGCGGCGCAGTCGCCGAGCGCCACCACCCATTTCGGGTCGGGCGTGGCGTTGTAGGTGCGCTCCAGCGCCTCGCGCATGTTCTTCGTCACTGGGCCGGTGACCAGCAGCACGTCGGCGTGGCGGGGCGAGGCCACGAATCTGAGCCCGAACCGCTCGAGGTCGTAGAAGGCGTTGTTGAGCGCATGGATCTCGAGTTCGCAGCCGTTGCAGGAGCCGGCATCGACCTGGCGCATGGCGAGGCTGCGGCCGAGCCGCCGCCGGGCGGCGCGGTCGAGCTCGCCGGCCAGCGCTGCCGTGGCAGCGTCATCCTGCGGCGGGGCGGGCTCGGTGAGCGGCGATCGGGTCAGGCCCTCCATGAGATGGCGCAGCATGGCGTTCAGAGATCGCACCCGGCGTAAGAGCAGTTGAAGGATTTGTTGCAGAGCGGGAAGTCGGCGACGATGTTGCCGTCGATCGCCGCTTCGAGCAGCGGCCACTGGAACCAGGACGGGTCGCGCAGGTGGCAGCGTTCGACCCTGCCGTCGCCATCGAGCCGCATCCAAACCAGAATGTCGCCGCGGAATCCTTCGACGAGCGCCATGCCCGACGACGGCCCTTCCGCGGGCGGCACTTCGGTGCGGACCGGCCCGCCCGGCAGACCAGCGAGGATCTGCTCGACCAAAGAGAGGCTTTGCTCCATCTCGCGGATCCGGATCCAGACGCGCGCGTTCACATCGCCGTCCTCGCGGACGGGTACCTCGAACTTCAGCGCATCGTAAGGCGGGTAGCCGGGTGCTTTACGCGCATCGAAGCGGCGGCCGGATGCGCGGCCGACATAGCCGCCGGCGCCGAACTTTCGGACGAGCGCCGGCGAGACAAAGCCGGTGCCGACGGTGCGGTCGAGCAGTGAGGCGGTATTGTCGTAGAGCAAGACCACGGGCGGGAACCGCCGCCGCAGCTCCGCTACGAGCGCGCGGATGGCTTCCAGACCGGCCGGGCCGATATCGGCGGCGACCCCGCCGGGCACCACGCAATCGCGCATCAGCCGATGGCCGAACGCCGTATCGGCGGCGCGGAGCACGCGCTCGCGCAGCACGCCGCAATGGGCCAGCATCATCGCGAAGGCCGCGTCGTTGCAAATGGCGCCGATATCGCCAAGGTGGTTGGCAAGACGCTCCAGCTCGGCCATCAGTGCCCGCAGCCAGAGCGCGCGGGAAGGCATCTCCGCGCCCAATGCTGCCTCGGCGGCGCGCGCGAAGGCGATGGCATAGGCAACGGTGCTGTCCCCGGAGACGCGGCCGGCGAGCTTGGCGCCGCGGTCGAGCGGGGCGCCTGCCATCAGGCCTTCGACGCCGCGGTGGACATAGCCGAGCCGTTCTTCCAACCGCACGACCGCTTCGCCGTTCGCGGTGAAGCGAAAATGTCCCGGCTCGATGATGCCGGCATGGACCGGGCCGACAGGGATCTGGTGCAGGCTCTCGCCTTCCGCCGGCAGGAAGGCGTAGGGCGGTAGCGGCTCGGCGCCCGGCCGCGCGGCGCCGAGCGGCTGCGACACGCCCCAGCGTCCGTGGTCGAGCCAAGGGCGCGTATCGGGCGCGCCGACCGGCTCGAGACCGTAGAGGTCGTGGATCGTGCGTTCGAGGCGGATCGCCGGCGGGTGCAGCGCGCCGACCGAGGGGAAGCGTCCGTCCGGGCAGTCGAGGCTCAGCACGGCGATCTCGCCCTCGTCGCGGAGCGCCATGTGGACGGCACTGCGGTCACCCCACAGGCCAAGCAGCGTCAGCTCGCCCCGCCCTAGCGCGTCAGCGGCGAGGCGCCACGCATCTACAGTCACGACCGGCCGCGGAAACGGCCGGTGCGCCGCGTCGAGCGTGCCGCCCGACACCAGGTCTTGCAGCGCCGTCACCGGCGCCTCATCCGAGCAGGCTCGCGACGTGCTGGAACCAGGCGACCAGCGGCGGCGGCAGATAGAGCCCGGCGGCGAAGACCAGCGCGAGATGGGCCAGCATCGGCACGTGCGAGGCCTTGACCGGCGCCATGCCGCCGCGCGGCTCGCCGAAGGCCAGCCCGTTGAGCCTGAGCAGCAGCGCGCCCAGCGCCAGCAGCAGGCCCGCGACGAGAATGACCGCCAGCAGCGGCGCCCGGGCGAAGGTCGAGCTCACCACCAGGAACTCGCTCATGAAGATGCCGAGCGGCGGCAGCCCGGCAATCGCGACGACCCCCAGCACGAGGCTCCAGCCGAGCCAGGGATGGGTCTCGGTGAGCCCGCCGATCTCGCTCATCCGCTGCGTGCCTTTGACCTGGGCGATATGGCCGACGGCGAAGAAGATGCCGGACTTGGTCAGGCTGTGCATGGTCATGTGCAGCAGCCCGGCGAAATTGGCGAGCGGGCTGCCCATGCCGAAGGCGAAGGTGATGATCCCCATGTGCTCGATCGAGGAATAGGCGAACATCCGTTTGATGTCGCGGCGGCGGTAGAGCATGACCGCCGCGAAGACCAGCGAGACCAGGCCGAGCGTCACCATCAGCGGCCCCGGCGCCACGGTGCCGGCGTTCGCGGCCATCAGCATCTTGAAGCGCAGCACGGCATAGAGCGCCACGTTGAGGAGCAGGCCCGACAGCACGGCCGAGATCGGCGTCGGCCCCTCGGCATGGGCGTCGGGCAGCCACGCATGGAGCGGCGCCAGCCCGACCTTGGTCCCGTAGCCCAGTAGCAGGAAGACGAAGGCGACGTTGAGGAGCGCCGGATCGAACGCCGCGGCGCGTCCGATCAGCACCGTCCAGTCCATCGCATCGATGCCTTCGCCGATGACCGGCTCGGCCGCGACATAGACCAGGATCGTGCCGAACAGCGCCAGCCCGATCCCGACGCTGCCGAGGATGAAATATTTCCACGCCGCTTCCAGCGCCTCATGGGTGCGGTAGAGCCCGACCATCATCACGGTGGTCAGCGTCGCGACCTCGATGGCGACCCACATCAGCCCGATATTGTTCGCCGACAGCGCCAGGATCATGGCGAACATCAGGATCTGGTACATCGCGTGGTAGAAGCGCAGATAGGCCGGCGTCAGCCGGCCGGTCTCCAGCTCGTGCGCGATGTAGCTGGCGCTGAACACGCTGCTGGTGAAGCCGACCAGGCAGTTGAGCGCGATGAAGACGACGTTGAGGTCGTCGATCATGAGGTAGTGGTCGGCGGCCGGATGCGGCGCGATCAGCAGCGACACCGCCGCCAACAGGGTGAGGAAGCTCGCCACCGCATTGACCAGCGCCCCGACCCGGTGGTTCGACAGGAAGGCGAGCAGCACCGCCGCCGACAGCGGGATCAGCAGGACCAGTGCCGGCGTGGCTAGCGTCATCGGCGCTCCCCCCGGAACTGGTCGAGCGCTGCGATGTCGACCGTGTCGAACCGCTCGCGGATGCGGAAGAGGAAGATGCCGACCACGATGAGCGCGATCAGCACCGAGAAGGCGACGCTGATCTCGACCACCAGCGGCATGCCCTTGGCGCCGGTGGCAGCCAGCACCAGCCCGTTCTCCAGCGACATGAACCCCACCACCTGGCTGACCGCATTGCGCCGCGTCACCATCATCAGGAGGCCGAGCAGCACCACGGCGAGCGCCAGCGCCAGATCCTCGCGCGCGACCGCTCCGGCCGCGCCGCTCGTCACGCGCAGCATGACCACCATCGACAGCGCCACCAGCGCCATGCCGGCCAGCATGGTCAGGCCGATGCCGACCGCCGTCTCGATCTCGCGGTGGATGCCGAGCCGCGCCACGATCCGGCGCAAGGCGCCGGGAATGACGATGGCCTTGAAGCCCAGGGCGATCGCCGCGGTAACATAGAGATGCGGCGCATGCTGGATCCGCGCCTGCCAGGCGACCGCCAGGGCCAGGGTCAGCGCATGCAGGGCGTAGAGATTGAGCAGCGCATAGAGCCGGTCCTGGTAGAGCAGCATGAAGCTGACCAGCACGAGGCTGCCGGCGAGCAGATGCGAGATATCGAAATCGAGGCTGGTCATCGTCTAGAGGCTCGTCGAGACGAAGCGCAGGAGGACGGCGAGCAGCCCCAGCATCAGGGCCGCGCCGAGGAATTGCGGCACGCGGAACACGCGCATCTTGGCGATCGTGGTCTCGAAGACCGCAAGCATGACGCCGCCGAGGGCGAGCTTGGCGACGTAGGAGACAATCCCGATCGCCATCGCGGCCGGGCCGTCCCCCGCGGGCGCCAGCCCCCAGGGCAGGAACAGGCAGGCGATCAGCGACACGTAGAGCAGCAACTTGAGGGCGGCGGCGAACTCGATGAGCGCGAGGTGCCGTCCCGAGTACTCCAGCACCATGGCCTCGTGGACCATGGTCAGCTCGAGATGCGTCGCCGGGTTGTCGACGGGTATCCGTGCGTTCTCCGCGAGCGCCACGATGACGAGCGCAATCAGCGCCAGCCCCAGCGAGACGCGCAGCCCCACCGCCGGCGAGCCCATGAAGGCGGCGATCGTCGAAAGCTGGGTCGAGCCGGCGATCAGCGCCAGGGTGAAGACGATCATCAGCATCGCCGGCTCGGCCAGCGAGGCGATCATCACCTCGCGGCTGGAGCCGATGCCGCCGAAGCTCGTGCCGACATCCATGCCGGCCAGCGCCAGGAAGAACCGCGCGCTGCCCAAGAGCGCGATGATGACGATGAGATCGGCGGACCAGCTGAAGAGAAGCCCGGTGGCGAAGGTCGGCACCAGCGCCGCGGCGACCCAGGTCGCGGCGAAGATAAGATAGGGCGCGGCCCGGAACAGCCAGCTCGCGTTCTCGGCCAGCACCGCCTCCTTGCGAAGAAGCCGCAAAAGATCGCGGTAGGGCTGGACGATCGGCGCGCCGCGGCGGCGCAACAGGCGCGCCTTGACCTTGCGCACCAGCCCGGTGAGCGCCGGCGCCAGCAGCACTACCACCGCCATCTGCAGCGCCTGGATGGCCGGATCGCGGATCACAGCCATATCGCCAGCACCAGGAGCAGCAGCACCAGCAGCGTGAAGACGATGCTGAGGTAACGGCGAATGGTGAGGAACTGGAAGGCGTTGAGCCGGTCGGCGGCGGCTGCCACCAGCTCGCCGAGCGGCGTGTAGAGCGTTTCCCAGAGCGGGTCGTGCAGCTCGACCCGCAGCACCGCGGCAACAGCTTCGCCGGGCGGCGGCATGGCGATGTGCTCGCGCGCCCGGAACGCCACCGTGCCGAACACCCGCCGGATCGGCTGCGCGAAGCTACCGGCGGTGTACTGAGTCAAGGCGCTGGGATCCGGATAACCGCAATCCCAGGCCGGAGCGCGGCGGACGGCACGCGACGCCAACCGATGGATAGCCGTGGCCGAGATCAGCGCCGAAATCCCGATGAAGACGAAGACAAGCAGCCCGTCATAAGAGCTGCGGCTCTCGCTGATCGGCACGATGGTCAGCCAGGGCAAAACGTGCTGGAGCGGCATCCGGCCCGCGACGAGATCCCGCGTCACCGGGGCCAGCGCGTCGATGACGAAGCCGGGCAGGATCCCGGCGAGGACGCAGAGCCCGGCGAGAGTGAACATCGCAGCCAGCGAGAATCCGTCCGCCTCGCCGGCCTTCGCCGGTGCTGCCGAGCGCGGCCGGCCGAGGAAGGTGACGCCAAACGCCTTGACGAAGCAGGCCGCGGCCAACGCCGCCGAGAGCGCCAGCACGGCGCCCACCGCCGGAATCAATATTTTGAGCCCCCATTGCGGCACGGCGGGGCTGAGTAGAATGGCCTGGAAGGTCAGCCATTCCGAGACGAAGCCGTTGAGCGGCGGCAGCGCCGAGATAGCGACGCAGCCGACGAGAAAGGCGAGGCTGGCGAGCGGCATGCGGTGGATGAGCCCGCCCAGATGCTCCATGTTCCGCTCGCCGGTCTCGGTGAGCACCGCGCCCGCGCCGAAGAACAGCAGGCTCTTGAAGAGCGAATGGTTGAGGACGTGGAACAGCGCGGCCGCCAGCGCCAGCGCCGCCGCTCCCGGCATCCCGTCCGCCCGGAACGCCAGCGCCAATCCCAGGCCGATGAAGATGATGCCGATGTTCTCCACCGTGTGATAGGCCAGCAGCCGCTTCAGATCGTGCTGCATCAAGGCGTGGAGGACGCCGAGCAGCGCGGTCGCCGCCGCGAAGGCGAGCACGACCATCCCCGACCACCAGCCGGGCGCGCCCAGCAGGTCGAAGACGATGCGGATGAAGCCGTAGACCGCGACCTTGGTCATGACGCCGCTCATCAGCGCCGAGACATGGCTTGGCGCCGCCGGATGGGCGAGCGGCAGCCAGACATGGAGAGGCACCAGCCCCGCCTTCGAACCGGCGCCGGCCAGCGCCAGCGCCAGGATCAGCGCGGCTTCCGGATGCCGCGCGGCGCGGACCGCGGCGAATTCGTAGCCGCCCTGCGGACCGGCGAGGAGGCCGAAACCCAGCAGCAGCGCCAGCGTCCCGAAGCTCGCCATCATCAGATAGATGAAGCCGGCTCTTGCGTTGCCCGGCTCGCGGTGATGCGCCATCACCAGCGCCCAGGAGGTCAGCGACATGAACTCCCAGCACAGAAGGAAGGTGAACGCGTCGTCGGCCAGGACGACGAGGTTCATGGCGGCGAGGAAGGCAGGATAGACCGGCAGCACGCGGTGCGGCGCCGTCTCGTGGCTTCCGTAACCCACCGCGTAAAGACTCGTCACCGCGCCGCCGAGACCGGTCACCGTGAGGAAGAACGAGGCGAGCGCATCGGCCCGGAAATGCGCGCCGATCCACGGCAGGCCCAGCGGGAGCGTGATTTCCGACGAAGCGGCGTCGGCGACGAGTCCGGACAGCGCCGCGGCGGCGATGACGGCAGAGGCGGCGAGGCAGGCGGTGTAGACAAGGGCGGTCGCCGCCTTCGCCCCAGCGGCCGCCAAGGCCGCGGCCGATGTCAGGAGCAGCGCGCCGACGCAGCCGAGGACGATGACGACAGTCATCCTGTGCCGCCTCCGCCGTCCGGCGGATCGCGGAGGACCGGTGCCGGCCGGACTCCGCCGGGCGCCTTCAGCCTGACGCCGCGGCCGCCCTCCCGGCTCACGGCGTTGTCGCCGATCAGCTCGATCCCGGCCCGGTCCAGGGCTTCGACCACCTTGGTGAGCGTGTCGACGACGCCGCGCACCGTGCCCTCGCTCGCCTCCATGCGCTGGATGGTCGGCAGAGAGACGCCGGACAGCTCCGCGAGCTGCCGCTGGTCGATCCCGAGCAGGGCCCTGGCGGCCCGCATCTGCGCGGCGGTGATCATCCATGCCCCATGATTGGAGGCAGGCATGTACCATAGGCCATAAATGATGTCTAGAACATCAAACTAGATGCTCAGCAGCTTTATAGTGCCGGCTGGAACATACTCCGGGGCACGGCTGGAACTAAGCGGTCCAGGCGCGGTCGTGGCGCAGCGAGGGCACGCGGCCACGCGCCTCGGCGATCCGGGCGAGGTCGAGCTCGGCCGTAACGATTGCCGGCTCCTTGCCCCCGTCGGCCAAGACCTCGCCCCAGGGATCGACGATCAGCGAATGACCCCAGCTCTTGCGGCCGCCCTCATGCGTGCCGCATTGCGCCGGGGCCAGCACGAAGCAGCCGGTCTCGATCGCGCGGGCGCGGATCAGGATTTGCCAATGCGCGCGGCCGGTGGGGACGGTGAAGGCCGAGGGGATGGTGATGATCCCGGCGCCGGCCTGGGCGAGCATGCGGTAGAGCGAGGGAAAACGCAGGTCGTAGCAGACCGTGAGGCCGATCTTCCCCCAGGGCGTCTCGGCCAGAACGGCGCGGTCGCCCGGCCGGAACTGTGCCGACTCGCGATAGCTCTCGCCGCCTGGCAGATCGACGTCGAACATGTGGATCTTGTCGTAGCGGGCGACGATCCGGCCCTCGGGATCGAAGAGGAACGAGCGGTTGGCGAGACGCTCGGGATCGTCGGGGATCCGCACCGCCAGCGAGCCGGCAAGCAGCCAGGCCCCGGTCTCGCGGGCAAGCGCCGCGAACGCTGCGATCGCCACCGGCCGGGTCTCGTCCTCGGCCTTGGCGAATTTCGGCTCCCGGCGAGGCTCCATCATCACCGCATTCTCGGGCGTGGCGATCAGCTCGGCGCCGCGAGCCCGTGCATCGTGCGCCAGCTCACGGATCACCTCGAGATTGGGCGCGATTTCCGGGCCGGAGGAAAGCTGCAGGAGCGCGACGGCAAGCCGGTCCTGCACGGCGATGTCAGCCGCCGAGCCGGGCGTCGAGCCCGCCCGCACGGTCGAGCGCGTAGAGGTCGTCGGATCCGCCGACATGCTCGCCGTCGATGAAGATCTGCGGCACCGTGCTGCGTCCGCCGGCCCGCTCGATCATCTCGCCGCGGCGGTCCGGGTGTTCGTAGAGATCGATCGTCTCGAACGCGACGCCCTTGCGCTCGAGCAGCGCCTTGGCCCGGGCGCAGTAGCCGCAGAAGGGAGTCGAGTAGATTTCAACCTTGGGCAACGGAACGTGCTCCTTCCCTGCCGATGGCGCTAAATATAGTCCCCGGCCGCCGGTCCTGCCAGGGAACAAGCAAGAAACGCGCCCCGGGTCTGTGCCTATTGCGGGGTCTTCGGCACCTTGCGGTGCGGCGCCCGATTGCGCACGATCGGCGCAGTGTCATCCGACCGGTTCGAGCGATGTGCGAGCTTCTGGGCATGAGCGCCAACGTGCCCACCGATATCTGCTTCAGCTTCTCCGGCCTCGCCTGCCGCGGCGGCCGGACCGGGCCGCACGGCGACGGCTGGGGCATCGCGTTCTACGAGGGGCGCGGCTGCCGCAGCTTCCACGATCCGCGCGCCAGCGCCCATTCCGACATCGCGACCTTTCTCCGGACCTTCCCGATCAAGAGCCGGATCGTGCTGAGCCATATCCGGCGGGCCAATCGCGGGCGGGTGGCGCTGGAGAACACCCATCCCTTCACCCGCGAGCTGTGGGGCCGGTCCTGGAGCTTCGCCCATAACGGCCAGCTGCGCGGGGTCAAACGGCGCCCGCTCGGCGCCTTCCGGCCGATCGGCACGACCGACAGCGAGCACGCCTTCTGCTGGATGCTGGAGCAGCTGCGCGTCGGCTGGGCCGAGCCGCCGCGGCCGGCCGCGCTCGACGCGGCGATCGCGGAGCTCTCCCGGTCGCTCAACGAGCTCGGGACCTTCAACCTGCTGCTCAGCGACAGCCGTTCGCTCTACGCCTTCTGCTCGACCCGGCTGACCCGGATCACGCGGCGCGCCCCGTTCGGCCGCGCGACCCTGATCGACGACGACCTGACCATCGACTTCGCCGAGCACACCTCGCCTACGGACGTCGTCACCGTGGTCGCCACGCAGCCGCTGACGCGCGACGAGGTCTGGACGCCACTGACGCCCGGAACGCTAGCGGTCCTCCGCGACGGGCTTGTCCATACCGCGGCGTGATCAGCGCGCGGGCCGGCGCGCCGCCAGCGCCAGCATGGTCAGCGACAGGCCGACCAGGCACATGTTGACGCCGACCAGCAGTCCGATCGCCCAGGCGGCCGAGCCAGGCCAGCCGCTCCAGATCAGAAAGGCGAGCAGCAGGTCGACCACGCCGCTGAACAGCGTCCAGCCCCAGCTTTCGAGATGCTGGCGCAGCTCGAAGGCGAGCATGATCTTCACCACCCCGTCGACCACGAAATAGGCGCCGAGCAGCAGGGTCACCGTCAGCACGCCGCCGATCGGGTCGAACACCAGCAGGAAGCCCAGGACGGCGGCGCAGACCGGGCTCAGCAGCGACCACATGAAGCCGGGCCGCCGGCGTGACGCCAGCACCGAGACGACCCGGAGAATGCCGCCCACCAGGAACAGCCAGCCGAGAAGCAGCGTGATCGCCAAGCTTGCGACGTCGGGCAGCCCGATCGCCAGCATGCCCAGCACGACCATCAGCAGGCCTTCGGCCAGGAAGAACTGCCAATGGGTATAGACCGTCGCCGCAACCTCGCGGCGGACCTCGTCGATGTCGTGCATCATCGCCGCTCTCCTGCGGAGTGTTGCCGGAAGGCGCCCGCGCTCGTGCCGGCATCTAACCAGGATTCCGCTGCCGGCGCCACGGAGGATGGCGTCGGGCTGCTGCTGGCTCAGGACGTCCGCACCGCCCGCGCCAGGGTCAGCACGTCGATGCCGGCGGCGCCGGCGCGGCGAAGCACGCGAGCGCATTCCTCGACGGTGGCGCCCGAGGTCATCACGTCGTCGACCAGCACGACCCGCGTGCCCTTGACCTCGGCGCCAGGGCGGAGCGCGAAGGCGCCGCGCACGTTCTCGGCGCGCTGGGTGCGCGTACGATGGCCTTGCGATGGCGTACGCCGACGCCGGACCAGGAGATCGGGCGCGATCCTCGGGCCGCCCGGCCGCGGCAGCGCGGCGGCGACCGCATGCGCCAGCACCGCCGACTGGTTGTAGCGGCGCCACCAGAGCCGGGTCCAATGCAGCGGCACCGGGACGATGAGATCGGCGCCGTCCAGCAAGTCCGCGCCGGCCCGCGCCAGCCACTGGCCGAAGGACGGGACGCCGTGCAGCCGGTCGGCGTGCTTCAGCGCCAGGATGAGGCCGCGCGAGCGGTCGTCGTAGACCATGACGCTGCGTGCCCGGTCCCAGGACGGCGGATGGGCGAGGCAGGCGCCGCAGCGCGCGTCGTCGCCGCCGGGATCGTAGGGAAACGGCAGGCCGCAGCCGGCGCAGCAGGGCGGACCGATGAAGGCGATGCCGCGCCAGCACGGCGTGCACAGCGTGCCGGCGGTCTCCGTGGTCTTGCCGCAGAGGATGCAGCGCGGTGGCAGCAGCAGATCGAGAACAGCCCCGGCCGTCCGCCGGACGAGCGCGGCCCCCTCCATCACCTGCCGCCCATCAGCCGCTGCCGATGACGACGCCGGCGAGGAATACCAGGGCGCCACCGAATCCCACCTGGATCGCTGCCGAGACCAACGGGGTCTCCATGTAGCGGTGGCGGACCCAGGAGATCGCGGCGAGCTCGACCAGAACCACGCCGACCGCGACTCCAATCGCCGTGTAGAAGTCCGGGATGAGGAACGGCAGGGTGTGGCCCAGCCCGCCGAGCGAGGTCATGAGGCCGCAGATCAGCCCGCGCAGCCATGGCTCGCCGCGGCCGGTGAGCGAACCATTGTCCGAGAGCGCCTCGGCGAAGCCCATCGAGATGCCGGCGCCGACCGAAGCGGCGAGCCCGACGAGGAATGTCGACCAACTGCTGTGGGTGGCAAAGGCGGCGGCGAATAGCGGGGCCAAAGTCGAGACCGAGCCGTCCATCAGCCCGGCGAGGCCGGGCTGCACCACCTGGAGCAGGAAGAGCCGCCGGCTCGCCTCGCTCTCGGCATGGCGCGCCGCGAGCGGCACGGTCTCGCTCTCGAGCCGGTCGGCGAGGTCGGTGTGCTCCCGCTCGGCCGCTGCGAGATCGCCCAGGAGCTGGCGGATGCTCGCGTCCTCCGACCGGCGCGCGGCGCGCGAGTAGAATCGCGCCGTCTCCATCTCCATCAGTTCCGCATAGTCGCGGATCTTCTCGATGCCGAGCGGCCGGTTGACCCACACCGGCGACCGCTTGACGAAGCCGCTGACCGCCTCGCGCCGGATCAGCGGGATGTGCTCGCCGAATTTCTCTCGGTAGAGCTCTACCAGCATGTGGCGGTGGCGGTTCTCCTCGGCCGCGACCTTGCGATAGAGGTCGGCGGTCGCAGGGTAGGTGTCCTTCAGCGAATGGACAAAATCGTTGTAGGTCCGCTCGTCGTCCTCCTCGAGCGAGATGGCGAGCGCCAGGATCTCCTGCTCGGTCAGCTCGTCGAAATTCTTCATGCGACCCCCGAAAGCCGATAGGCGAAATAGGCGGCGAACGGGCGCGCCCTGTCAACGCAGCAACTCGACGGATACGCCTCGGCACTGGCGATATGCGCCCCTCGTACCCATAGTCCGCCGATGACCGACGCGATTACCGTGTTCGACAGCGGCGCCGTGCGGGCCCACCGCGAGCGCGCCGCCGGCCTCGATCCCGCGGGACGGTTCCTCCGTCGCGAGATCCAGGCGCGGCTGGTCGAGCGGCTCGGCGAGGTGCGCCGCCGCTTCGACCGCGTCCTCGATCTCGGCAGCGGCGACGGCGAGCTGCCGGATCTGCTCGGCGGGGCGCCGGACCTGCTCGTTTCCATGGACTCCGCATTCGGCTTCGCACGACACGGCCGGCTTGCCGTGGTCGGCGATGCCGAGCTCCTGCCCTTCGCCGACGGTGCCTTTGACTTGGTTGTCGCGACCCTCGGCCTGCACTGGGTCAACGACCTGCCCGGCGCCTTCGTCCAGCTGCGCCGCATCCTGCGACCCGACGGCCTGCTGCTCGCCGCGCTCCTCGGCGGCGAGACCCTGGCCGAGCTGCGCGAGTCGCTGACCCTGGCCGAGCTGGAGGTGACCGGCGGTGCCGCGGGGCGCGTCTCGCCCTTCGCCGATCTGCGCGATCTTGCCGGGCTGCTCCAGCGCGCCGGCCTCGCGCTGCCGGTCGCCGATTCCGACCGGCTGACGCTCACCTACCCCAACGCCTTCGCCCTGATGGCCGAGCTGCGGGCGCTCGGCGAGACCTCGGCGCTGCTCGACCGCCCGCGCGGCTTCACGCGCCGCCGGGTGTTCCTGCGGGCGGCGGAAGTCTACCGCGAGCGATTCGGCGACGCCGAGGGCCGGATCCCGGCAACATTCGAGGTCATCAACCTCACCGCCTGGGCGCCGGCGGCGAGCCAGCCAAAGCCGCTGCGGCCGGGCAGCGGGCGAATCCGGCTGGCGGACGTGTTGGGCGACGAGGGCTGACCGGGCTAGCAGGAAATTGTTGAGGCCTCACCGGACGGGCTTCTATCCTTCCCCGGATCCGTGATCGCCGGGAGACGCTGACGTGCCGACGATGAACCCCGACACCATCACCGAAATCGTCCTCGACCAGATGTCGCAGACGCCGGACGAGCGCTTCCGTACGGTGATGGGCGCTCTCGTCCGCCATCTCCACGATTTCGCGCGCGAGGTCTCGCTGACGCCTGAGGAGTGGCTGGAGGGCATCAAGTTCCTCACCGCGGTCGGGCAGACCTGCACGCCGATCCGCCAGGAGTTCATCCTGCTGTCGGACGTGCTGGGGGTGAGCGCGCTGGTCAACGTCATGCACGACGCGCGCGCCGTGGATTCGCCGACCGAGGCGAGCAATCTCGGGCCCTTCTACCGGGTCGACGCGCCGGATCTGCCGTCGGGCGCCTCGATCTCCGGCCGTTGCGAGCCGAACCTCGTGGTCTTCGGCCAGGTTGCCGACGCCGCCGGCCGGGCGGTTCCGGGCGCCAAGGTCGAGATCTGGCAGCCCGACGCCGCGGGCTCCTACGACCTCCAGATCGCGGACGGCTCGGAGATGAACCTGCGCGGCTGCCTCCGCGCCGATGGCGAGGGCCGCTACTGGGTCCG
>Ga0070731_10002524_pt1 | contig 17330 bp, 19 predicted proteins | sample Coa_R1_2_FD_66448 | JGI IMG/M metagenome (GOLD analysis project Ga0070731, IMG submission 66448) | Surface soil microbial communities from Centralia Pennsylvania, which are recovering from an underground coalmine fire - Coalmine... | ecosystem: Environmental > Terrestrial > Soil > Unclassified ...
GGGGATATTTGCGCTGTGGTTGGGTTGGAAGATTTTAATATCGGTGATACCATTTCCGACGCTGAAATCCAGGAAGCATTGCCGGTTATCAGTGTGGATGAACCGACGATGAGCATGCTTTTCAGCATTAATAACTCACCGTTTTTTGGGCGCGATGGAAAATTTGTAACCTCAAGACAGCTGAGGGACAGGTTGATGAAAGAAACAGAAAAAAATCTTGCCTTAAGAGTCGAAGATACAGACAGTGCGGATAGCTTTCTAGTTTTTGGGCGGGGTATTTTACACCTCGGTATTTTGGTAGAAACCATGCGTCGTGAAGGTTTTGAATTAACGGTCGGGCAGCCAACTGTTTTGGTAAAGGAAATTGACGGCAAAAAAAATGAGCCCTACGAAGTATTGGTAGTTGATGTCCCGGCGGAATACAGTGGTAAGGTCATTGACATGGTTACGCAACGAAAAGGCGAAATGCATGTGATGGAAAGCAAAGGTGAAATGCAGCATCTTGAATTTGATATTCCATCACGTGGACTGATTGGTTTGCGTTCATCCATGCTGACCAATACGGCGGGAGAAGCTGTGATGGCACATCGTTTTGCCGAATACAAGCCATGGAAGGGCCCGATACCCGGAAGAAGCAATGGTGTTTTACTTTCTAAGAACCAAGAACGGACAACAGGGTATTCCATTGATAAATTACAGGATCGGGGAAGGTTTTTTGTCGACCCCGGAGAAGAAGTTTATACCGGTCAGATCATTGCCGAGCATATTAAGCCCGGAGATTTAATTGTGAATGCAACGGAACCGAAAAAATTAACCAATCACCGCGCAAGCGGCAGCGACGATGCTTCACGCATTGCACCAAAAATATTGATGACGCTGGAAGAATGTATGGAGTACATTCAGCAGGACGAATGTATTGAAGTGACCCCGAAAAACATCCGCATGCGTAAAGTGGTGTTGAATGAAGATGAAAGGAAACGCGTGCAGAAAATGATGAAGGCAGAAGAGGTGAATTAGGAGAAATGGAGAATGAATAAAAGAGAATCAATTTTCATTTTTAGTTATTAATTTTGCATTGAAAATATGACCGATGAAAAGGTGTGCGCTTATAATATTCATTTCTTTTTTACTGTTGGCAACTTACCACGCGCCTGCGCAATGTTCAATTTGCACCCGGACCGCGCAACAGCTGGGCGAAAAACCCGGTAAGGCACTGAATGCAGGAATCATCTATCTCGCATTTATGCCAATGACCATTATCGGTTATCTCGGTTACCGCTGGTGGAAAAGCAATCATGAAGCAGCCTGAACACGGATCTGGGCTGCCTTATTTTCCCATCCTCACCTTAGATGACTCAGGATCTTTTTCTGGGCTGCAAGCAAATTTTCTGGCGTTAATTTCATTTTCTCGCGCGTAAAATTTAAATCATCTGCGCTGTCAATGGGGATAAGATGCAAATGTGCATGAGGAACTTCTAATCCGACAACAGACAAACCGCAGCGGTTGCAGGCAAAAGACTTTTCTATCGCTTTGGCAATTGGTTTTGCAAACAACAACAGTTTATTTAAATAATTGTCCGGCAGATCAAACAAATTATCGGTTTCCATTTTCGGAACGACCAAAGTATGTCCTTCGCGCATCGGAAAAATATCTAAAAAAGCAAAGAAATTTTCGTCTTCGGCTATTCGATAACTCGGAATCTCACCGGCGATTATCCTGGAAAAGATTGTCATTTTTATCGGGATTTATTTGGCAAAGATAATGGCTGATTATTTCCTGCAAACTGCGCGGGTGCCACAGCTGGTTTTTCCGCTGACAATTCTTTTGAATTTAATTTGCGGAATCGGTGGTAAAATATTTTATCTTTTAATTCAATCACGCATCATAAATTTGAGCCATGGAATTCATTGATTATTATAAAATCCTGGGGTTACATAAAAATGCATCTGAAGAAGACATCAAAAAAGCTTACCGGAAACTCGCGCGCAAACATCATCCTGATCTGAATCCAAACGATAAGGAAGCCAACAAGAAGTTCCAGCAAATTAATGAGGCCAACGAAGTGTTGAGTGACCCCGTGAAAAGAAAGAAATATGATCAATATGGAAAAGACTGGCAGCATGCTGATCAATTCGAAGCGGCAAAGCAACAGCGTCAGCACCACACACATGGCGACAGCGGATATGGTTTTTCGGGCGATTTTGACGAAGGTGATTTTTCTGATTTCTTTTCTTCGATGTTTGGTCAGCAGGCTGATACCGGAAGATCAAAAAGAGCCACATTTCGCGGCAATGATTACAATGCCGAATTGCACCTTAACTTAAAAGATGTGTATGCTACGCACAAACAAACCATAACGGTTGACGAAAAAAACATTCGCATTACCATCCCCGCGGGGGTAGAAGACGGACAAAAAATAAAATTGGGAGGCTACGGCTCTCGGGGCATAAATGGCGGACCAAACGGCGACCTGTATATCACATTTATGATAAAAGAAGACAGCAGGTATCAACGCAAAGGAAATGATATTTACGTGAACGAAGACATTGACCTGTACACTGCCCTGCTCGGGGGAGAAAAAATTGTCGAAACCTTAAGCGGATCCATAAAAATAACCGTTAAACCTGAATCGCAGAATGGAAGCCGTATCCGATTAAAAGGCAAAGGGTTTCCAATCTATAAAAAAGACGGGGAATTTGGCGATCTGTATATAAAATGGAATATAAAGCTTCCGACAAATCTTTCTCATGAACAAAAAGAACTATTCAAAAAATTGTCAACGATGTAAACCAGCTATATGGAAAATGAAAACCTGATTTCTATTGCCGAATTTTGCAGGTATCATCATGTTGATTCCGATTTTATTCAAATACTGGAGCAAAATGGATTGATCGAAACCACTATGGTTCAGCAAAGTGTGTATGTACAGACAGATCACCTCGGGCAATTGGAAAAATTTGTTCGCCTGCACCAGGAATTAAATATACCTGCGGAAAATTTAGACATCATTTCTCATTTATTAAGCCGTATGGAAAACCTGCAACAAGAAATAAAACAATTAAAAAATCGCCTGGGCTTTTACGAATAATTTGAAAACGATCCTACTTAACCGGAATAACATGTTATCACAGGAGGAATTAAAAAAAAGAGCAGGTGTTTATGCGGCTGATTTTGTAAAATCAGGTTCAACCATTGGTTTGGGAACCGGCAGCACCGTTTACTGGTTAATTGACGAGTTGGGAAAAAGGGTTAAGCTTGGACTTCAGATTACGATCGTTCCCACATCGGACCAAACATCAGCACTTGCAAAAAAAAATGGCATCACGGTCAGCAGTCTGGATGAAGTAGATCAATTATCGCTTACCATTGATGGCGCTGATGAAATTGACCCGCGGGGTCAATTAATCAAAGGCGGGGGCGGGGCCCTCTTGCGGGAAAAAATTGTTGCCAGCGCTTCCCAGGAATTAATCATTATTGCAGACAGCAGCAAACTGGTAACCGAACTTGGCAAATTCCCATTGCCTGTTGAAGTGATCACCTTTGGGTACAAACAGGCAAAACAAAAGATTATTCAATCAGGGTTTTGCAAAGAAGTAAGGCTCCGTGAAAAAAACGGCAACGTTTTTATCACGGACCATCAACACTATATTTTGGATTGTTTTTGCGAAAAAATTCCCGATCCTTCATTAGTAAACCACGTACTTCATTTGATCCCCGGAGTTGTAGAAACCGGGTTATTCATAAATATGGCAAGTAAAGCCATCATCGGCTTTGAAGACGGAAGACTGGAAGAAATAAATTTCAAATGAATTTAAAAAATATCCATACCCTGCCCGGGAAAACAGGGATAAGTGCCGGTCCTTTAGTGAAACGCAAAACCGGAAACCTTAAATGGAAATGTGTTCAACAGTAAACTTTATTATCCCCGCTGGTGCAGTTACTTCCGCCGTCTCGCCTACTTTTTTCCCCAATAACCCTTTGCCAATGGGCGACGTAACAGAGATTTTTCCTGATTTCAGATCGGCTTCTTTTTCTGAAACAAGATGATAGGTAACCTGTTTTTTTGTATTTAAATTGGTAACAGTAACTTTTGTAAGTACCGAAACTTTGCTGGTATCTATGTTTTCTTCATCAATGATGCGCGCATTGGCTAATTCGCTTTCGAATTTTTTTATCTTGGCCTCCAGCAAACCTTGCGCCTCTTTTGCAGCGTCATACTCCGCATTTTCTTTAAGATCCCCTTTTTCGCGCGCTTCGGCGATGGCTTTTGATGCCGCGGGTCTGTCGACGGCTTTCAATTTCTGAAGCTCCTTTTGCAATTGCCGCAACGACTCCTTGGTAAAATAATTAATATCACTCATAATCACCTCCTTCGTTTATAAAAAAGAAAAAAAATACAACGCCTCAGTTTTCGCTGAAGCGTTGCACTATTTATACCTGCAAAGATAAAAAATTTTCGGAAAAGCAAAATTTATTTCACAATTCAGCAATTTAACAATTGCCTGATCCCGCACCTCATATACCCAATTTATCCAGCAGCACCCTGGACATTTTATAGAACGCCTCATGGCTGTAGCCTGCAATATGCGGGGTGATAATTACATTGGGTTGATTCAATAGCCAATCCAACTGCTTTTTTTCGTCTGCAGAATAGGAATCCAACTTTTCATTTTCCAAAACATCGAGTGCCGCACCAGAAATCTTATTGTTCTGCAAGGCATTAATCATTGCAGCCGTATCATGTACTTTGCCTCGTGAAGCATTGATAAAATAAGGTTTTTTTTCCAGCGCGTTAAAAAATTTATCGTTGGCTAAATGAAAAGTGTCATCTGTTAACGGGACATGCAGACTGATTACATCTGCGTAGCGCGCAATCTGATCCATATTCGCCTCGTGCACATTCGCTTTTGCAAATCCAAATTCGTATTTATCAAAAGCAAGGATGGTTGCGTTAAAGGATGACAACAATTTTGCAAGCGCGCTTCCAGTATTTCCAAAGCCGATAATCCCGACCGTTTTTTCCATGAGTTCGGTTCCCCGGTTAAAGTCGCGCAGCCATTTGCCTTTTTTAATTTCATCGTTGCTTGCAGAAATTTTGTTCATCAGGTTAAGCAACATGCCGAGGACATGCTCGGCAACCGCATTCCGGTTACCTTCCGGACTGCTAACACATTTTATTTTCTTTTTTTCCGCATACACGGTGTCAATCAATTCCATCCCGCTTCCAAGCCGGCCGATCCATGTTAATTTTGGTGCTTTGTCAATGATATTTTTATCGATTTTTAATCTGGTGGTAACGATCAATCCTTCGACATCGGTTAGCTGATTTGCCAATTCTTCATAAGTGATTTGCGGCAAATGCAAAACCGTGTAGCCTTGTTTGGTCAATCGTTCAATTAAATATTCATGAACTTTGGCGGTAATGATAACTTTCCTGGTCATTGATTTTCAACTTTTATTCCTTCATTTTAAAAGTGAGCATCGCAAATTCTTCCACAGACAATTGCTCTGCACGTTTGTTAAAAATTTCATCCTGCAAAATTAATTCATCAAATAAACTCCTGACTGCATTGCGTAATGTTTTCCTGCGCTGATTGAATGCAGTCTTCACCAAAACAAAAAATTTTCTCTCTTCCTTAACTTTTAAATCTTCAACCCTTGGGCTTAATCTTATTACCGCGCTTTTGATTTTTGGCGGAGGCATAAAGGATTTTTCGCTTACTTCAAATAAGAATTCGACCTGAAAAAATGCCTGAACCAAAACACTGATCACACCATAAGCCTTATTTCCGTGTTTTGCAGCAATTCTCAGCGCAACTTCTTTTTGAAACATCCCGATCATACCCTCTACGTTTTCTTTCCAGTCAATGACTTTAAAAACAATCTGTGATGAAATATTATAGGGAAAATTACCAACAATCGTGAACTTTCCCGCGAAGGGCTTTTCCATTTCTAAAAAATCATTCTCGAGCAATTTATTATAAAGCGAAGGGTACTGATTTAGTAAGAACCGTATCTTGTCTTTATCAATTTCCACAGCTTTGAAATCAATGTGCTCCATTTCTAAAAGATATTTGGTTAACGCGCCAGTCCCGGGACCTACTTCAAGCAATTGATCAAAAGGAGATTTCCGCAGAGCAGCAATTATTTTGCGGCAGATATTTTCATCATGCAAAAAATGTTGACCAAGAGATTTTTTTATTGTGAACATACTGTGCGCAAAAGTAAATATTTACAGGTTGCCAGTTGCCTGTTGCCGAAAACTGGGAACCGGCAAACGGTATATTTTTCGTATTTTTATTGTTCGAAATCATTAAGCATGAACGCACCACAACATAGACCGTTGATTGGAATTTCAGTGGGAGACCTTAACGGGATCGGAACCGAACTGATCATTAAGACTTTTTCTGACCATCGTATATTGGAATTTTGTACCCCTGTAATTTTTGCTTCCAACAAACTCATTAATTTTTACCGCAAATCAATTCCGGAAGTGAGTTTCAATTATCAGAGCACGCGTGAATATAACCGCATCAATCATAAACAGGTAAATATTTTTAATTGTTGGGAAGAAGAAGTAGCGATCAATCCCGGTCAGCTAACGGAAACGGGAGGTATTTACGCTGTTAAATCATTGACAGCCGCTGTGGAAGCGCTGAAACAGAATAAAATCCAGGGATTGGTAACTGCTCCCATTCATAAAAAAAATATTCAGTCGGCTCAATTTAATTTTACGGGGCATACTCCGTTTTTAAAACAAGCTTTTGAGGCGAAAGATGTGCTCATGCTGATGACTGCAGAAAATATGAGAGTCGGATTGGTTACCGAACATGTGTCTGTAAAAGAAATTGCAGTAAACATTACCCGCGAAATAATTTTATCAAAATTGAATATTCTCCATACGAGTTTGCAAAGGGATTTTGGGATTGATAAACCAAAAATTGCCGTACTCGGATTAAACCCCCACGCAGGTGATGAGGGATTGATTGGTAAAGAAGAAGAAGAAATCATCAAGCCCGCAATTAAAGATGCAAAACACAATATGCTGGTATTTGGTCCATATAGCGCCGACGCATTTTTTGCTCGTCATCAATACCGAAAATTTGATGCCGTACTGGCGATGTACCATGATCAGGGATTGATTCCCTTCAAATCCTTTGCAATCGGAGAAGGCGTTAATTATACCGCAGGTTTGCCCATTGTGAGAACATCTCCCGATCATGGAACGGCATTTGATATTGCCGGGAAAGACAAAGCCGATACTTCTTCTTTTCTTGCAGCCATATATTCCTGTATTGACATCATTAATATGCGCAGCGGCTATGCAGAAAATCGTAAAAATCCTCTCAAGAAATTGACGGCAGCAGTCTTAGCCAATGCAGAGGACGAAAGTTTGGAAGAAACAGAGGAATGATTTCCAAAAGATTAAAAAACAAAAAACTTTTTTTTTCAAAACTATTGCATTAATAAAATAGGATAGCTATCTTTATTATATAATCCTTTGATTATTCAAACTGGCAGAAATGTCCCTTTCTTGCCGCCAATTCCCAAAAAACCTAAATGTTGAAAATCCACTGCCAAGAGGCCTGGATCAAGCTAACCAGCTTTCTAAATACTCATTAATTCTATTTAATTCCATCCTTTGAATTTACCGGGTTGATGCCGTTCCCTGTACTGTAAATTTTATTTTTCAACTCTGAAACTTTACAACGATGGAACAATATGTTAAACGAATCCTGGTAATTCAGGCGATTTTATTTATCACTGCCGGCGCTTTGGCAATGCCTTTGCATGTTACAAAAAATGACACTTCCGTAAACAGTGTTGCCTTACTGTCGCCAAAAATCATTCTAACCGAAAAGCTCATAAGCTTTAATGCAACGTATGTTCGCAATGCGGTTAATCTGCACTGGAACATCAACGCAGTAAATTATTCCAATCATTTTGATATTGAAAGAAGCATTGATGGGATAAATTTTGAAAAAGTTGGTGACGCAAAACAAAATGTCTCAAACGAATACTATTTTGAAGACAATTTCAAACCTTCACTCGCCCGCAATAACGATTTATATTATCGCCTTAAACAAACAGATGTAAAGAATCAATCTGTATATTCCAAAGTTCTTATTGTAAGATCCTACAACAGCAAAAATGTAGAAGCGATCAGCGTCACTCCCGACCCGTCAATTAATGATATTGAAGTGAATGTTCAATTGAAACAGAATTCTTATGTTGTCATGAAAGTGACCGATAAAGAAGGAAATGAAATCATGAGAAAATCTGTTGAAGGAGCCGAGGGAGATAATAAATATGCACTCGCCGGAACAAGCAAATTGCAAGCGGGCGATTACACACTTGAAATTATCGTGAACAGCAACGAAAGAATGACTTTGCATTTAATAAAGAGCTAACAACGTTTGGTTTTTCTTCAGAGGTAGTTCAATCCTTAAACCTTTTTTCCCGCAAGGGAAAAAGGTTTTTATTTTTTTATGCTCAGATAAGTTTGCAGGTTTTTAACATATTCTTCAAATGCTTTGATTCCCGACGGCGTGATCTTGCAAATGGTTTGCGGATAGTTGTCTTTGAATTGTTTTACCACATCAATATAACCGGCGTCTTTTAATTTATTGATCTGCACGCTGATGTTTCCCGCCGAAGCATTTGTTTTCTCTCTTATGAAAGTGAACTCGGCTTCCTTCACGCTGATCAGCAAACTCATTACGGCAAGCCGCAACTGGGAATGTAATATGGGATCCAGATCTTTAAACATTGTCATTCTTTAGCTTCAGGTATCGTCGTCTTAAGATCAAACCGGGAATAAACCACGCAAGCTGCGCCGTTGCTGCGCTCAGTAATAAAGCGAAAGGGAAAGGGATATACATGCTGATGACCGCAAAAATCCAGGAGGCAATTCCACCAATGATCATGGGAGCAAATTTTCTTGCAAAGCCCGTAGCAAAAGTGGGTATGCCATATAAAATCAGATAAAGAGTTACATCGTTGTTTGTGTGAAATACGCCAGTGTAAAATGACAATAACATGATGCCAACACCAAAACTTATCCATATGCCACCCATGGCATCATCATGGTAACTTTTATATTTTTTCCGTTTGCTCTCGCGAATGGAAATGATGATTTGCGGAACAATTGCCAACAGAGTGAGAAACCACACATAATTCACCCAGGATAAATCCCACCAGTAATTGTTACTAAAACTTATCAGTGAACAAAAAGTAATAATAATTCCCCATAATAACGCGCTGATTCCGGTTTCTTCATAATCACATTTTGCTTTGTTGATCATACTTGTTATCAGCGCAAGACTTTCTTTTTCTGTTAGAATTTTTTCTTCATCCATACTAAAAAATTTAAAGTTGTTCTTTATATTTTTTTCTGAGCAGGTAACCCGGAATGATGTAGCTCACTAAAATTGCTGCGGCGCATATTAAAATATTTATATCAGTATTGGTAAATGTCGATACCAGTGATAAGACCCAGCTTGCAATGGCGCCCCAAACCAACGGCGAAAATTTAAGCAATCGTCCGGTGACAAAACAGCCGATACCATAAAGCAACATGTAAAAAGTATAACAGTTTTCCCAGCCAATTTTTGCAAATGCAAATCCAAATAAAATATAGGCAATAACAATGGCAATCCACAAATAGTCAAGACTTTCGTCAATATAATTTTTTACCCTGCGTTTTTTCCCTTCTTTTATTCCATGATACACGGATACAACAATGCCAACGATATTGATGCTCCACACGATCGGGTGCCAGCGCGAATCAAAAATAACCTTCAACACAAATTGACCGACGCTAGCAAGAAATACCAGCCAACCCCATAGCAAAAAATAAAAACTATTGTCTGCAACAGAAGCTTTTGATTTATCAATCATGGATTGAATAACCAAGAGGCTTTTTTCGGGCGAAAAATTTTCTTCTTCCATTTTTGGTTTGTTTAAAAATGTCTGTAACTATTCAACATGTCGATTGCCAAACCTATTGGCATTTTGCCAGCATCTGTTCAGCCTGATCTTGTCCCCAATTTGGATATAAAGGTTTGTGCTCTTGTTTTTTGAATAGCTCAACTGATTTTGCAAAAAGCGGCTTTGCTTTATCTTTTCCTCCGCCGAATTGTTCGGGCGTGTTAAACATACTCATTCCCTGCAAATAATATAAGCGGGGGTTATTCGGATCCAGTTGCATTCCTTTTTGCAAAGCCGCACTCGCTTCCATTCCCGAAGTTTGCCAGCGCGTTTGCGGATCAACCAGCATTTGCTGTGTCGCAGCCATATTGCGGATGGTGCATATTTCTGCGTTTTTGTCAAGGACTTCCGCTTTATCACACAAAGCTTTTATTTTTTCTGCATTGGCGTCCTTATCCAGTTTTTGATCCGTCCATCCTGCTCTTGTCAACGCCAAACCAGCATAATAATAAGGAAGCCATTGCGTTTTTTCTGCATCACCGATGCGCTCAAAAGCATTGGAAACATTTTGAAAATCCGCAGTGGTTTTTGCAGAGTCCATCAAATCAAGATTTTTTTTCATCGCAGCAACATATTTTTCGCTTTGTGCATTTGTACCAATCGCTGCAAACAATAAAGAAATTAGAAATAGCTTTTTCATTTTTTTTAGTTTTTGTTTATGATGATCGTTTTTATTTTTTTTATTAACCCAGGATCTTTATTCAACACCCCCGTGCCCATCCTATTCAATGGATAAGCTAGGTGAACGTGGCCTCACAACTTTTTTTTTGTAAATTTCCAAAGCATGTTCTTCTCCTGTTGCACATACCTGTTTTTTAATTTTATTCTTTTACAAATTATTGTTGATCGCATCCTGGCTCCTGTCAACCCCCCAGCTCAAAAACAAACCGACGAAATAAAACCTTTTCGCAGGGGGAGTAATGGACTGTTTCGAATCTCCGCTGAATGAATAGTTGTAACCATAAATGGCATTGTACCCCAGTACATTTGAAATGCTGGCAAATAAAACCAGAAAAGTTTTCGCTTTGGTATTTCCGGCGCTTGGTACGTATTCTCCGCTAAAATTTAAGCTGTTGTAATCTTTTGTTTTTCCCTGGTCGGCGATGTAATATTTGTTGTTATTATCCAGCATGAAATTATAATAAGGTCTTGCCGAAGCATAACTATAGGTTAGGTTAAAACCGCTTTTGATCTTGGTGATAAAACGTTTCATAACAACGGATGCGGTATGCGTGGCTGCATAATTTGGCATCAATTGCGTCGGATAATTTAAATAGTTGCGTTTTGTATCGAGATAAGAATAACTGATCCAATAATCAAAATTCTTAATTGATTTTTTATCACGCCAGAAAAAATCAATTCCCTGAGCGTACCCCGCTCCTGTGTTATTGAAAGTTGTATAATAATTATAGAAGATGGGCACAGTTTTAACCAGGTCAGCATACTTTTTATAATAAGCCTCCACACGAAAAATCCTGTCGTTCGACATTTTTTGATAATTGATGATGTAGTGTGTCGCTTTTGTATAACCCAGATTGGTTGCATAATCAAGTTGAGAATTTTCAGGCTTCTGGTAGAATATTCCATACGCCATTGAAACCTGCGCGTCTTTTCCTGTTTTGTATGCGAGCGAAATGCGTGGAGCAATATCTGCTTTGTTGATGATGGATGAATATTCAAATCGACCGCCGATTTTTGCCGCGATCTCATTGGTTAAATAAATGTCTGATTCAGCAAAAACGGCCGTATAATTATCTTTCAAGCGTACTAATGCCGTATCGCTGAAATTGCTGTTATCATAACTGTACCAATATTCGCTGCCAAAACGAATGGAACTGATGCCCCCTAATTTTTTTTCGAAAACTACTTTTCCCTGCGATAAGTCCTGGCGGTGAACAAGCGTAAAATTTTTGTACAACATCCAGTAGGTCGAATCAGGAAATTGTTTGGGTTGGTTATTGGCATCCTGAACCTGTTGCAGGATATTATCCTTATTCGTACTGTAACTAAGACCCAGGTTCATTTTCCAGCCGTTGTTTAAGTATTCTTTCCAGGTTAGATTATTATACCAGTTATAATTTCTCAAACCGAATGCATCTTTCAAATCAGCGCTGTCAACATCCGGTCTTCTGATGCCAAGTTGATTATGACTGAAAGTGGTGTAATATTTTATGATGCCGCCGCTTTTTGTTTTGATCCTGAAGTTTGCATCCACATTGTGCAATTGCGGAACAGTAAAATAATCCACCCCTTGTTTTACTGCGTCAAAATACAATCCAACATTGGTATAACCATAATTCACCCCCCATGATGATTTTTTATTTTGCGCGAGTTGCTGTGTTCCCGCTCCCCAGAATAATGGTGATATTGACGCATCGATTTCTGAGCGCTCAGGTAAATCAATGGATTCAAGCAATAATGCTGAAGATAAGGCCTGTCCATACAGTGCGGAATAACCTCCGGTACTGAAAACCGTTCCTTTAAAAAGAAAAGGAGAGAAACGACCTCGCTGCGCCAGGTCGGGGACGCTGGAATAATATGGATTATTCACCAACTCCCCGTCTATGAATTGTTTTGTTTCATATCCTGCACCACCACGGACAAATAGCCCTTCCTGTTCACCAACCTGGCTGGTCCCAGGTAAAGTTTTTAATGCAGCAGTGATGTCTGCGTTTGATCCTGCCGTGGTTGCAACGTCAAGTGAACTCAACACTGCAGCACGTTTTGCATCGCCCGCAGAAAAAGAACCGGCAGTAATGGTTACTGCGCGCATCTCATCTAATTTTTCTTTCAAGGTGGTGTTTATGGTTATCGGATTTTTGTTGAGAGAAACGACTTGTTCAAAATCTTTATAACCCTGGGCGGTTACTGATAAAACGAAATCGCCGCGTTCGTTGGTTGTAAAACTAAAATTGCCAACAGAATCAGTCGTTGCGCCATCGTAAGAATTTTTTAAACCGATGCTCGCCCCTGGAACGGGATGACCTTTGGTATCTTTGACTTTGCCGGATATTTTGGTCTGCGCCAGGGAAACCATATGCAGGATAATTAAGGGAATAAGCAGCTGTGTTTTTCTCACAATTGATAAATTTATCTCAAATGTAAAGTAGTTTACAATATAAACCAAATATGCGATTAAATATTTTTTATCCACCGGGTGGAAGAATCCACGAAATCCGAGCCGGGTATTTAAAAAATTTTTGTACTAAATGACTACAGGAATCAATACCGTCGCTTCGACCGTGTTGCCATTTATTTCTTTGATATCGAAATTCGCTTTGTCACCGAAGAGAAGCTGGAGGCGGTTTTTTGTGCTGGTTAAACCGAAGCCGTCGTCATAAACCGAGCCATTGAGGTAACCGGTGTTTTGAATAATGAGCTGATGAAAATCATCTTTAAAATCTGAAATAATCTTTACGTTTCCACCATGCACCTGTTTGCTGATGCCGTGCTTGATCGCATTTTCTACGAGGGTCTGCAACATCATTGGCGGCACAGGTTGATCGAGCGTATCTTCATCAATATCATACTCAACTCTTAGCCTGTCTTCAAAACGAATGTGTTCAAGAGCGAGATAATCTTTTACAATATTTAATTCCTTTTCAAAGGATACGGTTTCGAGTTTTTCCGCCTGCATGCTGCTGCGCAAAATATTACTGAGCTCGGTGATTGCCGTTCGTGCGCGGCCCGGGTTTTCATCAATCAGTGCGCGAATGCTGTTAAGGGCATTAAAGATAAAATGCGGATTGATGTGTGCCTTGATTGTTTTTAATTCTAACTCTTTTACGAGCGCTTCCATTTTCAGCGTGTCGACTTGTTGCTTGCGGCTTTTATCTATATAGTGGTAGAAATAATAAATCAGGGTCCACGGAATAATATAAAGTCCGCGATCCAAAACATTCGCCAACAATCTGGTCATGAAATCGAGCTTATACCTGTTTTCATATTCGTATAAATTAAAAACCTGATAAACGCTCATCTGAAAAAGAATAAAGACCAGCGTGGTGATAATGACCGCAATGATCAGTTTGGGCAATATTTTTTCTATTGGCAATAAAAGCCAATTCATTTTTTTGATAAATTCCCTTAATAAATGGGTACTGATGATCCCCGCAGCAATTACGGTGATGGTTCGCCATAAATAAACACTGGAAACTTTCTGCGCAAAAGTGTGGGCAAAAAATAACATGGAAAGACCAACAAAACTCCAGCCACCGATCTGGCACCACCAGTAGTAACGTGTTATTCCTTTTGACATAATAGAACCCTCCATTCAAAAGTATAATTTTTCAATCGCGAAAAGCGTTCTTTTGTATTAATGGCAGAATAGGTAGCTTATCGGTGGTATAAACAGCGTCGGCGCTTGTTTGCCACTGTAAAAAATGTAATTTTACTTTTTAAAAATTTCAAGATGGAAATTGCCCCGGGGGCTTTGTTAAAAACAATTAACAGTCCTGCAGATCTCAAGACTTTAAACCGTGAACAATTGCAGCAATTGTCCGACGAATTGCGTCAATTTATCATTGATGTCGTGAGCGTCCATGGAGGGCATTTCGGAGCCAGCCTCGGCGTCGTTGAATTAACAGCCGCGCTGCATTATGTTTTCAATACACCCTATGATCAGCTTGTCTGGGATGTGGGTCATCAGGCTTATGGTCATAAGATTCTCACCGGTCGCCGTGACAATTTTATCAGCAACAGAAAATATAAAGGACTAAGCGGATTTCCAAAACGAAGCGAAAGCGAATACGATACTTTTGGTGTAGGGCATTCTTCCACTTCGATAAGCGCCGCCCTGGGAATGGCAATGGCTGCAAAATATAAAGGAGAAAAAGACAGAAAGACGGTAGCTGTCATTGGTGACGGCGCGCTGACGGCGGGTATTGCTTTTGAAGGAATGAATCATGCCGGGGTTTCGGATACGGATCTGCTGATTGTTTTGAATGATAATTGCATGAGCATTGATCCGAATGTCGGGGCGCTGAAAGAATATTTAACAGACATCACCACCTCCCAGACATATAATAAATTTAAGGACGATATCTGGAAGGCATTGGGCAAGCTTCCTGTCGGAAGCCGCTTCAGCCGCGATGTTGCCAGCAAAATAGAACACAGCATAAAAAGTTTTGTAAGCAGAAGCAGCAATCTTTTTGAAGCGCTTAATTTGCGTTATTTTGGTCCCATTGACGGACACAATCTTTCCAAACTGGTCGATACATTGAATGATCTTAAAAATATCCCTGGTCCGAAATTATTGCACATTCTCACAGTAAAGGGAAAAGGATACTCACTGGCAGAAAAAGATCAAACCAAATGGCATGCACCCGGATTGTTTGATAAAATAACCGGGGAGATCTACAAAAAAAAATACGAAACAGTTCAACCACCTAAATACCAGGATGTTTTCGGTCACACCATGATTGAGCTTGCCGAAAAAAATGAAAAAATATTCGGGGTTACTCCGGCTATGCCCAGTGGCTCGTCGTTAAAATTTATGATGGATAAAATGCCGGACCGGGCATTTGACGTAGGCATCTGTGAACAACATGCGGTTACATTAAGCGCCGGGATGGCAACGCAGGGAATGAAGGTTTTCTGCAACATTTATTCTTCCTTCATGCAGAGAGCTTATGATCAGGTAGTTCATGATGTTGCAATACAAAACCTGCCGGTAATTTTTTGTTTAGACCGCGCAGGATTGGTAGGCGAAGATGGTCCGACCCATCATGGCGCTTATGATATTGCTTACATGCGTTGCGTGCCGAACATGATTGTCAGCGCGCCGATGAATGAAAGTGAATTGCGCAATTTAATGTTTACGGCGCAATTGGATTCCACCGTAAATCCGTTTGTGATCCGCTATCCGCGCGGTGAAGGTGTTATGCCTGAATGGAAAACAGAAATGAAAGAAATCAGGATTGGCACCGGAAGAAAATTAAAAGAAGGCAGCGGAATTGCCGTTCTCACATTGGGACATCCGGGAAATTTTGCCACGGCAGCAATCCGTGAATTAAAAACCGACGGATTGAATGTGGCGCATTATGACATGCGGTTTGTAAAACCGTTGGATGAAAATTTATTGCATGAGGTCTTTGGCAGGTTTGAAAAAATAATTACGGTCGAAGATGGAACCATAGTGGGTGGCTTTGGCAGTGCAGTGCTGGAATTTGCAGCGAATCATCATTATAAAGTTGAACTGAAAATACTCGGCATTCCCGACGCAGTCATTGAGCATGGGACATTAAAAGAACTTCATCACGAATGTAATTTTGATGCCAAAGCCATTGCTGAGGCGGTAAGAGAAATGATGAAGGATGTTATTCAAGTAAAGGAGCTTCAATAGACCAACCAATCCCCAATGGTCAAGGTGCGAAGCCCATGATGGCTTTTTATTTTCTTTAACAGCACATTTTTATGGAATAAAAAAGGTTTGATGTCTCCATCATCAGACTAATTTTTAGTTTCATGAGATGGCTGCAATTGATTTTAGTTCCCTTCGGGATTGTTATTTTAATTGCCTTAGTGATTGCCGGGCATGTATATTACAACGGATTTTCTCATCCGGTTTCTGCACCTAAGCGGGCCAAACGCATCAGCAACCAGGAATTTTCGAAAATAAATGAGAAAGCGTTGCTGCTGAAAATATTTGCCTCGGAAAGAAAGTGTAATAAGAAAATCTTTTTTCTGGTGGACATGAGCTTGCCTTCAGGGAAAAATCGCTTTTTTGTTTACAACACAGAAAAGGATTCTGTAATCAACGCCGGGCAGGTGGCACATGGTCATGGCAATAACGGGTTTAGTCATTACGCGATATTTTCGAACAAACCGGGAAGTAGCTGTACGGCATTGGGAAAATATAAAATTGGGGCAAAATACATAGGCACCTATGGTGTAGCATACAAATTATACGGACTTGACATGTCAAACAGCAATGCCTTTGCAAGAAATATTGTTTTGCATGCTCATGATTGTGTTCCAGCCGGTGAAACATTCCCTTACCCGATTTGTAATTCCAGCGGATGTGCCATGGTTTCTCCGGGATTTTTAAAAGAAATTGAACCTTTGGTCGATACATGCAGGCAGCCAGTCTTATTATGGGTATTTAATTAAAAATTCGAAGTCGGTCGGGATATTTGATTGTTGGACCCAATTAAAAAGTTCCGAAGCTGATGCCGCGACGCATTGAAGTTTAATGTAATTCTTTCGGTAAGTACTTAAAATTCTTTTTACATTTAAGTATGCAGCGAATTCCAATTTTTCTTGCATGTTTTTTTGTTGTTGCTACCAGTTTTGCGCAACGCTACGCGTTCGTTAACTATACACCAAAAGATGGCCTGAT
>Ga0070731_10002525_pt1 | contig 17327 bp, 8 predicted proteins | sample Coa_R1_2_FD_66448 | JGI IMG/M metagenome (GOLD analysis project Ga0070731, IMG submission 66448) | Surface soil microbial communities from Centralia Pennsylvania, which are recovering from an underground coalmine fire - Coalmine... | ecosystem: Environmental > Terrestrial > Soil > Unclassified ...
CTGCTCGTCGAGATCGACCCGCGCGACTACCAGCTGGCGCGCGACAAGGCCTCGACCCAGCTCGCGCTCGACCGGGCCCAGCTGGCCAGCGCCGAGGCCGGGCTCGACATCGCACGCGTGCGCTATCCCGCGGATCTCGCCTCCGCCCAGGCGACCACCGCCTCGGCCAAGGCGACGAGGGACAAGGCCGCCGCCGACTACGATCGCCAGAGGCGGGTCGATGCGCGCGCGACCACCCAGCAGCAGATCGATGCGGCAGGTCAGGCCCTGCACACCGCCGAGGCGCAGCTTTCCGACGCCGAGGCGCGCGAGCGCACCGCCGGGCTGGTGCAGCAGAACATTGCCGTCGCGGAGGCGCAGGTGCGGCAGCTAAGCGCCGCCGCCGACCAGGCGAAGGTCCTGCTCGACCAGGCCGATCTCGATCTGTCGCACACCAGGATCACGGCGCCGCAGGATGGCTGGGTGACCGAGCGGAACGTCCAGCTGGGATCCTATCTCCAGGTCGGCCAGTCGCTGTTCTCGCTGGTCTCGACCCGGGTCTGGGTGACGGCGAACTTCAAGGAATCGCAGCTTGCCGATATGCGGCCGGGCCAGCACGCGCGCATCCGCATCGACGCCTATCCGAGCCTCGATCTCGAAGGCCATGTCGATTCGATCCAGATGGGCACCGGCTCGCGCTTCACCGCCTTCCCGGCGGAGAACGCCACCGGGAACTACGTCAAGATCGTGCAGCGCGTGCCGGTGAAGATCGTCATCGACCGCGGCCTCGATCCCAACCTGCCGCTGCCGCTCGGCCTGTCGGTCGATCCGGTGGTCGAGCTCCGATGAGCGAGACGCAAGCCGAAAACACAGCCGCCCGCCTAGCTTGGCGGCCCCGCGGCAATCCCTGGCTGATCGCGGTCGTGGTGACCTCCGCCTCCTTCATGGAGGTGCTCGATTCGACGATCGTCAACGTCGCCCTGCCGCATATCGCCGGCAGCCTGTCGGCGGGGACGGACGAGGCGACGTGGACCCTCACCTCGTATCTCGTCGCCAACGGCGTCGTGCTGCCGATCTCGGGCTGGATCGGCAGCGTGATCGGCCGCAAGCGCTACTTCATGATCTGCATCAGCATGTTCACCCTCTGCTCGCTGCTCTGCGGGCTCTCGGCAACGCTGTGGCAGATCGTGCTCTTCCGCATCCTGCAGGGGTTCTTCGGCGGCGGGCTGCAGCCGAATCAGCAGGCGATCATCCTCGACACGTTCGACCCGTCCCGGCGCACCGCCGCCTTCTCGCTCACCGCGGTCGCCACCATCGTGGCGCCGATCCTGGGGCCGACGCTGGGCGGCGTGATCACCGACAATCTCAGCTGGCGCTGGATCTTCTTCATCAACGTGCCGGTCGGGATCGTCGCCTGGCTGGCCGTGCTGCGCCTGGTCGACGATCCGCCCTGGGCCAAGGCCGCGCCCCGCAACGGCTACCTGAACGTCGACTATATCGGCCTCGGGCTGATCGCGCTCGGCCTCGGCTCGCTCGAATTCGTGCTGGATCGCGGCGAGCAGGACGACTGGCTGGGCTCGCCGACGATCATGTTTTTCGCCGTGACGGCGCTCCTCGGCATCGTCGGCGCCGTGTGCTGGCTGCTGATCGCGAAGAAGCCGGTGGTGGACCTCCGCGTGCTGGGCGACCGCAATTTCGGGATCGGCACCATCATGATCTTCTCGACGGCGTTCGTCCTCTACTCCAGCGGCGTACTGATCCCGCAGCTCGCGCAGCAGCAGTTCGGCTACACCGCCACGCTTGCCGGGTTCCTGCTGTCGCCGGGCGCGATCATCACCATCGCGATGGTGCCGGTCGTCATGCGGCTGATGCCGCTCTTCCAGACGCGGCTGCTTATAGCGTTCGGCTTCTTCTGCCTCGGCTGCTCCTTCATCTACTGCGCAGGGCTCTCGCCGCAGTCGGACTTCGTCACCATGGCGACGCTGCGCTCGGGCCAGAATTTCGGGATTTCGTTCCTGTTCGTGCCGGTCAGCACGATCGCATTCTCGACCCTGCCGACACTCATGAACCGCGACGCGACTTCGCTCTACACCATGTTCCGCAACATCGGCGGCTCGGTCGGCATCGCGGTGTCGACGACGCTGGTCACGCGCCACGCCCAGGAACGTCAGTCCCGGCTGGTCGAGCACCTGACGCCCTTCAGCCAGCCCTATCTCGATACGCTCGCGCACAACATGGCGGTGCTGAAGGCCCAGGGCGTCGCGGCGACCCGGCTGATCGACAGCGCCACCGGGGCGATCTACAGCACGCTCGCACGGCAATCGGCGATCCTGGCCTATCTCGACGTCTTCATGGTCTGCGCCGCCATCGCCTTCGTCATCGTGCCGATCACCTTCCTCTTCGCGCCCAGCAAGGCCGTCGCCGGTCGCCCGGCAGGAGCCGAATGACCATGCGATTCCCGAGAACAGGCGCTGCCTCACTGTTCGCCCTCGTGGCTGCGGGCTGCACAGTCGGCCCCGACTACGTCCCTCCGGCAGCCGAGGCGCCGGCGCAATGGACTGAGGCGAAGGCGCCCGGGCTGCTCGCCACGGGGCCGGATCAGGCGACCCAGGTGGAAGGGTGGTGGCACGGCTTCGGCGATGCCGAGCTCGATCGGCTGGTGGCCGCGGCGATCACGGAGAATCTCGATCTCAAGATGGCCGAGCAGCGTGTGCTGGAGGCGCGGGCCCAGCGCGATGCCGCTGCGGCCGGCGAATACCCGAGTCTTACAGCCCGCGCGCTCGCCGATCGGACCGGGCTGAAGCTGCCGCCCGTGGACGGTCAGTTCAACTTTTTCGCGGCGGCGCTGCAGCCCTCCTGGGAGGTCGACCTCTTCGGCAAGACGCGGCGTACCGTGGAGGCGGCCGATGCCTCGGTCGACGCGTCGGTCGAGGATCGCCGAGCGGTTCTGGTCAGCCTGCTCGGCGAGCTGGGAGACGACTACGCGGCGCTCAGGTCCGCGCAGGCGCGGCTCGCCATCGCCCGCCGCAACATTGCGGCGCAGCAGGATGCCCTGGCGCTCACCCGCGACAAGTTCCGGGGCGGGCTCGGCAGCGAACTCGACGTCGCGCAGGCCGAGTCCGGGCTGGCCAGCCTGCAGGCGGTGGTGCCGCAGCTCGACGCGGCGGAGGCCGAGGAATCCCACGCGATCGCCGTGCTGCTGGGGCGCGACCCGGGCGCGCTCGAGGCCGAGCTGGCGATGCCGAGCCCGGTCCCGCCGGTGCCGCCCGTGCTGCCGGCGGCGCTGCCGTCCGACGTCGTCCGCAACCGGCCGGACATCCGCGAGGCCGAGCGCCGCATCGCCAGCGCCAATGCCCAGATCGGCGTGGCCGTCGCCGCCGAGTTCCCGAGCTTCACCATTGCGCCGGACATGGCGCTCGCCTCGGGCGCGCTGCGCACGCTCTTCACCAGCCACGCCATTCAGTGGGTGCTCGGCGGCTCCGCGTCGGACTCGCTGTTCGATGGCGGCAAGCGCGACGCCGATGTGCGCTCGGCCAAGGCGAGCACCGAAGAGGCGCGGCTCGCCTACCGCAAGACCGTGCTGACCGCCTTCCAGGAGGTCGAGGACGCGCTCGTCGCCTACCAGACGGAGCGGCAGCGGCACGAGCAGCTCGCCGCCGCGGCCGCCGCCGATCGTACCGCCGTGGACCGCGCGACCTCGCTCTACCGGGCGGGACTCGGCGAGTTCCTCAACGTGCTCGACAGCGAGCGGAATCTCTACAGTGCCGAGGATGCCGTGGCGCAGAGCGACGCCGAGCTGACCCGCCAGGCCGTGGCGCTCTACAAGGCGCTGGGCGCCGGCTGGCAGGCGGGAGAGGCGGCCCCCGAATCGGTTGCCGCCCGTCCGCCCGATCAGCCGGCCACGGCCGGCCCGCCGGTCACCAGCGATAGGACGCGGTGACGCCGATCGTCCGCGGCCGGAACGTCTCGGCCGTGTAAAGCCGCGTGAACTCGTCCTGGTGGGCGAGGCTGAGCTGCGGATGCGAGTCGAAGAGGTTGTCGACGAACAGGTTCATCTCGAGACTGTCCATGATGATCCCGGTCCGCAGCGAGACGAAGTTCGTCGCCGGATCGGGCCGCAGCCCGGCGTCGAAATATTCGGTCCCGGGGTCCTCGGCCGGCGTGGCGCGGTGGCGGCGGCTCGCATATTCCCAGTCGGCGCGGATGAAGGCGTCGTCGTCGCCCACATTGAAATTATACTGCCCGCCGAGCGTGACGGTCCACGGCACGACGTCCAGCGAATCCCCGTTGCGCGCCAGGAACTGGCCCGGGCTCGCCGGATCCATCGCGTCGCCGTCGTATTTGGCGTCCGTATAGCCGAAGGCGAATTCGAACCGGAACGACGGATCGATCTGCCACTGCCCGTCGACGTCGAAGCCCTCGCTGATCGCGTTGCCGACGTTCGTCGTGTACTGGATGCCGCATTGCGGGACGTAGACGGCCTGCTGGATGTTGCTCCACTCGACATAGTAGGCGCTGGCCGAGATCTGCACCTTGCGGTCGAAGAACCGGTCCTTGGTGCCGATTTCGTAGCTCCACGTCGTGTCGGAATCGTAGGACGTCGGGAAGACGCCGCCGCAGGCCACGACCGGCAAGGGCGGCGAGGCGCCGCCGATGCGGTAGCCCTTGGCAATCGTGGCGTAGACCATGTCGTCTGGCGTGAACTGCCAGGTGCCGCTGAATTTCGGCGTCACCGGCCGCTCGTCCTTGCTGCCGCCTTCCTGTGCCGGGACGCCGTTGCTGTCGAGCAGGTCCTGCGACCCGTTGTTCAGGTTGTGGAAGTCGAAATGTGTGTAGGCGAAGCGCAGTCCGACCTCGAGCTTGACGTCGTCGAGGATCTTGTAGCTGGCATCCCCGAACACGGCGATCTGCATGTCGTTGCCGACCGTGTCGTTGATGTAGTCGTCGCCGTTGGGCAGGAGCGGCATGCCCCAGGCGGTGACGATGTCCTCGTTCCATAGATACTCGGACAGTGCCGGCAGCTGCGGGTCGTTGATCTCCTCGGTGCTGCGCTGGCTGTTGCTGTCGTAGAACACGCCGGCCGTCCAGGTCAGGCGGGCGTCGGAATCCGGCGACTGGATGCGGATTTCCTGGGTCAGGTTGCGCTGGGTGTTGGTGATGTAGTTTATCGCGACATAGGGGCCGAAGCCGGGCAGGTTGATCCCCCCTGGCGACAACAGCACCGAGTGCGACAGGCAGTTGGTAAGGTTGACGCACGGCGCGCCCTGCGGGTCGATGCCGCCGCTGGTCAGCTGCTGGAAATAGGAGAGGTCGTAGAGCGTGCCGCTATAACCGTTCAGCCGCTCGTCGCGGGTGAAGTAGGAGGTGTTCGAGATCACCTGGTAATCGTCGGTGTCGTACTCGATCTTGACGGAACCGAGATCGAAGCGGTCGTAATCCGCCATCGTCTCCGGCGTCGAGTCGATCCAGCGGCCGTCATTGGGGTCGGACAGGGTGACCCAATACTGATTGTAGTTGTTCTGCGAGCGCTGCTCGAAATTGTAGCTCGGCGTGATCGTCAGCCCGTCGATCGGCTTGTAGGCCAGCGCCGCGTGCACGACATAGGTCGCGGTGCGGTTGTCGTCGTCGTCGGAGGTGCCGTCATAGGGGTTGACCTTGTCGATCCAGCCGCCGTCGTGACGGCCCCAGGCGCTGACCCGGAAGCCCAGCAGATCCTCCACGATCGGGCCGCCGACCGCACCGCCGGCCTCGTAGCTCATCCCGCCGTCCTCGGTCCCGGCAAGCTCGGCATGGGCGAAGCCGCTGTAGTCGGTGAGGCTGGGCTGGGGCGTGATGTAGCGCACCGTGCCGCCCTCGGAACCGGCGCCGAACAGCGTGCCCTGCGGCCCGCGCAGCACCTCGACGCGGTCGAGGTCGAATACCGCCGGCAGCGAGGAATTCGCGTTGAGGCCGAGCGCGCGCAGCTGGATCGGCGTGTCGTCGATATAAACGCCCGTGGTCGCCGACCCCGCGTTCGACTTGACGCCGCGGATCGAGATCGCGTTGGAATCCTTGTCGAAGTCGACGCCGGGCGTGAATTTGGCGAGATCGGCGAAGGACTTGACCCCCTGTACCTCCATCTTGATGGCGTCGAAGGCGCTGACGCTCTCCGCGACCTTGCTCAGCGGCTCCGCACGCCGTGTCGCGGTGACCGTGATCTCCTCGAGTTGCCCGCCGGCAGTCTGGCTGGGCGGCGGGGGTGCCGGCGGCGGCGCGGTCTGGGCTGCCGCGACGTCCACGCCGAGCAATGCAAGCGACAGGATCAGGCTTGGCCGGGCGAACGGCACGGCGCGCGGTCCGGTATTGCCACCGGGCTGTTCGGAATTTCGACGATGCAAGATGGTCCCCCGTACGATTGTTTGAACCAGCCGATGTCCCCCGGCCTTGGACAAGCGGTATGCGAACGGCTGCGCGAAAGCTTTGGCGCTGAAAAGAATTCTTATCGTCGGCGGCCCCAGTGCAAGGCGCTCATCGCCCTCAGGCAGCGGCGAGCGCTGAATGCCCCGGCGTCGATCGGACAGTTACCTGGCAAGATGCGAATCCCCGTCGTGCGAGAGCCGCCTCGGTGCGAGCGGCGGTTCCGTTATAGACCGACCGCGGCAGGTCTGGCGAGGCGGGGCACGGAGGTACCGCGGCCTTTGGTGACGCCAGGATCGCCGAAGCTCAGAAATCTTTCGACACCGTGAGCCCGACCGTCAGCGGCTGTACCGTGTAGCCGCCATTGACCGCGAGCAGGTTCGGCCGCTGGATCGTCTTGCCCATGTCGAACAGGTTCTTGGCGAAGAGCGAGACTTCCAGATCGCCGTAGACCGCGCCGAGGCTGGCATTGACGATGTTGTAGACCGGCCGGTCGTGGTCGGGGTCGTCCGGGCTGAAGGCGCCGATGCTGTGGCCGGTCCAGTCCCAGTCGACGCGGGCGAAGCCGTCGATCTCGTCGGTGATCGAGCGCGTGTAGTCGACGCCGAAGGTGGCGCTCCAGTCCGGCACGGCGAGCAGCCGCTCGCCGACCGTGGCGCCAACGCCCTGGGCGACCGAGGTCAGCTGGTCGTGGGTGTAGCCGGCCGTCACGTTCGCCGTCAGCTCCGGCGTCACCTTGTAGTGCATCTCGAGATCGGTGCCGTAGATCTCGGCGTTGCCGGCATTGGTATTGAAGTCGAAGCCGCAGAAGTCGAGGAAGACGAACTGCTGCACGTTCTTCCACTGCTCGTAGTAGCCGGCGAGGAAGATCGACAGCTTGTTGTCGAGCAGGGTCGACTTGGTGCCGATCTCGTAGCTCCACAGCGAATCGGGACCGTAGGTCTCGGGCGCCTTGGTGATGCCGAGCCCGGCGAAATCGGCGGTGCATTCGAAGAGCGGGATCTGGATGTTCGCGCCGCCGAGCCGGAAACCCTTGACCGCGTTGGCATAGACGCTGGTGTCGTCGTCGACCTGATAGTTGAGCGCGAATTTCGGCGTCAGCGGATAGACATGCGTGACGCTCTCCTCGTAGGGCGACGCGCCGTAATTGTAGTAGGAGCCGGCGAAGCTGTTGTCGGAGCTGCGGGCGAAGCCGTAGCGCAGGCCTATCGTCGCGGTGAGCGCCGGAATCGGGCGATAGGCGACCTCGCCGAAGGCAAAGTATTGCCGCTCGTCATAGCTGATCGTGTTCGAGTAGACCTCGTCCGACGGGGCGGGCAGGCCGGTCAGCTGCAGGAAGCTTACGCCGTAGAGCCGCTGGACCAGCGCGTTCAGGCCGAGCTGGAACTCCTGGTCGGACAGGTGCGAACGCTGGTCCGCGAAATAGAGCCCGGCGATCCACGTATAAGGCAGCCCGGTCTGATCGAAGGACTTCGAGGCGAGCCGGATCTCCTCCGAATACTGGCTGTAGGTCGGACTGAGATAGGTCAGGCCGGGCAGGTACCCGATGGCGGTCGGATTGACGTTCGGGAAGGCCGTGGCCGGATCGGGCAGGAATCCGGTCGGCGACGAGGTGTAAGCACCGGGGAATCCGGCATTGGGGATGATCGGCGGCGAGCTGAACTGCGTGTCGAACGTGTTCGCCATCAGCTCGCTGTTGTAGAAGGTGCCGTCCTCGGTCCGGCGGAAATGCCGCCAGAAATAGCTGGTGATCGAGGTGAGATCCGACCAGCCGAAATCCTTGTCGACGGTGATCGCCGGCACGAACATGGAATCCTTGCCGGATTCCTGGACGGGCTTGGTCGTGATCAGCGGCGTGCCGAGGTCGTAGACCGAGGTGTCGTCGGCGGCCAGGGTCTGGACAAACATCGAGGGCGTGATGACCAGCGTGTCGTCCGGCCGGTACTTGAGCGCCGCCTTGAAGACGTAGGCCTGCTCCTGGTTGGCGCCGGCGGTGATGAGCTTGCCGGGGATCGGAGTCGCGTTGGTGCAGGAGAAATCGGTCTCGGGGCTCGGCAGCGGGCAGGAGAAGATCGCGTTTGCCGGCGCGTAGCGGTCGATATAGCCGCTCTGGAGATCGTATTCGAAGCCGATCCGCAGGGCGGCCACGCTGGGCGCCAGCGGGATGTTCAGCACGAGGTTGTCGGTGCTGTTCACCCCGCCGTGCTCCGTGCCGGAGATCGTGGCTTCCGCCGAGCCTTCGAACTTGTCGAGATCGGGCGGGTTGGAGATGAACTTGATCGTGCCGCCCATCGAGCTGGCGCCGTAGAGCGTGCCCTGCGGGCCGCGCAGGATCTCGATGTCCTTCACGTCGAAGAACTTCGGCTCGGTGGCGCCGCTGTTGAAGTCGCTGCGCACGGTCATCGACACGTCGTCGAGATAGATGCCGACCGTGGCCGCGCCCGACTCGGAGCTCACGCCGCGGAGCTCGATCGCGCTGAGGCCCGCGCCGCCGCCATTGTCGAAGGACAGGCTGGGCACGCTGCGCGCGAGATCGGTGAAATCCTCGATATGGTGCTCCTGCAGCTGCTCGCCGCCGATCACCGTTACCGAGAGCGGCACCTCCTTGATGTTCTCCGTGCGCTTCTGCGCCGTGACGGTGACAGTCTCGAGGCCGTTGCTCTCGGCGGCCGCGGCGGTTGCCGGCGGGGCGGGCGGCGCAGCAGCCGGCTGCTGGGCCAAGGCAGGGCCGGCGAGTAGTGGCAGCAGGGCGGCGAGCGGCCTGAGGCCGTAAGCCGGGCGTCGGTGCGATCGGGCGTCGATGTCCAAGTCTGCCCCCCAGGTCAGCTGAGATACCTACCCGCCGGGTCGTCGCACCCAGTTCGGATGTCTTCCGCGATCACGGAGGCCGGATAGGCAGGGCGGCGTGGCCAAGCTGGCCCAGGGTAGGCGGCGCGGATTCGGTAAGCCGCCCGAGGACTGGTTGGCGGACGACGAGAGTGACCCTGACGATGCCGGACGCCCAGGCGATCTTGGACTGTCTCGGTGCATGACCCGGCGACGCTAGCACGCGCCGGTCGTTTCGGACAACAGCCCGTGTGATCGCAGAACGCGGGCTGGATGACCCCGGCAGCGCCAGGACATCGTCCCGATATCCACCGATCAATTGCCCAGCGAGTCACCAACTTGCCGCCGTCTGCCCATGCCTCCTGCCCGACCAAGCAAGAGCCGCGCCACGTGCCGGTCCATCTGTGATCTTAATTTTTTGCCGTGGGGAGGGCCGACGGCTAGACTTCCGCACGCGACGGATCGGGGGGAAGGCAAGGGCATGGCCGGTGATACGAAACGGGGCAGGAGCGATCGGGAATTGGGCATGGATCGTCCGATCGCCCGCCGTGATTTTCTCGACGGCGTGGCGCTGGCGATCGGCGTGACTGCCGGCGCGGCGGCCGGCGGCGCCCTTCTGCCCGGTTTGGCGCTCGGCGATGAGGCGGCGCCCCAGGACCGCCCGGATTACTACCCGCCGCTGCTGACCGGGCTCCGCGGCAGCCACCCGGGCTCATTCGAGGCGGCGCACGCGCTGCGCGACGGCATGCTCAAGATTCCCGATGAGGCGCCGGGCACCGTCGAGGACTACGATCTCGTGGTGGTCGGCGGCGGCATCAGCGGGCTTGCCGCGGCGCATTTCTACCGGGCGGCCCGGCCGGACGCGCGCATCCTCATCCTCGAAAACCACGACGATTTCGGCGGCCACGCCAAGCGCAACGAATTCCGGCTCCGCGAGCGGCTGCACCTGATGAACGGGGGCACGCTGGAGATCGACTCACCGCGGCCCTACAGCGTCGTCGCCTCCGGCCTCCTGCGAACCCTCGGCATCGACCCGGTCGCGCTCGAGAAGCAGTGCGCCGACGATAAGTTCTACCCGTCGCAGGGCCTCGGCGTGGGCCTGTTCTTCGACAAGGAGACCTTCGGCGCCGACAAGCTCGTCACCGGCGCCGGGCAGAAGCCATGGCGCGAGGTGCTCGCCGGCGCGCCGCTCTCGCCCAAGGTCCGCGAGGACATCGCCCGCATCGAGGAGGATTCGGTCGACTACATGCCGGGTCTCGGCTCGGACGAGAAGAAGGCGCGGCTCGCCCGGATGAGCTACGAGGACTATCTCGTCAAGGTGATCAAGGCCGATCCCGGCGTCGTGCCCTATTACCGGGCGCGGACGCATGGCGAGTGGGGCGTCGGCACCGATGCCGTCGGCGCGCTGGAAGTGTGGCCTTTCGGCTTCCCCGGCTTCAAGGGGCTGGGGCTGAAGCCCGGCGCCGCGCCGCATATGGGCTACACCGCGGCGGGCTACGCCGAGGGCGGCTCCGCCAAGTTCCATTTCCCCGACGGCAACGCCTCGATCGCGCGGCTGCTCGTCCGCAAACTCGTGCCCGAGGCGATTCCCGGCAGTACGGCCGAGGACGTCGTGACCGCCCGCGCCGACTACACGAAGCTCGACCGGCCCGGCGCCCCCGTTCGCATCCGGCTCTCCAGCACGGCGGTGCGGGTGCGCAACCGCGGCAACCCGTCCGGCGGGGTCGAGATCGTCTATTCCCGCGCCGGCCGGCTCGCCGCGGTCCGCGGCAGGGACTGCGTGCTCGCCTGCTACAACATGATCATTCCGTATCTCTGTCCCGAGCTGCCCGAGCGGCAGAAGGCGGCGCTGCACGAGGCGGTAAAGACGCCGCTCGTCTACACCAGCGTGGCGCTCGCCAACTGGCACGCCTTCAAGAAGCTGGGGATCTCCCAGGTCTATGCGCCCGGATCCTACCACGCCTATATGCGGCTCAACCCGGCGATGAAGATCGGCGGCTATGCGACACCGCGCTCGCCCGACGAGCCGATCCTGGTGTGGATGGTGCGCACGCCCTGCCAGCCCGGGCTCTCGCAGAAGGACCAGTACCGTGCCGGAAGGATGGAGCTGCTGCAGACGCCCTTCGAGACCTTCGAGCGCAACATCCGCGACCAGCTCGGACGCGTCCTCGGCCCGGGCGGATTCGATCCGGCGCGCGACATCGCCGCAATCACGGTGAACCGCTGGCCGCACGGCTACGCCTACGAATACAATCCCCTCTTCGATCCGGTGGACTGGGACGAGCCGGACATGCCGCACATCGTCGGCCGCAAGCCGTTCGGCCGCATCACCATCGCCAATTCCGACGCCGGCGCCGCCGCCTACACGGATTCGGCGATCGACCAGGCCTGGCGGGCGGTGCAGGAATCGCTGGTGATCTAGGACCGGACGCGGGTGAAGTCCGCCGTCCAGTTGGTCTCCCACGTGGTGCCGCCGTCGAGCGAGAAGGCCTGCTCCCAGCGCTCGCGGTCAGGCGGCAGCTTCTCCCGCAGGTAGCGTGCCTTGACCGGCCGCCCGTCGTCGGTGTCGTCGCCGTAGAACAGGCCGTGATTGCCGCGGAAGCCGCCGAACATCGGGGCTTCCATGATGCCGTTCCGGCTGTTGATCCAGTAGGTCGACCACAGCTTGCGCTCGAGGTCGAATGTCCGCACGGTCAGCCCGGAGAACCCCTTGGTCGGGAACACCACCTCGTCGACATTGGCGATGCCGCCGAGATACTGCACGTAGCGGTCGGTGCCGGAGAATTCGTCCCATTCGGGATTCTTCGTCCAGCGCTTCTTGAGCCGCCGGTTCACGAGCGTCCAGTCGCCGATGTGATAGTCGAAATCATGGACGTCGCCGGTGAGCTCGGCGTCGAGCGGCGTCGTCCGCCGCTCATCCGCCCGCGCGGCCGCCGCGCTCATCGCGGCGGCGACGGCAAGGATCGCGCTGCGGCGAGTCAGGTTCAGACGAGTCTCGGTCATGGGGCACCTCCTCGACGGCACCCTAAGGCCTGATACCTGTCAGCGCCCGTCAGGTTTTCCGGAACGCGTGAGGACGCGCTCCGTGACCGGTTCGCCGCCGTCCGACGCGCCCGGCCGGCGCTACCGTTCCGCTGCAGCCGGAATAAGCATTCCGTCCCTTTTGGACAGGGCACTCTCCGCCGATTGCGCACCCAATCGCTCGATGCTGTTCCGAATGTGTTCAAACAAGCGAAAATACACCATTCGCCTAAAATGGACCGCCCCGTCGATTTCTTCAGGATTTTCGACAAAATCCGTTATCAGCAGCGGCTCGACATTAGGATATTCTCTTGCGATATCGCGGATCCATTGGTTCAGCTCAATCGCTGGCCGTGAGCGCGTCTGCGGCGTATCATAGGAGCCGTGATACTCCTTGCCCAATATGACAAATATACGGGTGGCAGTCGGGATGGATCCAAATATATACCTGATATTGTCCTTGAAAACCGCCTCCGGAGTTCTGCCAATATACCTGAACTCCTCCACCAATATATCCATGGCCTGAAGTTTATCCGGGCTATCGGTAATCTCCGCTCGCTGCGCCGCGGTAAGATCACAGACATTCAGCAGCCCTCTCTGGGTCGTGACCGTAAATGGGATCAGGGTTCCGGTTTCCTTATGCTCATAAATTGTCACCCATTGATCCGGAATGAAGCTAAATACCCAGCAGCCGTGGCGCGGCGAGGAGAACAGAGAACACGCAAAATCCTCCGGCTGATAGCCAAGTCGACATATTGCTGTTGCCGCCGCTTTCGGCACACCCGCGATCGCATAGCGAGTTGTCAGAGAATGGTCCAATCGAAGATCAATTCCATTTCTCATTATATTGTAGCTGCCGGAAACGTCAGCCGAAACCAGCCGGGCGTAATGCTCGATCACCGCAAGATCGCAGCCGCCGCGCAGCGAAAAAGGTGTATGACTCTTCCCAGTCTCTATCCCAGTCTCTATCCCTTCCTGCCTCGTTCCCTGTGCGATGTCTATCCAGTCGACGGGGCTGGCCGTGACCGGATCCGACAGCACCTCACCGACAATCTTCAGTTCCGGCCGATTCAAGGTTTGATAGACAAAAGCCTCTACGCCCATGTCCAGAGTACGGCATGAGAAGCAAAAGTGACGCAATATACTTTTGTTGACCTGGACCACCATAGCATAAAATCCACAAAATCCGTAGTCTCCGTAATGATCGTGAACCTTCACCAGTCCAGCATTCACGTTGAAACGTGAAAGCATCTTGAGTAATTCTGCAGCTGCCTCTTCGCGGTTCTCGGGCAGCCGCCGCTTCGTAAAATTCAGCTGGTTGGTCCGGTTGATCAGCTCGATCGCGCGATCGAGATGCTTCTCGACATCCGTCTCGATCGTGATGCGGATGCCGCTGGAGCGCAGGAAGGCAAGGTTGTCTCCGCCGGCCGCCGTTTCGTCGACTTGGCGCCGCTCCAGCACCTTGTACTGCTTCAGGCGGGTGAGTTCCTTGTCATCCTTGCCCTTCAGCAACGGATGGGTTCCCAGAACAGGCACGAAGGTTTCATCCTCCACCTGCAGGCCGGGAACAAAAAACAAGGCTTCTCTACGGTTTCCCGGATTGTCATCAACGAACAAGACGGTCTCGGGCCGCAATTTGACCGTCTCGATCAATCTCGCGAGACGAGGTCCCTTGGGTTCCCAGTTGATGCTGGGAAATATGAAATAATCCCAGATCCCATGCGCCTCGCAGACAGCCCGGACCGCGGCAAGATCGTTCTTCGAGCAGATTGACGACATGATCCCGCGCCGAGCCAGTTCGATCACCAGATCGCGGTTCTGCGGCAGGAAGGTGATTCCACCCTCGGTCAGCGTGCCTTTCCAAAACGTCTCGTCGAGATCCCAGACGACGAGCCTGACCGGCTCTCTCGGCTGCTCCTGAAGCATCCAAATCCCACCGTCGTCGTTTCGTAAGGCTTCAGCAGAGCGCAGCCTGACATGCCGTTGCCGCAGTTTAGCCCAGAATGCTGCACAGCAACAGTCGCGCCGCTCGCCAAGTCTGTTCGCGGCCTTGCCGGCATCTCGGTCTGGTGTGCATGGGTGCGTCCCCGGCCGCAGCGGCCGAGCTAAACCTAACCCCCGCTCTCGGTGACCAGATCGCCGTCGTGGAGGAACCCGGCGCCCTGCGTGACGACATGGTCACCCTCCGCGAGGCCGGACTGGATCGCGACCTTGCCGCCGCTGTGCTGGCCGGCCGCGATCGGGCGCAGCGCCGCCTTCCCGCCGTCGCGCACGACGAAGACCAGCGGATGGCCGTCCTTCACCAGCACGGCGCTTTCCGGCACGGCCAGCGTGTCCGCGTCGTCGAGGATCAGCTCGCCGGTGACGAACATGCCGGTCCGCAGGCTTTCGTCGCGCGGGAAGCGGACATGGGCGATGCCGTTGCGCGAGGCCTTGTCGACCAACGGTGCCACCAGCCGCACCGTGCCGATCACCTCGCCGCCGTCGGCGCGGGTGATGCGGACCCGCTGGCCCGGCCGGCAGCGGTCGAGCAGCCGGTCTGGGATCTCGGCATCGAGCTCGAGGATCCCGTCCCGCACCTCGCGGAAGAGCGGATCGCTCGACATGACGATCCGGCCGAGCCTGGCGGTGCGCTGCGAGATCAGCCCGTCGGCCGGTGCACGGATCTCGGTCTGGGCGAGCTGGGCCAGCAGCGCCGCGCGCTGCGCCTCGGCCAGCGCCAGATCGGCGCGGGCGGCGTCTGCGGTCGTCTCGCGCTGCTCGGCCGCCTGCACGGAGATGGCGCTGGTCTTCAGGAGCTCCTGGGCCCGCCGGACGTCGGCCTCGTTCAGCTTGAGCGTGGCGCGGGCGCGGGCGATCTGCGCCTCGGTCTGCTTGAGCTGCGCCTGCAGCAGCGAATCGTCGAGCTTGGCGAGGAGCTGGCCGGATTTGACCCAGTCGCCCTCGTCGACCTTGACCTCGGTGATGGCGAGGCCCGAGGCCTCGGATCCGACGGTCAAATCCTCCCATGGGGTCAGCGAGCCGTTGACCCGCAGCGTCTCCTCCATGGCGATGCGCTGGGCCGGCACGGTCACGACATTCATCACCGGAAGCGGCGGCTTCGGCGCTGCCGGTGCGCTCAGCATCACCCGTCCTACGACGCCCGCGACAGCGACTGCCGCCACGGCCACGATTCCGATCGCCATCAGCCCGCGCCGCGTGCGCAGCGGCGCCAGGCGCAGCCGGAAGGCTGCTCCGGCGGTCGGCATCGCGGTGGTGGAGGCGGGCGAGGTCATGGCGATCGGGACCGGTGCTCTTCTCACGACGAAACGCGGCGCATCCTAGCGGCGGCGGCCAGGATGCTCCCGTTAATTAGATTTAACATCATGATACCGCCCGTTTGCGTCATAAGGAGGGCAGCTTCGAAAGACCGGCGAGGGGAAGAGTCAGATGAACGGGAACGTCTCCGCCTGGGCGATCCGTCATCCGATTCCGCCGATCGTCCTCTTCATCGTGCTGACGCTGGTCGGACTCGTCGCCTTCGCGGGCATCGACATCGATGAAGGGCCGAACGTCGACATCCCGGTGGTCGACGTCACCATCACCCAGTCCGGCGCGGCGCCGGACGAGCTGGAGACGCAGGTCACCAAGCTGGTCGAGGACGCGATCGCCAATATCGGCGGCATCGACCACATCAGCTCGCGCGTGACCGACGGCGAATCCTATACCGGCGTCGAGTTCGTGCTCGGCGTCAACACCGACCGCGCCGTCAACGACGTCCGCGACGCCATCACCAAGATCCGCCCGAACCTGCCGCAGACCATCGACGAGCCGCAGATCGAGCGCGAGAACGTCTCGGGCGGCGACGTCGCCGCCTTTGCGGTCAGCGCGCCCGGCATGTCCGACACCCAGCTCGGCTGGTTCGTCGACAACGAGGTCAGCCGCCGGCTCCTGTCGGTGAAGGGCGTCGGCCAGGTTATCCGCTCCGGCGGCGCGGCGCGCGAGATCCGCGTCGATCTCGACCCGGCTCGGCTGATCGCGCTCGGCATCACGGTCGACGACGTCAACCGGCAGGTCCGCGCCGTCAACGCCAACATGCCGGGCGGCCGCGCCACCATCGGCAGCACCGAGCAGTCGATCCGTGCGCTGGGCTCGGCCGCCAGCGTCGACCAGCTGCGCCAGACCACCATCATCCTGCCCGATCACCGCCAGGCACGCCTCTCGGATCTCGGCAGCGTGACCGACGGGTTTGCCGAGCCGCGCGGCGGCGCCAGCCTCGACGCCAAGCCGGTCGTCGCCTTCACCGTCGATCGCACCAGCGGGGTCAGCGTGGTCGCCGTTTCGGACGGGGTCGACGCCAAGATCGCCGAGCTCCAAAAGGACCACCCCGAGGTCACGTTCCACCGCATCTACTCGGTGGCCGATTTTGCGAAGGGCGGCTACAAGGCCTCGATGGAGGCGCTGGCGCTGGGCGCGCTATTGGCGATCGCCGTCGTGTTCCTGTTCCTCCGCGATATGCGCGCGACCCTGATCGTGGGCATGGCGATGCCGCTGTCGCTCTTTCCGACCTTCTTCCCGATCTCGGTGCTGGGCTTCACCCTCAACTGGTGCTCGCTGCTGGCGCTGACGCTGGTCGTCGGGATCCTGGTCGACGACGCGATCGTCGAGATCGAGAACATCGTCCGCCATATGAACATGGGCAAGCCGGCCTACCAGGCGGCGCTGGACGCCGCCGACGAGATCGGGCTCGCCGTCGTCGCCACGACCATGACGATCGTCGCCGTCTTCATGCCGGTCAGCCTGATGCCGGGGATCCCCGGACAGTTCTTCCGCCAGTTCGGCGCCACCGTATCGATCGCGGTGCTGTTCTCGCTGCTGGTGGCGCGGCTGATCACGCCGATGATGGCGGCCTATCTCGGGCGGCAGCACCGCGGCAGGCACCGCGTCAACCCGCTGATCGCGCCCTACCTGCGCCTCCTCGCCTGGGCGCTCGACCATCGCTGGAAGGCCTCGGCGATCGGCGTGGCCCTCTTCATCTGCTCCCTCGGCCTCACCGCGCTGATCCCGCCGGATTTCCTGCCGGCCGAGGACAATGCGCTGTCGCAGCTCTATGTCGAGCTGCCGCC
>Ga0070731_10002527_pt1 | contig 17312 bp, 12 predicted proteins | sample Coa_R1_2_FD_66448 | JGI IMG/M metagenome (GOLD analysis project Ga0070731, IMG submission 66448) | Surface soil microbial communities from Centralia Pennsylvania, which are recovering from an underground coalmine fire - Coalmine... | ecosystem: Environmental > Terrestrial > Soil > Unclassified ...
GCAATGCGCGACGCCGGTCGCGATCTGTTCGTCACGCAGGATGAGCTTCTCGCGCGCATAGTCGCGAATGGTCTCGAGCATCCGGTAGCGCGCGCCCTCCTCCGAATCCTCGGCGCGCAGCAGCGACTTCTCCACGAGCGAGGTGATGATGTCCAGCGCGTCCTCCGGCACGAGCGGCTCGGCGCCGCAGATCGCCTCGATCGCCGCCAAGTCGAAGCCGCCTGCGAACACCGACAACCGCGCGAGCAGCACCTGCTCGTTCTCTTCGAGCAGGTCGTACGACCAGTCGACCAGCGCTCGCAACGTCTGCTGGCGCGCCTGCAGCGTGCGATCCCCGCCGGTCAGAATCTTGTAGCGATCGTTGAGCCGCTTGTTGATGTCCGCGACCGTCAGCGAGCGCACCCGCGCCGCGGCAAGTTCGAGCGCCAGTGGAATGCCTTCGAGCCGATACACGAGCTCGGCCACCGCAGGTGCTTCGCGTTCGGTCAGCGCGAAGCTCGGCTTGTGCAGCTTCGCGCGCTCGACGAAGAGCAGCACGGCCGGCGAGCGAAGCAGCGTATCGGCGCCCGCATTGCGCGAGGGAACGGGCAGCGGCTGGACGACGAACGTCTGCTCCCCGGGCACGCGCAGCGCAATGCGACTGGTCGTCAGAATGCGCACGTCGGGCGTCGAACGCAGGATCGTGTTGGCCAGGTCCGCGGCGGCTTCGATCACCTGCTCGCAGTTGTCGAGAATCAGCATCAGCTTGCGCGACTTCAAATGCGCGCATAGCGTCTGGATGAGCGCGCGTCCCGGTTCTTCGCGCACGCCGAGCACGCGCGCCGTCTCGCCCGCCACGAGCGCGCCATCGCGGATCGTTTGCAGGTCGATGAACCATACCCCGTCAGGGTAAGCATCCATCACGCTCGTCGCGACTGCGAGCGACAGCCGCGTCTTGCCCAAGCCCCCCATGCCGAGCAGCGTGAGCAGGCGCGTGCCTTCGAGCATGTCCTCGATCTCGGCGCGCTCGTGCTCGCGGCCGATGAACGAGGTGAGCTGCTGCGGCAGGTTGTTCGGCGTCGCCTCCAGCTCGCGCAGCGCCGGGAAACTCTGATAGAGCCGCGGATGGACGACCTGATAGACGGTCTCCGAGGTCGCGAGACCCTTGAGCCGCACGGCGCCGAGATCCTTGAGCTCGACGCCGTCCTTAAGGCCATCGCGGATCGCATCGGCGATCGCTCGCGACACGAGAATCTGACCGCCGTGCGCGGCGCCCATGATGCGCGCCGTGCGATTGATCGTCGTGCCGAAGTAGTCGTTGTCGCGCGCGTGCACCTCGCCCGTGTGCAGGCCGCAGCGGATGCGCAGGCCCAGCCCCGCGGTCGCCGCCGGGTCGAGCAGCGCGAGCTGGATCGCAACCGTCGCGGCGAGCCCGTCCGCCGGCGTCTCAAACGCGGCGTAGATGCCGTCGCCGGTCGTCTTGACGATGCGGCCGTGGTGCTCGCGCACCTTGTCGCGCAGAAGGGCATCGTGGCGACCGACGGCCTGCGCCATCTGCTCCGGCTGCTCCTCCCACTTCGAGGTGCTCCCCTCGATGTCGGTGAAGAGAAATGTCAGCGTCGACGCTTGTTCCATGGCTCCTGTGCCGTCCCGACCCTCGGCCAAGGGAGGCGCGGTGCATACTGTAACGGTCGCCGAAGCCACCCGGCAATCCGAATTTTCATCGCCGGAAATGCCGAAAATCACCGAAACTCAATGGAAAGCGCTCGCTGAAGCGGCAAAAGCGTCGTGCGAGCGCGCCTATTGCCCGTACAGTCACTTCGCGGTAGGCGCGGCCGTCATGGGGGGCGACGGCGCGACCGCGAGCGGATGCAACGTCGAGAACGCATCGTTCGGATCGACGATTTGCGCGGAGCGAAACGCCATCTTTCGCGCGGTTGCCGACGGCGCGAGATCGATCGTCGCGCTCGCAATCTACACGCCGACGGCGGAACCGGTCACGCCGTGCGGCGCATGCAGGCAGGTGCTCGCCGAGTTCGGCGGCAATGCTGCGATACGGGCGTTCGCGCTCGATGGGCGAAGCGCCGAATATACGCTTGCGCAACTGCTGCCGGCGGGATTCAGGATGGAGAAACCGCCGTAGCCTACAGATTCGTCGGAAATCGGTGCCAGAGATGTATTTCCCGGCACCGCCGTTGGACATCGTCGCGCCTGTTCGGGAAATACATCTCTGGCACCGATTTCCCCGTTCGCGAGTCTGGTGTCCGACCCTACAGGTTTGGCGCGAGCCGCCTTCTTGCCTCGTCGATCGCCAGACCGGTTCGTGCGGCGAAATCCGCCAGTTGATCTTCGCCGATCTTGCCGACGGCGAAATAGCGCGACCCGGGATGCGCGAGATAGAACCCGCACACCGACGCCGCGGGCAGCATCGCATAGCTTTCGGTGATCGACATGCCGGCTTCGTCCGCGCGAAGCGCCGAGAACACGTCGGCCTTGACGGAGTGATCGGGACACGCCGGATACCCGGGGGCGGGACGAATCCCGCGGTATTCCTCGCGAATCAGCGCGTAGCGATCGAGGCGCTCGTCGGCCGCATATCCCCATAGCGTGGTGCGAACATCGCGATGCAGCCATTCGGCGAATGCCTCGGCAAGGCGATCGGCGAGCGCCTTCAGCATCAGCGACGAATAGTCGTCGTTCGCCTGCTTGTAGTCGGCGACGCGCGACTCGACGTCGCCGCCGGCGGTGACGGCGAACACGCCGACATAGTCGCGAACGCCGCTCGTTCGCGGCGCGACGAAATCGGCCAGGCAATAGTTCGGCTTGCCCGCCGGCCGCTCATTCTGCTGGCGCAGGTTTCGCCACGTGAGCAGCGGCGTTTCACGCGACTCGTCGGTCCAAAGCACGATGTCGTCTCCGATCGCGTTCGCCGGCCAGAAGCCCACGACACCGTTCGCGACGAGCCAGCGCTCGCGAACGATGCCTTCGAGCATCGCCTTGCCTTCATCGAGAACGTTGCGCGCCGCTTCGCCGACGATCGGATCGTCGAGAATTGCGGGATAGGGGCCGGACAATTCCCACGCCTGGAAGAACGGCCCCCAATCGATCAGCGCCGCGATGTCGCCGAGCGGAACATCGCGCAACAAGCGCGTGCCGGTGAACTTCGGGACCGTCGGCGAGTAATCCCGCCAATCGAAAGCGAACGCATTCGCGCGCGCAGCGGCAAGCGACACGAGCTTCGGCCCGCGCTTCGCCGCGTGCTGCGCGCGTATCTTCGCGTAGTCGTCGGCAACGTCCGCAACGAACGCATCGCGATGGTCGGCAGATAACAGGTTCGAGACGACGCCGACCGCGCGTGATGCATCGGGCACGTATACGGTCGGCCCGTTCTTGTAATTCGGCGCGATCTTGACCGCCGTATGCACGCGCGACGTGGTGGCGCCGCCGATCAGAAGCGGCACGCTGAAGCCTTCGCGCTGCAGCTCGGAGGCGACGTGCGCCATCTCCTCGAGCGACGGAGTGATGAGTCCCGACAAGCCAATCGCATCGGCCTTGTTCTCTCGCGCGGTCGCGAGAATCTTCTGCGCCGGGACCATCACGCCGAGGTCGATCACCTCGAAGTTATTGCATTGAAGGACGACCCCGACAATGTTCTTGCCGATGTCATGCACGTCGCCCTTTACCGTGGCCGTGACGATGCGTCCCTTCGAATGCACTTCGCCGCCTGCGGCCTTCTCGGCCTCGATGAACGGAATCAGGTGCGCGACCGCCTGCTTCATCACACGCGCACTCTTGACGACCTGAGGCAGGAACATCTTTCCCGCGCCGAAGAGATCGCCGACGACGTTCATGCCGTCCATCAGCGGACCTTCGATCACCTCGATCGGCTTGCCGCCGCGTTTTGCGACTGCTGCGCGCGCCTCCTCGGTGTCCTCGACTACGAACGTCGTGATGCCCTTGACGAGTGCGTGCGACAGCCGCGCCTCGACGCTCGCGTTGCGCCACGACAGGTCTTCCTCGCGCTTCTTTCCCTGCGCCTTGTAGCTCTCGGCGAACGCAACGAGCTTCTCGGTCACATTGCCGCCGTCGGCCGGCGTCCGATTCAGCACGATGTCTTCGATCAGCGTGCGAAGCGTCGGCTCGAGCTCGTCGTAGACGCCGAGCTGTCCGGCGTTGACGATGCCCATTGTCAATCCCGCGCGGATCGCGTGATAGAGGAACACCGTGTGGATCGCCTCGCGGATCGCGTCATTGCCGCGAAAGCTGAAGCTCACGTTCGAGATGCCGCCCGACACCTTCGCGTACGGCAGATGCTCGCGGACCCATGCGGTGGTGCGGATGAAATCGAGTCCGTACCGCGCGTGCTCGTCGATGCCGGTCGCGATCGCGAAGACGTTCGGATCGATGATGACGTCCTCCGGCGGAAACGAGATGCGCGTAACGAGCAGGTCGTACGCGCGGCGGGCGACCTCGATTCGTCGCTCGTACGTGTCGGCCTGACCGCGCTCGTCGAAGCACATGACGACGGCGGCCGCGCCGTAGCGGCGCACCAGCGTTGCCTGTCGCAGGAACTGCGCCTCACCTTCCTTGAGCGAGATCGAGTTGACGATCGGCTTGCCTTGCACGCACTTGAGTCCCGCCTCGATCACCTCCCACTTCGACGAGTCGATCATCACCGGCACGCGGGCGATGTCGGGTTCGACGGCGATCAGGTTAAGAAAGCGCACCATCGCCGCCTTCGAGTCGAGCATCGCCTCGTCCATGTTGACGTCGATGATCTGCGCGCCGTTTTGCACCTGCTGGCGGGCGACGTCGACCGCGGCGGCGTAGTCGCCGGCGAGGATCATCCGAGCGAACGCGCGCGAGCCGGTGACGTTGGTGCGCTCGCCGATGTTGACGAACAGCGACTTTTCGTCGATCTCGAGCGGCTCGAGACCGGCGAGGCGCAGCGGGCGCCTCACGCCCTCACCCGCTCGACGCTGCGCGCCTCGCACCCTCTCCCGCCGGGTCGAAGAGGGTTGAGGTGAGGGGACGCCGACGAGCAAAACCGCGGATCAGGCAACCGCGAGCTCCGCGGGCGAGGGCAGCTTGCGCGGCGGGACGTTGCGCACAGCCTCGGCGATCGCGTGTATGTGCGCAGGTGTCGTGCCGCAGCAGCCGCCGACGATGTTGACGAAACCGCTGCGCGCGAACTCGCCGATCATCCGCGAGGTCTGCTCGGGGGTCTCGTCGTAGCCGGTTTCCGACATCGGATTCGGCAAGCCGGCGTTCGGATAGCACGAGACGAACGCATCGGCGACGCGCGACAGCGCCTCGATGTAGGGACGCATCAGCGCTGCGCCGAGCGCGCAGTTCAAGCCGACGGCCAGCGGCTCGACGTGCCGCACCGAATTCCAGAACGCTTCCGGCGTCTGGCCCGAGAGCGTTCGTCCGGATGCGTCGGTGATCGTGCCGGACACGATAATCGGCAGGCGCGCGCCGCGACGCTCGAACACGTCTTCGATCGCGAAGAGCGCGGCCTTCGCATTGAGCGTATCGAACACGGTCTCGAGGAGCAGGATATCGACGCCGCCATCGATGAGGCCCTCGGCCGCCTCCGAATAGGCCTGCACGAGATCGTCGAAGCGGATGTTGCGCGCGCCGGGATCGTTCACGTCCGGCGAGATCGACGCGGTGCGATTGGTAGGGCCGAGCGCGCCCGCGACGAAGCGCGGACGACCCGGCGTACGTATCGACCAGCGATCGGCGGTTTCGCGCGCGATGCGCCCCGCGGCGTCGTTGATCTCGCGCGCCCGCGCTTCCATCCGATAGTCGGCTTGCGCGATCCGCGTCGCGCTGAAGGTGTTCGTCTCGACGATGTCTGCGCCCGCCTCGAAGTACGCGTCATGGATCGAGCGCACGGTGTCGGGCCGGGTCAGCGACAGGAGATCGTTGTCGCCGGCGAGCTCGTGTGGATGATCAGTAAAGCAGCCGCGAAAATCGCGCTCCGAGAGTCGGCACTGCTGAATCATCGTGCCCATCGCGCCATCGAGGACCAGGATGCGCTTTTCGAGCAGGCGTCGAAGTTCCAATGTACGGTCGGGCTGCATCACGAAGTCGAACGTATTCGAGCAATCATCGAAGTTTAGCAGCCCGATGCAGCGCGGGACGCTGCCGCGACGCGCGCGAACGATGTTCAGCGCGACAGCGCGAGCGACATGTACGCGACGCCGGGCAGCGGATTGTCGTAGTACGCCGCGCACTCGCGAAAGCCGAGCGATGCATAGAGCGCGCGTGCCCTGCCCATCGTCGCGAGTGTGTCGAGCTTCACCTCGTCGTAGCCGATCATGCGGGCGCGCGCGATCACCGCGTCGGCGAGCGCACGGCCGATGCCTTCGCCGTGCAACGCCGGATCGACATAAAGGCGTTTGATCTCGCCTGTCCTGCTCGCGAGCGGTCGCAGCGCGACGCAGCCGACCGCTTTGTCGCTTGTGTGATCCGTCCACGCGAGCAGCAGGCATCCCGCCGGCGGCGCGTAATCGCCGGGCAGCGTCGCGAGCTCGTGCGCGAAGTTCTGGAAGCAAAGATCGACGTCGAGCGACGCGGCATAAGCCTCGAACAGGCGCCTGGCCGCGGCGATGTCGGCGGCGCCGCGCGCGTCGTCGATCACGACGTCGGCACGCAAGGACCGACCTTCACGTCCGTGCCGGCATACTGCGCCGAAAGCTCCTTCAACCGCGCGACGACCGGCTGCGGCGGATCGCGCACGACCAGCATCGCCTGCGCGGCGCCGCTCTGCGTGCGAGGCTCGACCTGCGTTCCGAGCACGCCGCGCGCGGCGAGCGTTTCCGCGCGCGCGTTCGCCGCGGCTTGCGTGCGAAAGACGCCGAGCGAGACGGTGAACTGTCCGCGCGGATAGTCGACGACCGACAGATCGCTTATCGCCTGCGCGCGCAACTCGGCTGCGCGCCGATCGGCGGCGGCGCGATTCTGCATCCCGCCGAGATTCACCCAGTATTGCGCGTCCGTGGCCACCGTGCGCTGCGAAAGCGTTCGGCCGAGCGCGAGCGGCGCGAGGTCACCCTCGGCGTGTGCTCGATCGGCGTCGGCGAACGGCCCCCATTCCGCGCACACATCGGGTAATGCCGCAGCCTTCGTCGGCGAGAGCGCAGCGACGTCGCTCGGCGTCAACAGCTTGATTCGCTCGGGCGCGACCTGCTGCGAAAGGCGCGAGGTCTCGCTTTGCGCGGCGCTATCGAGGCGCGCGTAGACGAACAGAACGACGTTGACGAGAACGAGGACGACGACCGCGATCCGCATCACGCGTTGTTGCTGGCCGCCTTGACATGCGCCCGCGGCAACAGCGCAAGCACAAGCACGCCTTCGAGCACGAGGTTGTCGACGACCTCGACCGGCGGCGCGAGCCGCGGCGCGATGTCCTGCGTGCCGCCGCCTGCGAGATAGCAGGTCACCGCGTCAGTCTTTCCGCCGAGACGAGCACGCATCTCCGCAACCGCGCCGCAGATGGCCTGCACGGCGCCCGAGTAGATCGCATCGGGCGTCGACGTCGGAAAATCCTTGAAATGGCCTGGCGCCGTGCGAAGCGCCGCGATGTTTTCGGCGAGTGCCCGAAGCATCAGTGGCACGCCGGGAAGGATCAGGCCACCCACGAACTCGCCGTTCGCGGCGAGCGCATCGATGGTCACGGCGGTTCCGACATTGACGACGACGCAGGGCGGAGGCGACGACTCGTCCGCAGCCACGGCGCGGCGTCGAGCGGCAACGAGCGACGCCCAGCGATCTGCGCCAAGGTGGGATGGCGACTCGTAGCGATTGACGACGCCGCCCGCCTGCGCGCTCGCGGAAAGCCATTCGATTGGCATTCGCCAGCGCGCCAGTTGGCCTTCGACGCGAACGCGGGCGGCTTCGCCGGCGACGTTGACGCCGACCGCGCGCGCCGGTCGTTCGAGGTTCTGCCAGTCGCGGACGGCCAGCGAGCCGATGTCCTGATTGGGCACGGCGCCGCGTGCGGTCCAGCCGCGCGGACCACGCAGCGCCCATTTCAGTCGGCTATTGCCGACGTCGATGACGAGAATCTGACTCATCGCGGTGTCGGCCGGGCGGCGTGCGCGGCGAGCGCGAAGTCGTCAGGCGCGCCGGAGCGAGATCTCTCCGGCGAGGAAGCGCGAGCGGCGCGGGCCATCGGCCAGCACCAGAGCACCCGTGCTGTCGACGCCTGCGACCGTTCCCTTGACGCTCTCGCCGTCGGGCAGAAGCAGCTTGACCGGCTTGCCCTGATAGGCGTGGCGGCGCTGCCATTCCGCCGCGAACGGGATGAATCCCTGCGCCGCGTATTGGCTGAGGCTTGCCGCCAGTTCTGTCGCCACGCGCGCGAGCAAACGATTGCGGTCGATCGGCGGTGCGCCGCGGCCGGCAACGGCCGCCAGGTCGCTGACGGGCTGCGCGATATCGCGCTTGATCGCCTGCGGCAAGCGGACGTTGAGACCGAGGCCGACGACGACGGTCGACGGACCGAGCGCATCGCCGTTGAGCTCGATCAGGATGCCGCCGACCTTGAGGTGGCGGTGCACGAGATCGTTCGGCCATTTGAGCTCGACGCCCGAAAGCCCTTCGGCTTCGAGCGCGCGTACGACGGCGACCCCTACGGCGAGCGACAGCCCGGCGACGAAGCCCGCGCCCTGCTCGAAGCGCCAGCCGAGCGAGAACGTAAGGCTGCCACCCGCGACGGCGGTCCACACGCGACCACGGCGTCCCCGGCCGGCCGTCTGCCATTCGGCCGCCAGCAATGCGCCGTGGATGTCGCGGCGCGCCGCGCGGCGCAAAAGCTCGGTGGACGTCGAGTCGACCTGGTCGGTCACTTCGACCGAGATGGCCGGATGCAGGGGGATCGCCATGCCGGCCCCCGGCACGATGAGGTCGTCGTCGTTGGCCGCTGGCAGAAGTGGCGCCTTGGCATCGGGCGGCGCCACTTCGACGCCGAACGATTCCAGTGCCGAGCGGATCTCCTTGACGTCTAGGAAGTCGGGCGTCGCGAGGAGCCGGTAGCCACGCCCGCGCACGCGCTCGAGCGCGAGACCGGCCGTTTCCGCCTGCTTGAGGAGTTGCGAAACCCGGGCGCGCGTCAGCCCCACCGTCGCGGCAAGATCTTCGCCCGAGTGGAAGGCGCCGTCCGAAAGCTGGCGCAGAAGCGAGAAGCCAAGAGGAGTAAGCACTAACCTACGCGCCTGTTTGAAGCTAGAAATTCTAACAGACTCGACGTGCAATTGCACGATTTTTGTCTGCGGCACAACGATCGTCGATTGGCATGTGCGGCCGCAGCAATGCCTTTCAAGTCGGCACGTCCGGTGCGCCGATTACGCTCGCCTGTCGGATGGATTCGGCGCGACGCCGGAAGTTGCTTCGGTTGGAGTTGAAGGGTCCGAAAATTTCGCGCGCGAGCAACGAGGTCGCGGGATTTCGGGAAACGAACGACTACGACGAAGCGATCTCGCGAACGAGCATTTCGTGCAGCGCGCGATCGCCGCAGGCCAGCACGTCGCCGCCGCGATCGCAGCGACCGCCTTCCCAGTTCGACACGATGCCGCCCGCGTTTTCGATCAAGGGAATCAACGCCTGAATGTCGTATGCAGCGAGCCCGGTCTCGATGACGACGTCGACGAGTCCCATCGCGAGTTGCGTGTAGCAATAACAATCGCCGCCGAAGCGAACAAGACGTGCACGATCCGCCGCTTCCGCGTACGCCGCGCGTTGCCGCGGCGATTTGAAGTGTCGCGGATCGGTCGTGACGACGACCGCATCGTCGATTCCCCGACACGGGCGGACGCGAAGCTCGCGGCGCTCTTCGCCGCGCAGCCATTCGGCGCGGCCGTTCACCGCGACGAACGTTTCGCCGACGTAAGGCTGGTGCGCGACGCCGACGATAGGCCGATCGTGCTCCGAGAGGGCGATCAGCGTTGCCCAATGCAGGTGCCCGACGATGAAGCTTCGCGTGCCATCGATCGGGTCGATCACCCATGTGAATGGCGACGCGCCGGCGATGCGCCCGTGCTCCTCGCCTTCGATCCCGTGGTCGGCATGTCGCGCGCGGATCGTTTCGCGAATGGCGGTCTCCGCGGCACGATCCGCTTCCGTCACCGGGTCGTAGCCGCGCTCGCCGCCTTTGTCGATCACGTCGATCGACGCGCGAAAGTGCGGCAGGATCGCGGCGCCCGCGGCGCGCGCCGCTTCGCACGCGAGCGCGGCGAAGCCTTCGTTGCGGGCGTGCAGGCCGCCGTTCATGGCACGGTCAGCGCCTCGATCGGTGCAACGCGCGCACGCCGGCGCTCGTGCAATGCCATCCACAGGCCGCTGCCCGCGATCACCGCCATGCCGAGGATCCGATAGTGATTCGGAAAGTCGCGATAGACGAGCCAGCCGCCGAGCATGGCGAAGACGAGTTGCGTGTACGAGAACGGCGTGAGCGCCGACGCCGGTGCGCGTCGAAACGCGTGGATCAGCAGGAAATGTCCCGCGGTGCCGAACAAGCCGCCGCAGACGATCAGCAGCACGTGCGTCCAGGGCATTGCATGCGGCCAAGCGAAGGTGGGCGCCAAGGCGGACATCAGAATCGTGCCGATCAGCGCGGGATAGAACAACAGGACGCGCGGATCCTCGCCGGCCAGCATCCGCGTGCCGATTTGATAGCACGCGGAAAAGAGCGCGGCGGCGAGCGCGAAGAACGCGCCGCCATGGAAGACATCGGTGCCCGGTTGAACGATCAGCAACATGCCGGCAACGCCTGCGGCGACGAACGCAATGCGCGCCGGTGTCATCCGTTCGCGAAGGAGGAGCGTGCCCATCAGCACGACGAGGATCGGCGTCGTGTAGCTGATCGCCGTAGCTTCGGCGAGCGGCAGCGCGCGAAGCGCGAGCACGAAGAAGAGCGAGGACGCGAGCAGCAGCGCGCCGCGCGCTATCTGGAAGCGTGGGCGAGCGGTGCGAACCAGGTCGAGCCGCATCGCCGGACCGAGCCATGCGAGCATCGCGACGAACTGCACGAAGTATCGTGCCCAGACGAGCACCGGCACCGGGTAGTGCTGCGTCATGAACTTGGTGATCGTGTCGAGGACGGTGAAGCAGAGCACCGCCGAGACGATCAGCACAACGGCCCCTGCGGGGACGTGCGCGTGGCGAGGGCGCGCGACGCGGGCAACGGCGCCATCGCCATGCAGCAACGTGTGCCGAAGGCGCGGCGCGATCTTTTCTGCCTGGCGCATCGACGCGATTATCGCCGAAGTGACGCGAGAATCCGATCCGGCATAATCGCCGTTTCGTCGTGGATCGTTGGCGAAACGTCGAGAGAGGCCGTCATGTCCGTCTTTCGCTTGAATCGCTCGCTGTGCGTCGCGAGCGTTGTCGCGCTGTCGTGCATCGCATCGCTCGCGACGCGTGACGCCGCTGGGGAAGGTGCCGCGAAGCCGAACCGCGTCGTGATGCAGGTAAGCGATGCGGATCCGGCGAAATGGAATCTTGCGCTCAACAACGCGCACAACCTGCAGTCCGACCTCGGCGCGGCGAACGTCGAAATCGAGATCGTCGCCTACGGGCCGGGAATCGGCATGCTGAAGGCGGAATCGGTCGTCGGCAATCGGATTGCCGACGCGCTCGGCAAAGGCGTCAAGGTCGAAGCGTGCGAGAACACCATGCGCGGCCAGAAGCTGCAGAAGAGCGACATGCTCGACCGCATCGGTTACGTGCCGGCGGGCGTCGTGGAAATCATGCAGAAGCAGCAGCAGGGGTGGGCGTACCTGCGGCCGTGAGGAACTGCCAGAACGGGTGGCCGTACTGCGAAAGTGTTGGAGCGGGTGAAGGGAATCGAACCCTCGTATGCAGCTTGGGAAGCTGCCGTTCTGCCATTGAACTACACCCGCGTCGTGCCCGCACGGTTCCCTTCACCGCCCGGTCTGCGCGTGACGCATCACGGATCAGCCGCCGGGCGATTGTAGCGCCGCCCGTCGGCGGACGACATGTTTCGGAATGTGTCGACTGGGCGCCCGGCGGCCGCTCGCCCTAAAATAGACGGTTTTCAGCGCGACGCTCGGACATCGTGGGGAATCAACCGCGAACGGGCAGGGTCCTAATGTCCCGCGCGTCGTCGTATTGAGCGCCTTGTCCAGCACCCGCCGCACCTTCATCGTCATCGCGTGCGCGCTTGCGATCGCCCTCGCAGCGTTCGTCGCGTCGCGCTACGCACCCGGTTCGCACGCCGCACCGGCGCGTACGCCGTCCGCTGTGCCGGTCAGCGTCGCGACGGTCGCGCACAAGGACGTTCCCGTGCGAATCCGCGCGATAGGCAACGTCGAGCCGCTTACGACAGTCGCGATCAAGGCGCGCGTCGACGGCCAGATCGACGCCGTGCGCTTCAAGGAGGGCGACGAAGTGCGCGCCGGCGCGATTCTGTTCGAGCTCGACCGGCGCCCGTTCGAGGCCCAGTTCGCGCAGGCTCAGGCGAACCTCCTCCGGGACAAAGCGCTCCTCGCTCACGCGGTCGAGCAGGAAAAGCGCAATCGGGACCTGCTCGCCCAGAAGTTCATCTCACCGGATGCCTATGAGCAGGTGAAGACGAACGTGGATACCGCCGCGGCGACGGTGAAAGCGGACGACGCCGCGATACGCAGCGTTCAGCTCTCGCTCGATTACTGCACGATCCGCTCGCCACTCACCGGGTATGCCGGCCGGGTCATGATCCAGCAAGGCAATCTCGTCAAGGCGAACGACACGAACGCGCTCGTCGTGATCAACCAGGTCGTGCCGATCAACGTGTCGTTCTCCGTTCCGGAATCCGAACTCGCCGACGTGCGGCACTACCAGGCCGACGGCGAGCTGCAGGTTGCGGTGCAGCTTCCCAACGGGAAGCCGGTCTCGGGGAGGCTCTCGTTCATCGACAATACGACCGACATCACGACCGGGACGATCAAGCTCAAGGCCGAGTTCGCCAACAGCGACAAGGTGCTGTGGCCGGGCCAGTTCGTCAATGTCGTGCTGACGCTCACGACCCAGAAGAACGCGATCGTCACCCCCGCGACCGCCGTGCAGAACGGCCCGAATGGACAGTACGTCTTCATCGTGGGAGCGAACAACACGGTCGCCCTTCGCGACGTGAAGGTCGCGCGCACCGAAGGCGACGAAACCGTCATCGCGTCGGGTCTCGCGCCCGGCGAATCCGTGGTCACCGCCGGGCAGCTGCGTCTGGCCCCCGGGACACGAATCACGGTCGGCAATCCGAACAGCGCGTGAACGAACGACGACGGCCCCGCACACGTCGCGCGTGCTGCGCATGAATATCTCCGAGCAATTCGTACGCCGGCCGGTCATGACGCTCCTCGTCATGCTGGCGATCGTCATTTTCGGCATCGTCGGGTACCGGCTGCTGCCGGTCAATGCGCTTCCGAACGTCGACTTCCCGACGATCCAGGTCTCGGCGCAGCTTCCCGGCGCGAGTCCCGACACCATGGCGTCGGCGGTCGCGACGCCACTCGAGAAGCAGTTCTCGACCATCGCCGGCATCGACTCGATGACGTCGACGTCCACCAGCGGAAGCACGTCGATCACGCTGCAGTTCTCGCTCGACCGCAACATCGACGCAGCCGCGCAGGACGTGCAGTCGGCAATCGCGGCCGCGGCGCGCCAGCTTCCCTCGTCGCTGCCGACGCCGCCGACGCTGCGGAAGGTGAACCCGGCCGACTTCTCGATCCTACTGATGGCGCTCACGTCGGAGACGCAGCCGCTGTCGGTCGTCGACGAATACGCCGAGAACAACCTCGCGACGCGCATTTCGACGATCAACGGCGTCGCGCAGGTTCAGGTGTTCGGCTCGCAGCAATACGCGGTGCGCGCACAGCTCGATCCGAGCGCCCTCGCGAGCCGCGGCATCGCGCTCACCGACGTCGAGCAGGCGATCGAAAACGCCAACGTGAACCTGCCGACCGGCACGCTGAACGGGCGCGAGCGCGCGACGTCGGTGATGGCGACCGGGCAGCTCACCGATGCGGCCGCGTACGCCCCGCTGATCGTCGCCTATCGCAACGGCGCCCCGGTCCGCCTCGACCAGATCGGCCGCGTGATCGACAGCGTACAGAACGACAAGATCGCCGCCTGGTACAACGGCACGCGCGGCGTCGTTCTCGCCGTGCAGCGCCAGCCCGGCACGAACACGATCGAGGTCGTCGACGCGATCAAGGCGGTCATTCCCGCTTTCCAGGCGCAGCTTCCGCCGTCGATCAACCTGTCGATTCTCTACGACCGCTCGCAGTCGATTCGCGAATCGGTGCAGGACGTGCAATTCTCGCTGCTGCTCGCGCTGGGCCTGGTCGTCTTCGTCATCTTCGTATTCCTGCGCAGCCCGCGCGCCACGCTGATCCCGAGCCTCGCGCTGCCGTTGTCCATCGTAGGCACGTTCGCCGTAATGTACGCGTTCGGCTACAACATAGACAACCTGTCGCTGATGGCGCTGACGCTGTGCGTCGGATTCGTCGTCGACGACGCCATCGTGATGCTCGAGAACATCACGCGCCACATGGAGATGGGCAAGTCGCGGATGCAGGCGACCCTCGACGGCGCGAAGGAGATCGGCTTCACGATCGTGTCGATGACACTGTCGCTCGCCGCCGTGTTCATCCCGGTTCTGTTCATGGGCGGCATCCTGGGGCGCCTCTTGCACGAGTTCGCGGTGACGATCATCGTCGCCGTGCTCCTCTCGGGATTCGTATCGCTCACGCTGACGCCGCTCCTTTGCAGCCGCTGGCTCGTCCGCGAGAGCGAAGAAAAGCACGGCCGCATCTACCGATTCTCCGGCGCGATGTTCGACAAGCTGCTCGGTACATACCGGTGGGCGCTCACCAAGGTGCTCCATCATCGACCGCTGACGATGCTAGCGTTCGCCGTGCTGTTCGTCTCGACCGGCGTCCTCTTCTCGTACATGCCGAAAGGCTTCCTGCCGAGCGATGACGTCGGACAGCTCTTCCTCTTCACCGAAGCCGCGCAGGACATCTCGTTCGACGCCATGTCGAACCTGCAGCAGCAGGTCGCGGCGATCGTACGGCGCAATCCGCACGTCGACAGCGTCATGTCGTTCGTCGGCGGCGGCGGCTCGGCAACGTCGCTCAACAACGGGCGGATGTTCATCACGCTCAAGGACCGCAGCGAGCGCCCGCCGGCCGAGCAGGTCGTGCGAGAACTTCGGCCGACCCTCGCTCCGGTTCCGGGGATCAAGGCGTTCGTCCAGAACGTGCCGGTCATCCGTCTCGGGCAACTCACGAAGAGTCTGTACCAGTACACGCTGCAGGGACCGGACACCACGGAACTGTTCGAATGGGCGCCGAAGGTCGAGGACAAGCTCAAGTCGCTGCCCGGGCTGGTCGACGTCACCAGCGATCTGCAGATCACGCAGCCGCAGGTGACCGTGCAGATCGACCGCAATCGCGCGTCCGCGCTCGGCGTGTCCGCCCAATCGATCGAGAACACGCTCTACGACGCGTACGGATCGCGTCAGGTCTCGACGATTTACGCGCCGACGGACCAGTACTGGGTGATCATGGAACTCTTGCCGCAGTTCCAGATGAACCCGGCCGCGCTGTCGATGCTTTACGTACGCTCCGACAGCGGTGCGCTGGTCCCGCTCAATTCGGTGGCGACGCTCAAGCCGACGATCGGCCCGCTCGCGATCACGCATCTCGGTCAGCTTCCGTCGGTCACGATCTCGTTCGACCTCGCGCCCGGCGTCTCGCTGTCGCAGGCGATCGACGAGATCCAGAAGACTACGCGCGAGATGCGGCTGCCGCAGACCATCAACGGCCTGTTCCAGGGCAACGCGCAGGCGTTCAAATCCTCGCTCGCCGGGATGGGGGCGCTGCTCGCGCTCGCGATCTTCGTCATCTACCTCGTGCTCGGCATTCTCTACGAGAGCTTCATCCACCCGGTCACGATTCTCTCGGGGCTGCCGACCGCCGCGTTCGGTGCCTTGCTCACGCTCTGGATCTTCGGCATAGACCTCAACATGTACGCGTTCGTCGGCATGGTGATGCTCGTCGGCATCGTCAAGAAGAACGCGATCATGATGATCGACTTCGCGATCGACGCGCAGCGCAAGGAGGCCAAGGCGCCGCTCGACGCGATCTTCCAGGCGTGCATCACGCGCTTTCGGCCGATCATGATGACCACGATGGCCGCGCTGATGGGAAGCCTGCCGATCGCGCTCGCTTTCGGCGCCGGCGGCGCGCGTCGCCCGCTCGGTCTGGCCGTCGTGGGCGGCCTTCTCGTCTCGCAACTGCTCACGCTCTTCATCACGCCGGTCATCTACTACTACTTCGAGACGGCGCGTGAATGGGTCGCCGCGCGTCGTCCTCGCCACGCGCCGACCCCGGCGAGTGCGCCCGCCGACTAGGGTCTGTTAACAGGCCCTAGGTCGCGCGACCTCGATCCGCCGGCGCGGTGTCACCGGGCGCAGCCGCAGCCCGCTCCCGCCGCCGCGGACTGATCGAACAGATCGTTGAGCGCGAAGCCTACGCCGACGCCCGTCTGGCGGAAGTTGTAATCGATCAGGCTCTCGCCGTATCCGGTGAAGATCTGTACGTAGAAGCGAAACGGTCCCAAGACAGGGGCAGGCATCGACCATTCGAGCTTCGCCGCGCCCTTCCCCGTGCTCGGATTGAGTCGCCCCGTGAACGTGAGCGTTTGCTGATCCCGCGTCCATAACAGTGACAGGTCCCCGTAGCCCAGATAGTCGGTGATGTCCGGGTTGTCGTCCTTCGCCGCACTTTCGTGGATGCGAATCCAGGGACGGGCGAGGATCGCGAACTTGCCGCCTGCGCCGTCGTCATGCTCGACGCCGAATTGCGCGTAAAGGCGGTTCCAGCTTCGCGACAGCGGATCGGAGCGGCCGTTCGACTGATGCACGAGGCCCAGGTTGAGCAACTGCCATGTGAAGCCGCCTGGCAGCGGCATCCTTGGTTGCGCGACGAACATCAATTCCGGCTCGTAGTCGGTTTCGCGAAACGGCCGCGACTGCGCGCCGTTGAATGCCTGCCAGTTGCTTTGCTGCGTGTAGCCGACCCACGCACTGTAGAAGGCATCTTGCGTCCCCCAGAACCGCGCCTTGGCGCTCACCTGGAACTTGAGCTCGTCGCGCTCGACGTCGGGTGCGTTGTCGGGCGGGCCGTGCGTCGGCGACGTAGGCGACGGATTGGTGCGATCCGAGTGCCGAACGACGATGTAGTTCGGCTCGTGCAGGCGCACGAGAAATGGATAGTCTCCTGGCGGATCGTAGCGCCCCCATCGCTCGCCGATGATCGAGTGCG
>Ga0070731_10002528_pt1 | contig 17304 bp, 11 predicted proteins | sample Coa_R1_2_FD_66448 | JGI IMG/M metagenome (GOLD analysis project Ga0070731, IMG submission 66448) | Surface soil microbial communities from Centralia Pennsylvania, which are recovering from an underground coalmine fire - Coalmine... | ecosystem: Environmental > Terrestrial > Soil > Unclassified ...
CGAAGCGGAGCCTTCGTCGCGGACCAGCTCTTCGCCACGCTCGACACCACGACGCGCCGCGTGTGGCTCGGCGACAACGCGATGATCGCGTTATCCGACACGGTGGGATTCATTCGCGACCTGCCGCACTCGCTCGTCGAATCGTTCAAGGCGACGCTCGAAGAGGCGGTGCAGGCCGATCTCCTGCTGCACGTTGTCGACAGCGCCAACCCCCGTTACCGCGAGCAGATCGATGCGGTGAACACGGTGCTCGAAGAGATCGGAGCCGCCGATGTGCCGCAGCTCCTCGTGTACAACCAGATCGACCGGGTGCCCGGAATGCAGCCTGAGATTGTCCGCGATACCCATGGTAAGATATTGAATATCAAGGTGAGTGCGTATACCGGGGCCGGGATCGAGTCGCTTCGCGAAGCGCTCGCCGGGGCCGCGCGAGACGCCTCGCGCCCGATACCCACTGCCGCTTGAAACACGGACCGAAGCACCGACTTCACTAGAGTCGTCCCTCGCCCGAAAAAATCCAAGATGCCTCCGAACGATCCCCAATGGGGGAAGAAGAACAACGAAGGTCCGCCCGATCTCGATGAGATGTTGAGGAAGGCCCAGCAGAAGATCGCGAGCTTCCTCGGCTTCCGCGGACGCGGGCCGGATTCTCCCCGTCCTTCCACGGACCCCAGCTCCGGCGCGATCGGCGGCGGTGTCATGTTCGTCGTGCTTCTCGTCGTGGCCGTGTGGCTCGCGAGCGGTTTCTACATCGTGGACGAAGGCACGCGCGGCGTGGTGCTGCGCCTGGGCAAGTACATCGAGACGACGCAGCCGGGATTGCGCTGGCACATCCCGTTCCCGGTCGAGAGCGTCGTGAACGTGAACGTGGCCCAGGTCCGCACGGTCGAGGTCGGATACTCGGGCAACGCGCGCAACAAGCAGCCGCAGGAAGCGCTCATGCTCACCGACGACGAGAACATCGTCGACGTGCAATTCGCCGTCCAGTACACGCTGAAGAGCCCCGAGGACTGGCTCTTCAACAACAAGAACCCCGACGACAACGTGAAGCAGGCGGCCGAGACCGCGATCCGCGAGGTCGTGGGCAAGAGCAAGATGGATTTCGTGCTGAACCAGGGACGCAGCGAGATCGCGGCCAGCGTGAAGCTCCTGATGCAGCACATCCTCGACCGCTACAAGACCGGCATCAACGTGACGACCGTGAACCTGCTGGGCGCATCGGCGCCGGAGCAGGTGCAGCCCGCGTTCGAGGACGTGGTGCGCGCCGGCCAGGATCGGGAGCGCTTCAAGAACGAGGGGCAGGCATACGCGAACGACGTGGTCCCGAAGGCGCGCGGCGTCGCGGCGCGGCTCATCGAGGAGGCCAACGGCTATCGCGCGAGCGTGGTGAGCACCGCCCAGGGCGATGCCTCGCGCTTCCGCCAGGTCCTCGCTGAGTACGAGAAGGCGCCCGCGGTCACTCGCGAGCGCATGTACCTCGACACGATGCAACAGATCTACTCTTCGACGACCAAGATCTACGTGGACCAGAAGGGCGGCCAGAACCTCCTGTACCTGCCCATCGACAAGATCATGGCGCTCACCGCGCAGCAGTCTCCGCCGATCACGGTGGAAGCGCCGCGCGCTAGCATACCGATGGACGTTCCCCAGGTGCCACCGTCGCCGGATTCGTTGCAGTCGCGCCGCGACGCGCTGCGCTCGCGTGACCGGGAGGCCGGGCGATGAAGCGGACCACGGCATTCATCCTGATCGGCGCGGTGATCGCGGCGCTGCTGCTGTCGATGAGCGTGTACACGGTCGACCAGCGCAAATCCGCGGTCAAGTTCCAGCTGGGCGAGGTGATCGAGGTGCAGAACCAGCCGGGGCTGCATTTCATCGCGCCGTTCTACCAGAACGTCCGCCTCTACGACATGCGCATCCAGACTCTCGAGGCGCGCGACCCGGAGCGTTTCCTCACGAGCGAGAACCGCAACGTGCTCGTGGATTCGTTCGTGAAGTGGCGGGTTGTGGACGTGCGCCTGTACTACGTGTCGGTGCATGGCGATCCGCTGCAGGCCGAATCGCGCCTCGCGCAGACCGTGAACGACGCGCTGCGCGCGGAGTTCGCCAAGCGCACCGTGCACGACGTCGTGTCGGGCGAGCGCGACAAGATCATGAGCGTCGTGGCCGAGAAGGTCGACCAGGACGTCCGCCGCATCGGCGTGTCGGTCGTCGACGTGAGGCTGAAGCGCGTGGACTTCGTGCCGGAGATCTCCTCGGACGTCTTCCGCCGCATGGAGTCGGAGCGCAAGCGCGCCGCCAACGAGCTTCGCGCCACCGGCCAGGCCGAGGGCGAGAAGATCAAGGCCGATGCGGATCGCCAGCGCCAGGTGATCGTGGCCGAGGCCTACGCGACGGCGCAGAAGACCAAGGGCGAGGGCGATGCCACGGCCTCGCGCATCTACGCCGAGGCGTTCCAGAAGAATCCGGAATTCTTCAGCTTCTACCGGAGCATGGAGGCGTACCGCAACAGCCTGCGCAGCAAGGGCGACGTGATGATCGTCGATCCCTCGTCGGACTTCTTCAAGTACCTCAAGGCTCCTGGGCGCGGCGGCAAAGCCGGCTCGCCGTGACGGACCTGGTCTTCGCCGCCATCGCCATCATGCTCGTGATCGAAGGAACGCTCCCGTTCGTCGCCCCGAAACTCTGGCGCGACACGTTCGTGAAGCTCACGCAGATGACGGACGGGCAGATCCGCTTCGCCGGGCTGGCGTCGATGCTCGTTGGTTTGGTCCTGCTCTATATCGCGACCTGATTGGGCCCCGGCCCGCGCCGGGGTGACACCGTGAGACGCTGGCTCCTTCCCGAACACATCGAAGATGTCCTGCCCGCCGAGGCGCGCGCGATCGAGCGCCTGCGCCGCGCGATACTCGACCTCTTCGATTCGCACGGCTACGAGCTCGTGGCGCCACCGCTGCTCGAGTACCTCGAGTCGTTGCTCTCGGGCACGGGTCGCGACCTCGACCTCGCCACGTTCAAGCTCGTCGACCAGCTCTCGGGCCGCATGCTCGGCGTGCGAGCCGACCACACGCCGCAGGTCGCGCGAATCGACGCGCACCTGCTCAATCGCAAGGGCGTCGCGCGCCTGTGCTATTGCGGCAGCGTGCTGCACACCGTGCCCGCGGGCATGACGAAGATGCGCGAGCCGATCCAGATCGGCGCGGAGATGTACGGGCACGCGGGCCTCGAGGCCGACGTGGAGCTCGTGAACCTCATGATCGCGGCGCTGAAGGCCGCGGGCGTGGAGCGCATCCACATCGACCTGGGACACCCGGGAATCTATCGCGCCCTCACCGAGAAATCGGGCCTCGCCGCCGAGGATTCGGAGGCGCTCTTCCATGCCGTGCAGCAGAAGGACGCGCCGCGCGCGAAGGAGCTGGGCGGCGAGGTGGTCGCCGCGCTCACCTCGTTGAACGGTCCGAAGGGCACGATCGCGAGGGCGCGCCAGCGGCTCACCAGCCTTCCGGCGGTGACGCTCGCGTTGAACGCGCTCGAGCGCCTCGCCTCGCAGTGCGAAGCGCCCGGCGTGGAGATCTCGGTGGATCTCGCGGAGCTGGGCGGATTCAACTACGAAAGCGGCCTCGTGTTCGCGGCGTTCACGCCGGGCAGTCCCGATGCGATCGCGCGCGGAGGCCGCTACGACGAGGTGGGCGCGAGCTTCGGCCGCGCGCGGCCCGCGACGGGATTCACGATGGACTTGCGGCAACTCGCCGCGCTGGCCCCGCGGGTGGAAGCCGAGGAGAAGATCCTCGCGCCGGCGGGCGATGACGCATCGCTGCGGGACGCCATCGCGCAGCTGCGCGCGGCGGGCAACGTGGTGGTGGTCGAGATGCCCGGCACCGAAGCGCACCGCGAGGAGCTGGGCTGCGCGAGGAAGCTCGAGAAGAAGGACGGAAAATGGCGCGTAACGTAGTCGTCATCGGCTTGCAGTGGGGCGACGAGGGCAAGGGCAAGATCGTCGATTGGCTGACCGACCATGTGGGCGGCGTCGTGCGCTTCCAGGGCGGCCACAATGCCGGCCACACGCTGGTCATCAAGGGGCACAAGACGATCCTGCGGCTCATCCCCTCGGGCATCCTGCATCCGCACGTGAAGTGCTTCATCGGCAACGGCGTGGTCGTGTCGCCGGAGGCGTTGATGACGGAGATCGGCGAGCTCGAGAAGGCCGGCATCGACGTCACGAAGCAGCTTCGCATCTCCGAGGCCTGCCCGCTCATCCTTCCATACCACGTCGCGATCGACCAGGCGCGGGAACGGGCCAAGGGCGAAGCGAAGATCGGCACGACGGGCCGCGGCATCGGGCCGGCGTACGAAGACAAGGTCGCGCGCCGCGCCATCCGCGTGCAGGACCTCTACACGCGCGAGCGCTTCGCCGCGAAGCTGGGCGAGGTGCTGGACTACCACAACTTCGTGCTGCGCAATTACTTCCACGCCGACGTCGTCGATTTCCAGAAGACGCTCGACGACACGCTGGCGCTCGCGGGCAAGCTGAAGCCGATGGTCGCCGACGTCTCGGCCGAGGTGAATGCGCTCATCCGGGAAGGCAAGAACATCCTCTTCGAAGGCGCGCAGGCCGCGCTGCTGGATGTCGACCACGGCACGTATCCCTACGTCACCTCATCCAACACGGTGGCGGGGCAGGCCGCCGCGGGGGCCGGCGTCGGTCCCCAGCAGTTGCACTACGTGCTCGGCGTGGCCAAGGCCTACGCGACGCGCGTGGGTTCCGGCCCGTTCCCGACGGAGCTCGACGACGAGATCGGCGAGCACCTGCGCGTGAAGGGCAACGAATACGGGTCCGTCACGGGACGCCCGCGGCGTTGCGGATGGTTCGACGCATCGGCGCTGAAGCGCGCCGTGCAACTGAACGGCGTGAGCGGCATCTGCATCACGAAGCTCGATGTGCTCGACGGGCTGGATACCGTGCGCGTGGCGGTGGGCTACAAGGTCGGCAACGAGCGCCGCGACATCCTTCCGGTGGGCGCCGAGGCGCTCGCGATCTGCGAGCCCGTCTACGAGGAGCACCCGGGCTGGAAGGAAAGCACGGTCGGCGTGAAGGCGTTCGACGAGCTTCCCGCCAACGCGCAGTCGTACCTGAAGCGGCTCGAATCGCTCGTGGGAGCGCCCGTCGCGATCATTTCCACCGGTCCCGACCGGGAGGAGACGATCGTGCAGAAGCATCCGTTCGACTGACTATTTACCCGTGGTTTCCGGCGCCGTCTTCAGCTCCCGGTCGAGCTTGTAGAGCGGCGCCGTGCGCTCGCCGAACATGCCGCCCGGGTCGAAGGCGCGCGTGGCGATGAGGGCGCCTATGACCGCGAGCGCCACGATCGCGACGAACAGCGCGCGCTGCGTGCGCCTGCGCTCGGAGCGCGCCGAACGCGACCGTTTCGAAGCCTCCGCCATGCGCCGCGCCGCGTCTTCCAGGCGCAGGCGCTCTTCCGTCGCGAGCGCCGCTTCGCGCTCGGCCTGCGCCCGGCCCTGGGCTTCGTGCGCGGCCTTGCGCTCCGATTCCTCGCGCTGCTTCACAAGCTCCGTCACGCGCTCCTCGGCGTCGGCTCGCTGGCGCGCGGCTTCGAGCGCGCTCTCGTCGGCTTCAGCGCGCGCTCTCGCCGCGGCGAGGCGCTCGGCTTCGGCGGCCTCGGAGCGCCGGGCGCGCTCCTCCGCTTCCCGCTCGGCTTCCGCCCGCTCTTTCGCAAGGACGCCGGCGCGCTCCTCCGCCTCGACGCGCAGGCGCGCAGTCTCCAGCGCAAGCTGCTCCGCTTCGGCGCGCTCCCGCGCCGCCGAGGTGAGCCGTTCCTGGGCCTCGACTTCCGCCTGGATGCGCGAAACCTCGATCTCTTCGACGTCGACCGCTTCCGCATCACCCGCGGGCGACGCCATGCGCAGGGCCGCGCGCCCATCCGCGGCACGCCGAAGCGCTTCGGACAGGAGAGCGGAGGGCGCGGAATCCTGCTTCGCGCGCGAGCGCGCGGCGCCCTTCAATTTGTCGAATAGCTTGCTCACGTGCCGCTATTTTAATCGCGGTTGCGTATTCAGGCGATAGTCGAGACGCAGCGTCGTTCCCTCGACCGAGGGCCGCGCGGGCGCGGGGTCCGGCTGGCGGACGATCGCGATGAATGCCGCGGCGAGGACAGCGGCGCCGATCGCGACGCGCAGTCCCATGGGAATCGGGCGGGGACTTTGCGCCGCCGGAACCGGCGCGCGCCGCGCTTCGCCCACGTGCGCATCCCGAGCGAGCTCCGAAGCTTCGGCCTCGGCGCGATTCCGCTCCGCGACCTTCGCCGCGAGGGCCTGCTCCGCGGCCTTGCGCGCGCGCGCGCCCTCGATGGCCCTCTCGTGGGCGGCGGCGCGTTCGCGGGCGGCGTTCGTGAGTTCCTCTTCGGCCGCGATGCGCGCCTGCATCGCCTGCGAGGCGTTCGCCTCGGCGAGCTGCGCCTTTTCGGCGCGAGCCTGCGCCTCTTTCTCCGTCTTCACGCGCGCGCGCAATTGCGCGGCGGCCTGGCTCTCGGCGCGCTCGCGCTCGGAGTGCGAGCGCCGGGCGGCCTCGGCCTGATCGGCTGCGGTGCGCGCGGCAGCGAGCGTCGTCGCTTCCAGGGCGGCGCGTTCCTGCGCGAGCGCGAGCGTTCGCGCTTCGGACTCGGCGCGTTCCCGCTCGGCCTGCTCGCGCGCTGCCGCGTGTGCGGCGGCCGCGGCCTGCGCCTCGAGCTTCTTGCGTGCCGATTCCTCTTCGGCGCGCTGGGTCCGCGTGCGCTGCTCCGCCTGAGTCGCCGCGGACTTCTCGGATTCGGCGCGATCGGATTCGGCCTTGGCCGCGCGGCCCTCCGCATTCGCGCGCTCCGTGGCCGCTTCGCGCAGGGCCGTTTCGGCAGCTTCCCGTTCCCGCGATTTGATCGCGGCGGCTTGCGCGGATGTGGCGCGCCGCTCCGCGGATTCGCGGGCCCTTGCCTCGTCCGCCTCGCGTTGGCGCGCTTCGGTGGTTGCGCGGACATCAGCCGCGGCGCGCTCCTCCGCTTCCTTCGCAGCGCGCGCGTCGGTTGCCTCACGCTCGCGCGCGAGCTCCGCGGCGCGGGTTTCGGCCGCGGCGCGTTCGATCTGCTTTTGCTTCGAGGCGCGCTCGCTGCCTTCGCGGGCCTTCGCGGCCTCCAATGCCTTCGACTCGGCGAGCGCCCGTTGGCTCGCCGCGGCGAGGAGCTCCGCTTCGGCGAGCTCGTTGCGTTTCGCGGCGGCGTCGGCCGCGGCCTCGACGCGGGCGCGTTCGTCGTGGGCTTTCGCGGCGTCCTGCTCGGCGCGCGCGCGGGCTTCGGCCTCCGCGGCCGCGGACGATTCGACTTGCTCGCGCTCCCGGGCGAGCGCCAGCGCCCGAGCGTCGGCTTGCGCCCGCGCGAGCGCCTTCTCCTTCGCGACGCGCTCGGCGGCCTCGCGAGTTTTCGCGGATTCCAATGCCTTTGCGTCGGCCACGGCGCGAGCGCTTGCGGCGGCGAGGAGCCCGGCCTCGGCAGCTTCGGCTCTATGCGCGGCGGCATCCGCCGCCGCTTCAGCCTGCACGCGCTCTTCCCGTGCTTTCAGCGCGGCGCGTTCGGCGCGTTCGCGTGATTCGGCTTCCGCGGCGGCGGCCGCTTCCACTTTCTCACGCTCGCGGGCCATGGCGGCGGCGTGCGCGTCGGCCTTCGCGCGGTCGTCCGCTTTCGCGCCCGCGCTGCGCTCGCTCTCGGCCCGTTCGCGCGCGGACTGCGCCGCGCGTTCGTCGGCCTTGGCGCGCGCCTGTGCGGCGAGTTGGCGTTCATCCTCCGCGACTTCGAGGCGGCGGGCTTCGGCGGCAGCGGCAGCGTCGGCTTCGGCGCGGGCGCGCATCGCCGCTTCCTGGGCGCGTTCCTGGGCCGCGCGCTGCTCCGCTTCGCGAGCGGCCGCCTGGGAAATGCGCGCGAGATCCTCGGATTGCACCGCCGCTTCGCGCTCGGCCTTCACGCGATTTTCGGCGGAGATCCGCAGGGCGCGTTCCGATTCCTCGCGGACGCGCAGCTCTTCGATCGCCCCGGCCTCGGCGGCAGTGCGTTCACGCATGGCAGCCGCCATCTCGCCGTTGAGCCGCGCCTGTTTCTCCGATTGCTCGCGCGCGGCCGCTTCGGCAACGGTCCTTTCGCGAGCAACGGCCTCGAGCTTGCGCTCCGCCGCGAGGCGCGATTCCATCGCCTTTTGCTGCGCCGCTTCGGCGAGCGAGCGTTCGCGCACGGATTGCGCTGCTTCCCGTTCCGCGGTCGCGCGTTCGATTGCGAGTGCTTCCGCTTCCGCCTCGAGCTGCGCACGCTCCGCGGCGACACGTTGCGCCGCGGCGTTTTCCTCCGCGGCACTGCGAGCCTTCGCGGCCGCCGCCGATTCCGCTTGCGCGCGCTCACGCGCGATCGCCGTCGCTCGCTGCTCCGACTCGATGCGCGCGCGCTCCGCGGCGAGAGCCTTCTCCTCGGAGGCTTGCCGGCGCCTCGCCGCCTCCGACGCCTGGGTCTCGGATTCGATGCGGGCCTTCGCGGCGGCCGTGAGCGCGGCGTCGTTGGCTGCGCGAAGCGTCGCGGCCTCGGCGGCGCGGGATTCGGCGGCGAGCTGCGCTTTCGACGCTTCGATCGATTCGCGCTCCGTCTTCGCGCGCTCCTCGGCCGCGAGTGCCGCGGTGCGCTCGGCCTGCACGGCTTGCTGCGCAACCTTCTCGGCTTTGCGCGCCGCCTCGAGTCGCGCGAGGGCAACGGCCTGGAGCTCGCGTTCCGTGCGCGCGCGTTCCTCCTGCGTGGCGAGGATGGCGGCGGCCTTTTCCGCTGCCGCGCGGGCCTGGCGCTCGGCGGCCGCTTCGGCGTCGTGGCGCAGCCTCGAGACCGAGGCGAGATGCTCGGCATCCTTCAGCGACTGTTCGTGCGCGGCGCGCGCTTCGGCTTCCGCGGCGGCGCGCTTGCGAGCCGTTTCGGCAAGCTCCTGCTCGGCCCGGATGCGCAGCTGCACTTCCGCGGAGCGGCGCCGTTCGCTTTCCGCCTTCGCGGCCAGCGCCTCGCTCGCACGCTTCTCGGCGTTCGCGCGTTCTTCGGCGTGCCGGCGCGCTTCGCCTTCCATCGAGAGGAGCTGGTCCTCCTCGAGCTGGCGCGCCTGCGCGGCGGCGGCGTGCCCATGGGCTTCGGTCGCAGCGGCAGCGTCGGCTTGCGCGCGCGCGCGCGCGGCGAGCGCATGGCGCGCCTGGGCGCTCGCATGGCGTTCGGCCTCGGAGGCCGCGCGCTTCTCCGCCTCCGATCGAGCGAGAGAGTCCGAGGCGAGTTTCTCTTCGGCCGCCGCGTGGGATTCGGCCAGCGCGGCGAGGTCGCTCTCGGCCTTCTCGCGGCGCCTCGATTCCTCGAGCACCCGTGCTTCCGCCGCCGCGCGTTCCTGCGTGGCTTTCAGCAGTGCGGCTTCGGCGTCCTTGCGCTCTTCGATGGAACGGCTGGCCGCGGCCTCCGCATCGCGGCGCGCGACGAGCGCATCGCGGGCGCGGGTCTCGAGCAGCGCGTGTTGTGCCGCGGCTTCGGCAGATCGTTTCTCCGCATCGGCACGCGCCTGGGCGATCGCCGCGGCCTCGCGGTCGGCCTTCGCCCGTTCGGCGAGCGCGCGATCGGCCTGCGCGCTTTCGATCACGACGGCTTCGGCCTTCGCGAGGGCCTCGGCTTCCGTCTTGGCCCGCTTGCGCGCGGACGCTTCCGCTCGGCGCTCGGCTTCTTCCCGCACGCGGACCTGCGCGAGAACCCTTTCCTCGGCCTCGGCGCGCGTTCGCGCAGCCGCGTCGCGGACTCGCTCCTGTTCCTCGCGGCGCTTCGCCTTCTCGATCGCGGCGCGTTCGGCCGCCGCGCGTTGGGTCGCAGCCTGCGCGGCGTTCAGGTCCGCCTGGAGCAGCGCTTCGGATTGGGCGTGGAGGGCGCGTTCGGCTTCGGCGCGTTCCTGCGCGCGCTTCAGCGCACGGGATTCTTCCTCGGCGCGGCGCTGGGCCGCTTCGGCGAGTGTCGCCATCGAGAGCTCGCGCTCGCGGGCTTCCTCGGCCGCCTCGGTATCCCGTTCGATGGCCCCCGCGAACGCCTGGAGATCGCGCTCGGCCTCCTGGAGCTTTCCCTCGATCTCGGAGCGCCAGGACTTCTGGTCTTCGTCGACGGCGCTCGCGGCCGGGCGAGCTTCCTCACCCGGCTTGGATCTGGGAGAGGGTGCCTTGCGCGAGTTGCGCTCCAGCGCGGCCTTCTTGAGCTGGTCGTAGAGCTTGCTCAATGGCGATTGTCCCGCCCATGGAGGGCAAGACTCAATGTTATCCGAAGCGTGTAGACTTGCGCCCAGTAATGCGAGGACGCTCCCATACCCTGGATGCCTTGCGTGGCCTGGCCGCGCTGGCAGTCGTCATGTGGCACTGGCGACACTTCGGATATGACGGCACCGTCGCCGGCCATATCGACGTAGCCCAATTCCCCGCCTCGCATGCCCTGCGATTCTTCTACGAGCAGGGCGGAAAAGCCGTAAGCCTCTTCTTCGTGATTTCCGGTTTCGTTTTCTATTGGCTCTATGCCCGGCGGGTCGCTTCCGCGGGCATTGGTCCCCAGGAGTTCGCCCTGCTGCGCTTCTCGCGCCTGTATCCGCTGCACCTGGCCACGCTTCTCTTCGTCGCCGCGCTCCAGCCGCTTTACCTCTCGGCGACGGGTTCCTATTTCATCTATGCCTACAACGATGCGAAGCATTTCGTGCTGAATCTCTTCTTCGCATCCTTCTGGGGGGCGCAGGTCGACGAATCGTTCAACGGGCCGTCGTGGTCCATCTCCATCGAGGTCCTGCTGTACGCCATTTTCTTCGGGATGGTCCGGTTCGTCTCGCCCGGGTTCCGCGGAGCGTTGCTGGGGATCGCCGCGGGCATCGCTGCATTGGTCCTGTACCGCCCGCTCGGCCATGGCTTGTGCGGCTTCTTCGCGGGCGGATGCGCGCAGTTGGTTCACGAACGCCTCCAGCGTCGCTGGTCGAGCGCGGTGTGGGCGGCGACGATCGTCGCATGGTGTGTCACGGTGGGATTTTCGCTCGCTCCGGAAAAAGTGCCGGCCCCGCTGCAAGTTCCCTGGATGTACTTCGTGCTCTTTCCGCTGACCGTGCTATCCGCGGCATTGCTCGGCGACATGCAACCGGATGCGGGCAAGCGCGTGGCATGGCTGGGCGACATTTCCTATGCCTCGTACCTCATCCATTTCCCGCTCCAGCTCACGATGGCGCTGGCCGCCGCGATGCTCGGCTGGACGGTCTCGGTGAGCTCGGGAACGACGCTCGTCGCGTTTTTCGTCACGCTGATAGCATTGTCGCTGCTCAGCTATCACCGCTTCGAGATGCCGGTGCAGGGTTGGATCCGGGCCCGTTATGCCAAGATCACGACTGCATCGGGGGTGGCTTCGTGACTCCGGAAGCGTGGTGCCCAGAAGAGGACTCGAACCTCCACGGTGTTACCCGCCAGTACCTGAAACTGGTGCGTCTACCAATTCCGCCATCTGGGCAGCGAAACAGCGAATTTTACCAGTGACTCGCCGATTATCCAACAAGCAGTACGCGGTCGAGATCCCGAGCCGCGAAGACGTCCTCGAAACCCTCACACGCGAGGGCGTCCCGGTCGCGCCCGAGAGGCTCTCGAAGCTCCTCGGCGTGAAGGGCGACGAAGCCCTCGAAGGGTTCGAGCGCCGCGTCGCCGCGATGGAGCGCGACGGCCAGGTGATGCGCAACCGCCGCGGCCACATCCTCATCTCCGACAAGGCCGGGCTCATCAAGGGCAAGGTGATCGGCCACCCCGACGGCTTCGGTTTCCTCAAGCGCGACGATGCCACCGGCGAGGACGTCTTCCTCGGGCCCAAGGAAATGCACAAGGTCCTCCATGGCGACCTCGTGCTCGTTCGCATCACGGGCCTCGACCGCCGCGGCCGTCCCGAGGGGCACATCGTCGAGGTGCTGGAACGCGCGAACAACAAGATCGTGGGGCGCCTCTTCGTCGAGCGCGACGTCGCGTTCGTGGTCGCCGAGAACAAGCGCATCAGCCAGGACATCCTCATTCGCCCGGGCGAGCTGCGCGGCGCCACGCCCGGACAGGTCGTCGTGGCCGAGGTCCTCGATCAACCGTCGAAGCACGCCGAGCCCGCGGGCCGCGTGATCGAGATCCTCGGCAACTATGCGGACCCGGGAATGGAGATCGAGATCGCGCTGCGCAAGCACGACCTGCCGCACGAGTGGCCGCGCGACGCGGAGCTCGCCGCGAAGAAGCTCGGCAAGAAGGTCGATCCCAAGGACATCAAGGGGCGCAAGGATCTTCGCGAGATGCCCTTCGTTACGATCGACGGCGAGACCGCGAAGGACTTCGACGACGCGGTGTACGCGCAGCGCAGCGGCAAGGATTTCCGCCTCTGGGTCGCGATCGCCGACGTGAGCCACTACGTGAAGCCGAAGGACGCGCTCGACCGCGAGTCGTACAACCGCGGCAACTCGGTGTATTTCCCCCGGCGCGTGATCCCGATGCTGCCGGAGGAGCTGTCGAACGAGCTCTGCTCGCTCAAGCCCGAGGTCGATCGGCTCGTGATGGTCTGCGAGATGGAAGTGACCGCGGGCGGCGCCGTGAAGCGCTACGAGTTCTACCCGGGCGTGATCCATTCCCACGAGCGCATGACCTACACCAAGGTCGCCGCGATGATCGAGGGAAGGCAGAAGAGCCGCCCCGAGATCGACACGCTCAACCTCGTGTTCAAGGCGCTGCTGTCGGCGCGCGAAAAGCGCGGCGCCATCGACTTCGAGACCGTCGAGTCGCAGATGATCTTCGACGCGAAGGGCAAGATCGAGCGGATCGTGCGCGTGCAGCGCAACGACGCGCATCGCCTCATCGAGGAGTGCATGCTCGCGGCCAACGTGTCGGCGTCGGATTTCCTCGAGAAGAACGCGCAGCCCACGCTCTACCGCGTGCACGAGGGACCCACGCCCGAAAAGCTCGAGTCGCTGCGTTCGATGCTGAAGGATTTCGGCCTCACGCTCTCCGGCGGCGACAAGCCCACGGCCATGGACTATGCGAAGCTCCTGAAGCGCGTGAAGGACAAACCCTACGCGGACATGCTGCAGACTGTCATGCTGCGGTCGTTGCGCCAGGCCGTGTACACGCCGGACAACGTGGGGCACTTCGGGCTCGCCTACGAGGCCTATGCGCATTTCACTTCTCCAATCCGCCGCTATCCGGACCTTCTCGTCCACCGCGGCATCAAGGCGGTGCTGTCGAAGAAGAAATACGACGCGGGCGACCTCAACGCGATCGGGGTGCATTGCTCCGAGACCGAGCGGCGGGCGGATGACGCCACGCGCGACGTCGAGGCGTGGCTCAAGTGCTACTACATGCAGGACCACGTGGGCGAGGAATTCGAGGGCACCGTGAGCGGCGTCACGGGGTTCGGCCTCTTCGTCACGCTGGACGACCTCTACATCGACGGCCTCGTCCACATCTCGGACCTGGGCGCGGACTACTTCCAGTTCGATGCGGCGAAGCACACGCTGCGCGGCGAGCGATCCGGCGTGAAGTACCAGCTGGCCGAGCGGGTGAGGGTGAAGGTCGTGAGGGTGAGCCTCGAGCAGGCCAAGATCGATTTCGTGCTTGCAGCGCAGGATGACAGGAAAAGGAAATGAAGATCCTCACCGGCTTCCACGCGGTCACGTCGCGGCTCCGGCAGAAGCCCGAGACCGTTCGCGAGATCTACATCGACGCGGAGCGCAAGGATGGACGCGCGAAGGACTTGCGCGACCTCGCGCAACGCGTCCACGTGAGGATCATCGCGGTCGATGCGAAACGGCTCGACGGGATGGCGGGCGGGGTGCGCCACCAGGGCGTCGTCGCGCAGGCCGAGCCCATCGACATGCCGAAGTTCATCGAGGACGTCCTCGAAAGCCTCGACGAGCCGCCGCTGTTGCTGGTCCTCGACGGCGTCCAGGATCCGCACAATCTCGGCGCGTGCCTGCGCGTCGCCGATGGCGCCGGCGCGCATGCGGTGATCGCGCCGAAAGACAGAGCCGTGGGCCTCACGAGCTCGGCGATCAAGGTCGCTTCGGGCGCGGCGGAAAGCGTGCCGTACATCGTCGTGACGAACCTCGCGCGCACCATGCGCGACCTGAAGGAACGCGGCGTGTGGATGATCGGCGCCGACGACTCCGCCGGCGAATCGATCTACCAGGCGAAGCTCGATGGCGCGGTCGCGATCGTGATGGGCGCGGAGGGCGAAGGCTTGCGGCGCCTCACGCGCGACAGCTGCGACTTGCTGGTGTCGATCCCGATGATGGGAACCGTGGAGAGCCTCAACGTCTCCGTGGCAAGCGGCGTCTGCCTCTACGAGGTGCGGCGCCGCCGGCTGGGTTCCCGCTAGAAGAGCATCCTCGTGATTGTCTTGCTCACGAAGATCGTCGTGCCCAGGTAGTTGAACGTGCCGTGGTTCGCGTCGTCGAACGTGAGCCGGAACTGGCCGACGTTCGTCGAGACGACCTGCTTGGGATCGAATGTCGTGCCGAAGGGCGGTCCCTTCACCTGGTAGGCGGCGCCTCCGCAGCTCGCGCCGTCGGCCGCGATCTCGCAGTCCGGCGCGACGAACCAAATGGGGTTGCCGCTCATGTCGGGGTTGTACACGTACCAGGCGACGAAGATCGTGTCGGCCTGCTGCGTGATCGCAGCGCCCCATCCCGGTTCGTTCGGGTTCCACCACATGTCGGTGTAGTCGACGGCCGGGCCTCCCATGCTCGTCGAGAACATCTCGCGCGTGATCGAAACCGTGCGCGAGACGCCGTTCACGGTATAGCTCATCGTCGCGTTGTTGTTGTCGGCGAAGCTCACGCTCAGGTTTCCGACCGCGGTCGTGACGCGCATCGAGGGATCGAAATCCACCGAGAAGAAATATGGCCCCTTCACCTGGTAGACCGAGCCGGAACAGGAGAGGCTGGAGGACGGCATCACGCAGTTGGGCACCGTGTACCAGATGGGATTGCCCTTGTCGTCGTACGTGAACCACGAGGCGAAGATGTTGCCGTGGCGTTGCGCGAAATGGATGCCCCAACCCGATTCCGACGGGTTCCACCACAGGCCGCTCAGCACGTCGGGCGAATTGGCCGCGTTGGTCGCCGGCTGGATGAAGTACCCCAGCGCGGTCGGCGAAGAGGACTTGAGGTTGATCGTCTCGAGCGGAAGGTAGGTCGTCGCGTCGAACTGCAGCATCATGCCACTGCTCCCGCCGAGGACGTAGATCGTCTTGCCGTCGGGGCTGAAGTTCGCGCTCGTCGGCCCCGTGCCGCCGGGCATCTGGATGTCCAGCTGGAGCGTGTCACTCGTCGTATCGATGAGAGAGACCGTGTTCACCTGGGGCTTCGCCAGGACGATGCGGGTGCCGGCCGCGTTCATCGCGAACGCGTTGGGCGTCCCGTTGAGACGGAAGCCGGACACCACCTTCGACTGCGCGAGGTCCACCACGGAAAGGAAGCCGAGCCCGAGCGATCCGTTGCCGTGCAGTACGTAGAGCTTCGTGCCCGCGGGATTCACGATGAGGCCGATCGGGCTGTCGCCGACGGGAATCGTGTTCACCGCGAGCGACGTGGCGACGTTCACCACCGAGACCGTGCCGTCGCCGTAGTTCGCGACGTAGAGGAAGGAGCCGGCGGGGTTGTACGCGACGGCGGAGGGCGCGGTGCCGACTGTGATCGTCGACAGCAGGGCACCGCCCAGTATCGTGATCGTGTTGCTCGGCGACGACGAGCTCGCGCCCATCGTGGCCACCGCGACTTGCTTGCCCGAAGGACTGACCGCGATGCCCATCGGCGTCGGTCCCACCGCGCTCGTCCCCACGATGGTCTGGTTGGTCGTATCGATGATGGTGACCGTGCCGTCGTCGGTATTCGTGACGTATGCCCGGTTCGAAACGGGATTGAACGCGATGCCCATGGGCTCGTTGCCGACGTCGAGCTTGTTCACGACCGCTCCGGCGCCGAGATCGACGACCGCGACCTTGGCATCTCCCTGCAGCGGCACGAAGGCGAACGGATCGGCGTGGACGGCGCATGCGGCCACCGCACCGGCGGTCGCCAGGGCGCGGAAATAGCCGGCAAGCAGCCCTTCCGGAACAAAGAAGTTCCTCATGAATCCGTCCTTAACCGTTGTATAGATTGAGTTTTACGCTCCCGTCGAGGGAGTGTCAAATCGGGCCCAATGTCACGGAACGTACTGGGAAAGGTTCAGTCTGTCTTGGGCAGGCATAATCCGCAGGCTCCGCGGTCATTCCCCCCTCGAGGTCCCATGGTTCTTCGCATCGCTTCCTTGCTGCTGCCCTTCGTTTTCGCGTCCGCGGCGCTCGCCGCCGGCGACACCGCGACTCTCACGCCGATCGGTGCCCGGCTTCCGAAGGGCATCGCCAAGGTCACCTCTGTCGAGGGCATCACCGAATATCGCGTGGAATCCAATGGACTGAAAGTCCTGCTGTTCCCGGATGCCTCGAAGGCCACCACCACCGTGAACGTCACGTATCTCGTGGGCAGCCGCATGGAGAACTACGGCGAGACCGGCATGGCGCACCTGCTGGAGCACCTGATGTTCAAGGGGACGCCCAAGCACCCGCACATCGACCAGGAATTCAACCAGCGCGGGGCGCGCTTCAACGGTACCACGTCGATGGACCGCACCAACTACTACGAGATCGCACAGGCAAGCGACGACAACCTCGCCTGGGCAATCGAGCTCGAGGCCGACCGCATGGTGCACTCGAACATCGCGCGCAAGGATCTCGACAGCGAGATGACTGTCGTGCGCAACGAGTACGAGCAGGGCGAGAACTCGCCCTTCGCGGTGCTCCTGAAACGCATGCAGAGCGTGATGTACGACTGGCACTCCTACGGCCGCTCGACGATCGGCAACAAGAGCGACATCGAGAACGTGAGGATCGAGAACCTCCAGGCCTTCTATCACCTGTACTACCAACCCGACAACGCTGTCCTTCTCATCGCCGGAAAGTTCGACGAGGCGAAAGCGCTCGCGCTGGTCGCGAAGCACTTCGGCGCGATCCCGCGGCCGAAGCGCAAGCTCCCGGCCTTCTGGACCGTGGAGCCCACGCAGGACGGAGATCGCTCCTTCACGGTGCGCCGCAAGGGCGACATCCAGGCGGTGATCCTCGGCTACCACGTGCCCTCGAACCTCCACGACGATTCCGATGGGCTCGGCTTCGCGAGCTTCGTGCTGGGCCAGGTCCCGGCCGG
>Ga0070731_10002530_pt1 | contig 17296 bp, 11 predicted proteins | sample Coa_R1_2_FD_66448 | JGI IMG/M metagenome (GOLD analysis project Ga0070731, IMG submission 66448) | Surface soil microbial communities from Centralia Pennsylvania, which are recovering from an underground coalmine fire - Coalmine... | ecosystem: Environmental > Terrestrial > Soil > Unclassified ...
GAAGCTGCAGGCGTACAAGCGGCGGATGGAATGGTCGTTTCCCTGGGCGTCCTCGCTCGCTGCCGCCGCCGACTTCAATAGCGACTTCAATGTCTCATTCACCGAGGAACAACAGCGCAAGGGGGGCATCGAATACAATTACCGGCCCGAGGCGCCCTGGACGGAACGCGGGATTGGCACCTCCATGACCAAACGCGGCGAGGAGCCTGTGGCCGAGATCGCGGCGATGACTGGAACCGATGTCGCCACGTACACGCGCGAAAGGCCGGGCATGAGCGCCTTCGTGCTTGAGGACGGCGTCGTCTACCACACCTATTCCGCCTACGCGCGCGGTCTGGACGCCCTTTGGGGCATGTACCAGTGGCTCGACCGAGCCCCTAAGGGGCGCAACGAGTCGGGGATTTGGTGGCGCCGGCACGACGAGTACGATCAGCCCTAATCGACACCGCGAGGGTCGGCGCGTAGCCGTGGAACAGGGTCCTCCCGTTCCATGGAATACCTCACGTGCCAGGATTAGCCCTTGGGAGGGCGACCGGGATGCGACTTGCAGGACTTCTCAACAAGATTGCCGCAGGAATACTCGGGAACCCATCGAAAAAACGAGCGACAACGCCTTGAGTATTCCCGAGTGCTCGATCGCTCGCCACGATCTAATGGTATCTCCCAACCGCCGATGCTCCGGTGACGATAGTGCTTCTTGTCGAAGAGATCAGCGGGAGCGTGAGGAGTACGAGCAGGGACTCCGGCGGCCTTACCGGGCTTTCTTCCCTTCCCCGGTCAACGGCAACAGGGATACTTGCTTAAACAACATATGATCATTGCAGACCAGGAATAGGGTGTCGGGACGCAAGATCGGTAACGCGGGGTTCCTGGAGAGCCGCTGGGGCTCTCCCTTCCACTCAAAGATCATTTTTCCATTGGCCCTGAACGTGACGCCCATCTTTCGAATCTCGCAGATCAGGGTGCATTCCGTGTCCTTGGCCAAGAGGACGCCGCGGAACATCGTCCCGCCCTGATCCATTCTCATCCCGTCGACTCGAGCCAGACCGGCACAATCGCCCTGTTCGTCAACGACGATGGTCGCTTGATGGCCGCCGTCGACGATCCCGATGAGGATGCCGCGATTCCCCTCCTTCCTCTCGACCGTCAGTTTCAGGTCGTATTCCTCCGGCGGAACATAGGGAATGTTGAGGGTCGACGCGACTCCCAAGCAACTCAGAACGGTCCCGCTCATCGACCACCGCCCCTCGGCCGTATCCTTGCTCGGATCGATGAGCTTGAGGAGATCCACCATGGCTCCCAAGCTGAGCGAGCGTTGGATGTCCTCGAGACGCTTCTCGGTCTTCAATTGGTTCAGCCCCGAGAGACTGGGGAGCGCCAGTTGATACCAGTAGGCTGCACGGATCTGGCATCCCTTTTTCTCAGCAGCAAGGGTGGCCTTGTCCGCCAGCTGAAACCAGGAGTCCCCGATCTCTAGCTGCGATTGCGGAAGTTCCACCTTCCCCATGTCTCTTCTCGCCACGTCCCCAAGCGCGGGATCCGAGCTCTTCCCGAGATAGGGAAGCCCCTTTTCCCACGCCCCCTTGATGAAGCATAGATGCTTTCCCACGGTTAAATTGGCCGCGGGATCTTCTGGATGATCGACGAGGAGCTTCTCGGCGGATTTCAGAGCCGCGTTATCCTTTAGAAGCTTTTCCACCTCGATGCCCTTGGCCTTCACCTGATTGAGCAGGGAGGGGATCTTCGATCCCTTCGCTACGGATTCGGCCTTGGATAGCGTCGCCCTGGCGAAGTCCGCCTTGTCCTGTCGAACCGCTTCGTCAATGACCCCCAGGTACGCTTCCATCACCCCTTTGGCTGCCTCCGGGGTCGGGAGGCGACGGGAGGCGGTGTCCAGCACCTGCCCTTTCATCAGGAGCGAATCCACCTCGAATCGCTCCTCCATCTGATCCGTGGCCTTGAACGACGTCTCGAGATCGCAGATGGATGCCGCCAAGTCTCTCGCGTCGCGCAACATGGTGAACGAAAGGCTAGGTTCATTGCCCGCCCCGAAGGCTTTATCCAAGAGTTTCACGGCCAGCGCCTTGATGTCCGCCGGAGTGACTTTGTTGAAATCCTCCTTGAAGACCTCTCGAAGCAGTCGTTCCGATTCCTTCAGCGCCGCAGGATCCGGAACCGGAAGTTTCTTCTTGGAAAGTCCCGGCGAGGAATCCTGGGGCGGCTGGGATGCCTTGTCCTGAGCCGCGACCTCCTGGGTGAATCCCGAGCCGAAGGATAGGCAGGCGTACCAAAAGGCCACGCTGATCGGGAGCCTCATAAGGAAGGATTATACGAGAGCGGATCGAAAGGATTCAAACCGTTCAGCGTCGAGGATTCGGTGGACATCCTACAAGCCTCTCAGAGCGCGATGAATGGTTCAAGATCCCCTCAGGTAGCCGTTCCGAGAAGATTACAGAAGGTACCCTCAGGAGTATGCTTGCAGGGTCTGTCCAATGTACCGTTCAAGTGACCGCGCTATGGAGATGCGGCTGTCGTGCTCATGGTTCCACTCGAAGATCCCGATGTCCGAAATGATGCCGGCGTCAATCTTGTAGGCGAATTGATCGCCAGTGCCCGAATCGGCAAAGAAAAGGAGCTGATCGAACTCTGCGTAAAGCCCACGGAATTCCTCATCGCTTCTGAACTCCTGGTTGGTCCGAACGATCTCCTCAACAGGCCAGACGAGACCCAGCCCGATGGGTCCGATTACGCCATTTGATTCCTGCAACAATGCGCGAAGGTCATCGGGAAACGAGATCGCCAACTGTTTTTCAGCATCGGCAATCGTTGCGGCGGTCGCTGGCGGGAAGAACTGGAGATCGCGATGCAATTGGCCAATCAATTCCTTCCACATCCGCCCTCCAATTATCCTCGTTGCGCACGGTATTTCCAGAAGAGCTCGATGGCTCGAGTCTGTTCGATCCGGCCTGAGTTAGATCCTTGTCGTCCGGGTCCAAGCGCGTGGAGATCAAGAGTAAGGAAATCGAGATCGTCCTCCATCGAACCCCGCCCTCACTATCATCGTCTCGGAACGCGAGGTCGTGGGCAGCATCTGAGTGAGATCGGAAGTTGAAAGTTAGCTCGCGAGCTCCAGAGGACCCATCGTCGCATCGCGGCGTCGAATTAAAGCGGACAAATCGAAACCTTCCCACAATCTCTCTGCCTCAGGGGATACCGCGACGGCAGGAACTGCTGTTTCTTGAACCCAGTAAGGCGTAAAACCCGCTTTTTCGGAGGCGGGGTGTCGACCCGTTGCGACCCCCTTGCCGATGACGTCCGTATTGTTTTCAATTCCATGAACGACTCCCTACGCTAGACTGGAGATGGAGGGGGAAATTGTGACCGGGTTTCGGATTTAACGCACCATGGGCATCCGCATCTCGCCTATCTGAATGAGGGAGCTGGATGGGTCCCGATCAAGAGCAGTGGGCCAGGGATCTTGAACAGCTCCGACCGGTGCTCGTTCTTCTGGCGAGGCAGAACGTGAATCCGCGACTCTGGAAGGACGTCGACCCGTCGGGGGTAGTACAGGAAACGTTGCTTGAGGCGGCAAGGAGCCAGAACCAGTTCGAAGGGCGCGAAAACTCTTCGCCCGAAGGTTGGGTCCGGCGCATTCTGCTCAACAATCTCTACGACGCGCTCCGGAAGGTCCACCGGGACAAGCGCGACGTGGATCGCGAAGTGTCCCTCGCCGGCGCTATTTTAGAGTCGTCCGGACGTCTCGAGCGTCAACTGTTCGGCGGGGACCCTTCCCCGAGCGAGCGAGCGATGGCGAAGGAGGAGACGCTTGCCCTGGCCAATGCCCTCGCGGAACTTGAGCCGTCCCAACGGGATGTGGTCGAACTCTACCACCTTCAGGGGCGCTCTCTCTCGGAAACGTCGACCCTGGTCGGGAAGAGCGAGTCTGCCGTCGCGGCGTTGCTTCATCGGGGTCTCAAGCGCCTAAGAGAACTTCTCCAGCAGAGGTAAACCATGGCGCCGGGAAGTGGTGAAGGATCCTCCGACGAGCGGCTGGGAGAAGCCATCGCGAGCTTCCTCCGCGAAGCCGATGCGGGCCGGCCTCCCGATCGGAAGGAGTTTCTCGCACAGAATCCCGGCCTCGAGGGGGATCTCGAGGAGTTCTTCTCGAATCTGGATCACGCCGCGGGGCTCACCGGAACGCTCCGGGAATGCGGCCCCCAGGGCGAGATGCACTGGAAGAGCCCGACCTTCGGAAGCTATGAGATCCTGGGCGAGATCGCCCGCGGGGGGATGGGGGTCGTCTATCGAGCACGGCAGGCCGGGCTCGGTCGAACAGTGGCGCTCAAAATGATCCGGGCGGGACGCTTGGCTACCGACGAGGATCTCAAGCGCTTCCGGATGGAAGCCAAGGCGGCCGCCTCGCTCAGCCATCCGAACATCGTCTCCGTCTATGACTTCGGCGAGGTCGAGGGACAGCAGTTCTACACCATGGAACGGATCGAGGGCGAGCCCCTCGACCCCTCGCGGACGGATTTCCAGTCCCGCCCCCGCTTGGCCGCGCGTCTCCTCGCCCGCGTGGCCCGCGCCGTCCACCACGCCCACCAGCGGAGAATCATTCATCGGGATCTCAAGCCCGGAAACATTCTCGTTGACGCTGCCGGAGAGCCGCATGTCACGGACTTCGGACTGGCCATGCGGACCGAGACGGGGGAGCGGCTGACGGAATCCAATGTCTTCCTCGGAACCCTTCCGTACATGGCCCCCGAGCAGCTGATCCACCAAGGCGAGGCGCTCACCACCGCGGTCGACATCTGGAGCCTCGGGGTCATCCTCTACGAGCTCCTTACCGCACGACAGCCCTTTCACGGGAAAACCCAGGTGGATACGCTCGACCGCATCCGGAAACAGTCTCCCACCCGCCTTCGCACCCTGAACCGGAACGTCTCGAAAGACCTGGAAGCCATCTGTCTCAAATGCCTGGAGAAAGCGCCCGAGAATCGGTACGGATCGGCCCTGGGGGTCGCGCGGGATCTGGAGCGCTGGCTGGAGGGGCAGCCCATCGAAGCCCGTCCGATTCATCCCTTCATCCGAGGTTGGAGCTGGTGCCGGCAGCATCCCGGGCGGGCCGTTTCGGGGACGGTCTCGCTGGCGTTTCTTCTTGCGGCGGGAACGGGAATCGCGTTCTACCTGGCTCAGAAGAAGGCGACGGAAGACGGCCTGATCCAGGGACTCGTCTACACCGCAAGATTCGTGGCCGACGAGGTTCTCCATCGTTTCAGCCAGTGGGGGGACAAGGTCACCCTCTCCGCTCAGGAGCCGAGCCTGATCGAGGCCTTGAAGGAATGGCGGAATCTGAAGCGGAGGACTCCTCTCCCGGATTCTGAACGAATGAAGCAGCTCGAGAAGCTGCGGGAGGCGCTCGAACGCTCTTGCGAGGGCTTCCGGGCTGCGAATGCCGGAGATCCCGGCGTCCAGGACTGGTTTATCCTGGATCCGGAGGGAACCTTGCTGGCTCGCGCCCCGGCCACGACGAACCTTGGGGAGAATTACCAGGGAAGGGACTATTTTCAGGGGCTCCTCCTCCATCTCCAAGGCACGGGCCCAGCCTCCGTCCATGTTTCGAGCGCCTTCCGGGCCAGCGTCGACAAATTCGTGAAATTCGTCATTTGCCGAAGGGTGGAGGACGGATCCGAGATGTTGGGGGCGGTCGCTGTCGCGATCGGCACTCATTCCACGATGGGACTTCGACACATTCACGACGATCAACATCGGGTGGTGGTGGTCGCCCCCTGGGATCCGTACCGCCGTTCCAACGACCCGGAGCAACTCTGGGCGAAGACCCCCACCCACGTGCTCTTCCTGCATCCGGGATATCGGGATCTGGGAGAGCCTCCGATTGCCCTCGATTTCCCGGGGCTTGCCGGGGTCGGCATCCGGATCTGTGGCCAGGACCTTTATCCTCCCCCCTCCGAACGGGCGATGGGGACCCGGGATTATCAGGATCCTTTCCAGGAGCGGGATCCGCGCTACGCCGGCCGTTGGCTGGCCGGACTTGCCCCCGTCGGGAATACGGGTTTCCTCGTCATCGTCCAGCAGCGGCCGCACTGATCTCCGCCTCACTATTTCTCTCTTCCGGGGTTCTTCCCTTCTTTTGCGCGCACATCGACGAGAGCGATGTCGCCAAGCTCCTAGGACAAGAACGGATGTCGATTCTTGACCGCCCGGCGCGAATGAAAGGAGGAAGCAATGGAGTCTGCCGAGCACTCTCTTCAGAGAAAGGATGGTGGCGCACCGAAGTCCGAAGGGGAAGACTTGAGGGCCAGGCTCCGGGACCTCATCCCCGGTGAGGAGACGGTGCTCTGGGCAGGCCAGCCCGACTTCTCTCGCGCTTTCCGGCAAGGCGTTACCACTTCGGTTTTCTCTCTTCTCATTCTCGGAATCTTCGTGGGGGTGAGCGGAGGATTCGTGGGACGATGGCCGGGGGCGGAGTCTCCACGGCGACACTTCGATGACGATGGGCTCTCTGTGGTGTTCCGAACCGTGGACCGGATCATCCCCGTTCTCTTCGGTGGTTTTGCCTTGGCCGCACCCCACCTGGCCGTGCGGAGCGCCCGAAGGACCCTGTATGCGGTAACCCCGCTCCGGCTTCTCATTGTCCAGCTGGGTCGTTCTCCAGCCGTCCAATCCTTCCTCGTTTCGGAACTCCCCTTTCTGGAATGCCGGGAGCAGAAGGGAGGCACGGGAGACCTGATCTTCTCGAAGCGCGAGGAGTCGGACAGCGAAGGCGGGGTTCGTGTGGTCGAGATTGGATTCTTGGGAGTCCGCGAGATCCGGACCGCGGAGAGCGTCATTCGTTCTCTGCGCGAACTGGGGCCGAGGCCCGCATGACGGCTCTCCTTCAGTCGATGCTGGAACAGGAACTCGCGACAGAGGAGAGGGTGCTCTGGTCGGGGCAGCCGGACCCTCTTCAGTCCGCCCGGACCGGGATCGCGGCCGCAGTTCCCGGCGGAATGGCGCTGGCGATGGGGATAGCCTGGTTCTCTGTGCTCCTCCCTCACCTTCCAGACGCGGCATCCTGCGAGTTCCCCGAAGCAATTCTGCTCATCGCGTTCCAGGCCGTATTCCTCCTGCCCGGCGCGATCATTACTCTGGCGGGTCTCGGGCTGCTCCTGGTTCCCGTCTGGATCTGGCGCCGCGCCCGGGCGTCGCTCTATGTGGTGAGTTCCAGGAGGTGCGTTATCCTGAATGCTTCCTGGCCGAGGTCGGCCAATGGCTATCCCCACTCACGGTTAGTCCGCATCGAGCGCGTCGATCATGCGCCAGGCAGGGGCGATTTGGTTATCACGATCCGGGAGGAACCAGGGGTGAGCTTCCGATGGAACGGACCAGGCGACCTCCTCCGGCGAGTGGCTCTCCCGATGAACCGGACAGGCCACCGACTGGTCTTCCGGGGGATCCGCGACGCCGGTGAAGTCGAAAAGCTTCTCATGGAGTTGCGGAAAGAGCGGAGCGAACTTGTCTGAGAAGGGAAGGAATCGAGCTGGCGCGCCAGACCAAGCGCCGAACCTTCAGGACGTATTAGCAGGGACCAGTGCCTTCCAACAGCGAGGCATCAGCTCGGCGACTGCCTTGGCGGGATGGGTCGAGACGCGCTCCATGGCGTCTCTCATATACAGGAAGGGTTCGACACCGCTCTTCTTGCACGACGCGAATAAGCTGTAGAGCACGGCTGTCAGCTCGCCTCCTTCATCGTTTCCGGTAAAGCACCAGTTCTTACGACCCACAAGGGAGAATACTCGTAGCACCTTCGCGAGGTGGGATCCAAGGAATGCCTGGCCAAATCGTCACCGGGGCGGCGGCGGGGAGACCCCGTCGAGGAAGGAGCGACGAACGCCAAGGGGGCCCGGACCACGATCGAGGGGATCGAGAGCGGTAACCGCCTGGCGCGGGCGACCACTCTTCGGCAAATCCTCCAGGCCCTCGAGAAGATGCCGAAGTTGCTGGAGATAAAGGAGCACCGCCTAGGACCCGCTTGAGGAGGGGATCGGGATCTCGACCCGGAATTCCGACCCTCTGCCCTCCCGGCTCTTAACGTGAATCTTCCCCCCGTGATTCTGAATGATCGCGGCGCTGATCGACAGCCCTAAGCCGAGCCCTTTTCCGGGAGGCTTGGTCGTGACGAAGGGTTCGAACAGACGAGCGCGGATCTCCCTGGGGATGCCTGGGCCGGTGTCGATCACCTGGGTCACCACCGAGCGGCCTACCTTCTTGGTCTGGAGGGTTACCGTCCCCCCTTGGTCGGTAGCCTCCACCGCGTTCCGAAGCAGGTTGACGAGGACCTGGACGATCTGGATCCGGAAGCAGCGGACCTTGGGAATGATCCCGAGCCTTTTCCGAATCTTCCCCGCAGCGGACACCTGCCGGGTCAGGATCGAGAGCGCTTCCTCCACGCACTCGTTCAAGTCCACCCATTCCGCCTGGCGGATATCACGGGCGAAGTGACGAAACGTCTCGACGATCAGCCGCGCCCGCTCTGCCGCCCGAGCCGCGTCCCGAAGCATCGTTCGGATCTTGCGAGCCTCGCCGGACCTCAAACCCGAGCCCTTTTTGCGGCGTGCCGCCCCGGTGACCCTCTTCAGGCGCTCCGGTTCCGTCAGCAACTTCAGATTCCCGTAGATCACGTTCAGGGGGTTGTTAATCTCGTGAGCCACTCCCGAAACCACCATCCCCATGGAGGCGAGCTTCTCGGACCGGATGAGCTGCTCCTGGGCACGCTCCCGCGCCCCGATTTCCTGCTTCAAGGCCTCATTGGCTCGGGCCAGATCCGCCGTCCGTTCCTGGACCCGGGCTTCGAGCTCTGCGCCGGCGGCGATCAGGGCGCGTTCCGTCTTCTTCCGCTCGGTCACGTCCGCACAGACTCCGACCATCCGGTGGGCGCGGTTCTCGGTGTTCAAGAGGACCTGACCTCGAACGTCAAGGTCGCGGACGGATCCATCGGGATACCGGATCCGGCACTCGTAGGCCAGGCTGCCGGCCTGTTCTCGCGCCCGCGTGATCGAGAGTGCGACGCGCTCCCGATCCTCGGGATGAACGCTGCTGAGGTAGCCCTCCAGGCTGGGCGAATGGGTGCTCGGGTCCAAGCCGTGAATCTCATAGAGTTCCGAGGACCAGGTGATCTTATTGGTGAGGAAATCCCATTCCCAGCTGCCCATCCTGGCGATTTTCTGAGCATCCCGGAGTTGCCGCTCGCTGGTCCGGAGTTCCTCCTCCGCACGCCGCTCGGCCGACAGATCGCGCCCGAACGAGAAGGAGCCTGCCCCGCCGTGAAGCGGGATGCGCGCGACGTCGATGTGATAGATAAACCGGGTGCCGTCTTTGCGAAGGCCGATGGTGTCATAAGTGGTCGGAACTGGAAGACCGCTGGCGCGGCGCCGCATCTTGTCTTCGATGTCGGCGCGGCTTTCGGGGGCGATGTGTTGAAGGAGATTGGTGCCCACGACTTCGGAAGCCTCGGAATAGCCGAACATCCGAAGCCAGGCGGCGTTGACATATCGCACGAGCCCCCGCTGAGCGATGCCGATACCGATCGGGGAGTGCTCGCAGAGCAGGCGGAATCGTTCCTCGCTATGACGGAATTCTTCCTCGATTTCCTTCCTCTCCGTGACGTCCACGGCGACGGCGATCGTCCCCGAAATCGCACCAGAGGGGTCCACCAGGGGCTCCACGCGGACGTGAAAGAGTCTGCCGTTCCAATCGTTGGTGTAGCTGCCGGCTTCGCCTTCCAGGGCCCGGAGGTGGGTCCGAAGAGGCGGAAGTTCGCGATCGTCACTTTGGAGATACTGGAAAAAGGTTAGACCGACGGCCTCGTGGGCCGAGTAGCCCGTCCCCTTCAACGCCCCGCCTTCGCAGAAGGTGAATCGGAGGTCCCGGTCGGTGGTCCAGACGAGAGCCGGAACCTGAGCCATGAGGGGTTGGAACGTGGGCAGGTTCTGCCGAGGAGACCCAGGATCCATACAAGCGATACTTTACGACCGAGTGAAAGATCGCTCCATCTATTTGAATCCCGCGTCCTTTGGAACCGCCCTGTTCGTCGAGGAGGGACGGATCCCTTGGAAGTCCCCGTTCGAGGGCCGCTGCTTCCGTCCCATGAAGCAGCTCACGACGCGACCGATCCCAAAGAGTCGATCGGTTGCGTGGGGACCAGCGTCTGAGGTTAGGCTGTAGACCCCGCCTCCGGTGGCTCCCGGAGCGACCTTCGTCCGCCGGTGAAACAACAAAGGCCGAGGGTGGCGCCCTGTGCGGTGCCACCCCCGGCCTCGATGAGTTCCTGACGCGCTTAACGGAGATGCTTCGAGACGAGGGCGGTCATCTCGAACATCGAGACCTGCTTCTTGCCCCCGAAGACGGTTTTCAACGTCTCGTCGGCGTTGATCATGCGCTTGTTGGTCTGGTCCTGGAGCTTATTCGCCTTGATATAGACCCAGAGCTTCTTGGCGACTTCGCTCCGGGGCAGCGCTGTGGGCCCGGTTACCTTCGCCAGCGACTCGCTTGGAGTGAGCGGCTTCATGAACGCGCTCGTTCCCTGTTTCGCCATCTGTCCCTCCTCTTATAAAGATGAACCCAACCGACTCTGTGTTCACTATCGGGAAGATGGCAGCCAAACTTGACCTCTCGGGCCCACGGCTCCATCGGAACAACCGGATCCCTCACGCCCGGTCAGAGGCCAAGGCAAGACCCTCCGCTAAGGCCGGAACCCGAGCGCGTCGGCGACCGGTGGACGCCGCTTCTCCAGGACACCCAGCATCATCGCGGATTCTTCTCCAGTATCCTGATCCGGGTAACTGACAGGGATCCCGCTTTCCCGGAATCATTCTCTCCTCGGGATATTCCACCCTGAAGCCAGTTTTATAAAAAGGAAACCCGAATAGTTCTGAATAAGGAACCGAACCGCTTCTCGAAAAGGCCCTGACGGCCTTTCCCCAGATGAAGCCGGCTCCCGTGAACAGTGCAGGGGTTGTGATCCCGAGGCGCTTTTCCGGGCTGCCAACCAAGGAGGGTGGAACATGAGTCTTCGAAGGATCATCCCGGTAGCCGCGCTTCTCGCTATGACTCTCATCGCTGGAGTCCGCTTCCATCAGAAGCCGACTATCGAAGCCGCACGTCCCCAAGTCTCCGGGTGGGGCGAACGTTCTGGACGGTCCACCGGACCATCCGCCCCGATGGCGACGGAGCCCCGGATCGACGCCGCATCGACGCCGCTGGACGACGTGAGAGTCGCTCCCCAGGGCTTCCCTTCCGGGTCGCTTCTCCGGATCGCCTCAGCCAGCGAGGACCTTACGGAACTCGAGGGAGCCCTCTCCTACAAGGGCCGCGACTACATCATGACCGCGGACCGTTCCGGGGTCTGCGCGGCACTTCTGACCCGGAGTCCGCGCGAGACGAGCCCCATCCTCACGCTCCGCCTGCAGGAACTGCGCGTCGGCGAGACCCGACTCCCGATCTCATCCGATGTCTTGCCGGGTCGGGAGGACGCGCACGCCACCCTTTCGTTCAATCGCGGATCGGTTCTGGAGCGGATCCAGTGCGGACGGAACGACTTTGAGCAGGATTTCGTGATTTCGGAACTCCCGGCCGGCCGAGGGGCGATGACCGTCGTCGAGCGGATCGCGACTCCGCTGAGTCCGCCCGCCGAGGGAACCCGGGGCGCGGCGCTACGATTCGGGACCAGGGAAAGCGGCGCGTTTGAGATCTCCCACGCGATCGCCATCGATGCCCGGGGGCAGAAGCTCCCGCTCGATCTCACCTTTGCCAAGGGATGCCTGGAGATGACCGTCCCTGCATGGTGGGTGGAATCCGCCAGTCTTCCGATCGTCATTGATCCCATCGTGGGCAGTCCCTTCGGCATCGCCGGTTCGCTCTCTTTTCAGGGAGACGCCCGCACCGTGATCGCCTACGGAAGCGGCCCCAACGAGTGGCTGGTCGTCTGGTATGACCGGGTGAGTTCCCTCAGCTACCAAATCTACGCCCAGCGCGTCAGTGCCACCGGCGCACTGTCCGGCCCCCAGATCACCTTGTCCACGGTGACGACGGTCAATTACAATCCGGCGGTCGCCTATTCGGCGGGACTGAACCAGTATCTGGTGCTCTGGGCGAGGACGGACAGCAATTCGAATGATCATCTAATCGGCCGATTTCTGACGGCGACGGGGACCACCCCGGGTCCGGAAATCGACCTGGGCACGTTTCCGCAATTCCTTCTCAACCTCAGCATGGCCACGGACGGGGTGAGCACGTTCTACGCGGTGGCGGAGAACCAGAGCCCCTCCAAAGCGCTCGTGGGCGTGCTGATCTCCAATACCGGCTCGATTCTCGCCCTTTCCAGTCCCGAGACCAACGGCAGCGGCGGCCCCACCCGGCCCAAAGTGGCCTACTCCAATCAGGAATATCTCGTCTCCTGGAGCGAAGGCAGCACGTTTTTGACCCGGGGTATGAATACGTCGGGTTCGTTCCTGACGCCGATCACCACGGTCGCCACGAATATCAGTCCCACCAACACCGCGGCCAGTGCCGGCAGCAGCCAGTTCCTGGTCTCCTGGTCTGATTCCTCCGTGACGACCCTCTGGGGCCGCGTTGCCCAGGCGGGCACCGGAGGCACGATCAATTTCACTACTGCAGCCTTTGCGATTTCCACGTCGAGCAATTTCGTGGGGGCACCCCATTCCTGTTATTCGAGCACCGCCGGCGAGTGGTTCGTTGCTCATCAACTGGGCACAGGATCCACCATCGGCACCGCCGCCGATCTGGTGACGGCCTCCGGAAGCAGCACCGGCGACCTTGCGATCGCTTCAAGTCCCGCCATGTACCCTCGAACCGCCTGGAACTCGGCGACGCATGATGTTCTGGTGGTGTACGAGACGGGTCCGGATCTTTCCATCGTCCTGACCGGCCAGCGCTTCAATCTGAGTTCGACCCTCGCGGCACCCACGAATCTGGTGGCAACAGGCGGGAATACGACCGTCGGTCTGACGTGGACGGGGGTGACCGGCGCGACGAGCTACAAGATCTTCCAATCCACGACCTCGGGCACGTTTTCGTCCACTCCAAGGGCCACGGTAACCGGCACCGCATACACCGACACGGGTCTGACCAACGGAACGACTTACTACTACATCGTCGTGGCCTCAAGCCCCTCGGGAGACAGTGCTGCTTCCACCCAGGCCTCTGCCACCCCGCTCTTCCCGCCTCCGCCTGCGCCCACGGGCGTCGTCGCCACGGGCCTGGATGGCCAGATTCAAATCATGTGGACCGCCGTTCCGGGAGCAACGAACTACGTCGTCGAACGGGGTCCCGCCCCCGGGGGACCCTATCTCGATTTCGATCCCCCGATCAATACGACCTCGACATCGATTCTCGACACCAATGTCATCAATGGAGCATCCTATTACTACCGGGTCGCGGCCGGTAACGCGACCACCATGGGATCGTGGAGCGCCGAGGCCTCCGCGGTTCCTCGGACGCCTTCCACTCTCTTAACTGTGCTCTTCGTGGCGAACAGCACCACCTTGGGAGCAGCCGATACGGTCCTCAAGACCCGTCTCCAGGACGCCGGTTACACGGTGGTCGTCAAAGCGGCGGGCGGAACCGCCCCCGTCCAGACAGCGGACGCCACCGGGAAGGCGCTCGTCGTCATCTCGTCAACCGTGAACTCCTCGGACGTCAATACGAAATTCCGGACGGTCGCCGTTCCCGTCCTCACGTGGGAAAATGGCGAATACCGGCAGTCGTACATGAGCATGACCGGCCCCACCGCCAACACCGATTACGGGACGGTCGCCGGGCAGACGCAGATCACCATCACGAACCCCACCCATCCCATGGCCGGGGGGATCTCGGGGACCGTGAACGTCGTCGCGACGGGATCTCCGGCTCAGACGCTGGCTTGGGGACGTCCCAATGCCAACGCCGTATCGATCGCCCGGGTGACCGCGGACACGGGGACCAATCCTCGAGTCGTGATCTTCGGCTACGACAAGGGTGCGCTTCTACCGGTTCCCACCGGCTCGCCGGCGTTTCCCGCCCCCGCACGGCGCGTCGGATTTTTCCTGACGGACACGACGGCGTCGACCTGGACGGCTCAGGCTGGGAGTCTCTTCGACGCCGCCATCCAGTGGGCAACGGGCGCCTTGGCGGCGCCGGTGAGCATTTCGGTCACCCGGGCGGGCGCCTCGTTCAAAATCTCATGGGCTCCGGTGGAAGGGGCCACTTCCTATGTTCTCCTCAGGTCAACGTTACCCGCCGGACCCTTTGTGGCGGTGCAAACCGGGATTACGGGCTTCGATGTGGCGGACTCTCCGGGTCGTGGCACCTTCTACTATTCCATCGAATCGGTGACGGATGTTGGCGCGATCAGTGGAGCCAGTCCGGTGGCGTCCGGAGTGAATCTGGTGGGCGGGTATTACAACATGGCCATCACCGGAAGCCGCTATATCCACGCCCTTCGAAGCGGAGCGACACCGGATGCCTCCAACACCGCGACCTTTAATGCGATCGTCTACCAGCATATGGATGACGGAACGACGATCGGTCAGGTTACAACCGGAATTACGGGATCCTGGACGCTGACCGAAAGAGGTTTGGGGAATCATGCTCCCGTATCGTTCACGCAATCGGGGACCCAGTGTGTCGTGACAGCGAGCACTCCGGAGGCCCAGTACGATGACTACAGCCTGTATTATCTAACCTTCACCGGATCCGTGGGCGGACAAGCCATCGTCGAAAAGGCGAATTTTGCCGTCACGCAGCGGCGAATTCTGGCCGTGGTCTTCCGTTTTCCCGAAGATTCGGGGGGAGGCCGGGGGCGGAGTCAACGACCCGGCTCCGATCCCTGGTATTCAACCGATTCCAATACCAGGTTCGACAGTCGAGGAGCGTTCGCAAAAACCTTCATGAATCAAACGGTTCCCTTCCTCCAGCAGGCGGGCATCAACCTCTACTACGGACTGGATCCGGATACCCTCAAGATCAACGGATTCAACCCGTCGACCGGCGATTTTATCGCGGCTGATGCTTCAGGGGAGAAGACGCTCTCCTGGGACGAGCTGTCCGCGCAAAACATTACGACTTGGATCAACGTGTATTTCATGCAGAGTATCAAGTCCGGCTCCTCCCCCACCAGCACCGCAGCGGGCATTACCGACACAGTGTGGATCCCGGGATCCGGCTTTACGGACTACATCGCGGAGGACCTCCTCCTTGCGGATTCCGCCACCCCCCAGGTGTTCGCCCACGAACTGAACCACGCCCTCGGAAACCCGGACGTCATGGGATGGGACGACATCTCGGGCGACATCAACAACCTGAAGGATATCAGCGGCGACATCGAGACCACGTTCGGCACTCTCAGTTCAACTACGGTCAATCCTCTCAATTGGAATCTCATGCGATGGGGCATCCTGGGTAATCGGTCGGACGAATTCGGGCGCCTCCTGGCTCCCAATCAGTCGAGGAAATCCTATAACAACGCCGGATTCAATCATCCGGCGTTCAGAGGCACCGACTAACGTGCTGCGACTTCGCGTTCTGATGCCCCTTGCGGCGTTTGCGGCCCTGGGAATCCTCCACCTCGTGAGACCTTCAGGAGTTGAACGACGTCCCCCCGTTCGGGCGACCGCCGCAGCGCCGTCTGCGATCGCGACCCCTCCGATCGCGAATCCGAATCCGGTGCCCGATCGCAGCTTGCCCAAGGAATCCGAAACGAAGTTCTGGAACGAGGGAAGCGCCAGGAGGCTGCTGACCCGAATTCTGGAGCGTCGGTCTCACGTCCAAATGGGCTCCCTGGGGAGGCGAGGCTTGAGCCAGTTCGGCTATGAGAGGACGTTCTACCTCACGGAAGGGCGTTTGCTCGCTCGGCTCTTTCCCGATCAGTGCGAAGCCATCGCGTCCGAACTGGCATTGAACTCCGCGCAACCGATGGCGGATCGGGAATTCGGGATCACCCTGTTGGGGTATCTCTCCGGCATGGGGAGGAGGAGTGCCGATGCCGCCCTGATCCGATTGGCGGGGGAGCCGGAGCCCGACCTGCGGGAACTGGCGGTCCAAAGCCTGTTTCCGGCCGACCCGACCTGCAGCTACCGGGCTTTTTATTCCGAGCAATGTCGCGAGGCGAATCGGGCGGCGTTCAAGGCGATGTCCTGTCTGGAGGACTCCTCCGCACTGGACTTCATGCGTGACCTGAGGGAAGGCGACGTCGGGCCTGTCCGGGGCGAGCGTCGATTGATGGCCGAAGACCTCCTCCGGAAGTACGACCTCTTGCGTTCCCCCCAGTGCAACGCCGAGCTGGAGCGCGTATTGACGTCGAGCCTAAACCCTGGGGAGCTCGACTGGGCCCTTCGGGCAGGGCAGGCGAGATCCTTGCCTACGCTCGTGGATTCCCTCCGGAAGAGATTGGATCGAGTGATGCAGTCTGCGAGAGACCGTGATTCCCGGTCGAAAGACCAGGCTCGTCAAGAGGGGGACACCCCGAGTTCCCAAAGGTTTGAGGATGCCTATGTGACCCATCTTGCCTCCGGCGTCATGCCGGATTTCAGCTACGACCAGGTCCTTCTGACGCTCTATCGCTCCGGGGGACCGATCACGGATCTTGAACACCGCAGGCTCGCGGAGTTCGGATACGAAGGGGATCCCCAAAGCGCGCTGAGGAGACGCCTTCCGTCGGAAGACTAGAATTTCCGTTTTCCAGAAGCGGAAGGTGCGTTCCTTCACCTCGGTTTTCAGACAGCACGTGAAGCCCTGCAGCCTCAGGGCTTCCGGGGGAGCAGGATCTTCCCGGGGACCCCGGGCCGGACTTCCTGCGGCTCGACCGACGCTCCCGGCAAGTCGGATGCTGTTCCCGGCGCGCGGATCTCGGCGTAGAATCGGAAGCCCTTCTCGAGCGACGCCTTCCAGGTGGCGTCCGGGGCTTGAAGGCCTTCCAGAGTGATATTCCCCCTGGCGTCCGTTTTCAGCTCGGCCAGCAGCGCTTTTTCGAAGAGGGTCGAGGTGATGCGGACGTCCACGCTCTTGAGAGGCAAGAGACTCACCTGATCCACGACCTGTTCCTGGATCGATGGACCCGTCGAGGTTTTCGCAAATCGAATCACGATGTCGGGGGATGCCGAGGTGAGGGTGCCCGTCGAATAGGCGAGACCCAGACCCTTCTTCCATGCGGCGGCCCAATACCGGGGCGTCCCAGTCCCGAAGGGGACCGAACTGCTGGACGGCGCGCCGAGCGGAGCCTTTCCCCGTCCCAACGCATCCG
>Ga0070731_10002531_pt1 | contig 17293 bp, 13 predicted proteins | sample Coa_R1_2_FD_66448 | JGI IMG/M metagenome (GOLD analysis project Ga0070731, IMG submission 66448) | Surface soil microbial communities from Centralia Pennsylvania, which are recovering from an underground coalmine fire - Coalmine... | ecosystem: Environmental > Terrestrial > Soil > Unclassified ...
ATCCGCATTGGAATTTTTGCGGGCATTCATGGCGATGAGCCTGCCGGCGCGCTCGCAGCGGCGAAATTCCTCACCGAAGTTGCCCATCAACCGGAAGTCGCGGAAAACTTTTTGCTTCAAATCTATCCCGTGTGCAATCCCACTGGCTTTGAGGACAGCACAAGACATTCGCGGCGCGGCAAGGATCTGAATCGCGAATTCTGGAAATCCTCCATCGAGCCGGAAATCGAAATACTCGAACGCGAACTGCGCGGCCAACACTTCAGTGGAATCATTCAGCTTCACGCTGATGACACCAGCGAAGGCATTTACGGATTTGTGCGCGGCCATACCCTGACGGAAAACCTGCTGCGCCCCGCCCTGCTGGAGGCGGGAAAAATCCTTCCGCGCAACATCAATGCAACCATTGACGGATTCGCAGCGCGTGACGGAATCATTTATCAGAGTTACGAGGGAATTCTGGCCGCACCGCTGCAGACTGAGCCGCCGTTTGAAATTATTTTCGAGACACCCCATCATGCGGCAATGGATTTGCAGATGGAAGCGCTGGTCGTCGCCGTTCGCACGATTCTGACGGAATACCGTCGATTGATCTCGTTCGCGGCAAATATCTGAACACCAATGAAGACGCTAGGGCAAACCCTCATGGTTTGGAGAATCCTCGACGAATAGCCTATGTTATGTTGAAATGTGCGGGCGTGGTGAAAACTCTTGCAACTCTCGTTTCAGTCCTGGCCTTCGCGCAGATCGCGGGAGCCCAAAGCCAGGTATTTTCGCTGCCCCTAAAAGCTGAACAGTTGGTGGGTCTTAAAGTCGAAGACACCGACGGGCAAAAGATCGGCACGGTACGCAACCTGATACTCGATATGCGAACCGGCGAGGTCAAATTTGCCGTCATTGGCTCGGGCGGACTTGCAGGCATTCATCCAACATTAAGGCTCGCCCCAGCGCAAATCATGTCCGCTGCCACAACCAAACGAGAGACGCTTTCGATCAATGCGACGCTGGGCCAATGGAAGGGAGCACCAACGTTCAATCGATCTCAGTTGGCTTCACTTGCCGAGCCGGCAGCAGCCAGGCAGATCACACTCTACTTTATAAAAACAGGCACGCGAATGCCCGGCACTTCCCGGAACCTTTCGGGCACCAGCGACGTGCGAATCAACACCTCTTCTTGCACGTTGAAACTCGCGAACGACCTGATCGGCAGGACAGTGGTGAATTCTGAACATCAAAAGCTCGGCGAGATCGTGGACCTGTTGGTGGGCTTCAGTCAAAGTCACACGGCCTTTGCGATTGTTTCGACCAGAAAATTCTTCGTGCGCGGCCGCGAGTACGCCATTTCACTGAGAGAGTTGACTTGTGCTGACGGCAACAGCAGGTTGATAGTGGACACAAACATTACCACTTTCCAGAACGCGCCGCCGTTCAGCCAGCAAGTCTGGGACACCAGTAGTCTCACGAACCCCGCCGTTTTCAGTTACTCGAAGCCTGGGCAGTAGGGTTTAAAGCCACAAACCATCGCAAGCCAGGAATCTGCAGAAAGATGCTTCGATAGTGGCAGCGTCAGTGGCGCGCGAACTTCCGATCTGCATGCCCAACTGTGTCTTTCGATGCACACCCTAGAAACTGCTTCCCTAATTTCAGGAGCAGACCTATAACCGTTTCACTTGGATATGAAAACCTGTGCACACCCCTTAAGTTCCACTGTTGTTGTCATCTTCACCGCGTTGCTTTCAGTCGCCGCTTCGGCAACCACTTTTCAAACGGACACATTTATCGCCGCCACAGATTTTTCCAATGACGGCCAGGATATTATCGTCACGAACTGCACCGTGACGATTGATGGTGCCCACAGCTTTAACAGCCTGCAGGTTTTAAATGGTGGCGTGGTGACACATTCGGCAGATACCTACGGACCTCAACAAATCACGTTCCCCATTTTCAATGAACTGCAGGTGATGAGCGCCAACAATCCCGCGACACTGGACAACACCAATGTCGACACGAGCTCCATCGTGGTCATGAATCAAACCGGAACCGTTCTTTACACGGAAGATGTGGATTATACCGTGACAGCTTCCAACCAGTTCGTTCAGCTCGAATTAACCACAAATTCCGGCATCGCCAGTGGAGCTACTGTGCTGGTGAGTTACGATTGGGACCTGGAGTTTGAAGGTTTCAACCTGACTGTGGGCGCCGATGTGCAGGTTGCTTTGGGAGGTGCCATAGACCTCTCCGGCAGAGGCTATGGCGGTGGGAATGGTTTTAGCACGGGCACCGGCACCAGCCAGTCCACAAATTATCCGTTTACTTTCACTGCGGGCGGTGGCGGCGGTCATGGCGGCTGCGGGGGAATAAGTTCCACATCTGCACGTGGTGGAGCGGCATACGATTCGACCACGAATCCTGGCACGTTAGGCAGCGGCGGAGGCTACGGTTCGCAAGCGGGCGGTTCCGGCGGCGGTGTTGGCGTATTGAACATCGGCGGCACTTTGCAAGTGGACGGCAGCATTCTCGCAGATGGACTGAGAGCCACTAACGCTCATGCAGGCGGTGGCGCGGGCGGGAGCCTTTTACTCAGCGCAACAACGATTGCCGGTGCTGGAACAATTTCCGCCAACGGCGGCAATGGCGAAACGCCCGATGGCGGCGGCGGCGGCGGTGGGCGCATCGCAATTCGTTTTGGAACAAACAATTTCAGCGGCACTATTTCCACGTTCGGAGGCTCGGCAGTGAATTATGGCGGTGCCGGAACGATCTATCTCCAGGCTTCTACGAACACAGGGCAGCTGATCGTCGCCAACAACGGCCAGCGCGGGACCAACACTTTCTTCTCACCACTGAGTATCGGAAATCTGAGTATCTCCGGCGGCGCCATTGCGCAATCACAGCTTACGACATACGCCGTCAGCAATTTATTTTTGGGCTCGAACAGCGCTTTGGTGACTGCAGACAGCTCTCCGCTGACCGTAACTGTCAATGGCAACGCGACTATTGAATCCAACGCAACCATCACCGCCGATTTTCGCTCGCTTTCAGGAACTGGCAACGGCGGCACTTGCAGCGCCGGGTCTGGCGGTGGTTACGGTGGACTCGGCGGCGGCGCTGTTTGTGGACGATTCGGCGGAGGCATTTACGGCTCAATTACTCAGCCGCTCCTGGGCGGCAGCGCCGGAGGCGGACCAAACACACTGGCGCGCGGTGGCGGACTCATTAACCTTACCGTCGCCAACACGCTCGCATTGAACGGAAGCATCTCCGCGAATGGTGCCGCCAGCACGGCAAGGGCCAATGGCGGCGGCGGTTCCGGCGGAGGAATCCTGCTCAACGTCGGAACACTTTTGGGCAACGGTGTCGTTTCGGCCAACGGCGGCGCTGCAGACAATTTGGGGGGCGGCGGTGGTGGTGGTGGACGCATCGCCGTTTATTACGGAACCAATATTTTCATGGGCAATATTCTCGCTCGCGGCGGCGCGGGGACAAACGCCGGCGGAGCCGGAACAATTTATCTCCACGGCACCAATTCAGTCGCCCAACTCATCGTCGATAACGGCGGCCTGATTGGTTTCACCACACTTCTTTCCGCGCTGAGCTCGATTGTTTCCGGACCATTCGCCCTGACAATCAGTGGCGATGCCGTGCTGACCAATTTCGACGGCTCTGCGGTGACGTTGACCAATCTCTTCATTGGCTCAAATAGCTTTTTTGTGTCGGGTTCGTCGATCCTGACTGTTAGCGCTACGAACGCGACCATTCAACAGGGTGGCGGCCTCACGCTGGATGGCTCGGGAATCGCCGGGAGTGGTAACGGCCAATCTCTGTTCTCGACCGGAGGCGGCGGTGGTAACGGTGGCTTCGGTGGACCCAGTTCCTCCAACGCACTGGGTGGAACGGTGGCTGGCTCGATCACATCCCCGAACATCGCCGGCGGCAATGGCGGCTTCGGTCAAGGCCTTGGGGGGACGGGTGGTGGTGTCCTCAGTTTAAATGTGCCTGGCACCTTGCAACTCGATGGACGCGTCTCTGCCAATGGCGTGACCGGCCCCGGCCTCAACAGCGGCGGTGGTGCGGGTGGCAGCATCCTTGTGAACGTGGGCAGCCTTTCGGGTTCTGGCGCGATATTGGCGACCGGCGGTAACGCCAATAATCTCGGCGGCGGCGGTGGTGGTGGGCGAATTGCCGTTTTCTACAGGACCAATTCCTTTGCTGGCAATGCCTCAGCGCATGGTGGTGCAGGCGCCAACTTTGGAGGTGCAGGAACGGTATATTTGTCGAGAACCTCGTTCGGCCAAACCGCTTCTCAGCAATTGCTCGTCGACAATGGCGGCACGCGCGGCGCCAATACGCCTTTATCCGGGCTCAGCGGCACTTTCGATCTAACCGTTACCGGCGGAGCAATCTTGAGCAACACTGCATCACTTTTCGAATTAAACCTGGGCAACCTCTTGATTGGGTCCAACAGCGCGTTTCTGGTGCAGTTCACTAGCGTGCAGTCGTTATTGCAAATCTTTACAAATGCGACAATTCAAAGCGGTGGTGCCCTCAGTGATGACGGCGTGAGCCTGAACGGTCCCGAACCAGGACTGGGATCTAACCTGTCTGGCGGCGGCGGCGGTTATGGTGGCATAGGAGGCAACAGCCTTTCCAACGCGCCTGGTGGGGGTGCTTTCTCGGATAGCGTCACTTCGCCCTCCAACGTCGGTAGCCCTGGCGGGACCGGTTTGCAAGGCGGGACCGGGGGAAACGGCGGCGGTGCTCTGCGAGTTTCGGTAAACGGCACGCTACAACTGGACGGCAAAATCTCCGCCGACGGTGCGGCCGGTCCAGGTGAGAACAGTGGTGGCGGCTCGGGCGGCAGTGTGAATTTGACCGTTGGACGTTTTCAGGGCGCCGGCCTGGTTTCGGCGAACGGCGGAGCGGGTAATTTCGTGGGCGGCGGTGGCGGCGGCGGACGCATTGCCGTCGCTTCCAGCATCAGCAACAATTTTGCGGGCACCTTTTCAGCCCATGGCGGAGCCGGAGGCAACTTCGGCGGCGCAGGCACAATTTACGTCGCCTCATCGGAAAATCAGTACATCGGCCGGCCACCCCAACTTATTCTCGATAATGGCGGAACCCGCGGAGCAAACACTCCAATATTCAACTATCCGAATCAGGGAATTCCCTTTGAATTGATCATCACTAACGGCGCGACTCTGGTGGACACCAACGGTTCTTCCCTCACTCTGCGTAATTTCATGATTGGCTCCAACAGCACTTACGTGCCTTATCCTTTTGCCTCAAAAACAATTTCGGTCCAAACCAACACCACAATCTTCGCCGGCGGCAGAATTAATGGGGATGGACTGGGCACTGCCGGGAATAGTCCCGGGCTGACTCTCAACAATACTGGAGGTGGTGGCGGTCACGGCGGTTATGGTGGATTGAGTCTTTCCAATGCGCTTGGCGGAGGCGTGTCGTCGGATTCATTCTCGCAGCCCAGTTTTCCCGGCAGCCGCGGTGGCGCTGGCCTCAATTCAAGCGCTGGCGGTAATGGTGGTGGTATCGTATTCCTGACCGTGGGAAATACGCTTCAGGTGGACGGAAAAATCTCGGTGGATGGCGTCAGTGGCGCACCGCAGAGTGGCGCAGGTTCCGGAGGATCGATTCAAATCTCCACCATCACGTTTAAAGGTGCGGGCACGATCTCCGCGAATGGCGGCTCCGCGGATGCTGTTGGCGGCGGCGGCGCTGGCGGGCGCATCGCCGTTACGTGGCGTTCAAATTCATTTACCGGGAACTTCACTGCGCGTGGCGGCGCTGGCGCACATTTCGGGGGAGCGGGTACGGTTTTCTCATCCGGTAATCCCGCCTTTCAGAATTCTCCGCCGTTGCCGCCGCAGCTTGTTATCGACAACGGCGGCATTCGCGGCTCAAACACACTTTTATCCACTTCGATTTCCGGGATAGGTCTCGTCGTTGGCAGCGGTGCATCCGTGATCCTCGGCTCTCCGCAGATGAACTGCAGCACGCTCACGATTTCGTCGAATGCCTCCGTCGGCGTTTCGGGCAATAATCTCTTCACCGTGACTGTTGCGGGCAACGCTACGATCCAGCCGGGCGGCGCGATCCAGTTGGACGGTGAAGGATATGCGGCCAACAACGGGCCCGGCCTCGGCCGCAACACTTCCAACAGCGGCAGTGGTGGCGGCCACGGCGGTTATGGCAGCGCGAGCGCAACCACATTCGGCGGACTGAGCTACGACTCGATTTCCATTCCTGAACAATCGGGCAGCGGCGGCGGCTCCAGCACAGCCACTGGTTCTGCCGGCGGCGCGGCCATGCACTTGACTGTCAATGGCACACTGACGCTCAATGGCAGCATCACTGCCAATGGAATTGACGGAGTTTCTTCCGGCGCAGGTGGCGGTGCGGGCGGCGCACTTTGGCTCAGCGCCGCAAGTCTTTCGGGTTCCGGGACAATTTCCGCAAATGGCGGTGATGGCGAATTCTTTGGTGGCGGTGGCGGCGGCGCGGGCGGCCGCATCGCGGTGTATTTCAGTTCGAACCAGTTCAGCGGAACCATCTCGGCCGATGGCGGCCAGGGTTTCCTGCTCGCAGGCGGTGCGGGAACGATTTATTGGGATACGAATTCCACCAAGACCGCCGCGCTCATCCTTGACAATAACGGCAACCCCGGCACCAACACGCCACTCGACTCGCTGGTGACCGGCGGGAACGCGCCCGTCAACCTCTCCGTCGCCAATGGCGCAGTCGCCAGCACCACAATTTCACCCGGGCCGCTCACGCTCCAGAACTTATCCATTGGAAATGCCGGCGAGTTTCTCGCGAATCCTAAAACACCTCTTTACCTAAGCGTGCTTGGAAATGCAGCCATCAATTCCGGCGGCGCAATTGTCGCGGACTTCCTCGGCTTCGATGGCGCAGCCGGTGCCGGCGCGGGTAGCGTTGATTTCGTCGGCGATGGCAGCGGCGGTGGTTACGGTGGTTCGGGTGGCATCAGCGCGGGCGGCGCGGCGGGAGGACTCACCTATGGCTCCTCGAATCAACCAGTTAATCTCGGCAGCCCCGGCGGCATCTCTCCTTCCCTGGCGGGTTTCTCCCAGGGCGGCGGCGCAATCCGACTCTCCGTGAACGGCGCTCTTACTCTCAATGGAAGCATCAGCGCCAACGGCAACGACGCATTCATCGACGGTTCAGGTGGTGGTTCCGGCGGCAGCATCTGGATCACAACCCTAAACCTCTCCGGCAACGGCTCTCTCACGGCCAACGGTGGCGCTGGTGAGTCGATGGAGGGCGGTGGCGGCGGTGGTGGGCGTATTGCGATCTATGCGAGCAATAATTCGTTTTCTGGAAGTGTCCTCGCGACTGGCGGCACAGCCGGCGCGGCTCCGGGACAGAATGGAACCATTTACGTCGGCACCAACCTCGTCGTCTCCGGAATTATCACCGACACCAAAGGCGTCGCTGTGTCCGGCGTTTCCCTGGCGGCAACAGGAGTCGGCGCCGTCACGAGCGACGCCAACGGCCTCTATTCCATCCCCGTGCCGTTGTTCTGGAGCGGCACCCTGGCGCCGAGCAGCACGGGCACAATTATCCCCAGCTCACAGAGTTACTCGGCTCTCTCAACCAACGCGCCCGACCAGAATTTCGTCCTCGCTTCGCCGTCCGCCTTCCTGCTCAGTTGCGGCCAATGCGACGGCGCAAACATGAGCGTCGGCTGGTACGGGATCAATGGCGCGTCCTACCAGGTCCTTTGCTCCACGGATCTCGTCAACTGGGTGCCGTATGGCGGTCCGATGCCCGGCACCAATGGTCCTGCGGCAATCTCAATGCCCGTCACCAATGCGCCGCAAATGTTCTTCCAGTTGAATGTGACCTATTGAGGAGCGATCTCAGCTGAAGCTCAAGTCTCTGAAAAGATTCGGTCAAAAAGAAGTCGGCGTAATGTCAGACAAACACCTAGCCCAATATCAGCCTTGTTCCGAATGACGCATTCCGCACGCGAAGCAATGTTCCTCGCGTGCAATTTAACAAAAACAAAGTGAGTTTACCAATCGGCCGTGTGGCCCAGTTTGCGTTTGAAATCGAAGCCCTGCGCGCCGAGTGCTGCGCCGCCGCGCATCTATTGGTCAAGGAATCTCCCATCAATGAGGCCGAACTTGAAGAATGTGCCCGCCTGGATGATGCGCTGACTGTTGCCCAAAGAACTCTGAAGTCCACTGTCGCCCAGGTGATGCTCTCACGCCTCAAACGCCGCAGCCAAATCAGTTGAGCCAGTCCCGTCATGGGAGCGCCGGCGTCCCTGCCGGCACCCTGCCCGAAGATCTCACTTGTGGGTGGTGGCAACCGGAGTTGAATCCGCCGTGGCAGTATCCTTGCCGCTGCGGCAACCCTGAATCAAGAGTACCAGGAACAGTGCAATGTGCGCAGCCAGCACAATGAAGAAAACGTTGCGGAAGCGTTCCCGGCGATGATGTTGAATCTGGATGGTTCCAATGGCGGTTCCCGGAACCTGAAATGGATTGAATTCTTTCACAGCTTTGTGTTGCCCAGCCAACAGCGGTGCCCGTGCCACGATGGCCGGTTCAAACACCGATACCGCCGATTACCCTCAGTCCGCTAAAATCAAGCGCACCAGCGCCATGACTCCAACTCCAAAACCAATCAACAGTACAGCATGCTTGATGGTCAAAACAGCTACCGCCTGAAGGGCCTGTGAAGGAACGATTGTGGAACTGAAATAGTCGAGAGCTTTGCGATTCTCTTTGGCTGCGACTTTCATACTATGGCTATCGCTAAGCAGGGAGCGGGCCAACGATATTTTCGCAGCTTGGGACGGCTGTTTCGTCCCGTTTGAAGACAAAACTGTCCCGGTTTGAAACCGACCGTCCAAACCGGGACAACTGGGATTCGATCCGGACCTACCTGGATTCGGCGCGTTGTTGGATTGTCTGTGTGTTATCACTCACCCCACCCTTCGGTTGCGTGTCCTGCTGTGAAACCAACGTCGACATCTTCGTTCCCGAATCCGCTAAATCGCCTGACAACTGCGCCAATGCACTCTGCACTTTCCGCGCGTTTTGCTCCGCATTTTCAGCCAGTGGTTTCACTGACGCTATTCCGCCCGCCGTCAAATCAACGCTCAGCGACGTCCGGATATCCCGCAGATACGCGATCAACGGCTCCACCACCGCCTGGTTCTGGTGATACCGCTGGTCCACTGTATTGAGTTCATCACTGACCTGTGTTTTTCGAGACACGCTCTGGTCGCGCACGGCTTCGTAGTGGATATTCGCCATCTGTTTATCCCAGGTCTGGAAATACTCCTCGCTCTTCTTGTCGGCCTCATTAGCCGCGTTTTCAGCCCGTTTGGACGAATCCTCCAGCCAATTCAGCGCCGCGTTGAATCGTGCAAACTGCGGCCTCAAATCCGCCGCCGGCTTGTTCACCAAATCGTCCAACGCATTCATCGTCGCATCAATCGCGCGGTTCTCCGTATTGATCTCCATAGCCGCCCTTTGCAGGCTGCTGCTGGCGCTGTCCGCCTTCTGATAACTCGGCGACGCGCAACTGCTGAGGTAAAGCACCCCAACGATGCAGATCGAAGTTTGTGTTATCCCCGCGAATAGGGACACTTTTTGTGGGTTCGACTTTCTGGCTTTCATGGCCTCGTGTTTATCGGAAAGCTCGAATCCTCGGAATGGGGTGTTTGTCCCCCGGGGTTGTTCACGGCTGGCAATTCATCGCAAATATGCGTTTGAATCAGCCCTTGCCCTTGCCGCTCGCTCTCGGCTCCCACACCTCACTACTTTGATCCACTTTGATCCACTTTGATCTACTTGGCCATCAACCATTTGTGATCGGCCGATTTGACCCCTGTTCAATCCCTCGGTGGCATCATCCACTTCGGCTTTTGGTCGAAACCGCTTTGACAAGGTTGGACTTGCTTGGACAAAGCTAAAGGCTGAACCGACCTGGAGCGACTGCGTCCCTAAGTGAGATTAAGGGAACTATCGAGATTTTCGCACACCTCACATGGCTCACCCTGCCCTTGCGCCCCTTTGGTCCTTTCTGTCCCTGCCACCCGCGACAAAAAGGCCCTCAGACTCAACCCACATGAGGATTGACTCCTGCCGCCTTAACCCTAACTCCCATGTCAAAGAACCATCTCAAAGTTATATACAACTCAATCTTTGTAAAATACAAAGTAATGTCTCTCAATGCATGTGTGGCACCCCCTTTGCTCATAATTTAACGAAAGATGAAAGGATTAGGCCCCGAAATTCAGCCTTTTCGCAGGTCATCTAAACGTTACGCGAAGGACACCTATGAAACTCATTAAACCACTTTGGAGCGACCCGGTCGGATGGGTCGAACAAGTCGCCAAGACCAAACTCCGCGTATTTTTGTGGATTCTCATCCACACCCTCTTCGTGGCGATTGGTCTTGTCGGGACTTACACCCTCTTACAGAAAGCCGACGTCGGCGCCGATGTCAGTCCATATTTAATTCCGGCTCTCGCAGCTCCGGTTGTAATCATCGGGATTTATTATCCCGCGATGTATCTGTACGCGATGTATCGCCTGTTGAAGATCGTCAAAGAAGCCAGGCCAAATGAGAGGATACCTGCCTGACTCACACCGCGCTGAAACCGATTAGGTCTCAAAGAACATCATGGAAACCCCAAAACCAAAACGTGACTTCTTTGAGAAACCGAGCATCGGAAGCGTCATAATCATCATTGTGGGCTTGGCCTTGACGGCTGCGTTCGGCTTGTATCGGGAACATCGTATCTCCGTCAAGATGGACGCCGTGGAGCACGCTCAAGCTCAAGAAGGCAAACAAGCATATCTCGACGGCGTCGAACTGGCAGCTAGGGATGCGATCCGACAGGGCGCCCCCGAGTCTGCAATGATTGACGAAACGGTGATTTTGTTTCGCCAGAAGGGCGCGACTGATTCCGAGATTGATGCTCTCAAGCAGCGCCTGTCGACCTCGGCCAGCGATAAAAAATGACGCCATGACAAAACAAGACTTTATCCTGAAGCTGCAGGCATGGAACCAGAACACCAGGCGGGACTTGGCCGCTTTCTTGGCCGCATTTTTCTTAAGCTGTGGCGTTCTGTGTGTATGGGAGCGCCATCAGGAAGCGCATGGCGGGCCGGGCTGGATTACCCCATGCGGACTTGCTTTGGTGATTGCTCTGCCTTTGTTCTCAGCTTTGTTCTTGTATGACCGCAGAGTTCGACGATTCGGATGTGCCTGCCAAAGTTGTGGCAAGCAGTTGTTCGGCGGCCAAAATGGAGGTGGGCACGCAAAGATAGTCATCGCCACCGGCAATTGTTGTTTCTGCGGAGCCAAAGTCTGCGATTGAGGTTATGCCTGACAAACCGTCACAGCCATTATGAACGCCGCCCATTCAGAAAATCTGGAATTCCTCAAACGCATTCGCGGCTGCTTCGGCTCGCCCCGGATGTGGTCGTCCGAATATGTCTTCACTGGCGAAGCAGTCATTGAAAGGCGCGGAGAACGAATCAGGAATCAGATGAGAATTTCCGACATCGTTGAGACCAGTGCCCGGCTTGGGTCTAATCAGATGGTCCTCAAGACGAATAACTCAAAAATGATCATTCAGATTGTTCCTTCCTTGAACGAAGTCATCACGAAGCTCGCAGCCGAATTCAACGCCAACAAAACCGAATCCGAACGACAGCATTTGGAACAAGAGGCACGCCAAAAGGTTTCACGATTCAAGCGCCTCCGGCTGATTGGCATGATTCTTAACGTTCTGATTACGCTCGCACTCGGCATTCTTATCATATGGTGGTGTCGAAAACATTACTGATTTAGCAACTCTTGAGAACGCCGCCTTCCAAGAATCTTCTGGCAGTTGCTTTCCTTTCATTCGTTGCCGCTTCCATACTCGGTCCCTCCTGGTATCCTGCACCGCGTCCAGTCACGGCTTCCGACGGTTCTGTCATGTTCGGCCCGGACGGGCGTATGCTGGTTCATCAAGACATGGCTGCCTTCAGAATCGCAATGATTCCGGTGGAGATTGCGATGGTCTGTTTCACAGTTTGCGTTCTATGGTTGCTCATCAGGCTTTTTCGCTTTGCGTTTAGACGGTGGATCAATCAATGACGACTGACGTAACCATATCCGCGGGAGATTGGTGGAGTGAACGACGCCTGCGCTACAATGTCGGACTAGTCGTTGCCGGGATACTCGCATTCATCGCCTACGTGCGGTCGGTTCTATCCTCCTGTCATCCGACATGGATTTCGAGGTGACTGTGTTCACCATATTTTTCCAAGGAATCGGTTATTTGTTCATGATTGGCGTTGCAAACGTCTGTTATTTTCTTGGCCCCTTCTCGGAGCGCGTCATTCGACCATCAGACCCACAGCGATATCGCCTGGCCTGTTATCGCCTTGGCTTTTGGTTTTCCGTCTTGCTGCCGTTCAGCATTCCGACACTGTTGGCACTGTCAGTGCTTTTTCATCTCCGTTAGTTCAGGTCTTATGTTCCTCTTGCCTGCAATTGCGCTGGTCGTGGGTATCACCCTTTTTGGGTGCTGCTGGTGTTCCCGTCGTCGGATTCGGCCCTCAGTATGGGTCGCCGTCGCTTCGACATTTGTTGGCTCGGCGATTGTCGGATTGGTAGGAACCTTGATGGAGCCAGGACCTATCAGCTTATTATGGGAGCAGGAAGGCAAAACGGGGTTGTATTTTTTTCCCGTTTGGATGGGGTTCAGCGCGCTGATTACATTCCTGCCGGCAGTGATAATTGTTTTCCTTTATCAGAGCGATATCAAACGATGAGTCCCTTCGTATCCCGCTGTGGCGAGCTCTGATCATTAAGCCGACTATGCACCGTCTGCAATTCGATTATATAGCAATAATCATTTGCTCCATTGCATTGCCCGTTGTCACGCTCCTCCCGCGTCGTCGAGTTTTTCGGCCTTGGGCGAAAATCGTCTCAATTCTTATTTGCATATTGAACGGTGCCTGGGGAATCAGCGGATTATGCTCCAGTGGTCGGGTTCCTTTTCCAACCACACTCAGTTGCTCGTTCATTCAGCTAGAGAACCGCTTTTTGTGGTTTCTGTTGGGCTTTTGCTTTGCTACACAATTGCCGGGCGATACAAAAAACTAGCGCATGGAAACCGAGAACCCTGAGCCTGATAGGCTTCGAAAGCATTAAACACTGAATCTCAAACCCGCCCGATTGGTCTTCGTTTCCTTTCTGTTAACCTTGCGCCTCTGCGTCTTTGCGTCTTTGCGTTGAAATTTCGGAGTTTTGGATTTCACGTCACCCAGCCAAAATAACGCTGGCACTCTTCCCCACGCGGGTGTAACAGTTTCTAAGGACCAGTAACCGTTATGAAAAAATTAACGTTCCTTTTTTCGGCACTCATCGGTTTGGGCCTCCATTCCGCACTCGCTGCCGATGCCCCGCACGGCAGCATTTTGGAAATTCATTCCTGCGAAGTCTACGCCGGCCCCTGCGTCGTCTCCAGCGAGTCGCCGCAGGAAGGACGCTACATGGTGCGCGCCTGGGATTTCACCGGCGGCAGCTTCAACAACACCGACCTGACCGGTCTTAAAATCGCCGTCCTGCAATCTTCGTCAGACAATCTCGCGGAATCCGGTTCTGAATCCGGCAACGCGATCGTTTACCTGCCCGAATCTGCAACTCAAACCCAGCGCGACACTCTGCTGACATGGCTGAAATCCAGCCAATCGGATTTTCATCCATCCCACCTGCAAACCCGCACGGTGCCGCTGCAATTTACGAAGTCCGAGCAAGGTTATGAATTTACTGCGGGAAACTACGTCGATGTCAAAACCGCCCCGCTCGCTCAGTGCAAAATGGGAGGATGCGGCGAGGTCTTGTGGTATCAACCGCGCACGGCAACAAGTCTTTTCACCGTAGTGGTTAATAATGGCTCGAAGGTCACTGAACCCCTCTTGAACCTCCGCTGGGATGCGAGCGGCAATCGTGACATTTTTCTCGGCCGCTTCGGCCAGCCTGTTCCCGCCAAAAACCTGTACGTCAGCCTGAACGAACTGTGCGGCCCGACGCAGGCATTGTTCTGATTTTCGCCCCGCTCCCGAAATCACTTGCAAATCTCCCCCCGCGATTTACGGTTGCCACGGACTGATGTCGCACCCCGGCAACTGTAACCACTCGCCCGCGTGCCTCGTCATGGCAGTTATACCGAACCGTACACTATGAGTGAGTCCAATTCGAAAGACGGCTTCTCCATCTCACGCCGCTCCTTTCTCAAAACTTTCGGAACCTCCGCCGCCGTCGCCGCTACGGCACAAGTCGAAGCCGTTGCCGCCGAACTCGAAAAGGCAAATAAGGAAAAGATTATCGGCCCCGACGCCGTGCCCATCACTCTTCACGTGAACGGCAACCCCATTCAACTCCAGGTGGAGCCGCGCGTCACGCTGCTCGACGCAATCCGCAACATGACCCCGCTCACCGGCTGCAAGGAGGTTTGCGACCGTGCCACCTGCGGTGCCTGCTCGATGTTCGTCGATGACAAACTCGTTTACTCCTGCTCGATGCTCGCCATTGAAGCGCAGGGCAAAAAAATCACAACCGTCGAAGGCCTCGCTGAAAACGGCAAACTCAGCAAAGTCCAGGAAGCCTTCATCGAACAGGACGCCCTCATGTGCGGATATTGCACACCTGGCTTCGTGATGAGCGTCACCGCCTTGTTGCGACAAAATCCCAGGCCGACAGAAGCGGAAGTCCGCCATGCCTGCTCCGGCAATCTCTGCCGTTGCGGCACTTATCCGCGCGTCCTCCAGGCCGCGCTCAAAGCCGCGGGCGTTTCCAAGACCGCCAAAACCGAGATGATTTCCTATGCCAAGCTGGCCTGAAAAACCCGTTTACATCAGTTCCCGTCACACGCGCATCGATGGACCCTTGAAAGTGTCTGGTGCGGCCAAGTATCCCTCGGACATGCAGCCCGATGGCTGGCTTTACGGCATGGTTCTCCGCTCCAAATGGGCCAAGGCCAAAATCACCAAAATCAACCTCGCTCCAGCACTCAAAATTCCCGGCATCAAAGCCGCCGTTCTCGCCCCCGCAGTGGATGAGCGCCAGAAAAGCGGCAGCGACGTCACGATGCGCTACTATGGCGAAGAAATTGCGGGCGTGGCCGGCACATCCAAACAAGCCTGCATGGACGCTCTGAAGGCAATTGAAGTCGAAGCGACCGAATTGCCGTTTGTCGTCCATGAAGACGACGCGAAAGGAGAAGACGCACCCCGCGTCTGGGAGGACACTCCAAATCTTTCTAAGTTCAGCCTTCGGGAAACCGGCACAGTAGACCAGGCGTTTAACGAATGCTCGGCCATCGTCGAAGGGTTCTTCACGACTCCGGTTCAAATTCATAACCCGCTCGAAACCCACGGCAACACGGTGTCCTGGACCGATGAAGGCGTTACCTGCTGGGCCTCCACGCAGGGCGTTTCCAGTGTGCACGACGAACTCTCGCAGAATCTGGGTGTTCCAGCCAGCCAGGTGCGTGTCATTTCCGAATTCATGGGCGGCGGATTCGGAGGGAAATTCGGCCCCATCACCGAGGGCGTCATTGCCGCACAATTATCCAAAGCGGCCAAAGCCCCCGTCAGGATCATGCTCACGCGATTCGACGAAGCACTCGCCGTGGGCAATCGCCCTTCGAGCTTTCAGAAAATCAAATTGGGCGCCACGGCAGACGGCCGCCTGCACGCGTTCGAATACGAGAATTACGGCACCGCCGGGATCGGAGCCGGAGGCGCCACCGCAGGCGGAGGAAGCGGCCTGGCTTTACGCGCTCCGTATATCTATAGCGTCCCCAACACCCGCGTCCGGCAGGCTGGCGTTAATGTGAACGCAGGTTCCGCCCGAGCCTTTCGCGCACCGTCCTGTCCTCCCTCCTCCTTCGGCATGGAATCGATCATGGACGAACTCGCGGTTAAGATGGGTGTCGATCCCGTCGAGTTTCGCCTCAAAAATGACGTGCCCTCCGAGGACCACGCAGACGATCCACATGACCCCGCGAACATTCGCCAAAAGGAATACAAACTTGGCGCCGAGAGATTTGGCTGGAAGGAGAAATACAAGAAGCCTGGCAGCTCACCCGGCATAATCAAAACCGGTGTCGGTTGCGCCGGCTCTTCCTGGGGCGGCGGCGGTCGGGGAACGAGAGCAGAAGCTGAAATCCATCCCGACGGCAGCGTGGAAATCCGTTGTGGCACCCAGGACCTTGGGACCGGCACGAAGACGTATATAGCTTTGATCGCCGCTGAAGTCTTCGGCCTCAAGCCGGATCAAATCACCGTCCGCATCGGAGACACGCGTTTTCCTCCTTCCGGCGGCAGTGGTGGCAGCAGCACTTCTCCCTCGGTATCGCCGGCTATTCTTGATACCTGCACCAGGGCCCTCGAAACCCTGCAGCAGCAAACCGGCATCGCCGACGCGCGCGGAGCCAACTGGATGGCCGCTTGCAAAAAACTCGGCGTAACTCCGCTCGTGGCCCAGGGCCAGTGGCAGCGGGGTTTATCCGGCAGCAACACTGGCGGCGTGCAATTCGCCGAAGTGGACGTCGACACCGAAACCGGCTTCGTCAAAGTGAAGAAGATTTTAATCGTTCAGGATGGTGGTCTGATTCTGAACCGCCTCACCTGCGAGAGCCAGCTCAACGGCGGCGCGATTATCGGCATCGGTTACGCCCTTTATGAAGAGCGTTACATGGACAAAAACTCCGGTGTAGTGCTCAACCCCAATTTCGAAACCTACAAACTCACCGGCCTGGCCGACGTGCCGGAGATCGAAATCATCCTGTTCGACATGCCCGAACGCGGCGTCATCGGCATCGGCGAACCGGCCACCATTCCCACCGCCGCCGCCATCGCCAATGCCGTAGCCAACGCCATCGGCGTCCGCGTCAGCAGCCTGCCCATCACACCCCAAAAAGTCCTCGCAGCCCTGGGCAAAGATAAACTTTCTGTCGCATGAAAGCATTCCAATACGCAACCGCACTTTCTCCCGCCACTGCCCGCGAACTTGTCAGTGACAACGGCGCTTATCTCGCCGGCGGAAACGATCTGCTCGCGTTGATGAAGGAATATCTCGTCGACCCGAAAACGCTCGTGAACATCAAATCGCTTCCGGGTATGAGCAAAATCGAGTCCGGCTCGAAACTGTGGACCATCGGTGCGCTCACGACCGTCGCGGAAATCGAAGATCACCCGGGCATTTCCAAAACGTTTCCCGGATTGCAGCA
>Ga0070731_10002532_pt1 | contig 17286 bp, 12 predicted proteins | sample Coa_R1_2_FD_66448 | JGI IMG/M metagenome (GOLD analysis project Ga0070731, IMG submission 66448) | Surface soil microbial communities from Centralia Pennsylvania, which are recovering from an underground coalmine fire - Coalmine... | ecosystem: Environmental > Terrestrial > Soil > Unclassified ...
GGCGATCGGCGCGTGCCTGCGCCAGCTGGGAGCGAATATCGGCCGCATCGAGCGTCAGGATCACTTCGCCGCGATGGACAGTCTGCCCTTCGGCGGTCATAACTTTTTTCACGAAGGTAGGAAATTCCGCGTGCGCCACGGCAGGCGAAATCGGCTCTACTTTCCCATTGCTTGTGATATCCACATCCAAATCCTCGCGCGTTACCGTCACAACGGGAACCACGGGTGGCTGGCTGCGTAACCCAAGGACGATTAAAATCAGCGCGACCAGGCACGCACTCAGAACCGCGATGATCGTTCTATCCCGCTTTTTGCTTTGCGCCATTTAATCGACCGCATACGCGAGCGGCCCAACTATCTAGTCATAAAATTGTAACAGACCCATTCCGCGGTTGCTCACCCAAAGGGCTCCAGTCGACAAGACGGCGGCCCGGCTCCTGTTCGTCTAAGATGCAGGATCGAAGAATAACGGCATCAGCGCCGGTTAAACCCCGCTCTTCCTCTTAGCCACTATTGCCACGGAGGGCATGTGATATTCTGTGGCGCCGAAAGAGGCTATCGAATGAGCTATATAGAACGCATCCAGAACGATCTTACCGCAGCCATGAAGGGAAAGGACGAATTGCGGCTGAGCGTGTTACGCATGGTAAAGAGCGCGTTGAAGAACAAGGAAATCGAAAAGATGCGCGCGCTTGAGGACTTGGAGTCCCTCCAGATCCTCCAAACGCTAGTCAAGCAGCGGCGCGAATCCATCGATCAGTTCAGGCAAGGCGGGCGAAAAGATCTGGCCGAGAAGGAAGCCAAAGAAATCGCCATCATCGAAGAGTATCTGCCCGCCGCGCCTAGCGATGAGGAAGTTCGCCGGGCGGTCGAGGAGGCTATTTCCGAAACCAGCACCGGTTCCCTAAAGCAAATGGGCGCGGTGATCAAGGCGGCTCGAGCGAAACTCGAAGGGAAAGCAGTGGATGGCAAGGTTCTCAGCGACCGCGTGCGCGAACGCCTCTCTGAGAAATCCTGAGATTGCCCGCCTTGAGCGTCGTGTTTGAAGTGGCTACTGAGACCTCAAGGCGTCACGCGGCGAAGCACAGCCGCTGATTGCTGGTCTGCTGCGATTTGCTGTAGGAAGTCGCGAATCGCCGGCAGTTTTTCGGTAGGAACCATCACGTTTCTGATTTCGAATGTCCTGCGGTAGTGCAGCACGCCATCTGAGACTTTTGTTTCACTGCTGTACGTCGCGTAGTCGCAATCGGCCTGCATGGGCTTCGGTAGCCCGTCGACCGCGTAGCCTGCGGGCAGGGAAATATCGAACACATCGTCCTGTCGCGTCGCTTCCTCGAACTCAATCGGATACTTCCTCGGCTTCTTTTCGGCGAACAGCTCCAATAGCGATGTATATTTGTCACCTAGCACACGAGGGCGCACGAATAGCATGTCACCTGCCGAACTCGCGTATCCGGTTGAGACAAACTTGTAATTGAGTCCAAATGTCTCGTCATATTTTTCGAGATTTCCAAGGGAGGCAGCAGTCAAGGTGAAGTTGTTAAGAAAACCGCTGAGGAAACTCTCCACGAGTTCGGCCCGCTTCGCTGGCTGAGCATTCAAAAACATCTCACGATCCTGCTCCGCCGGCGCTCCCCATGTACGTTCTTGAACATCGCCGGTTAAATCACCTGCCGGGTTCAGGGTGAACGTTGCGGTCCGCAAAAGTCGATTGCTTGAGGAAGGCAAAAGCGGCATGAGGAAGAGATCGCCACCAGCCGGCCTAACTAGAAGTCCATAACTGTCCTGGAGGTAGGGCGGCAAATACCCCAGCGGGACGTAGGGGTTCGTGGGATCAAACAAGAGCACTTTGCCTAATTTGGTGTCGTTGACAGTCGCGTAGAGATTCGGCGCAGTGAGATTATCAGGGAGCCGAATGGCCAATATCACGTGGTTGAAATGCATGGAAGGAAAATCAGGACGCACCACTCCCCGGTCTGTATCTACGATGACGTAATAGGCGTCGATCCCGATTTCGTGAAGCATCACGGACAGCAGGGTGGCTTTGTCCTTGCAATCGCCGTATTGATTGTTGAAAACGTCCGCAGCGGAGTGAGGCTGAAAACCCCCGATGCCGATTTCAATGGCCACGTAGCGGATTTGTCTCTGCATGTATTCTGTCAACGCCCTGATTTTTCCCACAGGGTCGGGAATTCCGGCTGTGAGGGCGGCCACTTTCTGCTTGATCTGTGGCGAAGAAGTGAGGCTCGTTTGCGTGAGTCCGTAATACCAGAGACCGAGATTTTTCCAGGAAGCCGTGATCCTTCCATCCTGAGATCCACCTGATGGAAAGTATTTCACGCCAAGATGTCCCGCGATCGTGCCCTGAGGCGGCATGTCTGGTTCTTCTTCCACTGCGGGAAGGTCAGTTAACTCCCATGCGCGCTGGTTTGGTCCGAGCGTTTCTGGTTTTTGTTCCGGGTAATTGAACCATGAAACAGAAAACTCCCACGATGGAGGAAGTTGCAGAACGAAACGAGCACGCTTGACCGGAATCCTTCTCTGAAATAACCAGTCGTCCTCCAAAACAAAGGGCCGTTGTTTCTGAATGTATTCGAAGCCAACGATACATCCGGCATTAGCCTCCGGGAATTTCAGCACTTTGGCTCGGTCATCCGAGAAGAACTCGTCTCCGGAAAGTGCTGTTTCCAGCGCATCTTTTCCAGAGACTGCAAACTCCTGTCCATCGGGTCTGATCGTCCAAGCCTTCAAACTGCTCAATTTGGTCTCATTGTCGAAGTTCACCGCCGCGTAGCCGTACTTATAGCGCGCCTCCGGGCGCAGCAACTTGTAGGCAACGCGGTGCCTTACTTCGATCTCGTGGTTGTCTTGGACTGTGACCTGAAATTCATCGAAAAGCACAACGGCAATAGGATCGTCAGCATACGCAGGAAGCTTCTCGTGGACCGTGGCGCGAAGCCAGTCGGGTGCTGAATCCGCCGCCGCATTCGGCGGGGGGTTCAGCAGTAGCGCGACACCAACCGCTAACACTAAAAAGGAACTGCTAATTATTCGTCGCTTGTTGAGCCATTTGAAACATGGCTTGAGCATTGTCATCTGTTCTCACGATGCTAAAGAATGAGCGGAGCCCGAAGTAGGACTCCTTCGGAAACCGGATGCCGCTGATCACAAGATGCCGCTTGACCTCCAAGGTGTTTTCCTGCTGGGTAGCTGAGATTTCGTAGGATACGGGGCCGGGTGACAGCTTTTGCGCGACCGGTAGGGCCTGAACCTTGTATCCGGGCGGAAGATGAATGATCAGGTCATCGGATTTCTCGTACGGGTTGGGGAAATCTACCTCGTTCACTCTTTTCTGTGACTGAAACCAACCAACCTCCGAGGTCTGGAACATTTCAAGCGGCATGAGCATCCGCTGCATCGCGCCTTTGACGAAAGAAGGGATCCTTACGGTGCCATCAATTCGTATAGGCTTTTCGGCTTCATCCCAGTCTGAGACCTGAGTGACTTCAAATGTGGATCCAAGCGGTAACCACCCTTTGATTTCGTCACCGAGCGCCTTTTTCCTGCCCGAATCGTCCTCATCTCGGTTGTCGTACCGCCGCGTGGCAGCTTCTTGGCCGCTGAACTCAACTTGGAGCTGACCAGTTATCTCCATCTGAGAATCAACATTAAATTCGCCATGACGCACGGTGGTCGCATTCGCAGCAACCGGTGGGGGCGTCATGACGATCTCGCTTCCATCCTTACTTACGCGAAGACCGTTCGCCGCGGTCTCGTACCACGGCAGTATTCCAAACGGATAATAGCGCGCAGCGGGATCGAGGTAGTACTCCTTCGTCCCCGCGCGAACCCACACAAGCTCCGCACTCAAGTCTCGGGCGGATTCTCGCTGAGGCGAAAAATACATTCCGCTCCGTGGCGCGACGCGCAAATCGGCGGCATCAAATCCTGCCGCTCGCGCGAGGCCAATCAGCAGAAAGTTGATATCGAGACCGTGGCCGTAACCGTGTTTGAGCACATCCTCCACGTTATTATTAGGTTTTATGTCCTCCTGTTTGGTCTCCTTTTGAGTCTTCTCGTCCTCAATGTCGAGGTTACGAATTTTTTCAGCGCGAGCATAAAGCTTGCGCAATTTCATCTCCGGTGTATCGCTGCTGTTCACGTCTTGCGACACTTCAGCCGCCAACTCCTTTTTTCTATCGACAAAATGGTCCACCTGTCCATTCCAATTCTTTCCGATCCTTTTCCAGTATTGATCGGGAGTTTCGGATACAGGTTCATCTCTGTCGCGGTAGTAGAATTCCACCCTGGCTTGCAACGCGCTTGGCGGAGGCATGAGTTGTTCCTGTTCAATCCCGGAAAGGTCGCGAATCTCGAGCGTATATAGACTGCCTTGTTTCTGTATTTGGGGCGTGCCGGGCGGCAAGGCGTAGATTCGGTAACTAAGCGGCAATGAATAAGTGGAGTCGTCAGGTTTGATCGAGAAGCGGGCCAACCGGGTAAACAGGTCGTACTGAACGGTCCACCCAAGTGTCCAATAGAATCTGTCGTCATACTGCTCACGATACCTATACTCGATAATGCAGCCAGGCTGAGCGTCAGGCATTGTGAATGTCTTCGCCAGGTACTTAATTCCGCCGCCCTTCACTATTTCCTTGTCAAACGCCTTGCCCTGAAATTCCACCACAGTTCCGTCGGGACGGATCGTGCGGGCCCGAATTGCCTGGATCGATTCCTGAGCTTTGTTATAGGGCAACTCAATATCAGCTTGCTGTTCGACGCCAGTCTGTGTGAACACTTTTATACGCAGATAATTGTCGACCGAGGCTTCTTTCGCATTAACGTTGACCTCTCGATAAAGCACCATGGCGTCCGCGCCCGGTTGTTTTGCATTGTCTTTCAGTACGAGATCTTCGGGCGGGATGGGGAGCCAGTCGTCGCCCGCACTTTCCGGACGGGGGAAAACGGCCCACGCTAAAAGGAAGACGAAAGAAGCGCATACAACTCGCCGGGTCCGAGTCATGGGTCCCTTTCCAATTAGAGGGGTCTGCGCTTTCGGCGGTGAACTACCTGACACGAGGCACACCCCTTCTTTGGTTAATTTGATTTCTAAGCAGTGACGTGTGCGCAAAGCTACCTTGAAGGACCATCTGTGTCAATTGATCTAACAACCGGAATGAGTCGATAGGAGCAACACCGTCGTCCTGGGCTGCCTAGAACGAGGTTCACATTTGTTGCTCCGTTCGGCGAGATAAACCGGTTTAACGGGGAAGATCGTGTTCTGGCCAACGCTTGCTTGAAATCGCGGGTAATGCTAACTTCCGCGCCTTCTGCGGGGAACAATGACCGGCATGATAGCCCTGTAGGGTAAGATGCCAGCGGAGGCGCAACGTGGCGACCAAGGTTTGGAGCTCGACTGCACCTGTCGCTGAATTTAGTCCCTACACAGAAGCGGAAGGCGTGCGGGAGTTCAGCTTTCGCGCGGTTATGCTCGGCGCGCTCTTCGGCGTTCTCTTCGGCGCTGTATCGGTTTATGTGGGCCTGCGCGCAGGCCTCACAGTTTCCGCCTCGATCCCGATCGCCGTCCTCTCAATCAGCATTTTGCGCGCGTTCGGGCGTTCCACAATCCTTGAAAACAATATCGTGCAGACGACCGGTTCGGCCGGCGAATCGGCTGCCGCAGGCGTGATTTTCACCATGCCTGCATTGATCTTTCTGGGGTTCTCGCTCAATACGGAATACTGGCGAGTATTCTTTCTGGCGCTCCTCGGCGGAACACTCGGCGTGCTCTTCATGATTCCGCTGCGCCGGCAGTTGATCGTGAAAGAGCATGGCAACCTGACTTTCCCCGAGGGCACGGCGTGCGCCGATGTGCTGGTCGCTGGAGAGCGCGGAGGCTCCTTCGCGGGCCGCGTGTTCTGGGGTTTGGGCCTCGGCGGCGTTTACACAATCCTGATGAACACTTTCGGACTTTGGCCTTCTCAACCCGACTACCAACCGAAATGGCTCCCGGGCGCCTCGATGCGATGCACGATCACCTCCGAATACCTCGGTGTTGGCTACATCATCGGGCCTCGAGTAGCGGGCACGCTGTTCGCCGGCGGTGTAATTTCCTGGCTCGTGCTGATGCCGGCCATTCGCTTCTTCGGCTCGCTCGCTCCCGGAGTGGCGCTCTATCCCAGCACGATGCCCATTCCGCAAATGAGTCCGGATCAGCTTTGGGGAACGTACATTCGTCCGATAGGAGCTGGCGCTGTCGCCGCATCGGGGCTCATCACCCTGATCAAAACGATGCCGACAATTTTCGCGGCGCTGGGTGCGGGAATGAAGGACGTGCGGGCAAAACAAGCGGCGCTGCCCGTGGCGCGACGCACGGAGCGTGATCTTTCGATGCGGGTCGTGATCATCGGCTCCCTTGTGATTCTCGCAATGATATGGGGGCTTCTAAGATTTAAGCCTATCCCCGGAGCGCAAACCGGGGCATTTGCCAATCTGGTCGCGGCGTTATTCGTGATCGTTTTCGGTTTTCTCTTCGTCACCGTTGCCTCCCGCATCAGCGGCCTCATCGGGAATTCTTCAAATCCTATCAGCGGCATGACCATTGCAACTCTGATGGCCACTTGTGCAGTGTTCTTGGTCGTGCACTGGACGGCAAATGCCTATGCGGTGCTCGCCCTTACGATTGGCGGTGTCGTTTGCATCGCTTCCGCCATCGCCGGTGCCACTTCGCAAGATCTTAAAACTGGATACCTAGTCGGGGCGACGCCAGCCAAGCAGCAAATTGCCCTCGTCATCGGCGTGCTGGTTTCCTCGTTTGCAATTGGAGGAACGCTGATCCTGATGAATTACGGCCTGGCACAATACAAGCCAGCCCAGATCCCGCTCGATATCAACCATCTTCCGGCGGGGGTACAGCGCCAGCAGGACAATTACCTGCACGAAGGAAAATCGTACGTGCTGGTGAATGCCATCGGCTCCGCCGAAATTCCCGACGGCAAATATCTCTACGATCCGGCCACGCGAGAGATTGAAGTTCAATGGGAGCAAGGAATTGGAAGTGCCCGGGCAGCCGCGCCGCAAGCACGCCTGATGGCCACGGTAATTAATGGGATTCTGAACCGGCGGCTGCCGTGGCGCCTCGTGTTCCTCGGAGTGTTTCTGGTTATCGCCGTCGAGCTGCTTGGGATTCGCTCACTGCCGTTTGCGGTTGGTTCCTACATTTCCATCGGCACCACCATGGCGATGTTTGCCGGAGGCCTGGTGCGGTTCCTCGCGGAACAGAGCATCGAGAAGAAAGAAGCCCAAAGCGAGGTAAGCCCCGGTTCACTTTACGCCAGCGGCCTCATCGCCGCTGGTGGTGTCTTCGGGCTGCTGGCAATAGGCATCAACCTGCTCCAGGATCCGGAATTGACGGCGCACGTGCCGCACTGGCTTGCTCGATCGCTGCACCTTCCCTGGTCCGAGACTCTCTTCACCGCTTGGGGCGGAAAGCACATGCCATACCTGCGCGACGCACAATGGTTCGGAGTTCTGCTGTTCACGGCGCTAGCGGCGAGCTTGTTTTTCTCTGCGCGCAAAAAACTCGATCAGTCTTGATCCCTATCGCGCGCCACGCAGAAACCGCGCCGCTTCTTCCGGGGGTGTGGGGTTGATGTAAAAGCCGGTGCCCCATTCGAAGCCTGCCACTCGCGTCAGCTTGGGCATCACTTCGATGTGCCAATGGTAGTGGTCGTTGATTTCTTCGCCGATGGGTGAAGTATGGATCACGTAGTTATACGAGGGAAATGAGAGCGCCGCATCCAGGCGCCCCAGAAAGTCCCGCAGGATCTTGGCCAGATATCCATAGTAGGGCGTCGGCATGTTTTCGAATGCCGAGCTGTGCAGCCGCGGCAGAATCCAGGTCTCGAACGGGAAGCGTGGCGCGTACGGCGCCAGGGCGATGAAGTGATCGTCATTCAGAATCACGCGCGCGTCGGTTTCGATTTCCTGCCGAATCATGTCGCAGAAGATACATCGCTCCTTTTCGTCATAGTAGTGCTTGCAACTATCTACTTCCTCGCGCACACGCTTCGGCACGATCGGCATCGCGATCAATTGCGAGTGTGTGTGCTCCAGCGTGGCCCCGGCCGGTTCGCCGTGGTTCTTGAAAATTAGAATGTACCGGAACCGGCGGTCGTTCTTGAGGTCCAGCATCCGGTCGCGATACGCCCACATCATTTCCTCGATCGCCTTTTCGGGCATCGATGCCAGTGTCAGTTTGTGTTCCGGCGTCTCGATCACCACTTCGTGCGCCCCCACTCCATTCATGCGATCGAACAGCCCCTCGCCCTCGCGGTCTAGGCCACCTTCGATTCCCAGCGCAGGAAATTTGTTCGCTACCACCCGCAGCGACCATCCCGGCGTGTCCCTGCCGCTTCCGTTTCTTCCGTACGCCAGAATCTCGGATGTGGTTTTGCCTTCGTTCCCCGGACAGAACGGGCACGTTCCCACACCCTTTATTTGCACGCTCTCACGGATGAAATCCGTGGGACGCTTGGCTCGGTCCGTCGAAATGATTACCCATCGGCCTGTGATGGGATCCTTGCGAAGCTCAGGCAAGCCTCCTCCTTATTTCCTCGCTTGTAGCGAGGAAGCAATCGCGGGGCCATTCTGGCACAACCCTCCCTCTACGTCGCATTCACGCATGCCAACCAGCATGCGGAACAAACGCTGCCTTGTGCAGCCGCACTTCGGGGGGCTGGCCCGCGCTCCCTTCAATCGCCAGCACGTCAAAACGCCAAGAGCCATCCTCGATGTGTCTTGCGCGAAGAAATTGCCGAGCGATGCGCGTCAGATGTCTCTGCTTTTCTCCAGTCACAGCTTCCTCGGGCGTAGGCCGATCCCCGTCGCCAGCCTTGCGTGTTTTGACCTCCACGAACGCGAGCACTGTCCTGTCGTAGCCGATCAGATCGATCTCACCCTTCATTCCCGTCGAGACGTAATTCCGCGCGACCATTGTGTATCCCTGGCGCCTTAGGTACCAATACGCGTATGTCTCGCCCCGAATTCCGGTATGCCGCGCCCGCTGCTTTCGAGTAATTTCCTGGGAGTCGGCACCACCCTCGCTGAGTCCTTTGCGAGCGGCAAAATTCACCAGTGCAAACATCAGGTGCGCAATCATCGCGAAGTCCTTGAAGCTAGCCTGCTCGTTCCGCTTCGCTGATGCAGGCCTCGAGCGTATCGATTGCAAATTCGGCCTGTTCCTCGTCAATAATCAGCGGAGGCGCAAGTCGCAGCGAATTTTCTCCCGCTCCGAGTACGAGTAATCCTTTGTGGAATGCCGCCTGAATCACCAGGTTTCGCAACTCGGGAGCTCTTTCTTTGGTTTTTTGATCGCGCACGAACTCGATTCCAATCATCAGTCCTTTGCCGCGGATGTCGCCCACGCTCTTGTGTCGTTCGCGCCAATCGGCAGTCCTGCGAAGAATGAACTCGCCCATTCGTGCAGCGTTCGCCATGGCTTCCCGCTCCAGCACTCCGATGGTCGCCAGCGAAGCGGCGATTGCGACGGGATTGCCTCCAAACGTGGACGCGTGCGCCCCGGGCTTCCAATCCATCACCTCCGCTTTCGCGATCACCGCGCAGAGCGGCATGCCGGATGCGATTCCTTTCGCCACGCAGGTGATATCCGGCTCAACGCCGGCATGGTCGACGGCCCACCATTTTCCCGTGCGCCCCATACCCGATTGCACCTCGTCTGCAACCAGCAAGATGCCGTGCTTCCGGCACAATCGTTCCAGGCCCTGCAAAAACTCCGCCGGTGCCGGAACGTATCCGCCTTCTCCCTGAACAGGCTCAACGAAGATTGCCGCGACTTCCTCGGGGTCCACCAGCTTCTTGAAAAGTTCGTTTTCGATCTGCGCCAATGCATCGCTCGCTGCGTGTTCCGGGCGAACTCCGTAGGCTCCCCGATACGTATTCGGATAGGGCGCATGAAATACGCCCGCCACTAGCCCGCCAAAATGCTTCCGCTGGATAGCCTTGCTAGCCGTGAGGGACAGCGAACCCATGGTCCGTCCGTGGAAACACCCGTAAAACGCGATGAACTTATCTCGCTTGGTGTGATACCGCGCGAGCTTCATCGCCGTTTCAATCGCTTCCGTGCCCGAATTTCCAAAATAGAGTCGCTTCGCGCCCTTGCCCGGTGCAATCGACGCGAGCTTCTCTGCAAGCTGGACCGTGCCTTCGTAGTAGAAATCGGTGCAGGACATGTGAATCAACTGCGCCGCCTGCTTCTGTATGGCGCCGACCACTTCTGGATGGCAATGTCCGGTTGCCACTACCGCGATCCCTGCGGCGAAATCGAGAAATTCGTTCCCGTCCGGATCGCAAATGATCGCGCCGCTTCCGCTCTTGGCTACCAGCGGATAGTCACGCGTATAGGAGGATGAGACCACTTTGCGATCGCGCTCCACAATCTCCTGTGCGTTGGGACCGGGCAAAGCGGTAATAATGTGCGGCAATTTCCTCTTCTTTGCAGCGACTTGCATATCTTCCTCCCGGAGTTTGGTTTCCTCCGGCACGGCGGACTGGTTGCTCCGCAACAAGCCGGATACATCATCGGGAAAAAGCTTGAATTAATCTACGCCGAAAAGATTCGGGCGCACGTGGGAAGGCTGACTATGAAGCGAATTCGCGTGTTTCGGGGAAATTCTCATTTGTACTTCCAGCGGACGCTGCCGTCCTTCATATCTTCTATTAGAATACCAGAATCCGCGAGTTTTTGTCGGATTTCGTCGGACCGCTTGAAGTCCCGCCGTTTCTTAGCTGCAGTGCGCTCTTCAATTAGCCCTTCGACTTGTTCTGAACTCACGCGTGGCTTCGCGAGCCCGATACCCAGTTTGCGCAGTTTCTCCTCGTCGTCGTCCGCGAGCAGCGCTAGCACAGCGTCGAATTTTTCCATCGCCGCAATCGCGCTTGGAGCATTCTGCTGAAGGAAGGCGCCGCGATCCATCGCCGTGTTGGCCTCGCGCACCAGATCGAACACCGCTGCCAGCGCTATCGCCGTGTTGATATCGTCCGATAGGCCTGCGTCAAAATCGTTCTCTGCGGTCGCGATCTGCCGTTCGACCTCCGGGTTCGAACCTGCCGGGAACTGCTCCGCCTTCAGCCGTGTGACGAAATTGCGCAGCCGTTCTGTCGAATTCCGTGCTTGCAGCAGCCCCTCTTCGGTGAAATTAAGTTGCCTCCGGTACGGCACCGAAAGGAGCAGGAAGCGGATCGTGGAAGGCTTATGCCCCTTCGCGAAAAGATCGCGCAGCGTATAGAAATTGCCGAGCGACTTCGACATCTTCTGGCCTTCGATTATCAAGTGTTCGGCGTGAAGCCAGGTGCGCACAAACGTCTTTCCAGTAGCCGCTTCGCTTTGCGCGATTTCATTTTCGTGATGCGGAAACGCAAGATCCACGCCCCCGGTATGGATATCCAGCGTGTCGCCCAGGTACTTCATCGCCATCGCCGAGCACTCGATGTGCCAGCCCGGCCTTCCCGGACCGATCCGCGTCTCCCAGAAATGTTCCCCGGCCTTTGGTGCCTTCCACAGCGCGAAATCGCGCGCATTTTCCTTCTCGTATTGATCCACGTCCACGCGCGCTCCAGCTTGCATTCCGCTGACGTCGATTTTCGAAAGCTTGCCGTACGCAGGAAACTTCGAGATGCGGAAGTAGATCGATCCGTCGCTCGTGTAGGTCATTTCCTTCTGCTGCAGCCTCTCGATCAGCGCGACCATATCCTCGATATGGTCCGTGGCGCGAACGAGTTCCTCCGGCATCTCGATGTGCAAAGCATCGATATCCTCAAGGAATGCCTGAATATATTTGTCGGTGTACTCTCGAATTCCCACTCCGGCTGCAGCCGCCGACTGGATAATGCGGTCGTCTACGTCGGTCACGTTCATCACTTGCAGCACGCTGTAGCCCCGCGCGCGCAGGAAACGCCGCAGAATGTCCTGAAACATGAACGTCCGAAAATTCCCGATGTGCGCCGACGCATAAACCGTCGGGCCGCAGGTATAGATCCGAACCTGGCCCGGATGCACCGGATGGAGCGCCTCCAGGGCGTTCGTGAATGTGTTGTGAAGCCGTATCTCGTTCATTTTAAGGTTTATGCAAAACGGCTATTGTAGCCGACGCTTCCCCCAGCGGCAAACGGCCGGCCAACACAGAGACCTCCTTTCCCCGCCGCTTCGACGATTCGCGTGGTGGCTGACTGTTGACCCTTTCGCCGCATGCCGTGCCAGGAGGCACTCAGATGCTATCCTCTAATGATTCCAAGTTGCTGCACAGCACTTTGCGCGCTCTGGTCGGGGGGACTACGGCGCGATTCCGAAAACAGTTGGAATGGTACAAAAGAGCCGTGACGACTAGGCTTTGCGTACTATTTGACTAAGCCAGTATGGACGCTACCCTACCAACGATGAACAGCAACCCAGAGCGACCCGAATCGGAAGTCGCCGATCCTCAAGAGATCCGCCAGAGCTTGGTCCGCCTGGACCGCAGCACTTCCTGGTTCCGGTGGAATACCGTCGGAGGGCTGACCCTGCTCTTTGCGACGCTGGTGATGCTTTCTTGGCCGAACGTTTTCGGGCACTACGCGACCGTGGTTGTACAGGGCCTGCTCGGTGTGATGTTGACTTCGAATGCTTACATGCTTTACCAGCACCGCCAGTTCAAGCACTTTCGCCGGCGACTCGGCGAACAGATGCAAACCGCGATCACGCAGCGCCAGCGAGCAGACAAATTCTACGGATTGGCCATCCTCGATCCCCTCACCGGCTTGTACAACCGCCGCTATGGCGAAGAATGCCTGCGGAAAGAGATCTCCCGAGCGGAGAGGCAGAACTACGATCTGGCAGTCATCGTTCTCGATCTCGACCGGTTCAAAGAGATTAATGACCAGTTTGGGCATGCCGCCGGCGACGTCGTGTTAAAGGAGTTTGCCAATCGTCTGCGGCGGTCTATTCGTGCCTGCGATGTACCGGTGCGAATCGGTGGTGACGAATTCCTCGTGGTTTTGCCAGAATGCCCCAGAGAGAATGTGCACATAATCCTCTCGCGTCTGGAACCCTTCGAAGTCTTCTTGAATCGGCGGAAAGTTCTTGTGTCGTACGCTCGCGGACGCGCCCAATACCAGGTAGCCGACACCCTTGAAACGCTTCTCCAAAGAGCTGACCAAGTTTTGTACAGCGAAAAAGCCGCTCGCTCGTGGGCTGCGCCTCGATCAGACGGCGATCAATCGGCTAGCGATCAGTCGGTTCTGTCCGTCTAGCAATTTCCCGTTCGTCTTTCTCATCCCGGAGAAAGCTGCAAAATCTCTAGCGTAGCCGGTCGTGCGTCCTCCGCTATTTCGAGGCGTCGGCCCCAACCACGGTGAATCTGTACCACGCGGTGTTATCCGGATACAGCACGTCGCGAAATTGGGTGTTTTGCTCGTCGCCGGGAGCCAGGCTCAGCGCGATGTTCCCTTTGTTTTGCACCAGAACACCGTTGTCGCTGCCAAAGTAGTTCGTCTGATAGCCGATGTTGCTGTAGGTGTACACCTGGGACTGATTCCTGATATCAACCGACCACACCGCCAAATTTCCGGTGTAATCCTTTTCCATTTTGGCGCTCACGATGTGCAGATCCTTAACCGGATCCCCCTTCACCCCCGTGGTCGCGGAGCCGGCTGTGGCGGCGGACGCAGACCCTTCTGAGCCCTTCACCGACCCTTTATTCAAATACGCGAGCGTTCCGACTATCGCCAATACCACAACGATGCAGATGCCTATCAGCAGTCCCGCCCCCCCCGATTTCTCCTTCGTTTGAGCCTCAAACATTTTGGTCCCTCCTTACCTTGCATTGCCCCTTTCCCAACGGCTTGAGTGGTACGCGATTGCTTCAAATTCGATAGCGGGTTCGCAGAACAGCATTACCACTCCCCCTGTCTTTGCACCTTTGCGCGGAACTTAGCACGACGGCCTTGCCGATTCAATCAAATCTATTTCGTCAAGTATGAGCACATCGGCTCCCCGTGAATTCTGCGCCTTCGCTTCGCATCTGAAACGGTTGACTGCTATTATCAAACGCCGAAAACGGGTCCAGCAAACAAATTGATTCACTCGGAGGCGATCGCTCATGGCAATGATGAAAGCAGTTCGTATTCACGAATATGGCGGGCCTGAGGTTCTTCGCTACGAGGATGCTCCGCGCCCCCAGCCCGGCGCGGGCGAGGTACTGGTTCGCGTGCATGCCGCCGGCGTGAACCCCGTGGACTGGAAGGTTCGGCAGGGGTTCGCCAAAGAGCGCCTCAAATACAAGATGCCTTTCATTCCCGGCTGGGACCTTTCCGGCGTGATCGAAGCCGTTGCACCTGGTGTCACCCGTCTCAAGCCAGGCGACGAAGTCTATAGCCGCCCCGACATCTCGCGCGACGGCTCCTATGCCGACTACATCACCGTGAAGGAATCCGAAGTCGCGCTCAAGCCGAAGTCCATCGACCACGTCAACGCCGCCGCCATCCCACTAGCTGGTCTGACGGCCTGGCAAGCCCTCTTTGATGCCGCAAAACTCACATCCGGTCAGTCGGTTCTAATCCATGGCGCCGCTGGCGGTGTGGGCACTTTCGCGGTGCAATTCGCAAAGCTAAGGGGCGCTCGCGTGCTCGGCACCGCCTCCAAGAAAAATCACGATTTTCTCCGCTCCCTCGGCGCCGACGAGCTCATCGACTACAACACCACAAAGTTTGAAGACGTGGTCCACGATGTCGATGTTGTCCTCGACACGATCACCGGCGAAACGGAAGCCCGGTCGTATCCGGTGATGAAAAAGGGCGGCATTTACGTCTCAATTCTCACGCCCCCGTCGCCCGAAAAAGCCGCGCAGCACGGAGTCCGTTGCGCTCACACCTTCGTCCAGGCCAACGCGGAGCAGTTAAGCGAAATCGCCAAGCTCGTCGATTCCGGCAAGGTGAAGCCAATCATCGAGAGGGTTTTCCCGCTGGCGGAAGCTCGCGCCGCACAAGAGTCGAACGCCACCGGCCACACGCGCGGCAAAATCGTCCTCCGCGTCGTCTGACTCGTAGGAATTTTGGGTATTTTCAGCCGCGGAGCGGTGACCGTGAGCCAACCCGGCACGCAGCGAAGCGCAGTGCGGGATACCGAAAGCAAAATTCGAGAGTCCCGGAGGGATGGTGGATTCTCTTTGTGGAGGTCGTCGATGAAAATTACCTGCTTCATTCGCTACCAAATCGATCCGTTGCAGCGGGAAGAGTTCAAGAAGTACGCCGAAAACTGGGGCCGAATCATTCCTCGATGCGGCGGCCACCTCCTCGGTTATTTTCTTCCTCTCGAAGGCACAAATGATGTGGCCTGGGGTTTGATTGCATTCGATAGCCTTGCCTCTTATGAGACTTACCGAGCGTGCCTGAGATCAGACCGAGAAGCGCGCGAGAATTTCACCATGGCACAAAGCAAACGCCTCATCCTCCGCGAAGAGAGAACTTTCCTGGAAGTTGTCGACGGAACGTTAAATCTCTCCTCGACACTTCGTTAACCGACTCACCTTGTTATTCTGAGCGGAATGGCCCGCGTTTTTGCATTGGCGCGAAGCGCCGGGACGTGGAGTCGAAGAATCTCCTGGATGTCGACACAGAAGAGACGCCGGTAGGATCTACTTCACCAGCCCGTCCGCATACCGCACAGGCACCGCCAGGTTCGAACCTCCAAAATCAGTCAGAATCGCGAAGTTCACCCCGATCACTTTACCCTCGCGATTGAAAAGAGGTCCGCCGGACCCGCCCGAAGTTGTCGCCGCATCGTAAACGATCTTATCCTTCAGGACATCCCCGATGTGTCCCTGCGTAGTCGTTGGACGGATCAGATGTTGCGCGGCCAATTGCGTAACGATCTGCGTCACATTCTGGGCGTTTTCCGCCAATTTTTTTGTTACGTCGCCTCCGGCGCGCGCCAGAATGCCGTCAATTCCCGTCGGATACCCGATAAGGACCACCGCATCGCCCGTCACGCTGGCCTGGCTCCGCTCGTCGAGCTTCAGCACTGCGGCATGGGCTGGCGCGGGATTCTGCAGTTTCAGAGTTGCCAAATCTGCATCCGGCGAAATCTGTCCAACTTCGGCCGCGATGCCCTCCGAGTCGTCGGGAAAGTACGCCGTGTAAGACACAGCGAACGCCGTAGCGCCCCGGTCGAGCAGTTGCTTCAATTCCTCATTGCCCCACCAGGGCTCCGCCACATGATGATTCGTCAGCAAACTTCCATCGCGCCCTACCAGAAACCCTGTCCCAAAGACGTCAAGTTGCAGCGGCGGTCCAATCCCCCCTGTCTCGAGAGACATCATCCCCTTGTCGTCCACCTGGGGCTTGCCGTTGGCATCGGTCGCCATCCGAATCACCTGTCCCGAATTCTTGTCCTTAAACGCCACCACCACGTGCAGCAAGCAGACGCTCGGTCCGTAGGTGCGAACGATTGTTTCCGCGATTCGGCCCTCATTTTCCAGATGGTTTAGGCGATTCTCGGTCGCCTGGAGCTGCTTCTCGAGAGATTGGTCATCGGTCTCGCCGCCGGCCGCTATCTCCTTGCGGATCGCTTCGGTCTTTGCCTTCAAGGACTCGCGCGTCCCTGCCGCTGCGTTCGCGTCAAGCAACGCGCGATCTTTTTCCACTCGGTCGAGGAGTTCTCCTTCTTGCAAGAGTCCGCCGTTCAGGCGAGCAATCTCCGCCCTGAGTTGCAGCGTATCCTTCCGCCTGTGCCGGTTCGAAATCACCGTCGAAACTCCCGCCAGTACCGCAGCCGCGCACAGAACAACAATCGCTGGAATCAGCCAATAGCGCCGTTTGGAGCTTGCTGCGCCCTTCATTGCTTCTGCGGCAGCCTCCGCCAAGCGCCCTCTTTGCATGGCCTCTCTCAGCTTTGCTTCAAGTTCCACCTCCGGTTGTCTTTCACGAAACTGCGCCCGGACCCTCGCCGCGAATTCGAGCCGTTCGAACGGAAACGAGATCACGTCGTCAACGCCCAAATCCAGCGCCCGGGCGCGTTCGAGCGCCCCGCCGTGAACGATCATCACGATCCTCAGGGTCTGAGGATTCGCCTTGATCTGGCTGATCAGGCCGCAGCAGCTAAGGTCGGATGGTGTTGCTTCTGTAATCAGAACTTCCGGGGAAAGAGCGAGAACCTCATCAACCGCCTGCGTCTGGGCCGTAGCGACGTCGTAGCCCTGGCCGGATAAAGCCTGCTTCACAGCCTCGCTAGATTCC
>Ga0070731_10002533_pt1 | contig 17284 bp, 8 predicted proteins | sample Coa_R1_2_FD_66448 | JGI IMG/M metagenome (GOLD analysis project Ga0070731, IMG submission 66448) | Surface soil microbial communities from Centralia Pennsylvania, which are recovering from an underground coalmine fire - Coalmine... | ecosystem: Environmental > Terrestrial > Soil > Unclassified ...
CATATCAGCGAAATTCGTCGCGGTCAGGCCGCCGGTAAGAAACATTTCGGCACCGCTGCTCGTGCTGCGGTAAACGTTGAATGTAACGCCACCCATTGGCGCGCTCCACGAAAGGTCTACGCGCCCATCGCTCGCTGCCGCTAGCAACCCAACCGGCGTTCCCCTCGATACCACAATCTTGTCAAAGTTCGGCGCCGGTCCCGTCAGATTGCCGACAGTCAACGTGTTTTCGCCCGTCAACAACGGCAGATAGGCCGCCAATGCCGCAACGTTATTCGTGTCACTTCCGGTCCCAGCGAAGGAAAGGTTCGTGGCAGTGCCGCCATTGACGCTGATTTGTGCCGTTCGGTTCGAAACACTCGCATAATAAATGTCCACTTCGTAAAGACCGTTTGAGGGCGCAGAAACTTTGTTGAATTGAAACGCGTTCGTTGCGCCAAAACCAAGTCCGGCAACATAGGCGCCGGACGAAAAATTCGGAGCGTGCGGCACGTAATTGGCCGTGCCGGAAAAACTATTGTAGGCCGATTCCGCTTCGTACGTCCGCGGTTGGTTCCAATCGAAAGCGCCCGTGATCTTAAGCATCACCGAACCGTGCGGCGGAATGTTTGTCGCCGTAAAACTGCCCGTAAAATTTCCAAGATCAGCGTGTGCCCACAAATCGCGAACGTGGGCCCAACTGGTCGTAGCGAGACCAAGACTGCTCCAGTCCACGGTAATGTTTTGCGAGGTGCTCAATCGATTGAGCAACAGCACGGCCAATTGCCCGCTTGTAAAACTGCCGAGTGGCTTCGCGTAAACGTTCGGCGCGACCTGCACCCCCACCGCGCAAAGCGGGTCTTGATCCACAGCGATAACTTCCGCGTTCGTCAGCGTATTGATGGTCGCAGCGGTAATGGCCGGTGCAATCGCGCCGCCGCCGGACCGCACGTCCTCACCGATCATCAACGGAGCGCCAAGAATGCACCAGAGATTGAACGTCGTTTGTCCTTCCAAATCACTGATGCCGTTGAAACCAACCATCAGCATATCGGGATCAAGAAAATGTCCCGGCGCCTGCGCAAACCAGTCTCCCTGGGCCGTGTCAAATTCCCAAAGGATCGAACTCCAGGCAACCGACCCGTTCACGCCCGCGATGTCGTTGTTCACGCGAAATGAATTGGCGATGCGAGGTGCAAATTCCAATCCGTCCGTTTGCGGCGTGGAAAGGCTTAAAGCAATCGGACGGTTCGATGCGTTATTGATGATGGCACTCGCCGCGGAAAAAAAGTCACCTGGCCCATGGTCATCTACTTTGATAAAATCCCATCCCCAGCCTGCAAACTGGTTGGCATCCTGCTGATAAAAACCGTTCATGCCTGTCTGTGACGGACTACCCCAACCGTTCGTGCCGATATCTGAATAACCGCCCATGAGCAAGCCTTTGCTGTGAACGTAATCCGCCACAAATTTCATGCCGTCCGGCCAGCGCGTGGGATCCACGATCAGATTTCCGTTCGTATCGCGGTATCCGCGTCCGGAGGCGATCCAGGTGCAGTCAATTGTCACGATTTTGTATCCCGCCGCCGCCAGACCATCGGTGACCAGCGCGGCGGCCGTGTTGGTAATCAGATCCTCGGTCGGGCCCACTGAATCGCCAACAACGAACCAGGAATTCCAACCCATGCGAGGCGTGAATGCGTTGCTGGCAACATTCAACTGCGGCAGCGGCCACGTTGTTTGATAAGTCATCTTGTTTGCCAGGTCGGACGGCACAGGCGCTTGGGGTCCGACGGTGAGTGAAAGATTCGTAAATGTGCCCGTGTTCGTGATCGTGTTGTCATGTGCCGTAACGCAGAAACCCGCAAGCGCAAGATTCGCCATGGAAATCGTCTGTGGTGTGCCGATGGAAAACCAGCTCTCATTGTTTGTGCTATACGACGCGGCGAAACTGTTGCCTGAGCGCACCAGGCGCACCCAGACAGGCGGCACGACACCGGTAATCCACGTTTGCGACGTCGCGGTCCCCGCGCTCAGACGATAGCGAAACGTCACGCCGTTGCCCGGTGTCAGCGAACACGATGCTTCAGCTGCGCCGGCGGAATCGTCATTGCGAATCATCACGCCAGCCTGTGCCCAGGGGTCGGTAGAAGTTTGCCCGAGAACCTGCGCCGTTATAATACCGTCACCACTCAGGTTGGTGTGCGTCATTTGGAATTGATCAGCATTGTCCCAGATGTCCACGCCGCCGCCGGTAATTATCCACAGGCCGCTGGCGTAATTTGCCTGGCCCGGTTCCGCAGGTGAACCGATGTCCTCGCTCGTCCAGCCGGCTGGCAGCGCGGCATGGGTTGAACCGATACCGAACACCAGCAAAAGCAAAATCGCAGCGCAGATTTGTAATCTGCGGTATCGCAGAATTTCATTCTGCAAGGCTCGAAACCGTCCGAATCCCTCGAATTGCACTAGCGCGCCGGACCGCACAGCCTCAGAGAGTGGCAAATCGCCTCCACATTCCCGAACCTCGCGACGAGTTGAACAGTCCACCGGAATATGCTTCATGTCATTTCCAAAAGGCCCCCGGCTTTAGCCGGGAGCCCTGATACAAACGCAGAGTGGCTTCTTATTGTGGTTGCAGAATGTAAAAGCTCTGCGGCGCTCCACCGACCGGATTGGTGATGTTGAAGTTCCCAGCGCCATCGAAACTATTGGTATAGATCGAGGTCCAATTGGCCAACGGGATCGTCAGGTTAGTTGAAGACAGCAGATGGTAATTGTGACCAGCCAACCCATTTGTGCCGTTGATAATTACGTTTCCGCCGCTGATCGCAATACTTCGAATCACCGGTTTCGGAACCACGGTTGAGAGCACGATGATGCTGCCGTCAGTCGCGAGACTATTCGACCATACCGCTCCAGCGCCGGTGACCGTCAGGGCGTCACCGCCACCGACCGGCTGGCTGAACAAGGTGAATTTATCGCCGGCCGCAAGCGCTGGTCCGAGATTGTTGACGATGATGCTGCCGTTGTTGGTATTGTTCAACGCCCCGCCGACGGAAATGAAATCACTCGTTTGGGAAAGTGATTTGTTTACCTTCACGGCAATGTTGCCGCCGATATTCAAATCGCTGCTCAAAGTCAGCGTGCCGATGGTCGACGGCGTGCCGGGCGCGAGCGTGCCTCCCGCCACAATGCCGACCGGACCGCCAATAGTGGTAATCCCTCCAAGTGTGCCGGATGAAACGATCGCCGCGCCAACACCACTCAGGTCTCCCGTGAAAATAACCTCCCCGGAACCAATCTGATTGATGAATCCCCCGCCACTGACGGGATTGGTCACTGTGAAATTGCCGGCCATATCAAAGGCGAGCGTACCGGAATCGGAAATCGTGCCGCCACCCAGGCTGCCGCGCGCGCCGTTGCCGATTTGCAGCGTGCCAAGACCAATCGAAACGCTGTTCCAGGAATTGTTGGTTCCAGCAAGAATCAACGTGCCTCCACCGCCGCCGAGCGAGAGATTGAATCCGTTACCGGCGATGCCCGAAGCGTTGTTCAATGTCAGGCTGTTCCCGCCATCGACGTTGATCGTCGAATCCATCCCTAGCGTAACCGTTCCTTCGTAGGAATCGCTGCCCGAGACACCACCTTCCAACAGGCCGCCATTGAGCAGGATGTTGCCGCCCATATAGTCAATGTTGAAGATCAGTTGCAGCGTGCCGCCAGTGACGACGGTATTCGACGCGAGGCAGTAAGGCGCCCTCGCCTCGAGTGTGCCGCTGGAAACCAGGAGTCCCCCGGGCAGAGAGTTGCTCCCCTGCAAAAGCAAATTCCCAAAGCCCGCTTCAACGAGATAATTCGCAGCGATATTATTGCCCAGGGTAATGGTGCCCGCCGAACCTATGTTGGTAATGTTACCGTTTCCGTAGACGGGATAACCGTAAGCTTCATCGCTACTGGCGTTGAACAGCAGTGTGCCATTGTTCGTAAGCGCCCCGGAGCCCAGCGAGCCAGCCGTATCGCCGTTATCCAGTTGCAACGTGCTGCCCCCATCGATCAACGTCGGCCCTGTGCTCGTATCCGGCGTGTCGATTATCAGACTTCCGTTGCCCTTTACGTGTAACGAACCAGAGCCGGTCAGGCCGCCGCCAGTCAAATTATAGCTGGCGCCGGACACCGTGATCGAGCTCGGGCTCAAAGACGCAGCCAGTGTGACGGTCGGTTGTGCCACGCCAAGTGAATCGAAAAGAGCGTTGTCCGTCTCTGTGTAGTTCGTAGTCGAAGCCCCGGCATTAACCGTCCAAAAAAGCGAGCTCGTATCCCAGGTTGCGCCATTGCCGTCCCATTCCACAGTTTTAGGCGTGTAAAACGTCAGCGTGGCCACAACGCTCGTGACTGAACTGAAATCATTCGAGACAATCACGTCGTAATTGCCATCCTGTCCAGGGGCGGTATTGGAAATCGTATAGGTAGCGTTCGTCGCATTGGGAATAGTGGCGCCCGCGTGCCGCCACTGATACCTTGGATTCAATCCGCCTGCCATCACGCTGAAGCTGGCCGCCTGGCCAACGGGAACAATTTGGCTCGCGGGAGCCGGACCGTAGAGGACGTAAACGTTCGAGGCCTGAATTACTTGAAAGGCCGCGATGCCCAGCCACTGGTCATTACCGGACTTCGGATTCTGCGTGAAGATCGCATTCGGACTGGTCATTCCAGGGAAAAAAGCGAAATCAGCGCTCGGAAAAATGCTGCTGTTCGTCTGCGTCGTCGGAATGAACAAGGCATTCGCTCCGTTCACAGCCGCGGAACCCATCGTGCTGAAGTAATAAGTCGCGCTTCCGTTGTCGATGCTCGAATGCCTCCCGCTCGTGTCGGAATTGAAATAAACGACAACGTCATACGTGGGATAAGGAATGTTCGTGAGCGAAACGTACGTATTGGTAATCGGCGGATTCCACGCGGCAGGTCCCGCGTTCAAAAACCCGTTGAGCATCTCTTTATTCTTGGTGCCGTTGGCGTCAAAACCAAGGTGCGAACCGAAAACCTGATAGGTATTATAGGAGCCATAGGCCAGGTTTACCGTGGTGGTGGCGCCGGTATTATCCGGTAACCCAATGGTCACGTTATTGAGAAAGGTGTCCACCCAATTCGTCGCTGGAGCGAGCCCGGCCAGTTCAGTCGGATTGATTGTGCTCCAATCGTCCAGGTTCCAGCTTATCACCAGATTCGGGTTTGGATTTGTCACGGTTTGGGCCTGTGCGCCGACAGCCAGCGCCACAGCGCAGGCCGCAACCACTACTTTCCAATAGATGTGGGATTTTAGTTTCATAATGTTTGGTTGTTTTGTCTGATGAGTGCTAAATCGCTAGTAAGGGACGGGATTTCCAATCTTCGGAGTCTTTGCCTGCGCCCAGGCGCGATGCCACTGCAGCGTCCAAAGATCGGGTAGTTTGACGAGTTCGGCATGACCGTCGAACATCGTCACGTTCACCGCTCCTTTGGGCGGCGAAGTGCTCCAATTGGCGGTATAACTGCGCGACGCCGCGACAACCCCGCCGTGACGTTGGATCGCAACGCGGCCCATCTCGAACCCGCCTTTCTGGCCTAGCCAATCGGTCCCCTTCCAAAGATCCTGGGAAGGCGAGTCCAATTCACCCGGAGACGCATCCTCCCAATTACCATCAGCGAAAACGGGCGTCAGCGACGAACTCGTCACCTGCGAATCCTTGCCATAAACCCACGCGGGCGGCGTGATACCGTAGCTTCCTTGAACACCGTCCCCATCCACGCCATTGGCCGAATAAAACCATGCGTTGTAAGTGTAGCTGCAAGCGCTGTCCCATCCGATTGGGGTATTCAGGCCGAGATAAAGGACGTAGGCGTTGTTCGCTGTCCCCGGTTGTCCACCGCCTCCGCCGCCCACGCCGGGTGAGCCGACCATTGTAAGGCCGCTCGCACTGAGCTGTGCCGGCGAAAGCGAATCTCTCGCGGTGGGACAAATAATTAAATTGGTCGCCTTCGCAAAGTATTCCACCATCCCACCAATCCATTCGGCCTTGACTCCAAAAGGGCCTGGACTCGACGCCGACGGAGCCTGCATGAGGATTCCGCCGTAATCTCCCGAGTACATGATATTCGCCTGGCAAAGCTGTTTGAGATTGCTGAGGCAAACTCCCTGCTGCGCCTTGCGTTTCGCGCTAGCCAACGCCGGCAGCAACAGCGCCGCCAGAATCGCGATGATCGCAATGACCACCAATAGTTCAATGAGCGTGAAGCCGCCACCGAACCGCTTCTGTCTTATGGGAACTGGGATGTGCAATACCGGTTATTTCAGACTTTCATGGAACCAATGCGCCGCTCCATGAAAAAACCGGACACATCATCGTGAAAAATTTAAGATGTTAATAAACAGCTGCGTGTCCGCGCTTTACGATCCCGCCCGCAGCAACACCTCCGCAAAAACCCAATCATACCAAAAACCCTCGGACTTGCTGCCCGTTTCCAAATTCGTCGCAAGCCTCTTCTCAATGACATCACGAGCCAGCGACAACTGCCGTTGCGACTCATCGATCTGCCCGAGGTTGCGGCAAGCCATCGCCAGGATCACGTGCGCTGTCGAATACTGCGCTTCGTTGCATTCCGGATAAGCCAGCACGCGCCGGCACCACTCCGCGGCCTCCGCGCCTTCGCCGTGGCGGATTTCCAGCAAAGCCTGCGTCAAAGCTGCATCTGGCGAGACCGTCGGCGTCCCGCCGAAATCACTCAGCGTGTTCGTCGAAACCTCATTCGTGCTGTGCGCGCCCGCGGCGATGCCTAAATAAATCGGATCACTGAACGGCTTGTCTCCGCCGGTGGTTTGATACAGTTGCGCCCAATCGACGCCGTTGCTGCTGGTGTAAGCGTGAAAGATCGGACCAACACGTTGCAGCCGCACCCACGAATTGGATCCATAAGCCGTCGGCAATGGATTGTGCGGCACACTGTCAGATTCCGCGCCTTCCGCCGAACGCGTGACGACCTGAAATGTATCGTTCGCGTTCACCGCCACCATCACATGCCGGCTGCTCCCACCGTCTCCCGACTCCCGCGCCATCAAACCAACTCGCGTGAAGTCATCCAGCCTGGGCGCGACCTCATGCACTCGCATGCGAAAATCAAAATCGCCCGCGATCGACGCGCGGGCATACGCGAATTCATCGTTGGTCTGCCAGATGTTTGCTCCTCCGGCCACGATGACAATCAGTCCGTTTGTAAATCGCATCGAACACGGTCGCTGCGCCCCGATATTCTGCAGCTTCAGTTTGCCGGGAAACGCCTCCAACTCATCCGAAGCTTCACGCGGATTTCCAATGCTGGCAAAAGCGCTCGACGTAAACGAGCGCACCAATGAATCCACCGTTTCGCCAGTGCCCTGCGCGTCTGTCATCGGTAATAACAGGCACGCTTCGGCAATTCGCTGCGCGACAACTGCGTTTTTCTCGCTCGCAAACCGGGCCACAAGCGCCCGGCGAAAATCCTGAAATCCAGCTTGATCGCCGGCAGCCCCAAGGGCAGCGCTCGCCCGCAGAAAATCCTCTGAAGACACGTCCCACGGATCAAGTTGGTTGATCTCCGAAAGTTTCACCAACCGGCTTGCGGCCTCCCGCCACCGGCCATTTTGCGCGTGCCACTCACCCAATGCCCGCAACACCGCCGCGCCCTCCAGCGTCGGCTTCTCAAATACTGTTTCGGCCACCAACTTGTCAGCCTCCTCCAGTTTGCCCTGGCTGATGAGATAATGCGCCAGAGTAATCTTCTCCCGCGTTTCGGCCTGGCGCCGCAATTCCGCTTCGCTGGCCCGGGCGCGCTCCGCCAGTTCCTCGGCAACCACAGCCCGTTTTCGCATTTCGCGCTCTTTGACAAACAACCACGTCGCCGTTCCCAATCCGATGATCAGCGCCAGAGCCACTGCGGCCGTCGCTGCGAACGTCCCGCGATTTCGCCGCACCAGTTTCTGAAAACGATACCAGCGGCTGGGAGGACGTGCCAATACCGGCTCGTGTTCCAGATAGCGCCGGATGTCCATCGCCATGCCATTCGTGGTGTCGTAACGCCGACGCCGATCCTTCTCCAGCGCCTTCATCACGATCCAATCCAGGTCACCTTTAAGCAGCAGTTGCAATTTCGGAGGCTCCACGAGACGGCGCTGGGCGGTCGCCGTCAGTTCCGCTGTCTGCAACGTGTCGAGTTTGGTCGAAGGCCGGTGCGGTTCCCGCTCGCGCAACGTGCGCCGCATCTCATCCAATCCGGATGCGAGCAATTCATTTTGGTCAAACGGTGTTTTGCCCGTGAGCAATTCGTAAAGCAACACACCCAGCGAATAAATATCGCTGCGCGTGTCCACATCCAGGCCGCTCATCTCCGCCTGTTCGGGACTCATATAGGCCGGTGTGCCGATGAAATGGCCGTAGACTGTGAACAGCGTCTTCTCGGTCAGTTTTTCTTCAATCGCTTTCGCAATCCCAAAATCAATCACCTTCGGCACCGGCACACCGTCATGATGCGTCACCAGGATGTTCGACGGCTTGATATCGCGATGGATGATGCCCTTCTGGTGCGCGTGCTGAATCGCGTGGCAAACCTCAATGAACAATTCCAACCGTTGCCTCGGAGTCAATTTGCGCTGGTCGCAATAATCCGTGATGCGAATCCCATGTACCAGTTCCATCACGAAATAAGGACGGCCCGTTTCCGTCGCACCCGCATCGAGCACGCGCGCGATGTTCGAATGGTCCATCATCGCCAGTGCCTGGCGCTCGGCTTCAAACCGGGCGATGACATTTTTCGTGTCCATCCCGAGCTTGATGATCTTCAACGCCACACGGCGGCGCACCGGCTTGTCCTGCTCGGCCATATAAACCACGCCGCAGCCGCCCTCACCGATTTTCTGAAGCAATTTATAAGGCCCGATGCGCTGGCCAACTTCTTCTTCGGTCGCTTGAACTGAAACGCCGGCGTACAATTCTTCCGGCGAGGAAAAACTCGGGCGGCAATTGTCAAAAAATTTCTGCGAGCGTTCGTGCGCTGTTAAAAGCCCTTCCAACCGCGAGCGCAATGCAGCATCCCCGCCGCATTCACGCTCCAGAAATTCCGCCCGCTCCACCGGACTCTTCAGTTCCAGTGCCGCATCGAACAACGTCTCAACTTTTTGTCGCGAAGGTTCCACGTTACAAATCAATGCGCCGTTGACGAATAAAAGCGGAAAGCACTTTTAAAAACCTTGAGCCTTGAAGTCATTTTAAAGTTGTCGGCTGATGCGCTCGAACAACCACGCTTTGGCAAATTCCCATTGCCTTCGCACCGTGCGCTCGTTCAGGTTCATAATCTCTGCCACCTGCTCGTTGGTCAGCCCGGCGAAGAATTTCAGCATGACGATCTGTGCTTTTTCGGGATCTTCCGCTTTGAACTCCTCCAGCGCATCATTGATGAGCACAATCTTGTCATCCGGCATCGCCGCAGCTACATCGAAATCCGCGATGTCCAGCAACGCCTGGCCGCCACCGCGCTTGATCCGCGATTTGCGCCGGGCGCGCTCGATCAGAATCCGCCGCATCGCCTCTGCCGCCGCCGCAAAAAAATGCGCGCGATTCTGCCACGTCCGCTGCCCGTTGCCCACGAGCCTCAACCACGCCTCATGCACCAGCGCCGTCGGTTGTAGCGTGTGTCCGGCAGACTCGTTCTGCATGCGCGCCGCCGCGAGATTCCGCAGTTCCTGGTAAACGATCGGCAGAAGCTCTTCCGAAGCGCGCGCATCACCCTTGGAAATCGCCTCCAGCATCAGAGTTACATCGCTCATGGTATCAGTCGATAGGAGAGTTAAGCACAATGCCAACTCTCAGACCAGTCCTGTTGTTCCCGCGCGATGCAATCGGGCTATTGAATTCGGAGGGACAAGCTCCGCGAGTCCCAAACCTTTACGCCCGCGACGACGCAAACTAACAACACACGTAAGTTCGCATCCCCGTCGCCTCCTTCGTTAACTTCGTTGCCTTCTGTTAGATCCTCCCCGCAGATTCGTCTTCATTCGTGGCCGCCCTGCTTCGCTCCTATCACTCCGCCAAAACCCTTACTGACCCCAGCAGCCCCGACTCCATCAACTGGGTATTCGCCTTCAAGTTGCGAATGTTCGTCGTTGTGTAACGCTTGTCCGCCGGCAGGCTCGCATCCCCAATAATGCGATTCGGCCAGAAGTTCACCACGTCGATTTCCAGTTGGTTCTCGCCGGGCTTAAGCGCGCCTTTGATATCCACCCGGAACGGCGGACACCAGGTGACGCCACAGGAGCGACCATTCACCTTAACTTCAGCCAATTCATGCACATCGCCGATATCCAAAAACACATGCGGAGACTGTTGAGCGGCCACCCACGCTTTGCCGAGGTCAAAAGTTTTTTCGTAAACTGCAGTCCCGGAATAAAACTTGATGCCCGGCTCCGATCGCGCCGTCCAACTCTCCAGCGAATCAAATTGTGCAGATTCCGGTCCGCCCCATTTCGGATCGAAGTGCACAGTCCATGGGCCAGTCAAATCTTCAAGGGAGGTCAGATTCGAACTGTTGCTGTTCGCGGTCGCAAGATGCTCTGCAGCCGAGCTGCGAAAAACTATGAACCACGAACCGCACGGGTCGAAGTCAAGCGGGACAGATGTGTGCCCGTCCTTCTCGTGATAAGCAGCGGCAGCAAAACGGTGCTGGCCGGTAACCGGGTTCCATAACTCCGGAGCTTTGCCCTCTACACGAAATGTACACGTCAGCGAAACAGCGTTCGTCCCGCGATTGGCCACAAAATAAATCTCCGCACCGTCGTCCGTGCGATGGATGTAATCAATATCCGCACTCGACGAATCGCCGAAATCAAAGTCCGGCAGCACTCCATCACCCAGCAACACTTCCCGCGCTGTTTCTCCCGCAAACACCCTGCCCTTGCCAAAATTTTTCACGTTAACTTTCGCGCTGTCAGAATCGCCCCACATTTCATTCGCCAGTTTTTTGATTTCCGCATCGCACGCCGGATAATTTTCCAGTGACTCACCTTTTATCGGTTTGGGGCCAACCACCGTCGCGCCGGCCACCACGAGTTCCTTGATCTTTTTCAGCACCGCCAGGGAAATCACGTCGTGGCGCGGTATAACCAACATTCGGTAACTCATCCCGTCGGGCAGAACGATTCGGCCATTACGAACACTCGCGCGCTCCAGCAGCGCCTCCTCCGTAATCACATCATAATCGTACCCCGGTAGCACGTGCGCTGGATCCGATTTCTTGAGCTGCGCAAAATTCGGAACATGGTCCCCGTAATAATAACAAACATCCGCGACAAACAACCCCTGCTGCAGCATGAACTGGCACCGGTCGATATAACTGAAGAACGGCGCCGACCGGCTCCACCAGGTGACCTTCGGATTCAAGTGCGTTCCCGCGAAATACTGCTGCCCCGGAATGCCCGTCGAGTCCGGCGAACAAACAAACGCATGCCACACCAGCCGGTTCATCCCTTCGCACACTGCCTTATCGAATGATGGCTTCAAATTATTCCACAGCCGCTCCTGCCAGTTCGGACCGATAGTCGTAAAGCCTTCATCCTGCGTGATGCGTTGACCGTACGTATGCGCTGCCGAAGCCGGTTGTTTGACAAAGAATCGGTTCTCATCCCCAATCCGATGCTCCCACGACCACGCCCAGAATTCACTCATCGGCACATCGTCCCACCCAAGGTCGCGCTGCGCATCGATCGGAACCGCATGCGGTCCGCCCGATTCGGGATGAATGCCCAGCCCATGTTTGCGCGCGTTGTCGCGGAAAAGTTTGTAATGATTATCAATCGTCAACTCGCCGAGCGTCTTCCGATAATCAAATAAAAACCGGTCGCTCTCCTCGCGGCTGTTGACGATCCCGCCCGCAATCACCGGCAGCCACGGCAGCAAATCGTAGCCGCGCCGCTTGAGAAACTCCGCGCGCAACGTCGGCGTCCAATTGACATTCTCGACCTCCCAACTGTCCGTGTGCAAATACTTCAGCGTCGTTCCGGCGAGTGGTCCCGTATCCTGAATCAACGGCTCGACGATGGCATTCCAATACCGCTGGAACGCACCCGCATCATAAACATCAATGGCATACGAATCGTGCGACGCCCCCGGCGCGCGCTGCCAGCCTTCACTCGCCGTCGAAACATACGCATGCGCACCGACCGTGTAGCCAAATCGAAGTATCTGCCAATCACCGGCGGGCACTTGCCAATTCAATTGCTCGTTCGAGTCCAGTTTTGAAGTCAGGTCAACCACATCGGAAACTCGCGTATCCTCCTCGCCTGGCGTGCCCGGGAGTTCCTGAAACAACGGCTCCGAACTCGGCGCCGAAAACGGTTCCAGCGATTTGAGCAGCGCCTTCTCCCGCCAATTCTTCAATGGGTGATGCGCAACCTGATTGGTGCGAATGCGCAAGGCCACGATGTAGCTGTCCCGATAAAATCCATCCCGCGACTTCGGCACTGGCAACCTCCCCATGAAATTTGTTGGGCCGGCAATCTTCACTTCCGACCACGTTATTTCCTTGCTCGCGTCATCAGCGGTAACCATCGGGCCGCCGAGATTCCAACCGCTCTGGATGTTCAGGCTCATTTCCAGACCCAAACGGTTCGCTTCGCGCAGCGTGTGCTTGTAAAGCTCGCGCCATTCGGGTGTGAAAAACGTCGGCCCATGCGGCACCTGCGCATTGCCCCATTGATTCGCCCCGCCGGCGTCAATCAGCACCGCGCCGCCGAACCCTTTCGCCTTCATTTCCTCCAGATCGCGCGTAATGGACTCCTTCGTCACGTTGCCGTTGAGCCACCACCAATACGCCAGCAACCGTGCTTGATTGGGAGGATTTTGCCAACCTGCTTCGAGCGAGTCCGCAGCAAAGCTCGTTACCGCAGAAAACGCTGTAGCGGCTGCAATCACCGCCATGCAAACAATAGTTTTCAATTTCAAAAATGACACGGCCACGATTAACCGCGACTGAAAAATTCTCATGAACGAAGAAGGAAAGGGAGGCTTTTTCGATCCCATGTTTAGGGGATGCTCGGCAACGATTCTTGTCGCTTGCGAACCAATGACGCACAGCTATCCTTGATCACCGCAGCCGATGTCACTGCCGCCATCACCACGTTCTCAGAATCGCCTCCGAATCCTCCAGCTCGCCACCGCATTTCTGCTCATCCTCTCAACGAATTTTGTCCGCGCGGCGGCAGAAACTCCACCCGATGACACCGCTCCCGCAAACGGCGCCGTCAATTTGCTCGCCGAAATGACAAACCACATGGGCCGCTGGATTTGGGACACGAACACCGCCGACAAGCAGACCTGCCGCTTCTGGAAATCCTTTGCCGTCCCCGCTGGCGTAAACATTTCGCGCGCCATCGTACGCATCACCGCCGACAACAGCTACACACTCTTCCTCGACGGCCAGGAAATCGGCCGCGGCAGCGATTGGCGGACGGTCACCGAATACGATCTCGCGCGCCTCTTGAATTCCGGTCCGCACATCGTCGCCGTGGAAGCCTTCAACGACCGCCTCCAGGCCGGGCTCGCTTTCGGCCTCGACATCCAATTGGTCAACGAGGAGCAGAGCGCGATTCAAATCGTTTCCGACGACACCTGGCGTGTCGCGCCCACCGACGACCGCCATTGGCTCGCGCGCAAATCCGCTCCACCGGAATGGCATCCGGCGATCGTCGTAGGCAATCTCGGCCAGGCTCCCTGGGACAAGTGGCCGATTGGCGTGACAATTTTGCCGCCCATCATGCCGCTCGCCATCCATTTCTGGCAACAGGGCTGGTTTCAAATTTCCCTCGTCACTCTCCTCGGAGTGGTCATCCTCCTGTCACTCTGGCTGATGACCCAATTAGCCGCGCAATTCAAGGCGCAACGCTTTCTCGAGGTCGAACGCGCCCGCATCGCCCGCGAACTGCACGATGACCTCGGCGCGCAGGTGACCCAACTGGTCCTGCTGGGCGAAGTCGCCCAACGCGAACAACCCGCCGACTCATCGGTCCGCGCCCAATTCAACGAAATCTGCCAGCACGGACGCGAACTCTCCCGCGCCATGGGCGAAGTCGTCTGGGCTGTCAACTCCCAGCGCGACACCGTCCGCGATTTCATCACCTACATCTGCAAATACGCTCAGGCATTTCTGGCTACCGCCAATATCCGCTGCCGTTTGGAAGTCGAACCCGAAACCCCCGTGCTCGCCTTCGACCTTCCCGTGCGCCGCAATTTATTTCTGGCCGCCAAAGAAGCATTGAACAACGTCGCCCGCCACTCCGGCGCAGACACCCTGCTCCTCCGGATTTTCCGCACCGGCGAAAAACTCGTCGTCATCCTCGAGGACAACGGCCACGGCTTCGACCCCGCCCAGGCCGTCGGTAACGGACTGACCAACATGACCGAGCGCCTCAGCGAAATCGACGGTGCTTGCAGCATCGTCAGCCAGCCTGGCGCCGGCTGCGTCGTCACGTTCACCGCCCCTTTGGATACCGCCCGCCGACAACGCTGGCGCAGTCGCCGCGATTTTAAAGACCTTAGGAACGCACAGTGAAAACCCGCTCTGATATAGTGGCACGGGCGTCTCGCCCGTGCGAATCGGCAACCTTCAGGAGCGCGGCGTTGACCCCGCTTCAACGTTCAATGAAACAAAGTCTCCCGATAACCCTGGCCTTTCTTTGCCAGCGACGCCGAAGCGGGCTGAAGCCCCGCGCTCCTCATCCAGTTTAACCTGTGAAACCCCGCTCCACCTCGCAATCCCAAACCAAACCCACCGTCAAAGTCGCCCTCGTCGAAGACAAACCCGGCGTGCGCGACAGTTGGACCAAGCTCATCAATTCGCTCCCGGGTTTCTCGTGCATCGTCGCCTGTGGCTCCGGAGAAGAAGCGTTGCGGGCCGTTCCCCCGCTCACACCAGACATCGTCCTGATGGACATCTTTCTCCCCCGCATGTCTGGCATCGATTGCACCACCCAACTGAAACTGCTGCTGCCAAAAACCCAAATCCTCATTCTAACCGGCGTGGAGGATGACGAACTCGTTTTCATGGCGCTCGAAGCCGGCGCGGACGGCTACTTGCTCAAGCGCACCACGCCCGAGGATTTGCGCTCGGCGATGCTCGAAGTGATGCGTGGCGGCGCCCCCATGACCAGCGAAATCGCCCGGTACGTCGTCCAATCCTTCCGCAAATCCGGCGCCTCTCTCAAACCCGCCGTCCACTTGAGCACGCGCGAAGAGGAAGTCCTGATCCTGCTCACCAAAGGCTACGCCAACAAAGAAATCGCCCATCAACTCTCCATCAGCGTCGAAACCGTCGGCAGCCACCTCAAGCACATCTACGAAAAAATGCACGTCCGCTCCCGCGCCGAAGCCGTCGCCCGCTACATGAGCGACAAGTGATTGCCCTTCCTCCTCGTTCTCGTCCTCGAACCTCATATCATTTGGTCGTATTCAGTCGGATTCACTCGGACTTAGTCGGACCAACCCCTGTGGACGGTTTGACTAGGTCTCACTCGACCGACCTCGCCTGACGCTCGGCCACCTTCGGTCCCTTCCGTCCTTTTCGTCCCTTCCCCACATCAATCTGGGAATTAGTGAGATTACGGGACTTGAGCCGCTTGGGAAGCGGCGAAAGGTTTGCTTGTCGCGAAAGCGACAATTCCAGCTCGGGAAACACTTGGCAAGAGCGGGAACCTCCATTCGACCGAAGGTGAAGGCCCGCGAGGGCCGAACGAGCGGGAGCGAGTGAGTCCACTATCGATACTTTCGTACAGTTCCAACTTCAAACTCCAGCCCACATCGTCTCACATTGTAAATATCGTAATTATCGTAATTATTGTAAATTCACTCATATTCAACGACTTACACAAGGCAATTCCCTGCGTCCCCAATCGCGCCGCGATGACAGAAGACAGAAGTAAAACTACAGCGGAAACCCGCCGCAATTTTCACTTCAGCTTTCAGCATTTAGCCTTCAGCCTTTCCCCACCCGCCCATATCAAAGAACAATCGCCCGAACTCTAATTGTGTTCAGGCGAACACAGGTTTACAATATCACTTTGTATAGCGCTGTCAAATTCTAAATTAGAGCGCGGAGGCGTGAACTGCTTTGATGAGCTTATAGGCCTTGTTCCAATCGCTTTTTCTCTTCTTCCCCTTTTTGCAATTCTTGATTCAGGTTGTTCAGGCGATATTGAAGCATGAATTTAATCTGGTCGCCGAGGCTCTTGCCACCGAGCCAATTGGTATCAAAGGAATGACCCAGTGGAACAACTCGGTAAAGATCAAGGGCATCGCAATTCGTATCTTCGAAGCGAGTCGCAAACAGCAGATACTCGTCGCCCTGGCAGGGCCGATATCTAGACCAAAGCGTCAAGGAACTCCCAGCCTTGAGAGTTTCTGCCATCCCGTTTGGAAAGGAACTCAATGCTGCGGAACTGCCTGTTTCGGCTTTTAGCATCGTGACCATTTTAACGTCCGACAACGTGACACCACCCATTTGACCAATAACCAATGGATTATCACTCATAATCCCATTGATCAGCCGATGGGATTCTGGGGAACTTGTACAGCGCACGATAATTATATAAGGAGAATTCTGCATGAGTTCCTGCCACCCCGGCCAAAGAATGGTCGCAAATCCAAAACATAGGCCTATGCATGAGACCAAAATCACGAAGCGGATCCACTGTTTCTTACTTTTCATAGGTAGTTATTCGTACGCGCTGAATCAGCTTCATTGCCATAGTGTACCGAGTGGTTCCATCAGCCTTGACCGTACGTAGTCTTCATTTCCGTGGAGGTAAAGTCAATCCAACTGCAGGGCGGTTCCATACCACTACTGCCCTAACTGCATGCGTCACCCGGATATTAGGGCTTCAGACATTTCCCCCAAGCATCCCCCATTTACGGCATATCCGCAGGTATGCGTCCATTGATAGATTGATCCAAAACCAACCATTTCAGAAGGAAGTCATTATGAAAGCACTGACTCGAATTGTCGCTTCGTGCGCCGTTGCGCTCCTGAGCTTCGGAGCCAAAGCGGGCTTGAATGTCCCATATACTGCGGACGCCAACACCCTCCACCTCTGGCATTTTGACGATTCGACCGCCAACCAGGGCACCGCGAATTTCGTCACCGTCACGGATGCGGTCACCGGCGGCATAACCATGACCAACTATGGCCTCAACAGCACTTCCGGCACCGGCGGCGGTGGCGGTGATGCCGGAGCCGCTCCCAATACTCCTCCTTA
>Ga0070731_10002534_pt1 | contig 17277 bp, 10 predicted proteins | sample Coa_R1_2_FD_66448 | JGI IMG/M metagenome (GOLD analysis project Ga0070731, IMG submission 66448) | Surface soil microbial communities from Centralia Pennsylvania, which are recovering from an underground coalmine fire - Coalmine... | ecosystem: Environmental > Terrestrial > Soil > Unclassified ...
CTGGGAAGTCAATGCGGGGCTGGCTTTTGCCGGCTGCCCTGTTCTCTGAAGCAGACGGTGCTAGGCCCATTGGTGCACTGCCAACCAGGGCCCCAGCCGGCATTCCGAGGAAGCCGCTGCAGCAAGAAAAGGCTTGCCAATCCGAGCAACGTCACGAGAAGGATTGCACCTTTGTCGGCCGGCCGCAGGTTCAGGAACCAGATCCAACAGCGCTTCATTTTCTCGCATTCCCGGCGGAAGCCGGGACCCATTCTTCAGCGGCACGAGCAGTAGATATGTGGATCCCGGCTTGCGCCGGGACTGCGGTCGAGGACGGGCCGACCTCAGAAATTCTCGACCCAGGGGCGCAGTTCAATCTCCCAGGCCCAGGCGCTGCGGCGCTGGCGGTGCAGTTGCAGATAGGCTTCGGCGATCGCGTCGGGGTCGAGCAGGCCATCGGGGCCGCGCTCGTTGGCGCGCGGGTCGCCGCTGGCTTTCGCGATGCCGCCGTCGATCACGATGTGGCCGACATGGATGTTCTGCGGCTGCAGCTCGCGCGCGAGAGATTGCGCCAGGCCGCGCAGCGCGAACTTGCCCATCGCGAACGATGAGGAGCGCGGGTAGCCCTTGACCGCCGCGCTGGCGCCGGTGAAGAGGATCGTGCCGTGGCCCTGTTTGGTCATGCGGATCGCCGCCTCGCGGGCGACCAGGAAGCCGCCGAACGCGGTGACCTTGATCGCCTGCTCGACCGCCGCCGGGTCCAATTCGACGATCGGGCCGCGCGCCCGGCCGCTGGCGTTGTAGACGACGAGGTCGAGGCCGCCGCCGGCATCGATCGCCGCGAACAGCTTTGCGACGTCCTCCGTCCGGGTCGCGTCGCAGGCGATCGCGACGGCGCCGGTTTCGGCCACCAGCGGGCCGAGCTTTTGCGTGTCGCGCGCCGCCAGCACGACCTCCATGCCCTCGCCGGCGCAGCGCCGCGCCAGCGCCGCACTCAACCCCGACCCCGCCCCGACGATCAATGCGCGCTCGCCTGCCGCCATGGTCCGTTCCTCGCGATTCGGTTGTAAAAGCTCGTAGCGGGCGTTATCGCCCAGAATCGCACCGCGACGCCAGCCTCAAGCATCCGTTCGCTGTCGGGCGGGTTGGTTTGGCACGGCAATCGCAAGATATGCCACTCCGGCTTAGCCGGGCCCTCAACAAATTGTTAAGGAGCCAGACTTTGCGCTGCCACCGCCTGTACAACTCGCCGGCCGCACAGTCGATTTGACCCTATACTCCCCACACAAGAATAACTCCCGATTATTATTTTACAGACAAGAGATGGGTCGGATGGTCGGCGACGCAAATTAGTCTATCGCCGACTTGATCACCTTGCGACATTTCATGCGCGTTCGGGTTGACAGCCTGATAAGTAGCTGATTAGAGTTGGCTTGCACTTCCCGCCCAACCCGGGCCCCGCGACTAATCCGGGACGGCAAATCCCCCGTTCTGCCGTATCAGCAGACCACTCGGCGCGTCGCCGCAGATGCCGGCGCCGGCGCCATTCCGGCAACAACACGGAGCCTATGCGAATGAGGTTGCGCAAAACGATCGGCTTTTCCCTGGCGCTGCTGTGTGCGTCGGCGCCCGCCATCGCCAAGCAATCCGAGGCCGGGCACCACCACCCGGCGCCCGATCTCAAGGACAAGCACGGGAAGGCCGATGCGAGCGCGGCCAGAAGAGGCGCGAAGCATAATCGACCGGCCGGCAAGACGGTTGCCGCGCGCGCCCCAGGGCGCTCCCTGGCGCGTCACCGCGGCCGCTCGCACGATGCGGCCGCATTGCCGCCGCCCGACCAGTATATCGGCCCCTACCGCGTCGTCGGACGCCCCGAGATCGGCTCGGCGGCATGGTATGGCGGACACCACGTCGGCCAGCGCACGGCAAGCGGCGAACGGCTCGACGACATCCACGTCACCGCAGCGCACCGCTCGCTGCCGCTGCACTCGCTGGTGCGCGTGACCAATCTGCGTAACGGACGCTCGGTCATCGCGACGATCAACGATCGCGGCCCGGTCAGCCGATCCTTGGTGATCGACGTCTCGCCGCGGGCGGCCGAAGAGCTGCACATGATCCAATCCGGCCTCGCAAAGGTTTCGATCGAGACGGTTGTGCCGGCGCCAGCCGTATCGCGCCAGTAGGGTACCGCCAGTAGGGCCGCGCCAATAGGCGAGGGCGACAAAACCCCCGGTTTAATAGGCTGTCGCCTTTTTGCCACTGTTGCCCAAAGGGCACAGCGGCGGCGAAAAGCCCCGTTCTCACCTTGCGCTCAATTGACTCCGAATCGACCCTCGACTGATGATTCAATCCGCGCCCTGCCCACGGATTGTATCGCGCCGGAAGTCACATAGTAGTCGGCAATAACTCATACTTTCGGTTCGCTTACAGCCCAGCGGCGACGTCGGGCAGGGGGAAGCTTGGCCGCTGTGCCAAGCGCGAGGAGCTTGGGGGACCGTACCGCTCGTGCGGGGTTTGAGTGGGGGCAAAGTGTCCGAAACCCGAAACGTAATACCCTTTCCGCCGAGTGTTCGAGCGCGGCGTTCGGCAATCGAGGGGCGATCGTCGCCGTCGGAACCCGGCAATTACGAATTCACCGAGCGGGAGTTGGCGGCGCTGTGCCGGTGGTTCTCGGCGATGAAATACGCTTTTCCGGGGACCGAAGGGGTGATGGTCGTCAGCCATCAGGACGGCTATTCGGCGGTCGGCCTTTATAATTGCGCCGGCGGCGCGCCGAACTGCCTTGTCGCCAAGCACGAGGCGGCCGGGGCGACCCGGTTCTTCTGGTCGACCGAAGGCGATCCGCCGCGGGTGATCGGCGACCTCTCGGAGATCACCGATGCGCATATCCGCGCGATCCAGCCGCCGCGCAACGAGAAGGGTTGGCTCGACCCGATCGGCTGGATGGGGGTCTACGCCACGCGTATGATTGCGACAGCGCTACAAGTGGTTTGACTACCTGGGGGCGAACCGGCACGGTAGCGGCGCCGCGGCGGTTGGGCGAGCGCTCGCCGCGCCGGTGAGCGGAGGGGGATTTTACACCGCGGCGACGAGACCCGTCGGCGGTCTGGGACGCGCCCGGAGAGGACGCCGCTCGGCCAATCTGCGGTGCTGCGATCATGGAGTAACGGGTTGTCGGCAAACCGGCGCAACCACAAACCGGGGGCGATGCATAGGGTCGGCATCCTGGGCTTGCTCGCCTGCCTGGTGGTGGCCGGTTGCTCGGCCCTGCCGACTGCCGGGCCGACGGCAAGCGACGTCGCGAACCAGGAATTCAGCAGCAGCCAGACCCGCTTCGACCTCGTCGACGTCAACGACAATGTGGTCGCGGCGCTGCTCGCGCAACCGCGCGAGAGCTTCCACGCCCGCTTCAAGAAATACGCCAAGCCGCCGCAGCCCCGAATCGGCGTCGGCGACAGCGTCGTCGTCTCGATCTGGGAAGCCGCCGGCGGCGGGCTGTTTGGCGCCGCGCCGGCCGACCATGTCGCGGCCGGCTCGCGCAGCGTCACGATTCCGGAACAGATTGTCGGCCAGGACGGCGGCATCACGGTGCCGTTTGCCGGTCGCGTCCCGGTCGCCGGGCGGCTGCCGGTCGAGGTGCAGCGGACAATCGAAGATCGCCTCGCCGACAAGGCGATCGAGCCGCAGGTCATCGTCACGGTCACGCGCAGCCTATCCAACAGCGTCACGGTGACCGGCGAAGTGGTCAACGGCGCGCGGGTGCCGCTGTCCCTGAAGGGCGACCGCCTGCTCGACCTGATCGCCGAGGTCGGCGGCGCGAAATCGCCGGTCTATCAAACCTTCGTGCGGCTGTCGCGCGGCGGCGTCACGGCGACGATCCCGATGGCGGTGCTGGTCTCGGACCCGGCCGAGAACATCTATGCGCAGCCCGGCGATGTCTTGACGCTGGTGCGGCTGCCAGAGACCTTTACCGCGTTCGGCGCGACCGGCAGCAACGCGCAAATCCCGTTCACCAGCGAAAAGATGACGCTCGTCGAGGCGCTCGCCAAGGCCGGCGGGCTGCAAGACCAGCGCTCGGACCCGGCCGGCGTGTTTCTGTTTCGCTTCGAGCCGGCCCGCATCGTCAAGGCGCTCGGCCGCCCGCCGCTCGGCACCGGTCCCGACGGCGACAGCCCGGTGGTTTATCGGCTCAACCTGCGCGACGCCAAATCGTATTTCCTGGCCCAGCGGTTTCCGATGGAAGACAAGGACATCATCTACGTCGCCAACGCCGACCTCAACGAATTGCAGAAGTTCTTCACCCTGCTCAACACGCTCACCGGACCGGTGATCACCGGGATCGTGGTCAAGAACGCGTCGCCGTAGCGGTCGGCGTTGATCGCGCTCGACCTGTCTCGCTTACTGTCGCGCGCCGGGCGCGGCACGCCGACCGGCATCGACCGCGTCGAACTCGCCTATGCCGAACACTTGATCGCCAGCGGCGCGCCGCATTGCTTCGCCGCGATCGCCGCCGGCGGGCGGCTCGGGCTACTGCCGCGGCGCACCGCCGAGCAATTCGTCGCGGCAATCGGCGCGGCCTGGCGCGGAGGATGCGACCCGGCGCTGCAGGACCGCCGGGTGCGGCGAATCGCGCGGCGCGCCGCGATCGCGCTGGTGGCCGGCCGCGAGCGCGCGCTGAGCGCATGCCTGCGGGAGGGTGCGCAGCCGGTCTATCTGCTGGTCTCGCACCATCACCTTGAGCGAAGCGGGCTGATCGAGCGGCTGAAGGAGCGCGGCGCGGCGCGCTTCGTCTGCCTGATCCACGACCTCATTCCGATCGAGTTTCCCGAATACGCCAAGCCCGGGCAGGCGGCGCACCATCTGCGCCGCATCGAGACCGCGGCGCGGCTCGCCGACGCGCTGATCGTCAATTCGGCCGTCACCCGCGACGCGCTGCAGCCGCATCTCGATCGTGCCGGCCGGACGCCGCCCGTTCTGGTCGCGCCATTCGGCGCCGACCTGCCGGCCGGGCCCGCCGACGCGCCGCTCCCGTCCGAGCGGCCTTATTTCGTCTATCTCGGCACGATCGAAGCCCGCAAGAACCACCTGTTGCTGCTCAATCTGTGGCGCCGCCTGGCCGGGGAACTCGGGGCGGGCGCGCCGCAACTGGTGCTGGTCGGTCAGCGCGGCTGGGAAACCGAGAATGTCGTCGACATGCTCGAGCGCTGCCCGGCCTTGCCTGGCCTCGTCGTCGAGCACAACGCGCTAGCTGACGCCGAGATGGTGCGGCTGCTGCGGGGCGCTCGGGCGCTGCTGCTGCCGTCGTTCGCCGAGGGGTTCGGTTTCCCGCTGATCGAGGCGTTGCAGCTTGGCGTGCCGGCGCTGTGCAGCGATATCCCGGCGCTGCGCGAGACCGGCGGCGCGGTCGCCGAATTCATCGATCCGCTGGACGGGCCGGGCTGGCGCGCGGCGATCCTTGATTACGCCGCGCCGGATTCGCCCCGGCGCGCGGCGCAGTTCGCCCGGCTCGCCCGCTGGCAGGCGCCGCGGTGGCACGACCATTTCGCCGCGGTCGACCCCTTTATCGCCGGCGTCGCCGGCTGAGCGCAGCTATTACCGCGGCGACTTCGTCAGCCCGCTGAGGTGGCGCGCCACCGCCGCGAGGTCGGCCGGCTCGGCGGCGACCGCACGGGCTTCTTCGACCAGAATGGCCGCCGCGTCGCGGATTTGCTGTTCGCCATGGTCGGCGGTCAGGAAGAAGCGCAGCCGGGCGGCGCGTTCCGGCACCGCCGGATAGAGGATCGGCTGGACGTTGATGCCGCGGTGAAACAGCGCCTGCGCGAGACGCGCAGCGGTGATCGAGCTGCCGGTGATGGCCGGCACGATCGCCGCGCCGACCGACCCGCCGACATCGATCCCGCCCTCGCGCGCGAGCTTCAGGAACAACGCGGCCCGCTCGTTGAGCCGGCGCACCCGCTCGGGCTCTGCTTCGAGGATCTCGACGGCGGCCAGCGCCGCCGCCGCGGCCGGCGGCGCCATGCCGACCGAGAACACAAAGCCGGGCGCCATGCGCTTCAGGTAATCGATCAGATCCTGGCGGCCGGCGATATACCCGCCGCACGAGACGAGGCTCTTGCTGAGCGTCCCCATCCAGATGTCGATGTCGGCCGGATCGACCCCGGCGCGATCGGCCGAGCCGAAGCCGCGCGGGCCGAGCACCCCCAGCGCGTGCGCCTCGTCGACCATCAGCCAGGCGCGGTGGCGCCGCGCCACCGCGACAAACGCGGCGAGGTCGGGCACGTCGCCGTCCATGCTGTAATGGCCCTCGATGACGAGCAGCGCGTGGCCGTGGCGCCGGCGCGCCTCGGCCAGCACCGCATCGGCCGCCGCGGCGTCGAGATGGCGGAACGGCACGCGCCGGGCGCCCGACAGCATCGCGCCCTGGACGATGCTGTTGTGGATCAGCGCATCGTGCACGATCAGATCGTTGCGGCCGAGCAGGTGGCCGATCACCGTGACGTTGGTCGAATGCCCGCCGACTAGGACGACGCTGTCCTCAGCGCCGTGGAGCCGCGCGAGAGCGCGTTCGAGCTCGCGGTGGATCGGGCGCTCGCCCGATACCGGTCGGCTCGCCGAGACCGAGGTGCCGTAGCGGTCGATCGCCGCCTTGGCGGCCGCCGCGATGCGCGGATCGCCGTTGAGGCCGATGTAGTTGTAGGACGCGAAATTGACGTAGGAGCGGTTGCCGATCACCGTCTCGGCGCCGGCAATCCCCTCGTGCACGCGAAAGAACGGGTCGGCGATGCCGAGATAGTCGGCGGCTTCTTCGATCAGCCGGATTTCGCGATAGGCTTCGAGTTCGGTGACGTCGAAGCGCTCAGCCATCCCCGGCGCGTCCGGCGCACGAGCGGGCGGCGCGAGGCGCGTGGCGGCGGCCGACGACAGCTTCTCGATCAGCCGCGCCTTGGCCTGCGCCGACAACCCGAAGAGATTGCGGCCCGCCGCCAAGGCCTCACTCCGCCGCCGCGGAATCGACCTCGACCGGCTCGAACCGCGCGGTCGCGACGGCCACCGCGGCAAGCGGCGCCTCGCCCCCGCCTTCGTAGCGTTCGACGAGGCTGACGAGCTCGCTCGCCTGCGGCCTCGCCGCGAGGGCGCCGGCGAGGCGGGCGGCGATCGAGCCGACGCTGGTCCCCTCGGCGAGCGACATCAGCGGCAGGTCGATGCGCAGCCGGCTCTCCAGCGCCAGACGCAATTCGACAGCCATCAGCGAATCCATGCCCATTTCCGAGAGCGGCCGCAGCGGATCGATCGCGGCGGCGGGCAGCCGGAGAATATTCGCCGCCGCCTCGGCGACCGCCGTCTTGAGTAGCGCGACCGCCGCTTCAGGATCGAGGCCGGCGAGGAGCTCGATGAGGCTATCGTCGCTCAAAGCGGCATCCGCGTCGCCGCGCACCTCCGCGAACAGCGGCGTGGCGAGGATCGGCAGGAAGCGCTGCGCTTCGCTCCAGTTGGTCTCGGCGAAGGCGACCGCGGCCAGGCCGCAATCGGCGAAGGCCGGCAGCCCCGCCAGCGCCTGCGCCGCCGGCATCGGCTTGGCGCCGAGCCGGCGGGCCAGCGCGTCGCGGGTCTGCGTCCGCTCGGCGAGATAGCCGGTATCCTCGATCGGTCCCCAGGCGACCGCCAGAGCCGGCAGCCCGGCGGCCCGCCGCTGCCGCGCCAGCGCTTCCAGCGCGAGGTTGGCGGCGACGTAAACCCCCTGCCCGGGCGCGCCGATTAGCGTTGTCGCCGAGGAAAACAGCAGAAAGAGCTCGATCGGGTCGTCGCGCGTCAGGCGGTCGAGGGCGACCGCGCCGCCGAGCTTCGGCCGCAACATCGCGGCGATGTCGCTGCGTTCGAGTTCGCCGGCGAGCCCGTCGCCGATCACCGAGGCGGCATGGACGACGCCGCGCAACGGCGGCTGGCTGCGGCGGATGTCGCCCAGCACAATGGCCAGCGCGGCCGGATCGGCGACGTCGCCGGCGTAAGGGCAAACTTCGGCCCCGAGTGCGCGCAGCTCCGCGACGCGGTCGGCGGCGCCGGGGGTCGCCGCGCCGCGCCGGCTGACCAGCGCGATCGATCCGGCGCCCTGGCGCGCCAGCCAGCAGGCCGCCGCGAAACCAAACCCGGTAATGCCGCCCGTCACCAGATAAGTGCCGTCGCGGCGCAGATGGCGCTCCGGCGCGCGGCGCAGCCGGACGCCGCTGTTGCTGGCGGGCACCAGCACCAGCTTGCCGATATGGCCCGAGGCCTGCATCAGCCGCAACGCCTCGGTGACCGCGCCAAAGCCAAAGCTGCGATAGCCCAGCGGGCGGATCGCGCCCTCGCGCAGCGCCGCGGAGATTTCGCCGAGCAACGCGCGCGAAAGATCGGGGCGCTGGATCGGCAGCTGGTCGACGTCGATCGCGAAATACGAAATGTTTTGCCGCAGCGGGCGCAGGTGGATGCGCCGGTTGAGGTAAAAGTCGCGCTTGCCGAGTTCGAGAAAGCGGCCGAACGGCTTCACGACCGCGAGGCTCTGCTCCATCGCCTCGCCGCTCAGCGAATTGAGCACGACGTCGACCCCGCCGCCGCTCAGCGCGCGCACCGAATCGGCAAAGCCGAGATCGCGCGAATCGAGCACGTGGTCGGCGCCGGCTAGGCGCAGGAAGGCGCGCTTGACCTCCGATCCCGCGGTCGCGATGACAGTCGCGCCGCGATGCTTGGCGTACTGGATCGCGGCGAGCCCGACGCCGCCCGCCGCGGCATGAACCAGCACGGTTTCGCCGGGCGCCAGCTTGGCCAATGTGCCGAGAGCGTAGATTGCCGTGACGAAGGCGACCGGAACGGTCGCCGCCGCGGCGAACGGTACTTCGGGCGGCAGGCGGATCACGGCGTGCGCGGCGGTCGTGACCTCGCTGGCGAGCGCCGCCGGGGCAAAGCCAGCAACCCGGTCGCCGACCGCGAGATCCTCGACCCCGGGGCCGAGCGCGCTGACGATCCCGGCGCATTCGAGGCCGAAGGTCGGGCCGGCGAAGCCGTCGATCAGCGCCTCCTCCGGCAGCAGCCCCATTGCCCACATCAGGTCGCGGAAATTGAGCCCGGCGGCGCAAACGTCGATCGCGATCTCGCCCGGTCCCGGCGGACGCCGCGCCCTCTCCTGCCAACCCACCGCGTCGAGCCCGCCGTGCTGGCCGCTGGCCAGCACGACCGCGTCCGCGGCGCTTGCCCGCCGCGGCGGCAGGCCGCGGCGCAGGCGCAATACGTGGCGGCCGGTCGCGGTCCACACGATTTCGCTCTCGGCGCTGGCCGCCGCGAGCTCACCGGCGAGCCGATCGCCGCGCTGCGCCCAGTCGAGAGCCGGCGCGAAATCGACCAGCCGCAGCGACAATTGCGGCACCTCGTTGACGAGAACCCGGCCGAAGCCCCACAGCGCCGCCCCGACGACTCCGGGCACGGCGCCACCGGGCTCGGCGCCATCGGGTTCGCCATCGGCCGGCTGCTGCGCCCCGGCGGTAACGATCCACAGCGGCATGCGCCGCCTCGCCGCGGCCGCGGCGATCGACGCCGCCAGCGGGATCAACCGGGCCGCCGCGTCGACCGGATCGTCGCTCTCGTCGATCACCAAAACCGCGGCCGCTCCGTCATCCCCGGAGCCGTCGCTCGCGTCGTTCGCGGTCGCGGCAAACTGGGCGGCGTCGATTTCCCCGATCTGGTGACCGGCCCGCGCCAATCGCTCGCGCAAGCCGGCATGGTGCCGGCCGCGGGCCGTGACGAGAGTGACCGCGAGCGCCGCCGGCGACGGCGCGACAACCTCGATCGCCGGGCGCGCCCGCGCCCACAGGATCGCACTCGGCCAAGCCGCCGGGGCAACCGGCGCGCTGCCGACCGCGATAAATCCGGCGGCGGCAAATTCGCTGCACCACTCCTCCGCCGAGCGCAGCGGCGACGCCCCGCCGCCACTCTCCCACCAGCTGGCAAATCGGCCGAACACCAGATCCCACAGCGGGTTCGGCGCCGGTTCGACGGCGAGGAAGAGGCCGCCGGGGGCGAGGAGGCCGCGCAGCCCCTCGAGCGCTCGCCCGTCGATCGCCAAGCGGCTGCCGGCGTGCACCGACAGGACGACATCGTAGCTGCCGTCCGGCGCCTCGTCGCTCGCCTCGCGCGGCGGCCAGCAGCCGACGCTGGCGCCCGCGACCCCCGCCAGGACCGCGCCGAGCCGGCTGGCCGCTTCCGGGTCGCGGCCGCTCGCCCGGTAGGCGAGCGCGACGCCCGACGGCGCCAGCCGTTCGATGAGAAGCTGCGTGGCGCCGCCATCGGCGCCGATCTCCAGCACCCGCAGCGGCCGGTCCGAGGGCCAGGCGGCGGCGATTTCGCCAAGCGCGGCGGCGATGAGCTCGATCCCCGCGACGCTGACCGGCGAGCCGTGGCGCAGATGCTCGATCATCGGCGCCGGAGGGGCGTCGCTCGGCGTCAGGCCGCTCGCCAAGAGGCGCGGCAGGTCGGTCGCGACCGCTGCCGCGAGGGCCAGCTCGCCGACAAGTTCGGGCGCCTCCGCCAGCAACGAACGCCAGATCTCGGCGATTTCGGGGAGTTCGCTGGCACCGGCAACGCGCCAGCTCGGCCCCGCCTCGGCAGCCTCGCCGAAGCGCGCGAGCAATCCGAGCAGATAGCCAAAGAGCGCCGCCGCGTCGGCTGCAAGCGCGCCGGCGTCGAGCAGCTCCGCGAGGGTGAACGGCGCCTCGGGATCGACGATGCCCAAAACCGCCTGGCGCGCCACCGCGGCCAGCAAGGCGTCGAGCAGCAGCGCCTGCTCCTGGCCGCGGGCCGCGGCGTCGGCCGGGACAGCGCCGAGCCTGCCGATTATGTCGCCAATCCGCCCGAGCGCTGCGGGGCTCGCCGCCGCCTGCAGCGGCGCCGGCACCAGATCGAAGCGCAGCGCGACGTCCTCGGGCGCGCTGCGGCGCGTCAGTTCGATCCGGCGGAACCAGCAATCGGCAAGTTCGCCGACGACCTCTTCGTCCTCGTCGAACAGCACGATGTCGGCCGCCGCCGAGCGCGCGCCGAGCCGGGTCAGATGCAGTCGGGCGCGGGTCACCAGCCGGCCAAACGGCGCCTCGATCCGCACCCGTCCGAAACGCCACGGCAGGAAGCTGGTGCCGGCGAGGTCGGCATGCCCGCCGGCGAGCAGCGCCAGGAGGCCCTGCAGCGCGCCGTCCAGCAGCGCCGGGTGGATCAGGTAGTCGTCCGCCGTTGTCCCCGCCGCGACAGCCGACGGATCGAGCTCGACCACCGCCTCGCTTCCGCCGTGCAAGGCGATCCGCCGAACGGTGCGAAACTGCGGCCCGTAGTCGAGCCCGAGCCGGCCGGCCAGCCGGTAGAGCGTCGCCGCGTCGACTTCGCCCGTGAGCGCTTCGAGCGGGGCGCGGGGCGGAGGCTCGCCGCGGTCGCCGGCGGTGACCAGTTGCGCCACGGCGTGGAGGGTCAGCGGTTCGTCGGCCAGGCGCGGCCGGCTGCTCAGCTCCCAGTCGCCGCTCTCGTCGCTGGCGGTGGTGCGGATTTCGCGCTGCCGACCGGCTTCGAACGGCAACGGCCGCCGCAACTCGACATCGACGACCTCGAGAGCGCGCGCGTCCGGGCGGCGCAGCCGGGCCGCCGCCAGCGTCATTTCCAGGACGGCGGCCGCCGGCAATACCGGGACGCCCTCGACCGCGTGGTCGGCCAGCCACACCAGCGCCTCGGGATCGAGATGATTGAGCCATGCCGGCTGCGGCCCGGCCAGGCGGAAGCCGAGCAGCGGATGCTCGAAGGGCGGGTTGACCGAGCCCGTGCTTTCGACCGACTGCTCGAACCAGAAGCGCTGCCGCTGCCAGGGATAGAGCGGCAGCCCGGCGAGTTCGTGCGGGCCGTCGAAGCGGCTGCTCCCGGTGATGTCATGGCCGGCGACGTGACATCGCGCGGCGATCGCCGGGAACGGATCGTCGTGGCCCGGCTTGCGGCCCAGCGTCGCGAGCACCTGACCCTGGCCGTCCGCCGAGCGCAGCGCGTCGTGCAGATAGGCCTGCAGCACCGGGTTCGGCCCGATCTCGACAAAGATCCGGAAGCCGTCAGCGACGAGGGCGGCCATGGCGTCGGTGAAGCGGACGGGGTGGCGGATGTTGCGCCACCAATATTCGGCATCGAGCAGGCCAGCGCCGACCGCGTCGCCGGTGACGGTCGACACCAGCAGCGCGCGCGGCGCCGCCGACGCCAGATCGGCGAGCTCCTCGATCAGATCCCCGCGGATCGGCTCCATCGCCGCCGAGTGGAAGGCGAAATCGAGGTCGAGCGCGCGAAACGCAACACCGCGGCGGCGCGCCTCCGCTCCCAGCCGGTCGATCGCGTCGAGCGGGCCCGATACGGTCACCGCCTGCGTCGCGTTGATCGCGCCGACTTCGAGCGCGCTGCCGGTTTCGCCGATCAGCTCCTCGGCCGCCGCGCCGGACAGCGCCAGCGCCGCCATGCGGCCGTCGCCGCGCGTGCGCTCCTGCTGCCGGCTGCGCGCGACGACGACGCGGGCTGCCGCGCCCAATGACAGCGCGCCGGCGCCCCAGGCCGCGGCGATCTCGCCGACGCTGTGCCCGACATGGCCGGCCGCCTCGACCCCGAGGCCGCGCAATACGGTGACGATCCCGACCTGGATCGCGAACAGCAGCGGCTGCGCGACATCGGCGTGCACCAGGCGTTCAGCCTCGACGCCGCGTTCGATCGTCTCGGCAACCGACCAGCCGAGCGCCGGACGCAGCGCGCCGTCCGCCTCGGCGATCGCCGCGCGGAAGGCCGGGTTCGCCTGATAGGCGTGGCGTCCCATCCCGGGAAACTGCGCGCCGTTGCCGGCAAAGACGAAGGCGAGCTTGCCCTCGCGCGCGGCGGTTCCGGCGATGATCGCGGGGGTTTCGCCGCCGGCGATGAAATCGCCCAGCGCCGCCAGCGTCTCGTCCCTGTCCGCGCCCAGCGCGACGAGCCGCTGGGGATGGTGATCGCGACGCCGCGCCGCCGCCCGCAGCAACCCCGGGGCGCGCTCTGCCGGCGCTGCGGCCAACGTGTCGCACCAGCTCTGCGCCAGCGCCCGCAACGAAGCCTCGCTCCGCGCCGAGACGACGAGCGGCGGCAACGAGCCGTTCTCCGGGTTCGCCGGCCGCGAGGAGCGCGGCGGCGCGGCGAGCACCGCATGGCCGTTCGTGCCGCCAAAGCCGAACGAGTTGACCCCGGCATAGCTGCCGGCCGCGATCGGCTCGGCGTGCTGCACCAGCCGCAAATTGAGCGCGTTGAACGCGATCTCTGGGTTCGGCGTCTCGCAATGCAGGCTCGGCGGCACGATGCCGTGTTCCAGCGCCAGCGCCGCCTTCAGCAGCCCGGCCATCCCCGACGCCGGCTCAAGATGGCCGATATTGCTCTTGACCGAGCCGATCGGCAGCGGCGAGCGGCGCCCCTGGCCGAGCGCCCGGCCGACCGCGGCGGCCTCGATCGGGTCGCCGGCCGGCGTACCGGTGCCGTGCATCTCGAAAAACGCCAGTTCGTCGGGGCTGACCCCGGCTTCGGCGTAGACCTCGCGCAGCAGCGCCGCCTGCGCCGCCTCGCTCGGCAGCGACAGGCCGATCGTGCGGCCGTCGGAATTGACCCCGGTGGCCCGGATGACGGCGCGGATGCGGTCGCCGTCGGCAAGCGCGGCGGCGAGCGGCTTCAGGATTATCGCGCCGCCGCCTTCGCCGCGCACATAGCCGTCGGCGCGCGCGTCGAAGGCAAAGCAGCGGCCGCGCTGCGACAGCATCGCCGCGCGGCAGAACCCGAGAAAAGGATACGGCGACAGCAGCAGGTTGATGCCGCCGACGACCGCGCCGGGGATGCGGCCGCTGCGGATCGCCTCGCAGGCCTCGTGCAGCGCCACGAGCGAGGACGAGCAGGCGGTGTCGACGGTCAGGCTCGGGCCGCGCAGGTCGAAGATGTAGGACGCCCGGTTGGCCAGGATGCTGAGCGTGCCGCCGGTCATGAAGTAGGAATCGCCGCTCGCCGGGTCGCCGAGGCGCAGCTCGCGGTAATCGGTCGATGAGGCGCCGACGAAGACCCCGGTGGCGCTACCGGCGAGCTTGGCGGCCGGGATCCCGGCATCCTCCAGGGCGTGCCACACAAGCTCCAGCAATATTCGTTGCTGGGGGTCCATCTGGGCCGCCTCGCGCGGCGAGATCCCGAAAAACTCCGGCTCGAACTGGTCGACTTCGCCAATCAGGCCGGCGGCCCAGCTGTAGCTCTTGCCCGGTGTACCGCGGGCCGGATGATAGTAAAACCGCGTCGACCAGCGCCCTTCGTCGACCTGCGATATGGCGTCGGTCCCCGAGCTCAAGAGCTCCCAGAAGGTCGCCAGGTCGGGCGCTCCGGGGAGGCGGCACGAGGCGCCGATGATCGCGATCGACCCGTCACTCATGGCGCTGAAGCAAACCCGGTTCCGTGGCGAGAAAATTGGGTGACGGCTGGCCGCGCGGCCTTCCCTTCATTACACACAGGAAGCCGCGAAGGCCAGTTCCGCCGCCGTTGCGGCCGACCGGCGCGGGCCGTCAATCGCCAAGCTCATGCCGCGCCATTGCCTCGCTCGATCATCCGGCAACGCCCGCTCGATTGACCAGCACGCGATCGACCTCGAAGCCGGCATTTGCGATAAAGATCAATGGTTCGCCGTGGAGCCTCAAAGTTATCGGAGGCCGCCCCCGAATTCAACCGCCGCTTCGGCGCGGGCTCGGCCGCCGCGGCCGGACGGTGCGGTGGGAGGCTCAAAAATAGCCGCGCAGATTGGCGCGGATGCGCTGCAGCACCGGCGTCTGCGGTTCGGCGGCGGCGAAGGCTTCGCCGGTGATCCTCTCGTAGACGCTGATATAGATCCGCGCCGCCTCGGCGATTACTTCGGGCGGGATCGGCGGGATCGGGTCGCGGTAGGGGTCGCAGCGCGCCGCCACCCAGCGCCGCAGGAAATCCTTGTCGAAGCTGTCGGGCGGCGCGCCGGCGGCAAAGCGGCGGGGGTAGGTCTCGGCGAACCAGTAGCGGCTGCTGTCCGGGGTGTGGATTTCGTCGGCCAGCACGATCGCGCCGTCGCGGTCGAGGCCGAACTCGTATTTGGTGTCGACGAGGATCAGGCCGCGCCCGGCGGCGATCTCGCGCCCGCGGGCGAACAGCGCCAGCGCCTTTTGCGACACCTCGTCCCATTGCGTCTGCGTCAGCAGACCGCGCTCGACGATCTCGGCGGCGGTTACGGGCGCGTCATGCTCGCCGTCGCGCGCCTTGGTCGTCGGGGTGATGATGGTATGCGGCAACTTCTCGTTTTCGCGCAGCCCGTCGGGGAAGGAGAGCCCATATATCTCGCGCTTTCCCGTCTTGTACATCGACCAGACCGAGGTCGCCGTGGTGCCGGCGAGGTAGTCGCGCACCACGATCTCGACCGGCAGGATGTCGAGCCGCCGGCACAGCAGGACGTTGGGGTCCGGGTAGCCGATCACATGGTTCGGGCAGAGATCGGCGGTGCGGTCGAACCAGAACCGCGCGATCTGCGTCAACACCTGCCCCTTGAACGGGATCGCCGCGATATTGCGGTCGAAGGCGCTCAAGCGGTCGGTCGCGATGATCAGGCGCCGGCCGTCCGGCAGATCGTAATTGTCGCGCACCTTGCCGCGGTAATGGTTGGGCAATTCCGGGATCGTCGCGTCGTCGAGGACGCGGCCGAGGTGGCTCGCGATGAACTCCTGATCGACCATTTGAGCCTCGGGGAAGACGGCGACACAGGCAGCCCGTGATATGGCACGTGCGGCTGGTCGGGGGAATGGCTGTCGATGATGGAGATTGGTAGAATGGTTTCTAGCTCGGGAAGATTGGGTGAACCATGAGCCTAAACCTCAAGAGCGACGAAGCGCATCGCCTCGCGCGGCAGCTTGCCGAGATCACCGGGGAGAGCATGACGACCGCGGTCACGCGGGCGCTGAGCGAACGGCTCGAACGGTTACGTCAGGCGCGCGGCGGCAGCCTCGCGAACCGCCTGCTCGCGATCGGCAAGGATTGTGCGGCCCGTCTGAGGGAGCCCTACCGCACGATCGACCACGACGAATTGCTCTATGATGAGCGTGGGTTGCCCCGGTGATTGTCGACGCCTCGGCGCTGATTGCCATCCTGCGTGACGAGCCGGACGCGGCCCGTTACGCGACGGCAATCGAAGCAGCGTCTCGCCGCCGGATCTCCGCGGCGAATTTTCTCGAGACCGCGATTGTAATCGACGGCAGCCGGGATCCGATTGCCAGCCGGCGTCTGGACGACCTGCTGCGCGTGGCCCAGATCGCGATCGAACCGGTCACCGAGGCCCAGGCGCGAATCGCGCGCGACGCCTACCGGGATTTCGGTCGCGGCAGCGGCCACCCGGCGCGGCTCAATTTCGGCGATTGCTTCGCCTACGCCTTGGCGCGCGAGAGGCGGAACCGTTGCTGTTCAAGGGCGACGATTTCAGCCTGACGGATATCGCCTCGGCCCTCGAACCCGGATAGCCCGGCCTCCCGGCTAGCGCCGCTGCTGGCGGCGCAGGAAGTCGATGAAGGTCGCGGCGAGGAGGCCCTCGCGCGCATCCCAATCGGCGAAGGCTTCATCGAGCGTCGCCCGCTCCTCGCTCACTACCTCGACATATTCGGCGTTGGGCATCATCCGGTGCGCCGCCTGCCCGGCCGGCAGCGGATGCACCGGGTCCTTGCCCGGAACGATGCAGGCCGGCATCGTCATCGCGCGCAGTTCAGCGGGGCTGAGGCCGATCACCGGATGGTCGGCGCCGGCCTCGAAGCTCTGCCGCCAGCGCGTCATGCGGCCGATGAAATCCTGTGGGGCGATCGCCATCAGGGCGTCGCGGGCCCGCGGATTGACCCCGATCACCTCCTTCCAATGGTCCATCGCGCAGACCGCCGCCATGTCGCCCGATTGCGCCGCCGCGATATGCGAACCGTAATACTGGTTCGCCAGGTGCACCGCGGCATGCGCCCCGCCGGTGACACGCCACAGCAGCAGTCCCAGCACGACTTCCGGGTGGCGCAGCGCCAGCAACAGCGCGAGCCGGCAGCCCGACGAGCTGCCGCCGATATAGGCCGGCAGCGTGTCGATTTGCGAGAGCAGGTGGAAGAGGTCCTCGGCCCACTCCTCGTTCTCGCACTCGCCCTCGATCGCGATCCCGGAGCCCCCGGTATTGCGCCGGTCGTAGATCACGACGCGGTGGCCGGCCTCGGCGATCTTGCCGGCCAGCGAGCG
>Ga0070731_10002535_pt1 | contig 17269 bp, 14 predicted proteins | sample Coa_R1_2_FD_66448 | JGI IMG/M metagenome (GOLD analysis project Ga0070731, IMG submission 66448) | Surface soil microbial communities from Centralia Pennsylvania, which are recovering from an underground coalmine fire - Coalmine... | ecosystem: Environmental > Terrestrial > Soil > Unclassified ...
GCCGCCGTCGAAGCCGGCATGGCCGGCCTGCCGATGGTGGTTGCCGATCTACCGGTGTTGCGCGAAGTGTTGCGCGCGGACGGCTGCGAGCCGATCGCGTTTGTCGCTCCGTACGACGTCGAGGGTTGGATTTCAGCCATCTCTCGCGGGCTAGCAGCGGCGCCCGCAAGCCCGGTCGTCACCGCGTTGGCCCGGGCCTTGGCCGGAAAATATTCGCGCCAGCGCATGATCGAAAGCTATCTTAGTCTGTTTGAAGCGCAGCGCCGGCTTGACCGCAGGGAATTGCACGGCTTGCAGCCCGTGGCGGAAAAGGTTCAGCCGTGACGCGGTTGGCGTGGCGCGCGGCGCCGGCAATCGCGCTTTGCATTTTCGTTGCAGCTTTCGCACGCTTGCCGGCCGGCGCCGCTGCGCCTACTCCGGCGTTCAAGCGCGGTGCGACGCTCGTCGAATTCTTTGAGTTTCCTAAAATCATCGGCGAGGGTGCGGACAGGACCTACGCCGATCCGGCCTATCCGCATCCGCTATCCGCGTTGTCGCTGTTCGACTTCGACGAATTGCGTCGGATCGGGTTCGATCACATGCGCGTTCCGCTCGACGTCGGTCCGTTGCTGCAGGGCGATGAGCAAGAGCAACAGGACATCCTCGACCAGCTCGTCGCAATTGTTTCCGCGATCAATCGCCACGGCCTCGCGGTGCTGGTGACGCTGTTTCCGCCGTCGCTGCATCATGAATTACCGCAGACCTATCTCGACGGACTCGACGGTCCGAAATTCCACGCTTATTCGGCGGCGGTGGAGCGCGTCGCGACGGCGCTGAGCGCCGTCGACTCCGGTGTGGTGGCGCTCGAAGCGATGAACGAGCCGCAAGATAAATGCCATGTCCTGTTCGGAACCGATTGGACCGAATATCAGCAAATCCTGGTCAAACGCATCCGCCGCATCGCGGCGCGGCTGCCGCTGTTCCTGACCGGCGGCTGTTGGTCGAATATCGAGGGCATCGTCCAGCTCGATACCGACCTGTTGCGCGACCGGCGCAATTTCGTCAGCGTGCATTTCTATTATCCGTTCCTGTTCACCCATCAGGGCGCGACTTGGTCGATGCCCTATCTTGCGGGCACCATCGGCGTGCCCTATCCGGCGGCGGCGGGAAGTCTCGCGCAAACGCTGGAGCTGACGCGCGCGCGGTTCCGCACCGTGGCGCTCCCGGAAGGCGTCGACCGCGCGGCGGCGCAAGCACAAGCGGAGATGGAAATCACTAAATATTTCGGCCAAGCGCAGGGCGGGGCGCAGATTGAGGAATGGATGAACAAGGTGGCCGATTGGCAAATGCGCGAAGGCGTCGATTCCAACCAGATCGTCTTCACCGAATTCGGCGCCATGAAGCAAACCATAAGCGGCGTCGAAATCGGCCGGACCTCGCGCGCGCGCTGGCTACACGACACCTCGGCCGGCATCACGCGCCATGGCTGGGGTTGGACCGCTTATGTGCTGCGCGACGATCCTTTCGGTCTCTACGTGCACGAGAGCGACCGCAATCCCGATCCGGACCTGATGCGTGCGCTCGGCCTTGGCGGGACGCACCAAACGGATACCGAGCGGCACGCCGGACCCTGAATGACCCTGAAAATCTCCGCGGGGCTTTAGGTACTGCTTTCTGCTCACACGGCGACACGTGTGCGGGCGAGATAACGCAGGCCGAAGATCGCGGTCAGGAAGAAGAACCAGACCGAGCTGACCTGCTGAAATATCGAACTCTCGAAGCATGAGGCATAAGCGCCGTACACGCAGACCCGCAGAAACAGCTTCTGCAGCGCGTTGGTGTGCGGTTCATTGGCTTGCCGGCAGTAGTCGACAATCGGAAGCACGACGGCCCAGGCGACCGCCAGCGCCATGCCGGGCAGGCCAATCGTCAGCGCAAGATTGAGATAGGCGTTGTGGGCGTCGGCGGCGGTGTTGGCCCAGCTTGCATTGCCGGCCATGCCGTAGACGACCTGATCGGTGCCGAAAAAGGTATCGAAGCCATATCCGGTAATCGGCCGCTGCATCACGGCCTCAATGCCGAACTGCCAGATATCGGTGCGTCCGGTGAATGACGCATCCGACATGATCGCGTGTACCAAGTCGTGGACCGGCCCAAAAACGACTGTGCCGACGGAAAACAGATTGAATAGCGCCAAACCTGCAAGGACCAGGGCGCTTGCCAAGGCCGGCCGGCGCGTGCGGCCGATGAGCGCCGGAACCATGACCGCAATCGGCAATACGCCGACAGCCGTCTTCGATTGGCTGAAAGCGAGAAAGATCGAAGCCAGCACGACGATAAGACATCCGAGCGCCAGACTACGGACGCGGGCAACGAACAATCCTATGAAGATGAACAGCACCATATTGGCGCCGGCTTCGTTCTTGTGGTCGAAAACGCCGCGCCACTCCCCGGCATGTTCGGGTTCAAGAAAGTCCGTCGCTTGATGCACGGCAAGCTTGGGCACGAGGAAGACGCCGAGATAGCAGAGGGCGATCACGATAAGCGCCACGATGGCCAAGAGATCGGCGAAGTGCCGGAGATTCTTCGGCAACAACAACGTCATCGCCGAAATGCTCATCACTACGAGCGTGAAAGCCAGATGCCGAGCGGCGCTCGACGGGGCCCATGAGGTGATAACGGAGAGCGCGCACCAGGCGAGCGTCGCCAGCAAGACAGGCCGGAGTAGGAGTTTCAGTCGACCTGGCTCGTTGAGCGACGCCCATGCCGCGAGCGCGAGGAAAATGAGCGAAAAGCCGATCTGATTGGCGATATCGCCGCCTTGGGTATTGGATGGCGGCGGCGCGGAAAGGTCGGAGAACGGGTGAAATGAAATCCACACCGACAGCAAAACAATGACGAAGAGTGCGCTGCGAGTGAACGTATCGGCATCGATGGCCGCGTGCGGGGCGGATGTTGCTGAGGCCTGCCCGCCGTGTTTTGCTGCGTGGCTCATGCCGTTTCGGCGCCGGTCAGCACCGCGCCGCGGACTTTTGCGGCATCGATCCCGGCGCGCGCGATAAATTGTTCGGCTGCGGCTTCATCAAACACTTCGGCGCCAGCGACCAGCACGATGTGGTCGACCAGGTCGGCGAAGAAACGCAGGCTTGGATCGCGGAGATCCATCGCGGCGACGATCACCATGTCGTAGCGTCTGGTCTGGTCGAAAGCGCGTTTGATGTCCGCGTCATAAATGCGGCGGTCGCGGCGGCTTTCCGGCGCGACGAATGCGACGAGGCTGATATTGCTGGCGCGATCGAGCTTGATCGCTTCCGCCAAGCTGCGTCGTCCGGTCGCGACATCGACCAGCCCGGCGTCGCCCGTTTCGGCATCGAGCGCCGCCAGCGTGCGACGTTGCAGGTCGGCGTCGATCAGAAGCACGCGTTGCTTTGCGGCCGCGACCGCAGCAAGCGAGAGCGCGACGGTCACGGTCTCGTCGGCGTCGTCGTCGGCGACCACGAGAACGCTGGGATTGCGTGGCGCCACGCGGCTTGCGCCCACCTGGTCGTAGACTTTGCGCATTTCCCTGCCGAATGCCGACTTTGGATCGGCCGCCGCTTCCAAACCGAAGGCGGTGTCGGCCGCCGGCAACACCGCAAGCACCGGCACGCCGCTCGTGGCCGCCGGCCAGAGTCGGATAGCGGTGCGCGATTTGGGCCAAGAGTTCTTAGATAAAGAAGAGCTTCTCGACCAAGACGAGTTTCTCGACCGACAAGAGTTTCTCGACCAAGACGTACGGACACCGCCCTGCGGCCTGCCGGGTTCGGCCGGCGGCCGCATCAGAACGATGCCGCAGCCGGCGGCCGCGCCTAGCATCATTGCGCCCAGCGCCACGATCAGGCTTGGCGGCGGCGAACTGCGCGTTTGCGGCAAATCGGCCTTGGAGAGCACGCGGATGTTCTTGGTATCGACCTGCTCCTGCGCACCGGTCTCGCGGGCGCGCAGCAGAAAGGCCTGATAGATGTCGCGGCTGGCCTGTGCGTCGCCCTCCAGTTCGCGCAGGCCCACCATCGCCTCGGTGTTGTCGATTGCGGTTTCCTTGAGCGCCGCGAAATTGCGCTCAAGCGTCTTTTCGCTGGCTTTGGCGCTGTCGTACTCGGTGCGCGCCGCGACCGCGGCACGGTCGATCTCACTGTCGATCATGCGGCGCAGCCGCTCGGCTTGCGCCTGAATGTCGATCACGGCCGGGTGGAGCGCGCCGAGCGTTGCCGTCTGCTCCGCTTCGCGGCGCATGATTTCGGCATATTGGCTGCGCAACGCAGTGATGGTCGGTGACTGCAAGGCTTCCGGGAAGGCGCCGTTCTCGTCCTTGCTGCGTTGCACCGCTTGCACCTGCTCAAGGCGCGCTTTGGCGTCGGCGCTGTGAGCGCGGGCGGCGCTGAGCTGATTATTTAAATCGGTAAGCTGTTGGTCGGTCACCAGCTGACCGTTCGCGGCGATGAGGTCGTTGCGGGCCTTGAACGCCGCCACCTTCTCGTCGGCTTCGCGCACGTTATTCTTCAATTCCGTCAGCCGGGCCGACAGCGACTGCGACACTTGCCGGGCGGCGTCAGCCCGGACCTGCGTTTGCTCGTCGAGATAGGCCTGGGCGATGGCATTGGCGATGCTCACCGCCTTGTTCGGATCGCGGCTGGTGACGGCGACCTGCACCACAAAGGTGCGTTCGTCGCGCTGCACCTTCACCCGGCGCTTGAGCTCGTTCAGCGCGGCGAGCGCTCTGCCGCCGGGAAATTCGTTCTTGCCTAAGAGTAGGCTGAGCAAAGACGGGCCGCGCACGAATTCCGGATCACGGTCGAGCTTCTGCGAAGCGACCACGCGGCGCAGCACGGCGTCCGACGATAGCACGTTGACTTGGCTCTCGACCTGCATCAGCCCGGCGTCGCTCATTTGCGCCGGCTGCGTGGCGCCGTTGCCGGCCGCGCGCAAATCGGTCGGATCGATGAGGATTTGCGTGACCGCGGTATATTCGTGCGGCGCGAAAACGACGAACAGGATCGCCACGACGAGCGCCGCAACCGTCGTGGAAAGAATCGTCGCGCGGCCGCGCCAGAGTTGAGAGCAAATTTTGCTAAAGTCGATCTGCGAAAGCGGGACCGGCTCGACGGCAACATTGCCGTTGCCGACGACTGCCGAACTCATCTGACGCGGCGCTTCGAACATGCAGTACTCGAATGCTTCACCTGTTGCGGCGAGGCGGCGCGAGGCGGCCCGGGTCAGTGGATTTCGCCGCAAAATGCACGCCGCATGCAGTCAAACGCAGACGCGGTCCGGCCATGTCCAGAATGTCTGGTATGGTTAATCAATTCATAAAGGGTCATGGTTAACGCGCGGTGTACGCCGCCTGCGGGCGCCGCGTGTGATCAGAGCCGGCGCACTACGCCAGAAATCGCCGCGATGACGACAAGCACCGCGACCACGGGGATCCAGATCAGAGCCGCACCGATCAAGAGCAGCAGCATGATCGCGGCAAAAAGCCCCACCACGAGCATGATGATGGCGAAACCGAGCGGTCCGATGCGGCCGACATAGATGCGGTGCGTGCCGCGCATTTGCGTGAAGCCGTAAGGCGGCGGCCAGGTTGGGCCGCGATCGCTGGGCGCACTCCGATCCGGCGGGATGATCTCTGGCTCAACGCGCGGCCGCTCCGGCTTATTGGGATCTCTTGCCATGATGTGTTCGCTTGCTGCTCGCCCCTTCTTATGTAACGCCGCGAAAGGCTGCCACAAGCGGCGCTTTGCCGCCGCCGGGGGAGCGGTCAACGCGCCAGCGTCCGCGCGTGATGGTCGTGCAGAAATTTTGCCAGTTGCTCGCGCAGGCTTTCGTCACGTTCGCCCTGATGTCCAAGCAGGACGGCGCGCTCGAACAGTATATGCTGCAAATCTTGCGGCAATTTGCTTGAAAGATCGGCGGCGGCCGTGCCGAGAACCATGAAGTAGCGAGCCGCGATATCGTTGACGGCCTGAGCCGAGCGCTTATCCGAGTGCTGATCCATGGGCTCGCTCGCAGCAATATTCTGCCGTTCGGTGCGGCAATATTGGGCCGGGTTTGCGACAAAGACAACGCGTTACCATCGCAAGGTCCGCCGTCTCAACGGCCGTGGGCCGCTGCTGTTCCGACCGGCGCGCGGTTCACCTGTTCGCGGGCGAACCCGGCGGTCATGGCATAACCGCGCACGATGGCTATGCGCTCTTCGTAGGACAGCACGGCGTCGATATTGGTGAAACCATCCGGCGCGCGCGCCTCGACCGCGTCGATGACGCCTTCCGGCCCGCCGCTTCTGTTCATGCGCACGATTTGCGCGGTCGGCGGCAGCCGCTCCTGCTCGTAAGCCCACAAGCCATGGACCGGATGTTCGGCGCCGACCAGGCGGTCGGCCAGCGCCCGCGCATCGAGGATCGCCTGCGATGCGCCGTTCGATCCGACCGGGTACATCGGATGCGCGGCGTCGCCAAGGAGCGTGATGCGGCCGAACGACCAGCGCGGCAACGGATCGCGATCGCACATCGGATATTCCCAAAATTCCGGCGTGGCTTCGATCAATGCCCGCGCGTCGACATGGCGGACCTCGAAACGGCGGATGTGCGGCGCCAGATCCTCCATGCGGCCGGGGCGCGACCAGTCTTCCTTGCGTGGCGGCGGGGTCGAGCCGTCGCCGATTTTGGCGACCACGGCCCAGTTGGTGAGCCGTTTGTCGTCGCGCGAGCCTTCGGCAATCGGATAGACGACGCATTTCGCCGCCATGCCGCCGGCGACGATCATGGAGCGGCCGGTAAGAAAGCGCGGCCAGTCGATGGCGCCGCGCCACAGCATGGCGCCGTTCCAGCGCGCCGGCCCCTCATTCGGGTAGAGCGCTTCCCGCACGGCGGAATGGATACCGTCGGCGCCGATCAGGACGTCGCCGCGGGCGGTCGCACGGTGCGCGCCGGTGCGGTCGAAGAAATAAGCGGTAACGCCGGCTTCGTCCTGGCGGAAAGCGCCAAGCCGGTGCCCGGTGTGGATGCGCGACTCGCCGAGCCGGACGCGGACGGCCTGATAGATCACGCCCTGCAAGCGGCCGCGATGAATGGAAAATTGCGGGACGTCGTAGCCGGCGTCGAGACCACGCGGCTCGCGCCAGATTTCCTGACCGAAGCGGTTGGTATAGAACAGTTCGTAGGTGCGGATGGCGACGGCGTCGAGCCGCTCGAGAAGGCCCAGGCCGGCGAGCTCCTTGATCGCGTGCGGCAGCGTGTTGATGCCGACGCCGAGTTCGCGCACGGTGTCGGTCTGCTCGAACACGTCGCAGTCGATGCCGCGCGCATGCAGCATCAGCGCGGTGGTCAGGCCGCCGATGCCGCCGCCGACGATAATGACTTTCATGGGCGTATTGTGTCAGGCCCGCCCGGCCGCGCAACCGCGACAGCCGCGATTGGTTTACGCCCCTAACCTGCCGTTTCGAGGCGGTCGAACCGGCCGAGCCGGTAGATGGCGATCGAAATGAGCCAGCTGCCGACAAAGACCGCAATGATGAGATAGCCGAGGCTGCCGAAATTGTCGTTGAGCATGCCGATGACCGACCAGAACGGTCCTTCCAGCGCGAGCCGGTCGGCAATAAGCCCGAGCGCTTCGATACTGCCGATCAATACCGCCACCAGCACCGAAACGAAGGTGATCGTCAGGTTGTAATAGAGCTTGCGAATGGGCTTGGTGAAAGCCCAGCCATAGGCGCCCAGCATCAGCACGCCGTCGGCGGTGTCGATAAGCGACATCGCCGCGGTAAACAGCGCGGGAAACACCATGATCGACCAGACCGGCAGGCCCTTGGAGGCTTCCGCCGCGGCAATGCCGAGGAGCCCGATCTCGGTCGCGGTGTCGAAGCCGAGCCCGAACAGAAAGCCGAGCGGATACATGTGCCAGCTGCGCGAGACCAGGCGGAACATCGGCCGGAACAGCCGGCCGAGCAAACCGCGTTGCGCCAACAGACGGTTGAGGTCCTCTTCGACATAGTTCTTGCCAAGGCGGACGGCGCGGAACGTGCGATAGACCGCGCAGAGGATCATGAAATTCGCGGCGGCGACGAGAAACAGGAAAACGACGGACGCCAGCGTGCCGATCGTGCCGCCGACAAGCTTGAACCAAACAAAGCGGCCTTCGAGACTCGCGGTCGCAAATGCGATCGCGGCGGATGCCAGCGCTACGATGGTCGAGTGGCCGAGCGAAAAGAAAAAGCCGACGGCAACCGGCCGCTTGCCCTCCTGCATCAGCTTGCGCGTTACATTGTCTATCGCCGCGATATGGTCGGCATCGACGGCGTGGCGCAGCCCGAACGTGTAAGCCAGAAACGCGGTGCCGATCAGCACAGGATAATCGTGGAACGCAATCAGCGCCCACAACCAGGCCAGGAAATTGGCGGCGACCAGCAGCGCAAAGATGCCGGCCGTCTTGCCGCGCAAATTGGCGTCCTGATCGTTGAAGAGACTAAGGCTCATGGGTGCGGGCCGGCTTGGGTCTGCGCTCCTCAATGACGGTATTTTGGCGTCATTCCGGCTTGATGCCGGCATCGCGGATCACGTCGCCCCAGCGCTGCGTCTCTTCCTTGACGAAGGCCGCCATCTCGGCCGGCGTTCCGCCGCCGGGCGTGACGCTGATCTGCTTGAAGCGCGCCAGCAAATCGGGATCCTGCAGGGCCTTGTTGGCCGCGCCATTGAGCTTGGCGACAATATCATCGGGCGTCTTCGGCGGCGCGGTCAGCGCGTGCCAGGTATCGGATTCGCAGCCGGATACGCCGGCTTGTTCGAGCGTCGGAATATCCGGCAGCGCCGCCACGCGCTCTTTGACCGTGACCGCGAGAATTCTCGCTCTTCCGGCTTGGTGCAGCGGCAGCGAGGTCGCAAGCTCATTGAACATCAGGTCGACATTGCCGGCGAGCAGATCGTTAAGCGCCGGCGCGGTGCCCTTATAAGGCACGTGGACGAGCTTGGTATGGGTGAGCTTCTGGAACAGCTCGGCGGTCAAATGCGACGTGGTGCCGATGCCCTGCGACGCGTAGTTGATCTTCCCGGGATTGGCCTTGGCGTAGGCGATCAGCTCCTGCACCGTCTTTGCCGGAAAATCCTCCCGCACCAGAACGACATTGGGAACGTGCGACATGATCACAATCGGGGTCAGCTGCGTCGGATCATAGTTGAGCGATTTATAGAGGTATGGATTGGTGGTGATCGGCGACGGTTGCGAAGCCAGCAGCGTGTAGCCGTCGGCAGCCGAGTGGAAGACGTAATCGGCGGCGACGCTGCCCCCCACGCCGGCTCTGTTCTCGACAACCATTGGCTGACCGAGAAAGGTCTGCATCTTGGCGGCGACCAGCCGGGTGATGGTATCGACACCGCCGCCGGCCGGCACCGAGACGACCACCCTGATCGGACGATCGGGGAAATTTGCGGCGCCCTGTCCCCATGCAGCCGCCGCAGCGGCCCCGGCAGCAACGATACCGAGTGTGGCGATAAATGCACAACGTCTCAACATGGCCGAAGCTCTCCAAATGCGGTCTGTGGTCGCCTTATCGCATAGCGCAGATTGACGATTGAGTCCCGCGGCGCACTGCCGCTAGAACTGTTCCTGATTAGGGGAGATACGCCGCAATGAGCAAGCTCGATTTCGCGCTGGAAGAAATTGTCACCGCCAACCGCATCCTGGCCAATGAGGGGATCGTCGACTCCTTCGGCCATGTCAGCGCGCGGCATCCGGATAATCCGCAGCGCTATCTGCTGTCGCGGGCGCGCGCGCCGGAACGCATCGAGCGCGACGATATCGTCGAATATACGCTTGACGGGAGCGCAATCGACGAGCGCGGCCGCGCGCCATATCTCGAACGCTTCATTCACGGCGCCATCTACGAGGCGCGGCCGGACGTGCATGCCGTGGTGCACAACCATTCGCCGAGCGTGATCCCATTCGGCGTCACCGCAACCAGGCTCAAGCCGCTCTTGCATATGTGCGCCTCGTGCGGCCACGAAGTGCCGATCTGGGATTCCCAAGACAAGTTCGGCGACACGACGCTTCTTGTCGGCGACATGGCGATGGGCCGCGATCTGGCGCAATTCCTCGGCGCGCGCCCCACGGCGCTGATGCGCGGCCACGGCGCCACCGTGGTCGGCCGCTCGGTCCGCCACGCCGTGTTCGTCTCGGTCTACCTCGAAATGGGCGCCAAGCTGCAAATGCAGGCGATGGCGATGGGCGAGATCAAGTTCCTGACCAAGGGCGAGGTCGATAAGATCGTCGCGCGGGTTAACGATTACACGCTCAACCGCGCCTGGGAAAATTGGGCGCGCCGCGCCGGGCGTGAAATGCAGAAAGCCTGACGCTATGCCTGTTCGCTGTCCATATGCGCAAGCGCGGCCGGCAGATAGCGCGTGCCGGCGACGGCGGTAGCGGGCACCGCCGCTTCGATGCGGGCAAGATCGGCCGGCGTGAGTTTCAGATCGAGCGTGCCGAGCGCTTCGCTGAGCTGATCGCGGCGCCGCGCGCCGATCAGCGGCACGATATCGTCGCCGCGCGATTTGACCCAGGCGAAGGCGAGCTGCGAGATGGTTGCGCCTTTCTCCCTGGCGATCTTGCCGAGCGCCTCGACCAGCGCGATGTTCTTGGCAAAATTCTCGGCGGCGAAGCGCGGCTTGCGGCTGCGAATTTCGCTCTTGGCGTTCTTCGCCGCTTCCGCATGGTCGCTGATCAGGCCACCCGAAAGCACGCCATAGGCGACCAGCGCAATGCCGAGCTCGCGGAGCGCCGGTAAAATGTCGCGCTCGACGCCGCGGGAAAACAGCGAATATTCGATCTGCAGCGCCGCGATCGGATGGGTCGCATGGGCGCGCCGCACCGTCTTGGCGGAAGCTTCGGAGATGCCGATGTGGCGCACATAACCGGCCCGCACCATGTCGGCGATGGCGCCGACCGTCTCCTCGATCGGCACGTGGGGATCGACGCGCGACGGCTGGTAGAGATCGACATAATCGGTGCCGAGCCGGCGCAGCGAATAGGCCAGAAAGTTCTTGGTCGCCTGCGGCCTCGCGTCATCACCGAGAATTTTTTGATCGGGCCCGCGCATCGAGCCGTATTTCACCGCGACGAAAGCGCGCTCGCGCTTGCCGCCTTTGAGCGCTTCGCGGATCAGCATCTCGTTATGGCCCATGCCGTAGAAGTCGGCGGTATCGATCATGGTGATGCCGGCATCGAGCGCGGCATGAATGGTGGCGATGCATTCCTTGTCGTCGGCCGGCCCATAGCCGCCCGACATGCCCATGCAGCCCAGGCCGAAGGCGGAGACTTTTGGGCCGTTGCGGCCGAGCTGAATTTTTTGCATTGAAAAATGGAGCGAAATCTAAAGAGACACCGCGGGCTGGCGGATTCGACTCTTTTCTGCCGAGTGTGCAAGACTCTAACCGATTCGTGATTTGGGCGGGGTCTTGCCACCCCGCCCGTATCAATCCCGCGAAATGGTTGGTCGCCTGCGGGACTGAAGTCTCACGACGCGAAATAATTTGCGCCATCCGGATTCTGCGGTCAAGGCGACCTTTTCACTTATCGGCTCCAAGCCAGAGGAAAGAGAGGTTGCCATCATGTTTTTGCGTCAAAGATTTGCAACGTTCATCATCATCGGCAGCGCCGTCACTATGGCATCCGCCATGGCCCAGGGACTCAACTCGCCTCGGGCTAATCCGCCGCTGAGGTGCGCAGATTTTGTCCGAAACTCCGACGGGTCATGGTCGCCACTCCACCAAGTCACTATCAACGGTGTAACGATGGGCGGCCCCGGCGTCCGACTTAGAGAAAGAGTCTCCTTCGGGGGTGTGGATCTTGCGGCGGCCCTAAATAGGCCATGCGGTTAATTCCAAGGCGATTCCATTCGGAAACCCTCATTCTTGCTTGTGCCGAACGCTCGCGCTGATTGACTACATGTAAAAAATCAACCAAATTTCCCCAACATTTCATGGCGGTGCCGTGTCGAAGGCGGAAATCCCATTCGAGCCTTTCTCAGAGAGTTTTCGAACTGTTTTAGTTCGCAGTTATCTATGCCCACTCGCAAAATGGCTGTTTGGGACTGGTCCGGACAAGTTACTTGCCCAAGAGTCCAATAGTGCGTGGGAAGCGGCACTCTCGGTACTTTATCTCATTCGATTTTCCCAATTTCTGAATGACGCTGGAATTGAAAACCCCGACTGTCCCGCGTCGGATAGTATAGAACGCAAATGTTTGCAGACTGCAGAATGGCTCTGCAGCATAGCCCGGCACGTATCAGCAGAAGAATTGAGTTGGGAAAACGTAACTTGGGATACCGCTACCGTTATTAGGGCGCTCTTTGCGATCAAGCATCGGTTCTCGCACGCGCTCCCTGCAAAACAGAGGTCGTCAATTGATGTTGCTATCAAAAAGGGCTTACTTTGGTTGCTTCGGCGCTTTGCAATCTGGCATCGTACAGTAAAATACCCATTCGGTCCGGCGGATGTGGCCAGTATTGCGGTTTGTTTGGTTGAGGGGCGGCAGCATTTCCCCAAGATCGTAAATGAAGTTTGCAAGACGGCACTGGGGGACGAAACAGCTGGAAATGAAATATGGATTCGCGCACTGCGCGATATTTCAGAATATCTCTTGCTACAGGCAGACGTGCCTAAGGACTATCTCGAACCAGACACAATAAGACATATTGGCCCGTGTTGGTGGGATGATCACTTTACGACGTCGGAGGCGCTGGAGGCGCTGGGCGAATATTTAATAGTCGCACACAAATCGCCAAATGAACGGCGAGATTACGAGGCCCTTATCGAACGAGTACGAACCTCGCTTATATCGGCAGCATGCTACTTCGAACGCACTCAAGCAGATGGCATGTGGGGATCGCATATCGATACAATTAAGGCGCTGTACATCTACCTGAAGCTAAGGGATTACCTCGGAGGAAGCAGGTATAAGGATGATCTCATTTCTGATGAATTGCATATCGTCTTCAAAGCAATCCGCTGGATTTGCGACTCTAAACAATTTTTTTCTGACGGTAGCATTCTTCACACGATGTTTCTCACGGTGTTCGCCGCGCATACTCTTCTTCAAGTGGCAGAACATTGGCCCTCCAGTTCAAAAATAATTAGCGATTTGTACGATGATGTCGTATGGGCAGCTCCGGTCAGGATTAGCGCCGAAAAAATAGAGCGGACAAGAATTGCGCTCGAACTGGAGCGGATTTCACGTCTTCGGGAGGAAGAAAGTGCCAGGTTTTCAAGCGAACAAATAGCTGCCAATCACACTCTGGCAGTTGCCAAGGCTCAAATCAGAACCATTGTCTTTAGCATTGCCTGGATCATTGTAACATGCAGCCTTGCTTTGTTGTTCGGAATCTTTGATCTCCAAACGCATTTCAAGCTTGAAAGCGCAAATAATCTATTTGCGTTTTTGGGTGTCATGTTGACGGCATATATTGCGATTGTCACCGTCGTTTGGCGGAGAGCGTATTCCAGCAACCAACATACATGACGAAGGGGAAGCCATGAAAGAGGTGCTGAATTACATTGACGGTTCGTTCTGTGGCGGCGGGAAGAAGCACCAGAGAAATTCCCCGCTGGACAATCTGCCATTTTCGTTGACGTCTTACGCAACAACACAGGATGTGGACCGCGCTGTGACCGCGGCGCGGAGGGCGCAGAAAGTATGGGTCAAATCGTCTCTGTCAGAACGCACTCAATATATCAGTCGTTTAGCGGCTGCCCTTAGAAAACGATATGGCGCGGCCGGCGAAGCGACGGACCTCAAGAAGACAATTCAAAACGAGGTTGGGAAGCCCCTTCCCGAGGCGGACATAGAAGTTTTGGAAACTGCTGAGTTTATCGATTATTTCACGCGAGTGGCAACTGAAGCTCTCGCCGACGAAAAGCTAGAACTCAACAGTGAGCTATGGCCGACGAAAACTAGTACGGTTGTGCACGAACCGTATGGCGTCGTCGCTATTGTGAAGCCGTGGAACTACCCTCTGGAACTGATTGCTTGGAGCCTTGCGCCGGCTCTAATCGCGGGAAATGCGGTAGTGATCAAGCCGTCGGAAAAATCTCCGGTAACCGCGAATATCTTCGCGGATGCTGCGAAGGAAGTTGGAATACCGGGCGGGGTCCTGAACATTGTGCATGGAGATGCTGCTGTTGGTCGAAAGTTAGTCGGCCATCCGTTCATCAATTATGTGACATTCACTGGAAGCAAGGCCGCCGGAAGCGAGGTGGCAAGAAAATGTGCAACAACGTTTCGTCCGTGTTCTTTGGAGCTAAGCGGAAATGACGTCGCTCTAGTCCTAAAGGATGCAGATCCAAAATGGGTCTCGCATGGTCTGGTTTGGGGCGCGTTTTGCAATGCCGGCCAAGTATGTGTCGGAATCAAGGGCGTCTTCGTTCCCCGGACGCGGCTTGACGTGTATAAGGACGAGATTTGTCATTTGGTTGATGCTCTTGAGCTTGGTCGGGACGTGGGACCAATTGTCGATCAAGCCCAACTGGACTCGTTTATGTCGGCGATCGGCAAGCTTCGATCAGAAGGCGCTCAATTTTTGCGAGGCGGCCAACGCTCAAATCGCGCTGGTCTTTACGTCGAGCCGACCGTTGTAACAGTCGATAAAAAGTCCATCGCGCATCGAGAGGAGGTCTTCGGTCCTCTTCTCCCAATCTACGCCTATGATGATGAGGCGGCTGTAATTGAAGAGATTGCGACTGCCGAGTTTGCACTTGGAGCCTCTATTTGGACCACTAATCCTTCTCGTGGGTATGAAATCGCGAAGCAGTTAGATGTCGGAACGGTATGGATCAATGATGTGAACGTCGCCTTTGCCGAAGCGCCGTGGCCTGCTCGGCGTCAAAGTGGTTTGGGTTTCTCCCTTTCAAAGGACGCTTTGAAGGCATTCACTCACCCTAAGCATATCTCAATCGATTCTGACATCGAGAAGCCTCGCTTCTGGTGGTATCCCTACAAGTAGGTTGAGGAGGGATCGTGATGGATTCCGCAATGGAAATTTGCGGTGCAGAATATACCGCGCTATTCGAATCCAGGGGTCTTTCCACTATTCGCAACAAAAGCCTCAGCAAGGCCCAAAGTGCCTACATTCTTCGACAGTATCAAAAGTATGTTGAAGTGTTTCCAAAGCTTTTGGCAATCGGCATATCCAAGTTAGATGATGATGACTCTCGAATGCCTTTAGTCGCGAATCTTTGGGAGGAACATGGTGAAGGACAGATCTCAAAGGCTCACCGGAATCTTTATAAGCAACTGCTGGCCAGTGTTGGACAAACCTCCCCTTTGATACACCCTTTGTTATTGGGTCAATACAGGCACTCGGCAGAGCGGTTCGCTGCCAGCTGCTTGGATGAGGTTTCGAGCGGAACGGCGAGCTTTGCGATGGGATTTCTTGGACCAGGTACAGAAGGAACAACGGCCGAGCTGTATGGCGTATTACAAAATCTCCTATGCGCCTTTGGCTTGCAGGACCAGGACATCTTTTTCGAACCACATTGCGCTCTCGATGTTGAACATATCAAGATGTTCGGGCCTGCAATCGACGCTGTGCTTCGTGATGGAGCGCTGACTGGTAGAAGTGATTACGTTGCGGGTGTAAGAAAAGCACTGCAGCTAGAGACGGAGTTTTGGGACGGCGTGACTGATGAAGCGGACGATATAAGCGTAGATAGTTTAGACCGATGAGTGAGATAAGTTTTAGACTTGAGCCAAATGAAACCATCACAATTGATGGTGGAAGGTCGTTAGCAAAAGTCCAGACGGCCTATCAGCATGTGGAAATCATCGAATTGCCGAACCTCGGCGAAACAATATTTATCGATGGCGTGCCGCAAATCTCTGCGGCGGACGCAGTAATGTTTAACGAGGTCGTAGCGCACGCGCCCCTGTGCGCGATCGAGAGCCCAACAGTGGTATTTCTCGCAGGCGTTGCATCAGGCGGGGCGGTCGGAGAAATACTGAAGCATCCTTCCGTGGAAACAATCTACGCTGTTGATATAGATAGAGAGGCGATGGAATTTCTGGCTAAATACCTCTCATTCTCAAGTTTCGCTTTGCTCTCAAACCCAAAGGTGACGCTCGTCTATGACGACGCACGAAAAGTTCTCTCCGAGATTATTAAGGATCGCGCAATCGACGCGATTATTGTTGATGTGCCCGACCCTCTCATTGGGGCACCCTCGCAGCAGCTATTTACGAGGGAATTCTACGCCTTAGCTAGGAGGAAACTAAATAATGGTGGTGCGCTCCTTACTCAGTCTGGTCGCTTTCGATTGGGTGCGATGTCATATCACGCCGGAATCAGGGCGGCTTGTGATTGCACGTTCAATGGGCTGAAAACGTACCACTTTTATTACCCATGTTATTATGAACCGTGGAGTTTTCTACTTTGTAATAAGGAGGGCACGGCCTTTCCAACCAAAGAGTATATTGATCAAACACTCGCAAATCGAAATATCACCGATCTGAGATTCTATGGAGGTGAAATTGACCAATCAATTTCGCGAATCCCAGCCATATTGGCAAAGGAAGTTAACCTCCGTAAGGCGGATATTCTCCGGTCAAGTGTGCACGGAGGCAGAGTATAATCGCGACCGGAATTAGTCTGGTTTTGGCTAGACTCAGGTGTTTGTAAACGTCACTCCGCCGCCAGCCGCACTTCCGGCGCCGCGGCGCGCACATCGGCATCGACGTGCTTTTCGTATTTGGTGAAATTTTCCTGGAACATGCGCACCAGCTTGCGCGCCGTCTCGTCGAAGGCCCTTTTGTCCTTCCAGGTCTTCATCGGATAGAGCAGATGCGGCTCGACGCCGGGCACCGAGGTCGGCACGGCGAAGCCGAAATAGGGATCGGTGCGGTAGCTCGCATCTTTGAGCGAGCCGTCGAGCGCGCCGGTGACCAAAGCGCGCGTCGCCTTGATCGGCATGCGCCGGCCGGTGCCGTAAATGCCGCCGGTCCAGCCGGAATTGACCAGCCAGCAATCGACATTGTGCTTGTTGATCAGGTCGCGCAGCAGATTGCCGTATTCCGCCGGCGGCCGCGGCAGAAACGGCGCCGCGAAGCAGGTGGAGAATTCCGGCTGCACGCCGACCAGGCCCTTTTCGGTGCCGGCGACCTTGGCGGTGTAGCCGGACAGGAAGTGATACATCGCCTGTGCCGGCGTCAGCTTGGCAATCGGCGGCATGACGCCGAAGGCATCGGCGGTGAGGAAGATGATGTTCTTCGGCTGGCCGGC